>Ga0307951_1001038_pt1 | contig 16630 bp, 19 predicted proteins | sample OrgLakmetagen374_FD_201842 | JGI IMG/M metagenome (GOLD analysis project Ga0307951, IMG submission 201842) | Saline water microbial communities from Organic Lake, Antarctica - #374 | ecosystem: Environmental > Aquatic > Non-marine Saline and Alkaline > Saline | place: Antarctica: Organic Lake... | reverse complement strand
GTGTGTGTGTTTGTGTGTGTGTGTGTTTGTGTGTGTGTGTGTGTGTGTGTGTGTGTGTGTGTGTGTGTGTGTGTGTGTGTGTGTGTGTGTGTGTGTGTGTGTGTGCATGTATGTGTGTATTCGTGTGTGTGTCTGATGTACCTTTGCTCTCAGCACGGCTATCCACCTCTAGCACCTAGTTCGTGACAAAGTTCCAGATGTTCAATGACTTAGAGAGCCTCGAAGTTGGTAGAATACAAGAAACGCTATTTAAGAATATTAAAATTAGATTACACAAATACACAGTCATCAAATTTTCACAGGCTCATGTAGTATGCTATAAATACCCATGTCGTTTGCTAATAAACCCTAAATGTTCCTACCATGCTGCCTAACAGTGGCAGTACACACACACCTACCTAATGTGCAACTTACATATGCACATACCATGTTGGCGCTTGCACCCATGAATTCAGGTATCTTTCTCTATAATCTCTTCTTTACCTCCGTCTCTCATAAACAAGCCACTGCAACCGAAATCACAATCTTAAGCTTTTGTAGCACCAGTCCGTTGGGAACGCTGCGCTTCCCAGTCCTCGGGCAGCTTGAACTCCTCAACAAAACACACGGGCAGGACTCCCTCACAAAGCAGGACTTGGTTACTGGACAGGGCGAAGCTGTGGCCGGCATCCATGGCCTCCTGCAATGTTAGCAAAAACAAGAGCCTTTCTGAACTTCCTCAGTACATCAGCAGAAGAGGGAGGACATTGCTCATTATAAACTTTTGTGAGGATGGACATAAAATCAGAAAGTGCATACACGCTTCCAAGGGTTCATCATTTCTCCCCCAAAAGTCTCAACACCCTGCGTGCCTGGCAGGCTAGCCCTGCGTGTGTGCTCCTGGGGGAGAACAAGGCGAGAGAAAGAGAGAAGGCAAGAGCGTAGTATGTACTTCAGGCAGCACACTGACCTGCAGCTTCAGCCTCAGGCATACTTGAGCCCACTTGTTCGTACGCATATGGCTAGCCATGGTGGCAAAGTGGATGTGCGTCCGGCTCATCGAACGAAGCTCGCCACTGCTTTGGATGGCTTTCCAGCTGCAAATAGTACGAGAGCCCTTGTCTTGTGTGAAAGTGCTCAGCTAAAACCACAGAGCATGCCAATTTGGGGCAGAACAAGTTAATTCGTACTATTTACGTGGCGAGCAATAATTGTTGGCTTTGCACCCACGGAATCCACTCAGCCTGAGCATACATCCAAGCCTGCTGCCTGATAACTGGTATATATTGTTTGCCTTTCACTTTAAGCTGTGCTTCCTACCTGTCCTGGCTCGTAACATGCACAGCTAGTGGAATGGTAGATGCATCAGTCACTCTTTCCAGCTGAGGGTCCTCGAGCTGAAAAGAATGCCCCTGAGCTGCCCTGATGCGAGGCACAGCCGCACTGTCATCCAGCACAAATCGCTTCTGTACACGCCAAAAAACAAGAGGACTGTGCTTCTGCATAACCTCAAAAGGTATATTCAACAGTTCCACATGTTGCATTATGCACAGACCACATAGGTAAATGGACATCAAGAGAGCAGAAAAGCTGCTACTTCATTTGTTCTATTGTTCCTCCACGACAATTCTAGTTTCTGCATCGTTGTCAACTCGCACCTTGTCATTATCGTTTACGATGCACCTCACTTGCTCCTCAGTGACTGCACGAATTTGTTGTTGCAGTGGCTCTCGTCAAAGCAGTAGCATTTGGACGGCACGCACTCCCTATCAGCACTCACCACCCTGCCTCAGGTGTCTCAAAAGGGCTGGAAGCTCCATCCACCCCTGGCTGTCTAGAGAGTCCTTGGGAGGAGCGTGCCTGAGCATCTTTGACATTGACTTTGACACAGCGACATTGTTTGCCATTTTCCCTTGTGTGCCAGCCTCCGTGTTTCCTCTCTTCCTCTTCCCCATTTCTGAGCCCCAAAGCCTTTTAAATTGCATGAAACATTCTAAGTGCTTCTTTGGGCACTACACCTCGCATTGGGAAGTTTAATCACCACGCCCTGTTTAGCCAGATTCTGATTCATTTATTAGATTTAAAACCATTCCGCTTATTTACCATTGACTGATTGCGATGAAAATCCCATTTAGTCCATCGACAAAATCCAAAGAGATCCTAGACGAAAGGAAATAATAGAATCAAGAATTAACAGTGAAGTGTTTGTGTGCGGTTGAAACAGTTGAATTTCGACTTCTAGGGAGATCATATTGCAGTTGGCATGCAGGCATTAAGTGATACTCGTGCCTGAAAAGAAAGCTTAAGGCTTTACCAAAACTCATTGTGTACGCAGCGATGAGATGGATAGAAAACCTGAATAACATGGAAATGATCGGATTGCACGCTATATTTGGAAGCTGGTGCACTAAATCAGTAACAGATTGGGTTGCAGTGCCGCAGGTGTAACAGTACCGGAATTCATTGCTAAACAAGCCTGTTGAGCAATATCCAGATAAGGGCCCAGGTCACACGGGGTTTGGTTAACTTTCCTTTAAATTCAACTCTTCAAATATCCATCCAAGCGACATAATTTTTATCGCAGGTGCACCACGACGCTCTATAATTTCTCTTGGCACAAATTTGGAGAGGCGAGAAAGTAAGCCAAATTTGTGAACGGGCCCCTCCCCATCCCCTAGTTACGATTATGATCCGGCACAACTTTCTCAACCAAGTGTCTAAATTACAAACCGAAAGCAGATTTGGACTTTGAGATGTAAGGAGAACCTAGAATCTATAAAGCAAGTAAAAGTATCTGGGTGGAAAATTTGCTGTGATCAAGGACCTAACCATACCATCGTACGACCGGGGCATAAGGCTTTCGTATCAGGGTGGGGAGAAATGCTGAATTAGATTGAACATGCGCAAGAACAAAATGGCCACTTATCATTCTTGATTTGCCATCCTTTCAACTAGTAAAAAGGTTTATGGTCGTGTTCAACTCAAGCGCTAGTTAGATTAATGCGCACAAGTCGTTCTTGCAGTCCAGCGTTCTTGCAGTCCAGCGTTCTTGCAGTCCAGCGATGTATGCGAGGGCGAGGAATGCCACAAATCTCCTCAGGCAGGTGGATACAGGCCGAATAGGGGGACGTAGAAGAGCTCTGACGATTGGAGACACGAAATGGGCGTGTGTCCTCCTGCCAAAGGTGCTTCTGTAATGGATATGGAGTGAAATTTGCTGCGCCTCCTACAACGCTGCTCTCCTGAAGCTCTGCTGCTTTGTGCTGCCGAGCTTGTCGAGTTGGAGTGTGTGTGTGTGCTTGGTATTTTAGGCTGCCTGGCAGGAGCCTGAGGTGGGTTGCTTGCTTCTCTTGCTTTGCTTTAGCCCCTTGCTTACCTCTCATGCTTTCCGCCACTGAACTGTGTGTCTGAATTGACGGGCTCTGGTGTATGTTTATCTCAGCAAAGATTACAGAAGGGAGATTTACTCGAAATTCAGACAATTGTAGGCTTACTAACACCCTGAAAAGTTCCTCACACAACACTTTTAAATAGAACAAGGGCAATATAAATATGTACAAAAGAAAGCCCTGGAAAAAGCAGGCTGGAATTATGTACAAAAGAAAGCCCCTCCAGATCTCACACAAATTCACAAACACTCTTTCAGCACTGAACTTCATAAAACAGGTTCATCCTAATTCTGTAAATGTTCAATGACCTGCCACACTCAAAGCTGCGAAAGTAAACAGTGTGCTGCAGCTAGGGCGTGTGACAGTATGGTGTGACAGTATGCCGATATTCGTGCCAGAATTTAAATCTTTAACACACGACGCAGGGGTCGATCCGTCTAAGCATGCTGTACAATTCCAGTTAGTTCTGTTTGCATGTTAATATTTTGGGAGGGATAACAATATATGGCTTGTTTTTATCTTTTATTTTGTTGCATCCAGTCAGAACAAATCTTGTTTTGATTTCCTTCCTCAGCACCCTAATTTGATTTCTTGTGGTTGGCCGAGCACCTGATCAGTCAAGCAACCTAGCTGGTCACCACTCTTTGTAAAATTGTAAACATTACTGCTACCAAAAAGCGTTGTCAAACGCTGCTACAAGGCACCTTAGTTCATACAAGATGCTCTTAGACTTTTTGGACAGTTCTGAGCGGAAACAAAGTGTGTGACCCTGGGGTTGTGATCAGGGTATACAAGCAACATTTATGTATTAGTAGTTATAACCTTACCACCTTATAAGATCCTGATGCAGAATGCTTTTCAATGACCAGACCATGAAGCCGCCCAGGTGGCACGCCACGTACGTTGATGTGCCCTTTCAAGGGGGGAAATATTGATCACAGAAAGACCCTCCAAAAGACAGAGCTCCCTGCCCATGTACAAATACCTTTTTTTTTATCATATATAGTTTAAAAATTGGCGAGACAGAAAAGAAATAACGGGAGCACGAGAGGCTGGCTGGAAGAAAAAAGAAAGCAAGAGAGGCAACCAGGAAGTTAAAGACTGCTTGAGAGCTCATATAACAAGAAACAGGGGAAAGTAGGAGGAGGGGCTGGCTGGACGGAAGAAAAAGGCAAGGGGGGAGACCAGAGGGAGAACGTTGGAGCCAGGAAATATACCAGGAAGCTGCGCATCACTAAAGGAGGACTAAGAAGGCAGGTCAAACAGGGAACTGTCTGAAAACTGAGGCCTGGGTACCTACGATACTTTAGTAGCACGCATTAAAAAAGGCAGGAAATGCCAGGAGCAAGCCAGGATAAGAGCGGCTTAGCAATGACTGGTGGAGCAAGGAAACCTGGATCCTGGGCACAGAGCAGGGGTCTAAGACCTTCTCTCCCAGATTAGAGCTACCCTACACAGGAAAACAGCGAGCGGGGGGGAGAACAAGGCAAAAGGGGACAGTTGGGAAGCAACCAAAGCCAACGTACAAAAAAGAGCGGCTACCAGGAGAGGCTGCACACAGGGAGGCAGCGCTAGAAAACAACACCACCAGGCAGTAGATTGTTCCCTTGGGGAGGCTGCACATAGAGAGGCAGCACTAGTAAAAGTTAGCCACCCAAAAAGAAGCTAAAAGGAAAGGAAAAGGAAATGAAGGCTACGCTGATCCAGCGTGATTTAGAGATGGTGCACTTAAGTGCAGGCTTCTCACCGCCAGAACCAAGTCGTGAGCCACTCAATGAGTAATACACACTTGATAAGAAAACAACTTATACAAGCAATGAAAACCGCTCACCGCGTTCTATCTGAATTCTGTCCTTGGTGAGATCTCATAGATGGTGCCACCCAACCCAGATCAAATGAAGAATGGAGAAGGAGGCTCCTTGAAAATTAGTGCACAGATATGTGTGCTGCTCTTCTGTGGCGTTTTTTAGCTGGTTCTGAAGTAAACCCGGCACCTCATTCCATGAAAAATACCACGCACAGCTACACTGCCACGTCACAATAGTAGAAACGATCAGAGAAAGTTGATGATGGGAGATCTGATGGTGGGTCCCTGATAGAGCAGTTAGTTTTAGGAAGACTAGGACCAGGTGAAGGGCAAAGCACATGGATGACCAAATCTGAAACCATTTTGATTTTTTGTTCCTAAGTTTTTGGTGAAGTTCTGACTGGTATTAGCACTAGTTAGAGATTATAATTCATGCCCGCCTACCTTATACGGTTTATTAGACATTTTGTATGATTTGCATGTTTGCATACAGCTGTTCACCTGCTATTGCTCTTGCATTGTGTCTTGTAACTGCGTTATCACTACAGTGGGGCCGTCTTAAAAAACAGTGCATTACAGGCAAATTATAAATTGCAAATACACCTCCTCTGCATACCTCTTCATTGCCCAACAAACCTCGTCACAGACAATATTGCACATGCTGCCCTTCGTCTTTCAATTTTCCTTTATTTACTCACGTAGGAGAGAGTTTGCTATCTCCCCTTGATCTGTAATACCCTCAAAATTAACAAAAATTTGCGTAGTAGTAGCAAACAATATGAAGCTTAACAATGAAAAATTATAAGGGCAACCTAAAGGAAACTATTGCTGTGTGTATTTCCACAGAGCTTGGCGAGCTGCCAGTGCTACTACAGCCCCCAAGATAAACGCCGCACAAAGCACAATAACAGGCCGCATAAACCTTACTGATCTCCAAGGCTGTCCAGCCTCTAACTTTATCACAGAGGCACTGTCCCCTCTCTTGCCTGCTTCCCGGTCTCCTTCCCTGAACTCTAATGCAGCAGTGCCTACACCCTCTTTTTGTGCCTCCATTACCGTATGTTCATTACCATCAGCAACTTCCAAACCAACTTTATCTTTGGAACCGCGTCCCTCCTGCTCCAAACTGTCATGTCTCCCACGGTCCCTCAAAACAGTATTGGCCCTTACATTATCCCCAGCCCTTCTCTCCCCACCGAGACTCTTATCCTCCTTGACCTCAGCATCGGCATTTGTAATACGCCCAGTTGCATCACCAGCAGCAGGTGGCTTGAAAAATTGGGGCAGCTGCTTTTTGTACAATACACGGTGAGCGGTGAGTGAGAAGCATAGAAAAACCAATTCAACGAGATGCAAGATAAAAGGGTTGATTAAATGCGTACTATGTATACATGATGCAGAATGAAATGGAGAGCACAAACCGTGACACCTACAACCACACAACTTCAACGATTAAACACACACGTGCACGCCTCCATTAAATCTAAACACGCACCTTGAAATCTTCTGGAAATAGCACAAACCGAAGCAGAGGCCCACATCCTTGCGGTAGCCCGCACGTTGGTGCAACTACAAATGAGGGATAGGATCATTGAGTTTGTTCTTGGATACGATGAACAAATTGTTGCACGTGGAGGTGCGTGGTGACTTGATTCACCACTGCGGGCTGTTGATCTAAAGATGATGCCGGTGCTATTGTTACTTAATTGATATGTTTTGAACAGCCATTTCTTTTCTACACCTTACATGCTCTCCCCTTACCAAGAAGTGCAAACAGCCTTTCTCCGGTTCCACTCAAGGCAGTCGGAGCTGCCATCAGGGCAACATCATGAGGGAACCTGTCAGATGAGTTGGGCAGCACCCACGCCTGTCTTCCCTTGCTACTTCCAACCTCTACAAGCGCTGCGTCCTGCAAACAAAGGCAAGAAAAAAGAGTGGCTGGCCGGCAAGCATCTGAGTCTCATTGCTCTGTTCCTCCGTTTCTAGGGGTACACAGCATGATTGAGGATCCCTAGGTATACACAGCATGCTAGGTGATAGGATACACAGCAGGGATACACAGCATGCTAGGTTCATAGGGATACACAGCAGGAGGATTTTTAGGGGTACACAGCATATGGTTGAGGATCGAAGTGAACCAGATCAAAGTGTTTTTTGGTGCAAAGCAGGACGTGGCCTGCTAGGGGTTTTGCCAAGATCTCTTTCATGGACACAGATATTATTTTGTAAAAAGCTCAGGTGGTACACACTTTAATTTACTGGACACCATAGCTAACAGAATCCAGGTGCTATGGCACCCGCAACTAAATACCCACGCAGGAGATACTAATTACAAGAGGACTCCCCCCAAGATTGGGGGTCCTGGAATATTGTTCACGCCATATGAATGGCACACCTGACTTTCAGGCCTAACAGCAAGCAGACTCGGCAAAGGATTGTGATCGTAAGAGCAGTGAAAGATACGGCCTTGTGACTTTGAGGGTGAGTGGTGTGGCGAGCTGGCCACATATCACAGAATTTGGCGCAATTGAATCAATCATTTGTCCATAAATTCAGCTTTATCAGTCATTTCCTTTGAGCAAAGTTCATCATTGTTTTGCAAAGCAGCTGCAGGTGATCTGGGGCCGGCACTGTCATCTTAGATGCTTGAATTCATCGTTTCCAGCAAATTTGGGTATTCATCAAAGCAGTGCTGAGATCGCCTAGATTTATAAATATCCCAGAGCAACTTCACCACAGAAATATAGATTTGCCTGTCATTGTAGATGCATTGGGTGTAGGGTTGGCCAGATTGTATATATGCACCGTGTATGACCGTATATTTGGTGAGTTCCCTGCCAAAAACACTGTACATATACCGTACATATATGGTCTTGGCCAACCCTTATTGGTTCAATTCCACCTTCCACCACAAGAAATGTTGTACACTCTTTAATCTAATTTACATGGGTAGGCAAAGGCAGATGCTTGAGCAAGCAAGGTATCTGGTCAATAACAGAAGAGCTCATCAAAAAGTGAGTGAGGCAAGGAAACCTGAGAGGGAGCTCGATACATCTTTTTATTCTTTGTGGCCAATTCTCAATGACTGGGAGGTGCCATGCGAACTTGATGTGGGACATTTCCATAATAGTCACGTGATGAATACATGATGTCCAAGATGCAAACTCATTGTGTCTCACGTCCTGGTTACATTGCACTTGGGTGTGGCTCCTTTCCTATCTTAACTCTGCCAAACAAGAGCCAACACATTGAACGAGGTAGTTGTGGCTCCTGCCTTTCTCACCTCTCCTTTCTCCCAGACAAGAGCCAAGACTAATCCGTAGGGGCCAGAGATCAGGGACCAAACTCTGCCTCGGTTCGACATATTTTCCTCTCCTTTCAATGCGAGGGAGCTCAGACTGAAGGAGTAAACCTAGGATGGGCAAGCAGAAAGGAAACTGGCTGGAACATTACAGCAGAGAGAGTCTGACTGGCCAGCTCCTCATCGCGTTTAAATTAACAGGTGGCACCTAAATAACTCCTCGGCCAGACTGCAAATTACGATGAGAATGGACAGCTAGTGAAAGGATACTTATGAGCACTGTCCTCGTACTATTTTATTGCTTTGCCCCAGATTATATTGAGCATCCTTCCTGTACCCCAATTGTGACACCCCCCCAAAAGCAACAAAGTCCATGTGTGTCACCTAATATAAAGCAGCACGGTGCCTGTGATGCAGTTAAATAATTTCCTTCAATCCTGATGTGGGGTTTCCTGGCATGCTAACGAGAGCCAACTACAACTGTTTAATCACCTTCCCGGATTCGCGTGCGGCCACAAATACAGTGTCTGTACATTCATCCAGCAACAAGCTGTGAGGCACTGCATGACCACCACCAGGGTGAGAGGGCACGACAGCCTCACCTGTGTGTGCATTTTATGTATTTGCTTTATTTAGGCCTCACCTGTTATTGTGTGTGTGCGTGCGTGGGTGTGTGTGTTTGCGTGGATGTGTGTGCGCGAGAGTAAGTGTGTGTATGTGTCTACATGTTTGCTTGTCAACTGGCGTGATGACTTTGCATCTGTCAGTTTGAATTGGCACAAAACAAAATGCATCTTGGGAGTTAATATACAATGCCGTGAATTGAGTCTTTTTACGCTACTACATACAAGCTACACACAAAGAACAAGCAGTACAGAAGCTAAACCTTCCTACAGCCGTTGTTTCTGAAATCTATTCGTACTACTCAGTCACTTTTTGGTGACTGTCAATGCTTAATGGATCCGTTTCAACAAGAGTTCAGGGTGCATAAATACATGTTTGTAGACGTGTCAATGAGACAGTCTGAAAATGCCGTGCCGATACTGCAACAAAAAGGTTATGGCAACTTTACTCATAACCTTAACAAGCAGATCATCATAATTTTAGCAATATAGACGGACCAAAAAACATGCCAGTTTTAAATTGCTGGCCACGCTGCCTGCTTCTGCCTTTCAAGCAAACCTACAGCTTCCCACTCACCTAAGTACTTCCCATCTGCGCTAAACTTGACCACACGGCTATTGCAATAGCCGTCAGATACAAACACTGTGCCGTCCAAGGCAACCGCAACCTGCATTGCAGCAATAGAGCACACAACTGACAGCCTACTCATGTCAGGCTTGACAAGGGCTAATTACTCCACTTTGGTCGTGTTCTATTTACCAGCCAAAATACAGGCTTGAAAGGGGGCTTTGTGAATTCACTAGCCTAGGAGGGGCAGGCTGATTGAGGGGGCGGAATATCTACTATCTGCCTAATCAGCGCTTGAGTGAGTGAGAACACAATTCAAAACAGCATATTCCTGCACGTGAATACATGCAGCTTCTTATAGCACATCTGGGGTTTGCTAAGGCCACTTAAAGGGACACGCGGCTATCCATACACACGTACAAAAGAGGGACTTGATTCAGAATCATCACCTCCACACATCTTAAATAACAAAACAAAAATACCTGGGTTGGTTTACAGAAGTGTTTGTGGGAGTTCCCTGGCTCCATATTCTGGCCCAGGACCAACAGGGGTACCCCTTTGTCAGGTGAGCATTTGATGACCTGAGTGCATGGGACATTACAGGAAGGGACGTGGTGGTGCCCACTCAATGTTTCTAAAAGTCTGGTGAGCATTTGATGACCTGAGGGAATGTGACGTTGGAGGAAGGGACGTGGTGGTGCCCACTCAATGTTCTTGAACGTGTGTGTGTTTGTGTGTGTGTGTGTTTGTGTGTGTGTGTGTGTGTGTGTGTTTAATCCTGTGTGTGTGTAATCCTCCATTCCATAATGTGCAGATTTGTAAAGAGCGTGATAGTTTGGTGGCAGGAAAGGACCCTAAACTGCTTAATCACACAGCTTACCTAACTTATTCAGTTGTCAAAGGGTGTCTCAAACTTGTTCAAACAGATGAAAAACGAGCAAAAGACGTGGCAGGGGTTGGGTTTCCCACATATCTGTCAATGCAAGGCACGCTGTACCTGGTTTTGGTAGGGCTCTTAATTGTGTGAGCCCTAATTTCAATTTTCTAAAACGTGCACATCTATTTGACGGTTTGTGTTGGCCTTCGCCTGGGAGCCTTCCACTCTGCACATTAACACAACGTTCTGAGTGAGATCCTTGTTTAGGTGTTGTTCACAGTGCCAACTGATTCAGTAGCTTGTGCAAGCCCCAGTGTGGAGGGTGTCCATCTACAGTGCCCACAGATTTACATGAAGCCAAAAGGAAGTTCAAGCTGTTGCTGCATCTGACTGAAGATGGCAAATCAGAAGAAAATGAGTGATGCGCAGGAAACCCATTCCAGCGATACACTTGACACCAAAGCACTTTGACGTTCAGGCACAGAAAGGAAGGACCCTGTCTCCCCCCACCTGAAAATTCGTGGACACAACAATTATGCACAGCTCACCTTCTGCATGTTTAGGTAGTATCTATTGATCAATTGCGCTGTCCTCCTACCTGCCTGCACCCACTCTCCACGCACCTGATGGCGGCCCACATCTGTAATCCACACAGCCCCATCTTTGTCCACGGTGATCATGTGTGGCATGATGAAAGTCCCTGCACCCCAAGCCGCCTGTGTGACCCCTGCACAAAGGGGTGAACCAGCAAAGTATGTAAGCCTCAATGTTGGTCTGCCAGCAAATTGGACGTGAAAGTAGGCTGCCTTCTCAGGTGGAGACCAAAGACGAATTGCCAGAACAATGCCAATTTAGGGGATCTCATCTGTTTCACATTGCTTGAGCAGCTTTTGAGGAGCAGCCCCCCCTGCACATGATTGATATAACAGTTAGCACAAGCGTACGCACGTGGAACCTGCAAACAGTGTCAAGTATTGAAATTTCTCTCATTGTAAGAATCTCACTCATCTTTGCAGGAAATGAACTGATCAGCACTGTGTCCAAACATTGCTTCCTACCACACTCACTTTACTCCGACTTCACTCCTTTCTAGTTGCCTGCACTTGTTTGTAGACCTTTACGATTGAAAACTCCCTGGACTAGCTGTTTAACTCTGGATTGTGAGCTCAAGACTCGTGAGCTCAAGACTCACCTGTATCCGCATCAAGACGAACAACAACATTCTCAGGGATGTGTTCCTTTGCAATCACACTGTGGTTGGCATGGAAGGTGCTTGAGGTCCAATGGTGGGAGCCTCTGCGTGGTGTTGCATAGCGGATCACAGCTTTGTCAGTCTCACCATTCTGACGCTACAGCCATACACTTCGTTGTCTCTCTTTCTCTTGCAGCTGCACCTTGATGTCAATAGACCGAATGTCATTGCACACCTTACAAATTTGCAATTTGACGCCTACACCATCTCCAGCGCAGAGTCAAACAATAGAAGCTCGCATTTGCTCTCACATAGCACTCACCCAAACAACGCCCAAGTTAAGCCGTCCACCCAGATTGTCACCCCCTTGCATCGCCTACCAACCAACTGAAACTCACACCTGCTCTCACACAGTATTCACCCAAACAACGCCCAAGTTGAGCCGTCCACCCAGATCGTCACCCCCTTGCACCGCCTACCAACCAACTGAAACTCACATCTGCTCTCACACAGTACTCACCCAAACAACGCCCAAGCCATCTGCCCCGAGCGTCACCCCTTTTCATCCCCTAGCAACCAACTGAAATTCACACAGCACTCACACAGTACTCACCTAAATAACGCCCAAATTGTGCCATCCACTCCGATCGTCACCCCTGTTGCATCGCCTACCAGACCTGCTTCTCCATCTTTTGTGTGTGTCAAGATTGAGTGTGCTGGAGCCGGGTCATGAGGTTGAGGTGGGCTCCAAAAGGGACTGGGGTCTAGCTGGAACGCTCCTGACATGCAGCAGCAAGGGACAAACAAGGCCGTGAGCCACGTGGGTCTGACATCATCATGGTAAACATAGTTCCCTTCCCATTTCCTTGACCAAGAGGAAAATGCAGAAATGTGAGTTTATTGTGCCTCCAATTCCAAGTTTTCTTGTACGTGTCATATCAAATTACCGTCACTGCAAAGTATAAGACTCAGCACAAAGACCAATACCCCCCTAATCTGAGAGGTTTGTGAACAAGCCTAGAAGATTACGTGAAAAATGTGCAGAGGATGATGTTGTGCAGTATGATATCATGAAATTAGAAGCATCAGTCCATTTACTCCAGTGATGTAGGGAGCACATAAAACAGCCTCAAAGAATAACAACCTCTGCCGGATTTAAGTACCCAATTCCAGCTCCAACACTAAAGTCCTCAACTTCGTACGCCTTGATTAGTCTCAACTTAAATCACCAGCTGCTATAAGAGCCTGTTTCAAACTGAATTGCCTGCTGACAGCACTGGTTTTACAACATCTACCTTACATGTTTGATTTTTTTTGTGGTCTTTTTGAGTGCGGGTTACACAGGTTTCCCCGCTGCGTTAAAACCTAAGAGAGATTTCAATACTTACTTACATTGAACACTGAAGTTATCGAATAACCTAAAAATAGTCATTCAAACAGACGCATCACACGCTCGCAAATCGCTAGCCACAACCACCATGCAACACAAGCGTTTACACAAATGTCACACCTCCCACCCAGCAAACTAATATCATCAACCCGATAAACTACTAGGTTCACAACAACCCAATTTTTGAAACTTGCAGACCACCCAGCACCATCATCACAGCGCAGATCCCAAAGGAAAAGAACATTTGAGATCCTCGATATACCCCATGACCTCCCTAGCCTGAACCTAACCCCCTTGCACACCACGCATAATCAACAAAAACTCTGGACGTACAAGAAGGATAAGGCTTTCTCTATGACACCCACCGAAGCCATTAACACACTATTACGACATGGACATCCTGCACATAGATGATTGGAGGTTCTTCACCCCCAAACAAAGAGACAGAGACGATACACTCCAAGGCAGACAGAAACAGAAGCACACATACTGTGCCCCAATGACTGTAGAAATTTCCAAACAAGGGCTCTCATGCAAACCTCTGTTGAATCAATCAATTAACACTACAGCCACACTAACTCCACGTCAGCTGCCGGCAAAAAAACAAACACGCACGTGACAGGGTAGGACAAGAAGGCGCCTGCCTGCCCACGACGGACGCATTATTATTGAAATCCGAAGACAGCGTGCCTTTGCACATGGGGGTACTGCAGGCATGAAATGGCCTTATTGCCAACACACTCCATCATATTGATGGAGAGACAGTTTCATTGAATGTGTTGCTGCATATTGTCCGTGCAGATGAAAGGGAAGTGACCATTGAAAACATAATCAATGGAGCATCAAAACCTTTGGAGTGGTGTGGAGTTATGTGTCCAATCAAAATATTATAGGCCAAACCAATCAATGTCATCAATTGACTCTTCGGTTCTTCAAACTCAACACAATCAAGGCCCACGTTTTCTTCAACCTTTCAAACCATTCTTGTCAATTAATGTTATATGCGTCCAAACAAGGGCTCTCATGCAAACCACTTTGTCGAAGCAATCAATCAATACTGCGGCCACACTCACTCCATGTCATCTGCCGGCAAGAATACATCAAACACGCACAGGGGGTAATGGGAAATGGCCTCACCACACTTGCTGTAGAAGTGGCCATCAAGACAATGCTAGCGGGCGTTGCTGAGGTACTGAGGCTTGAAAGCGAGGTGATCCACCAAGCAGCAGCGGGCTCTCGCTCTATGATGGATCAAGTGACTGGCGGTGTTGTGGAAGGCGAGTCACACTTCCTCGGAAGATTAAGGGCTCATCACCCTGCTTGGTCACACTCCGGCTTGTGCGCGGCGCATGCAGGCACACATCTTGGGCAAATTCAGGCCAAGGTTGTCTGGCCCAGGGTGCTTGCGCTTGTAGGCACTCGCCCCTAATTAATGTTATAGGGAGGGGCGGTGTATGTCAATGGATTTTCTTTTGTTTATGTAGACGAGTTTGCAGGGACTTTAAATACATTGGGTGGGGGAACCCTCGGAGATGGGGTCAAAATGTATATTTGCAGGGGGGTGGTTGCACTTTTTTTGGAAGGGTTTGTGTGTACGTGCATGTATGGTACGTATAAATTTTGATTCAGCGTATGAAGACATAGCATAGGCATTTGATCATCAAATGCTAATTCCAAGAGGAGTTTACAAATGCCAGTGTGCATCAAAACGACTTTCTTACTCCTTTCAAATTATTACGAAAAGTCTGGCAGCCGCACGCCTTGACTGAAGGCCTGATGGGCGCGCACCTTCTTAGCACGGCCACATGGTAAGTAGGCACCTAAATGGATTCAATCTTGTTGGCGCCCTTGCGGTTGCGCTTAACCAAAAGGTAAGCAACACCGACCACCACAACGAGGAACACAAACACCTGCACAAGGAGTGTAGACATGACACGTTACTGCTTTGCGCCTCAATTGTGGTCAAACCGACACAACACCGGCCATTGCAGCGAGGGACACACAAACACCTACACAGGGAAAATGAACCTGTGTTGAAAATGAACTGTGCCATTATCAAGGAATTGAGAGGTCACATTCCACAAGAGAGTGTAGGCATGAGGCGTCGTAGCCCAGTAGTCGTAGTGTTGTGCTTAGTACGATATACAGAACAATGTACGGTTATACAACAGTATAGTTGTACGGAATAGAACACTAATTATACAATATCAAACCAAATTGTACTGTACCGTAACGAATACGAGGTTTGAAAAGACCCAAATAATGAACCCCATTGCAAGCAATGTGTAAAAATAGAAGGCTGAGATACCGGATTAAACATTTGGAGAGTATAGTGTATCAATCACCACCCCCCTGCTTAGTTGTGGACGTCCCGGATGTAGCACGCGGAGTTGGTCTGTGCAGCATCTGGCAAACCAAGGGACGCGGTCTTTTTGGTCTGGTCTTTCTGAGGTTCGAACCCTGAACCTCACGCTTGCACAGACACCAATTTGCCGAGAGTCTGTCTGGTCTCTGTCGGCAAAAGGTCGCAAAGCACTAGGTCAGGTACATCCTTCGATACCGATGTGAAAGTAGACGTCAAGTCTGCCCAATCTGGACATTTGGATGTATCATTACACTACGCGAGGGGGTCAGCACTTAGTTATTTATACAACGCGAGCCTATGCGAGGGCCTTCTGGCTCTCTGAGTTGCACATGCATGCATATGCATGCGCGTGTGCGCATGTTTGTGTGCGTGCGCGTATGAGGGTGTGTGTGTGTTGTGTGTGTGTGTGTGTGTGTGTGTGTGTGTGTGTGTGTGCGCGCGTACGTTTGTGCGTGCCTTGTGTATGTGCGTGCGTGTGTATACGATTGTATACGTACATGCGTGCATGCATTGTGTATGTGTGTGTGTACGTGTGCGTGCATGTGCATGTGAAGCGATTGAAGATGCCTTTCTTCTTGGTGTCCTTCCTCCCCAAGAGAGGGCCAGCCTCCCAGCTGCATGTCCACCTTGGGGTCCTTGAGGGGCGGCTTGCTAGGTTTTCCTAGCCTGGCCGTCATGCTTCAATTTAGTTACCTACCCCAATGCGAGCTTCACGAGGTCCTAGCTATTTAAACTGATCCCAAAACTTAGGGTTCAAAACGTTCGCGGTGTGCAATGATTTAGGTATCGTACAGTACACAGTAGCATACAATATACATTACAGTATCGCACAGCATACATTACAGTAGCGTACAGTATACATTACAGCAGCATACAGTATACATTACAGTATCGTACAGTATACATTATAGGATCGTACAGTATACATTACAGTATCGTACAGTATGTACGGCAAAATACAGTAGCGTACAGTATACAGTAGCATACAATATACATTACAGTATCGTACAGTATACATTACAGTATCATACAGTATACATTACAGTATCGCACAGTATACATTACAGTATCGTACAGTATACACGGCAAAATACAGTATCGTACAGCATACAGTATCGTACAGTATACATTACAGTAGC
>Ga0307951_1001037_pt1 | contig 16637 bp, 20 predicted proteins | sample OrgLakmetagen374_FD_201842 | JGI IMG/M metagenome (GOLD analysis project Ga0307951, IMG submission 201842) | Saline water microbial communities from Organic Lake, Antarctica - #374 | ecosystem: Environmental > Aquatic > Non-marine Saline and Alkaline > Saline | place: Antarctica: Organic Lake... | reverse complement strand
TTTTTCTAGTTGAAACAAATTGAAATCAACTATGGTTGAAATAACCATTTTTTTACTCGCACCCCGTGTTAAAACAACTGGCAATTTCGTGGTTGATTCCAGTTGATTCAAGCCGCCTGCAACAGCCCACTCTTTTCCGACGCATGCAGAAGGAACTGAGAGGAAAAGCTGACTCAGAGGCAGTCATTATTGCGTTGTGTATGTTTTGTACATGTGGATGGTGAGGGGAAGGACAGACTTACATCTGTGTTTCTTTGTTGGTGTTTCTCTGGAGCCACTCGGTTTTGCTGCATTGCACTTACCCAGTAATGATGATGATGATGATGATGATGGTGTATTACATAGGTCCAGGGGAGATAGCAAACTCCCTACTACGAGGTTGAAACGACACTGAAAGTTGATAAATAAAAGGGAAGCAAGAGAGGCAGGCTGGAAGCAATTTTCGTAGTAGTAGTAGGGGGGATTAGGGAACTGGGTCTTAATTCTCAAAGAGTAAAGTAACTTGCCTCCAGGCTCCATGTGCACTTTGTGAACTTCGTTGCTAAACTTGTCCATACTAGACGTGCCCTTTCCAGTACTGTTATCAACTCTCATTAGGAGCCGGTTTCAGGGGTTAGCCTGCAGCCCTCCTGATCCCCATTGATTTTTCCTTTCCTTTTTGCGGTGGAGGAGCTTATGGTACCCGGTACCAAAGTGGTTCCTTTTCCTCAATTAATGTGGGGAGTGCCTTTCACTGCCTGCGTAGTTGTTTCTTTTTTTCTATTCTAGGGGGAACAACGATCTTCTTCTCATCACCCTGGTTAACCAGGGTGATGAGAAGAAGAACAAAATGTGTACGAGAAGGTCAAGCACGGGAAAGAAAGAAGGAAGGAAAGCCTGCGTACTTTGGTGTCCACGTAGAAAAGAAAGGTTTAGGAGACAGGGCTAGTAAAGAGTGAAAAGCAAGGAAACGGGCCGATCTAGCTACACCACCATGAGACACTCAACATAAAAAAACTAGGGAAGCTAAGAGTTAGCCAGGATAAAAGCAGCTAAGCCATTGCGATGACTGGTGCACCAAAACCAACTCCAACACTACAATCCAAAGGGAAGAGAGAGTTCCCCTACAGGGAACGCAGCTGCACCAACACGTCACGCTCAGCATTACAATCCATACTACTAGAGAGACACGAAAGGAGTACAGTGAACTAACGGTTTAGATAACAAGAGTCGGGTTGTTCTGCTAAGAAGAGCCGGGAACAAGGGGAAGCTGGCCAACCTATACCTAGATCAAGGCGGCCTAGTGTCATGTCACTTTTATGCACTTACATGCTATGTCGTTTTGCAACATGCTGCAGACCCACAGTCCTTTGTCTGGCCACACATGGCACTATGCATTTATAAGTCTCACGCTGTTCTCATGAGGAGGGGCAGCAGTGATTCCCACGCGCTTTCAGTGACATGTTGCCTTTCTGGTGTGTTTCTGGCAATTTATGCTTCTGTTTAAACAGATTGCAGCTTAGGATGTGACCGAGTTTGTGACTGTTGGTTTTCAAAAGGCTCGTTGCAAACTGAGTGCCAGCTGAAAGCACTGGTTTTACAACATCTACCTTGCATGTCTCATTCTTTCTGCGATCTTTTTGAGTGCGGGTAAGGCAGATTTCCCCGCTGCGTTAAAAATTAAAAGATTTTTAATCACTCACTTTCATGTAACACTCAGTTTCCATACAACTATCATGTTACATGAGAGGGAGCGATATAGCCCATACTTGCAACCCACGCTTAAGCTGGTGCCATGATTCTTCGTGACAACTCTGCACTGGCTGAGCCCCCCCCCCCTGACAGTTGTTTTTCAAGTGCTGGTCTTTATGAGCCCATCAGCCCACGATATCGATTACCTCCTTTCAAAGTCCCCCCTCCAAGTTGGAAACCCTTGTGTGCATGCAGCTCTTTTTATTACAACCTTTGTCCAGTTGGCAACCGAGCAGCCAAGCCTGTTGCTGGCTGAAGGCCACCCCATTGACACCATGGACATGTGAAGCAATCGTTGTGATCCCCTGGCCCTTGTCACAATACACACATTCCTGACTTGCATAACAGATTCAGTATCAGTTTAAATCCTCCTTGAAAACACAAACGCAGAAGCGGCAAAGCAACGCCATGCCTGCTTAGTAGTAGGAACCCTCTATTCTGGAATCCAAAGAATGGCCATCCGAGCTAGCATGAGAATGTATAAAAATGTTCAGGTCCTAAGAAAAGAATCTCATGAGGCTCGCCATCATGCGTGATGAAGCCTAAAATTGCCTCACTTCTTGCTCCATGGGTCATTAGGGTCCTCCACCTCAGCCTCTACACTTTGCGGTGGGCTACTACTGCTTGCCACGTTGCTGCTGCTTCCTGGTATGGCAGGCTCGTCAGGTAGCATGGGGTCCAACCCCAGGGCGATGTTGATCAATGTGAACACCTTGGATGCGTAGTCCTTGGGGCTATCCACCTGTAAATACAAGGTTTCCAATCACCAGGACAAGGTGCAGGAGAAGGTTTAGGGGCGGTTCAACGCAAAAAAAATTGTTTTTTTCCGTCAAATTTTCAACTTTATAAGGTCAGCCGCCTGCTAATAGTTTTGCCCCAATGCCAAAATAGAAGGGCTCCGCCCGCCCAAATTTCGACGCGGTGATGTGTGTTTTTTATTTCCATTTTCAAGCGCTCGCTTTTTCGTGCCCTCCCTGCTTCTGCCTCGCAAGTCAGCATTGTCTCTCTACTAAATTTGACAACACCTGAGACCCTCTTTGCCTGGATCCCCATTTAATCATTCCATGCAACCCTCTGATTCTAGCCTGCCAGAGTCGCTGCAACAGCTGGATTTGTCCGACAGGTCTGGCACACAGGCTGCTCTAATTCCTTTTTGAGTTTGTTCTTGAGTAGACTTTTTTGCAACGCATGACTGTGTCCTGCTTTTTTCTCATCTGCGAGGCCGGCATATTTAGAAGTGTCAGATGCACTCTTCAAGATTCACAGAGTCTCTAGCAAACAAGTCAGGAAGACAAGCAGACATAAAATAATAGTTTATTTATATCAGCGGCACTAAAATGCCCGAAAAAGTCGCCGACCGAAAATCCCTCCTCGGAGGTCTCCAGATGCAGCCACTGACTTCTAGCCTGCCAGAGTCGCTGCAACAGCTGAACGACGGCGCATGATAACTGCACGATTCCTGAACGGAATCAAGTTAGAATTGAAACAGTGAATTCCGCATTTTGAGGCCGTCACAACGCGCCGCTCTGCAGCCCTTCTCGCCACCAAAAGTCTGACCCTCACAGCTCGCCGCGAAACTCGGCGTGCCAGCTCCGAGGTAACGGGTTTAATTGTCTACAGAATCTTACACGGAACGGACGCCCGACCGCGGAGCTATTCAGGCCCAAAGTGCGTCCAACCGAATCGGTTAAAACCTGGACTTCACAAATTTCTTAGAAATTTGGGTAAATACATTCAAGTAGCCAGGACCCTTAATTAGACGTACTTAAGCACCCCTGCACACTCATTTTTTGGCGGGAGGTGCCCAAGGTGGAAATCCCTGCCAAAAAGTGGATTTCCAAAAGCTCCTCCCCGGTGCCAGAAAAAATCAGGGGTGTTCTAAATAATATTCCCGACATTTTGGTGAAGGTCCGAGGTCTGGGGTGAAGTTCCGGTTTTGGACACCCCTTTTGGCAGGGAAAAGTGCTAATTTTTTTTTTAAGTCGACAACCTCTGAACTGTTTGGGGTCGTGATTGTTTTGCTGGGCTCAGTTAATTATCTAAACAATGTTCAATCACTCAAATATTTGTCTACCTCCCTCATTTCTTTAAAATCCTTTTGTCGCAAGTCTGAGTGATCGAGTTTTTATTATCTCTCTGTCCGTGCCTTTCCAGCGAAACAGGTTGCGCCTAGGGCCTCCTGGCAAAGCCTTATAAGTTTGTTTACTTCCCAGCTGTCACTGCCCACCACAGCCCACCCCAGCATCCCAGACCATACAACTTGGCTAAACACCCCTGGGGATTATACTGAACAACTCCTGATACTCAGATGGAGTCCAAACACTGCGCTTCCATGGTTTTCAAAAAATGCACATTTTTGCCTAGCAAACAAGCCCACGCACCAAGTCCTTTAGATCAAATATTTTGCCCCTCTTTTTTTTTTGCCCAATGGGTAAGGTTGGACCTACAAACTAACTGGGAACAAAAAAATGGGGAAATTTTGAGCTTGGACATGCACTTCTGCATTCATGTCACTAAAGTTAGGTAATTTGGCAGGGAAACGGGACATATTCAGCCCCCAGCACTCACACTGGACCCCAAACCCATTTATTTTTATGCAGGAATGTTTAAATTAACCACTGTTTATGATTACGCTTCAGTTCTAGCAGTGGGGCATGAACTCTTTTTTTTTTAGCCTGGGCTTGGCTGGCCTGACTTTTAGGGGAAAAGTCAGCGGTCACACGTAAAAAATAGTGGCGCTGCGCTTGGGGAACCCTAGGTCGTGCAAGTCATCATGAGCAAGTCTTGTGTGAAAAGGCATGGCAGGTGTAAGCAAACTTCCACAGCTAAAAAGACCTTATGGGTGTTGCAAGATGTCTGTTGGAACTTCCTAAAATCTCAATCCTGGACAGTGCTTGCACCGAGCACACGTCATCACACTTCCTGCTCATCGCGAACATGCAACAATATGACCCCGCTCGAGAACAATGCTTGCATATTGCGGCATCACCAAATGCTTTGGGCAGGGTCCAGTATGTCTTAAAATTAAGTCTTCTATCCAGCTGTATAAATTTTATATCAAGGAGCTCATGAAAAGTTTTCTGGTTCACTTTTCAGAATTGTTTTACTCTTCATCCTGCTCGGCATCAAGTCTTGATTCTGGCTGTGTCACTGTCATACATACAGCATTTGGTGACGGAGTTTTTATGCTAAAAGGGCCACTTTTCTAAGCTATAAGGCTCTCAGTTTCTCTAGCCATCCATAAGCCCCAAACACTTAGTGTCCTGGGGTTCCAACCTTCGGATGACGAAAATGTTTTCGCCCAGGGACCGGAAATTTTACCCGATAACCCGCAAACCATAACACAACAAAAGATTTCACATTTTTCCACAATTACCCTCTGAGAGGCCCTTTACTTTAGCGCCCCAAATGTCGTATGCTGTGACCCTTGTTACTTGGCCAGGCCATGATGCCACAGCTAGTGCCTTAACGGAAGACATATTTCTTTGCTTGGGCCGTGTCGACACTTCTGCCAGCTGACACCTTAATCTTAGAGACCCAATTGCCCAACTCGGGGCTTGCCTTGCCCCATGACTGGGCAAGCATTGGGCGAACACAGCCCCACTGGGAGGCTGTCCAACTCAGACAGGCCTTTCTCATGAGCAAGCCGGCCTCCAACAACTTGCTGGAAAGGAGTTCTTCAATCTCGCTGAGCGCCCCTCCACTACCCCGTCCACATCCTCCTGCTCACCCTGCCCCTCCGCTTGCTCGCTCTCTCCTCCCTGCCCTGCCCGCTCATCTCCCTGCTGCCCTTCCTCATCACCACTGCTCTGAGACTGACTTGCCATGTCACGCTGCAGTTGCTTCGCACCGTACTCCTCAGAAGCTAAGTCCTCAATTACCCCATCGTGCCTCTCGCACACCCCTGGCAGGGGTGCGGCTGCGCGCCAAGGGCGCGCACTGCCACTGGGAGCAACACTGGTTACCTGCTGTAGATACTCCTGCTCGTGTAGCTCCCCTGCTGCGTGCGCAAGTGCTTGCAAAGAGCCGGCCTGGCTCTCCCCAGCCTGGCTGCCATTTACCACAATATCAGAGAGCCCCAGCCCTCTACAAGACACAGACGCCTCTGTGCATTGAGCACCACCTGCCTGCTCCTGCTTGTCTCCTCTCTGCTTGCGTTTAGACTTGGCAGTAGCCTGGGGAGGCCCCCCTTAGAGCCCTTAGAAAACATTACCACCCTGACAACACACAATTCATAATTTCAAGATAGTTTTGTATGTTTCAGGACACGTGGGAACATGTAAGACCAGTTTCCATCTTTTTTGGGGCAGGTCCCAAACGGAGTAAATATGAAAGCCGGTCCACCCTGTTTCTGGGGTTTGACGGAAACAATTCCCATGATGTGAAATGTTTTTGGGGTCCAGCGTGTGACTGCAAAATTTTTCGTCAAAAGCAAAATATTTCACCCCCAAACCAAAAAGGTACGAAAAGTGTTGTGTGTAACCGTTCCCTTAACTAGGTTGTTCATACACATTTATGTATATATGTGTGTAAATACCAGCTTTAGTCCTGCACTTCCTGTGTTCTTGTATTATTACGCTAACCCATTTCTCTGCAGACTTACATCTACAATTATCAATGGGCTCCCAAAATGGAAACAACCGAGGTTAAGGCTTGATCAATACATGCTAGCTATTTAAATGCAGGTGTTATCCTGACTCACACTACCCAAAACAAAGCACTGCGATGTGACTGGTGCTTGCTCGCAAGATTTTGGCAAATAAGAGCCTAAATTCCTTTTTTGTCATCACTTAAACAGGCCCATCCCTTGCTTGCACAACACTGCAGCACCTGAATTCTGTCTGTACACAGCATGTGCGCGTACCTGGAAGCCACTAGTGATGAGGGAGGTCTCATACAGCAGCTCTGCTAAGTCCCTTGCACGCTCCTCATCCTTCTCGACTAGCAGGGTCTTGATACCACGAACGATGGAGTGATCGGGATTGATCTCCAAGATCTTTCGGCCCTGCACAGCCCAACACAGTTGCAAAAAGTGTGGGTACAAGCTTTATTGCTCAAAAGGTCTGGCAAAGGGAAGGGTGCACATTTTCAGGGCAGCTGAAGTGTTTTGAGGGTTTGTTTCAAGCTCTCCTGTCTAGTATGCGTTTGGTATTATGCGCCTTGAATGCGCACTTGAAACCCCTTTGTACAAGCATACTGTAGAATCACATTCAACACGTACCCCACACAAAGGCGGCACATCCTGTATGTGAGCATGGGTGCCTGCCAGCGCTTCTAAGAAGCGAAGCCATTCAGGATGACACACATGCACATTACAGATGTGCATCGACAACACTCACCTTCATGTACTCCATGGATCGAGGGTCGCCCATGGCTTGTGTGCGCATGATGCGCTCCATGTTAGCACTCCAGCCAAATTTAGAGGTAACAAGTGCGCATGGCGAGTCTGTTAACCTGTGCAGGAGGTGGGATGTGCAGCAGGTAATTAGCAGGTGGGTTGAGCACAGTGAAGGAAAGGCAAGTATGAACAGGGTTGTACGCATGTGAACAGCCCACACTGTGTGGCCGTGCGAGACAACAGGAGACCTCGAGTATCTACAGCCAGGTGTACCTAGATCGAGCCACGTGGCAGGAATGACAACTGCCCACAGTTCAGACTGCCCAGTGAGAGCACGTTGCCTGAGCGCGCTTACACCGTGAACACACCTGTTTGAAACAGTGACCTTCTCGACACGCTCTGCCAGGGACTTTTTCAAAAAGTCCACCACATCTTTGAACTCTTTGCTGTCAGCCTCCTCCTTTGCCTTCTCACCCTCATCAGAGTCCAACTGCAGTCGGGTAGAAGAAAAGGGAGGGAGAGGGTGTTGGATTCCTGGGGGAGACCAGCAAGGTTTGAATAATACATGTTTTGATTGAGAGAAAGGCTCTTGGAGCAGCAACAAGGAAGGCTTCAGGGTTGAGATGGAGGAATGTTATGTTAGCAAAATCTGATATGGAAACTAGTCGACAGTCTGGCTTTTTTTGCGACAGCGTTCAAGCATCCTTGAAAATTATCAGAGGTGGTCGGTCGACGGAGGACTGAAAAGGGGGTGTTTTTGAAATGTTCCCAGAGTATGCGCACCCCAGCTGGCAGTTTCTAAGCTTAGCACCCAGATTTAGCTGCTGATAACACCCAAGCTTGAAAGCAGACACTAGGGGTGCACGTGTCTACTTTCCCGCGGCGTGGACCACGCTTTTCACCACCAATCTGTCATACCTCACCACCAACTGACCCAATTTGTCATTTTTATATGAATAGTCTACATATTAATAAAGAAAATAATTGCGACAAAAATGGGGCGAAACAGAGCAGTAAATGGCCAGGTACCCCATTTTTGCCCATTTCCCTTACAAAAATCAGCAAAAGGGTGGCCAAAAAGGGTAAAAAACCAAGTTCCACCAAATCCAGTTTCCAGCATGTCAAATGATCCTGATCATTAAAGAAGTACTTCTGTCGTGTTTTGAGGTGAAAAAAGGCCCTGGGTAGAGTGTGGTGGCTCAATACGTAAACATTCACTGCCAAGATTTGAACTGGATTTCTGCCCAGACCACTGGGGTGGTCCATTTGGCCCCAAACTTTATGAACCATCTAGTTATGTTATTTAAACACGATTTGCATCGAAAAAGGAACATTTTCAGGACTTTTGCTCTGTCGACCACCTCTAAAAAAGCTAGTGTCTCTGGTACTACAAATCTCAAGGTAATACATGCACTACATCTTTCTCTTACCGGCATTCATAGAAAGGACATCAGCATTTGACAAGAGATATCAAGATGAGGTCACGGTTGCCAAGCTTACAACCCTCCTTGCCGACCCAATCACGTGGTCTCAAACTCATATGTACTGGTAATAGCATGCAATGGTTATCCAGGAAGCGGACGTAAGCCTGAAATGCATCGTGTCATGAAGCAGCAATACAGAAACACACATACAACACAACACAAACATTCTTCCACCCACCTCTAGGCCCTCTTTGCTAACATCTGTGAGCTGGTAGTCCCCAAACTTCTGCAGGTTGGTGATGGTGGCCTCGTCAATGGCGTCTGTGAGGTACAGCACTTCATATCCCTTGCTCACGAGCTTCTCAACAAACGGTGCTGCCTTGGCGGCCTGCAGTTGGTGGACAAGTTCTGGGTGTTAAGGATAAGCGTGTTGCTTGTTGCGATAGGATGCAGAGCGGTGGATGAGGCAGGGCATCATATGTTGGGAGCACAAATACTATTGTCATTCACTTGAGTGAGGAAGTGCATGCAATCGCAATCAAGTTTAGATGAGTGAATGCTTAGTTGACTGGTGAAAGGACAGGCCGAAAAAAGGTGTGGGAACATTCACTCTAACCAAATGTTTGCCGCTCTGCATGAGCGCGTGGTTTACAATGCAAATACTGCTCCTGAAGCAGCAAAATGGCCCCCAGGGCACTATTGAATGCAGCAAACCAAGCTCACTTGTCACTTGTTTGCCTCACTACGGTAAGGTACTACAAAAGCCCTTCCTCAGGCGAGGCAGAGCACTCAACAAGTGAGCAAACAACAGACGAGAGAGATCCTACCTCTACACTGTCTGCGGCCATATAAAAGATGTCCTTCTGCCCTTGCTTCATGCGGCTGACATACGTGTCCAGGCTTGTCATGTCCTCCTCGTTCTGGCTGGAGAAGAAGCGCAGCAGCTTGGACAGCTTCTCTCGGTTCTCGGTGTCTTCAATGACACCAATCTGTGGTCATTGAAGACAGAAAAGACGCGTTTGGTTGGCGTGTGATGCGATGTGATGCAGTGTGTGTGATTGTGTGCGAGCACATAGTGTTAATGTGTGCCTGATAAACAGGCAGAAAAGGGAGAAGGTACACGCAACTGAAAGCCCCAAAAAAAGTGTGTGAGACGCGTGCACAATCTGCATGGCCCTTACTGTTTTAGGAAACCAGCATTGATTCACATGAAACACTTGAAGGCATTTGCTTTTTTCTTAAAATTGAGCGCAAAACGCATTTTTACGCTTGTGCAGATGCATACCTTAAGGTTGCGTCCAAAGGCCTCCCAGAACGTTTTGTAGTCCTCTCCGTCTTCCTTGTTGGCCAAGGACTCCATCATCTCAAGGGCCCTACCAATTGACAGCATCAGAAGGAAGACGATGTGATGCAGCATAACATAAACCACCTTGCATCATGCTGGTGTTTCTCTCTGTGACTCATATATGAAGCTGCGAATTTATTGACAAGGCATATCTGGCACTTAGACACCAGCCACACACTTTCTAGAACAGCACGCGCACACACACTCACGCACACACACACACTCGCTCACACATACACACACACACACACCTGCGGATCAGTTGCTTGCGGATGACACGCGTGATGCGGCTCTCCTGCAGGATTTCACGGCTGACGTTGAGGGGCAGGTCACTGCTGTCTACCACACCCTTGACAAAGTTGAGGTACCTGACAGAAATGATAGTGAGTGGGGTAGGGTGAAGAGCGCTTGTGAGGCGAGGTGTGGGGTTTTTACTAATGTGCAGCGACGACATGGAGTTTTTGAGCTTGAAACAGGCGATCATTTCCCGAAATTAGCAAGGTGGAATAGCGTATCAGCAAATTGTACATACATGGCCAGGTGCGCACATCCTATTGCATGCACAGGCCAGGCATTGCGCCAGTTATATCGGAGGCCTTGTAACTATGGCGTGGCAAGGCAACTGTTTCGCTCTTATATGCTGCCCTAATTGCATAAGAAGCCCCTTTATGATTGCACATCATGAACCACGTTCATGAGTTGGCCTAGCAGAAAGCGTTATACAGTATCAGCGATATACTACAGGGCTCTCTTTGTAGCCTCAACAGACACATACTTCAAGACACAGACATGCGCGCAGCAGGAAGGCACCCTTACCGTGGCATCAAGCTCTCGTCAAACTCGTCACTGATGAACACACGCTTCACGTACAGCTTGATGGAGCGAGACTTGCCGGCGTAATTTTGTTGGTCGAAGGGGGCCATGCCAGGAATGAACAGGATGGAGCTAAACTCGATGGTGCCCTGTGCAGCAGCGTAGGGGTGTGTGTACGTGTATAATTGTGTATGTGCGGGCGTGCAAGCACGTGCATGTGTGCGTGGATCTGTACTGTATATCCCGGTGTCCTAACTTGTATGAGCCTTCTGCTAATGTACCAAAGAAACTGCGATGCAACAGGTGAAGGGGGGCAGCCGACGCGGTCTAGTCATTTTGCTGATAGTAAGGCTTATTGCGCTGTGCACTGCTTGTGTGTACAAGCAGTTGTACAGCAGCGCACCTCCACATTGAAGTGCAAGTGAGCCAAAGGGTCAAGGAACTCAGAGAAGGTCTGCTTGAAGAACTCGTTGTAAGCCTCATCAGATACGTCCTTAGGGTTGCGCGTCCAGATGGGCTTGTTGTCGTTCTCCATGCGCCAGTCCCACACATCATCGTACACAGTCTTTGTCACAGCCTCCACCTGCAAAAAATATTACACAGGAGTACCCAATTTGCACATGAGTGGTTGCGTTTGTGTTTGTGATTGTGTGTGTCTCAGTGCGCTTGTGTGCGTTTGGATTTGTGTGAGAGAAGTGTGCATTTAATGGCATGAAATGCAGGAAATGCAAAGACAAGAGCAAGAGTTTTGCGTCTGAAATAAGGCGCAGGGAGGGTTAGTATTATGCCACGCGACAAAGAACAGCCCCCTCACAAGTACATACTGTCCTGCTTTAAAGCTTTGCAGCAACACTACCCTCACCAACCCCACGCACCTTCTTAGGCTCCTCTCCCTTCTTTGCTGCACGCTTGTCTTCTGCTTCCTGCTTCTTTGCAGTGGCCTCGTCGTCAGGCACCTGGCGATTAATGCGCGTTAGTTGTGAGGAGCTTGTTGCTGCGCATTGTGACGCGCCTTGATATGTGGACATGCCCATCATGTCTAAATCGTAGCTCTGCAGCTTCCAACCCTGGCACAGCTGAATCTATCATGACAGCAATTAAATGAGCAGTGAGGCGTCAGCACATTCCGCTTAGATACGTCTCTGAAAAAGTACATGCTTTATGTGGCGCTTTATACCCAAGCATAAGAGGGCTGCCTGCTGTCTGTTGGGATCACACCTTGCGGGGCTCCTTCTTTGCACTGAGCAGTTTGATGGGGAAGGAGATGAACTGGCTGTATTGCTTGATCAAGCGGCTGAGTTTCACAGGATCTGCCATCTCTGCGGCATCCTCCTTCAGGTGCAATGTTACCCTGTGTGTGTTGTGTAGGCACGTGTGTGTGTGTGTACATGCCCCCCAATTTACAACTTTTGCAGAAACTCATGACCCAAGTGTGTATTTTATTGATGGATAGCGAGTTACTGCAACGTGATGAAGCTTAGTGAAGTTGCAAACGCTTTCCTCTCTGTAGCTGGATACGAAGGAATAGCACAGCCACGATCATCAGGCACGCACACGCAACACACACCGTGTCCTGCCCTTGCACTTTCATAACAAAGGCTAAGCCAGCACACACACACACACACACACACACATACACACCAGTTTTTTTTAAGGATTAGGGAAAACCTTGATTTTATATCACCCCCAAATCTGGGGATATGAGAAAGTGGGTTCTCATATCGATTTTACTTTGCTGCTCCAGCCCGCCGGCCTCCCAGCATATGGTGTATGTAAGTGAAGTAGATGCACTTTCAAAATTCGAAAATATTGCATCAACTCAATAAGGTTAGTCTGGAATTGTAAGTTTCATATCGATCGATCCTTATGGTATATCAACCTAAAAAACACTGATACACACATGCACACACACCTGGTCCCGCGCTTGAGAGTGCTGTCTGTCTCTTGGCTGACCTTGAACTGGCTTGCACCAGTTGTGGCTTCCCATACCCACGTGGCGTCCTCGTCGATGCTCTTGGTCTGCACGTGCACACGATCTGCTACCAGGAACGCGGAGTAGAAGCCTACACCAAACTGCAGGGACAAGGAGGGACGACAAAAAACAACTGTTTTTATTTGCATAGCTGAGCAGGTGTTTCTCCCCTGCCCCATGCTCAAGGCAGGCTTAAGAAACGCAAGACATGCTCCAGAGATCGAAGCCTATGACACGCAAAACATCCTCCAGAGCCTGTATGCCAGGAACACACACACACACACACATCAGCTTCCTTCTGTCAACCTTGCGCCGTCCTTAACAAGGCTGACCTGTCCGATGAGGTTGTCGTTGGCTCCTTTCTGCTCCTTCATTGCTTCCATGAACTTGCGTGTGCCAGAGCTTGCGATGGTGCCCAGGTTGGACAGCAGCTGCTCACGGGTCATGCCGTTGCCTGAGTCCCTGCATACAGTATGCAAGCACACAGATACAATGGGTTGGCCAGAACCACGGGCCATGCCAATGCCTGACTCCCTGCGTGCAATCATACAAAACACAGGTAAATAGGGACCCTGCATGCAATCATACAAAACACAGGTACATAGGGACAGTCGGAACTGTAAATAGGCCCTGTCTCCCTGCTGCAATCCCTGTGTGTGTATCATGAAAGTACTATCCTGGCCAATCTTACATATGCCACACGATCGGACACAAAAGGGATCAGATCATGAGGGCGGATGCGCGATTTAATTGCATGGTAGCATACTCAGCTCAGAGCCTTGCATGGATAACAAACAAGGTGTTGCTCATGTTGTGCGCTCCATTCATGAAACAATGAATGGCAAGGTCACTTTAGGGGTATAAGTTTCACACAGGTGTAAGTGTTGCAGAGCAGCTGAACGCAGAGTTGAGGGTACATTCACATCTTTCCAAATAATACAGCTTTAACAAATGCTGATGTTAAGGTTAGACAAAACAAGGCCGGAAAAATTGAAGCCACCATCGCTCCATGCGCATTTGATAATCTGCTACACGCGTGCACAACGCAGCAACAAACATACACATTAACACACACATGCACACACAACATTAACTTACTCAATTGTAATGGTGTTCTTGTCCTTGTCAGCACTGACAAGGATTTCCAGCTCCTCTCGACCCTTCAGCACCTCAGGGCTGGTGACAGCCACAAAACGGACCTGGATTTCACATTTGCAACACATTACGTACACTGTATAAATTAGGATTGGGGTAACTTACTTCTCTAATTGTTACCAACAGGCTGAGGCCAGGGCCAGTGCTGAAGTGCTGTCATGCGGATCATGCATGGGCGCAAGCAATGCAGGGTGGATCACGTCGGATCAAAGGGTTTGCTCACCTTGTCCAAAGCATCAGAGGCATTACTGATCAGCTCGCGTAGAAACACCTCACGGTTGCTGTACAGGGAGTTCACAATCATGTCCATCAAACGGTCCACCTGATTAATGAAGGAAGGTGGCAAGAAAAGGAATGTTCTGGAACTTAAAGCGGCAACCTCTAGAAGGCGACAGGTGCGAGCACTTGTGTGATGAGTATGTGCGCTTCTTATGCATGTTTGAGAACGTGCGCAAGTGTGCATGTGCATGCCTCCATGTGCGTATGTGTGTGCACACGTGAATGTGTGAGCGATGCCTGTGTGCCTTTGTGCATGTGTGTATGCCTCTGTATTGTGTGTGCGCATGCGTGCGTACGTGCGTGCACGTGTGTGTGTATGTATGTGTATGTGTGTGTGTGTGTGTGTGTGTGTGTGTGTTTCATTGCAACGTATGCACGGCAGCGTGCTTGTTCCTGCTCCTGCACCACTTACCTCAGCCCTGTATGTAAAGGTTTCCTCCTGTGCAGGTGGAGCACTGGCGCACGCAAAGGATCTGCGGAGAGGAGCTGGCTGCTGTTTGGAAGCCACCAGACGCTGAGATGCAAAGGGCAGGACGGACTTGACGCTGGATGAAGCCTTCGTGCCCCCTCGCACCATAGCTGATGGCAGGTTCGAGAATCGCTGGATGGCCTGCTGCTGCAGAGGAGGAGAGGAGAAAGAGGAGGAGGAGGGGACGACTTTTCAGTAAAAAACACCGATTGAACACGCATGTGGTGTGCGCTTAAGAGGAGGAAGTAGACCGGACGTACCAATCCACTTCTAGAATCACCTGGTGGCCATCGCAAGCAGTACGCCCCCCCACCGCCTTCGCTCCGCGCAAAAGCATCCTGATTACTGAGTTACGTGTAATGATTTAATGCAGCTTCACTTTCGTGTATAAAAGTAAATGCTGGAAGCTGGATAGTTCCTCCAACCGAATTACCAACCGAATACCGAACATCCTGCCAGTTATGGATCCTTTAGGCAATCATTTAGGCAAGATGTGCAGGAAGAGATCCTGGATGTCTTGAATGCGAAAGCAAAGTTTCATTATAGAAGCTTGTCATATGCCTGGTACCGTTGTCGGCTGTCATTTACTTGCTTAGGCTCTTGCCTAGCAAAAGGGGTTGTGCTACAACTCTGTACAGACCTACCATCGGCTACTTTCAGCATTTTGGCACTTCTATAACCAATGCTTATTCAACTCATTTCGTCAAGTCATCTGGCTTGAATGCGAAAGCAAACTTTCATCCGCCCCCCCAGATAGAGATGACTTGGACCACATTCGGGACCACATTCTGGACCACTTGGAGTGCCCCTTCGAACTGCCTGAACCTGTTTTCAGGGACCAAAAGAGAAAAGCAATCATCAGTGGAGTAGGAAGTTGAGGGAAAATGGGTTCAGGTTCCCCCTGCTCAAAGAACCCTTGCCATAAAGTTAACTGACAAACTTAATGAGCACTCAATTCAATATGCTGCAAAGCTCATAAACACAAGACATGCCCTACACAAAAACATAACCGATAACAAAGAAACGGGGGATGGTGCTCTAGCACGCAATCCTCCTGATCCACATTCCTAGTTCTTAGCTTCATGGTGATAGATATTGAAAGCACTTTTGTTAAGTGCTGTTATCACCACTCTTTACTCTATTCAAACTTATGAGTTCAGTGTGAAACACTCTTTTTATTCCTTGGTAATAATGACAGAGCCATATGCATCTCACGATGCAAGCGAAATAGAACTAGATCATCAGCCTCCTTTGAATTATTAACTAATACACTAACAGTAGAAGTAGTTAATCTCCTTTTTTTCTTTTGGGTGTGCCTGAAATCTTGTCTCGCTACACTAGTTTACAAGAGGGGTATGGAAGAGAAGAAGGAAAAGCAAGTCTCCTCCGCCAAGAGAAAGAAAGACAAGGGGGTCAGGAGGATGGCTAGCAAAAATGGTACACTAGTTCAACTATTAAGTTACTAATAGCAAGGTTGCCATTGTTGTATCATTGTTGCATGTGTCCCCACCTTGCAAAGGGACTGTCCTGTTTTTATATAAGCGTTATCTGAAGCCACACATTGTGTTGCTTAACAGCAAATTCAGTGACAAGACGTGAAGGAGGTGAGGCAGCTCTGAAAATGATTTACGTTTGTCAAGATTAAAGTGAACTGGGGCGGCCCCAGCTCAACTTGTGTAAAACAGCTTTGAGAACGTTTGTAGAGGAACTTACACCCACAGAGTGTAGCATGCAGGTTCGCTTCTACTTCTGTTCACAAAGCACTCTGCCTTTTGAAGGCAACGATTGAAAAACTCATCATTTCTATGTACAGAAACATGCACTTCCAGTACAAATCGAAACCGCTCAAATATCATCAATTATAAATATCTTATTAAATGGGTATTCGAGCATAAATGTACACATTGAGGCCACAAGCAACTGTAAAAGTTATAAACTGTGTACAAGCTAAATTTAGCCCATGTTTACATGTACACCCCTTTTACTCTCTCTCTCTCTCTCCCCCTCTCTCTCTCTCTCCCTCTCTCTCTCTCCCTCTCTCCCTCCCTCTCTCCCTCTCTCTCTCTCTCTCTCTCTCTCTCTTTTTCTCTCTCTCTCTCTCTCTCTCTCTT
>Ga0307951_1001035_pt1 | contig 16641 bp, 10 predicted proteins | sample OrgLakmetagen374_FD_201842 | JGI IMG/M metagenome (GOLD analysis project Ga0307951, IMG submission 201842) | Saline water microbial communities from Organic Lake, Antarctica - #374 | ecosystem: Environmental > Aquatic > Non-marine Saline and Alkaline > Saline | place: Antarctica: Organic Lake... | reverse complement strand
GTGTTTTCCCCTCCCCATTTACATCCCTCTCCCACCCCTCCCGCCCCACGAGGCAGGCTCCTTTGTTTCTCTCATCGTCCAGCTTTCGTCCAAAGCAAGCGCGCAGTTGCAACAACAGCTGTCATCTGAGGCCTCCTTTAAACAACTGTCGGTGCTCGCCGTTCAGCAGGGACGCGTTTTGCTGGATTTTCTGCCAGACCTTTCCAACGCTGCCGCGTTCAGGTGTGCTTTGTCCACACCTTATAATTAGGCCATGATTATAAGGTCTGAATTTACTAAATAGAGGTGGCTTGTGTCCAGTCTTGGCAAGCTTTCCAGTTAATACCACGTGAGTTGATCAGTAAGCCTCGCGATGGCCAAAGCCTGAGCTTCCGTACTTTATGTTTGTGCTTATTGTGCTTAGGCAAAAGGCACAGTATTCTACAGTGCACAGCTTCCAAACTGCTACCTGACGCTGCTTCAATCACAAGTGAATCATGCCTCGTGCGCCTCATTTCTCACTTTATCATTCAACCTCGATTAGCATTTCACCATTATCTTAAAGTCACCCAAATCTTTTGCAACAGATACTGGTTTGGTCATGTAATAAACATACCTGCTCTAAGATAGATGTTGTACCTGCTCACTCAATTGTGCTTACTAACTCAGTCGTGCTTTCTCACTCAGCTGTGCCTCATTATTCATTCATCACTCAATTGTACCTGCTCACTCAATTGTGCCTTCTAACTCAGTCGTACTTTCTTACTCATCAGCTGTGCCTTCCCAAAAAGTGAGCTGCGTCAAGGATTGGTCAACCTGTACATCCTATTAAGCTCCACCTCCACCGGTGGACATTTCAAGCAGCCGCACGTGTTTGCCTCTCTCCCAATCCTGGTGCGGAACAGTTACATATAACATATTCTTAATCACATGCACCTCCTCATGCATCAAGATGTAATGGCTGCTGGCCACGCACCTTTTTATGGTGTTTGTCTACCTTCGGCATGCAACAAATACGGTCTCTTCCGTAATTCCACCCGATGATGGGGTGTATTATGTAATATGTACTTATACGTTGCAGGCGCCTTGTCACAACAAATCATGGCACCAGCTAAAACATGAAATGCAGATATGAGCCAAAAAGCTAAAACATGAAATGCAGACATGAGCCACAGCATCATACGATATTTCCATAAGACATGATGATGAAGATATAACCATAAGACATGAGCCGCAGCACCATATTGGTGTTTTCATTGTCTCCCCCGCCTCTCCTCCTCCGTGAGGAATGAAGAAGGCAAAAGCGTAAGTAACGCACAGAGATGATGGATGATCTGTTGGGACGAGCATGTTATTTTAAGAGGATTGTGGACCGCTTATCAAATCATGATGTGATAAACGGTGATCATGAATCCCAGGGAAAGTTGCACGGTTCGTCCATGCCACTGAACATGCCTTATGCCTTCGTGACTTTTTCCCCTTCTTCTAATACTGTTGGTCCTGCCTCTCTGACAGGGCCTGTTTGTCTGTTGGTAAAGGGATTTTACGGTACTCGGTACCAAAGTGGCTTTCTTTTCCTCAATCAATGTGGGGGGTGGTTTTCACTGCCTGCGTTGTTTTTTCTTTCATGCCAGGCATCCATTTATCAATCCATTTATATTATCCGACCTGCATACAGGTTCTGCTGACAGCTCACGGCCGTGAGCTGGAGAACCTCTTAGGGTCTCTGATCCAAGCAGAAAGGGGGCCTCCTCAAAAGAGCAACAGCTGTCCTGATTGGATGCAGCTTAATGGAACGATGGGCAGGTGTGGGGGAGGGAGTGCTTTATATACTAGGGTGTTATATTCACTGACAGTACTGGGGACGCAGGCATCAGATGCATCAGCAATGCCAGGGGATGTATGTTACCGCAAACATAATGGAAATGACCGTCCCAGCATCAAACAGAGAATGGCATGTTTTCTGTCCGTCTCTGCCTGCAGCTATATATTATATATCATTATGCGGCATGCTGTTTGAATGAGGGCAGCAGGGAAGAACACATCCAAATTTGCTGTGAACCTGCAGCTATTTATAAACTGAGGGCACTCATCCATTCTCTTGATCTGCTCGTTTTCAGGTGGGGGAAATGGCTGCGGACCAGATCATTGCGAGACATTGACACATCTGTTCAGGGAGGCTTCCCAACCGGAGTTGAGCAAGCCGAGAAAGGCCAGTCTGGAGGTACGCAGATCGATCTAGAAGGCTCCCAGGGATGGTGTGACCTTCAAAACAATGTGTGCCTTTGTCCTTTTTGGTGGAGCTCCGGAAAGTGTAAGCATCAGTTTGGCATTATGTTTTTGCACGCTCATCCAACGCAGCATTGGCAGCTGGAATGTGTTATGTGTGGTGCATGCGTTTGTGTAAGCACGAGTTTGGCATTCTCTTCTGATGCACGCTGATCCAACGCAACATTGGCATCTGGAATGTGTTATGTGTGTGTGTGCATGTGTTTGTGTAAGCATCAGTTTGGCATTCTCTTCTGATGCACGCTGATCCAACGCAGCATTGGCAGCTGGAATGTGTTATGTGTGTGTGTATGTGTCACAGTCAGAAGCTTTGCAGTCCTATGGCTTTGGTATGTTCATTCTCCGGCACAACTAAAACCTGCGCACAAAACGTAACACCATACAGTGCAAACAGGTCTATCCTGCCTTTAGAACCTGGGCACAAAACGTAACACCATACAGTGCAAACAGGTATTTTTCTGCCTTTAGAACCTGGGCACAAAATGTAACACCACCAGTGCAAACAGGTCTTTTCCTGCCCGGTATGGCGCCTACCTCTCCTCCGTTCTTGCTGCAAGCACAAAACGAAGAAGGGCAGGAGCATGTGGCGTCCGCACCCCCTGAAGCCGTCTCACCTGCTCCTCAAACTTTCTTTGATCTTCCATCCTCTCTTTCTGGCCCTCCTCCAAGCCCCATGAGACGCTTCAGGTAGGTGCAAGGCTTAAATGAATCCATAACATGCTGTTTGCCAAATTAAGTGCAACAGCTGCTGTCCCAGGACTTCTACTGCCCTCTGACGTTAACCCTAAAATGACATTGGGTGATAGATTGCTATGATCGTTACTATGACAGCTCATTGCATTGATTGGTATTATGACAGCTCACACATGAGTGTAAATATTATGCTGCAGAATGGTAATCTTGATTTTGCGGGTAGTACTGCATCTGCGCCGTTTCTGCAGTACTAAGTACTATGGGGTGAATGTGATGGGTGCGAGGCTCAATGTGTGATGAGTTCCTTTCCATTTTGCGGTGGAGGAGCTTTACGGTACTCGGTACCAAAGTGGCTAGCTCCTTTTCCTTAGTTATTGCGGGGAGTGGCTTTCACTCCCTGCGTGGTTTTTTCTTTTTCTTTTCTTTTATTTCCTTTTCTTTTCTTGTGATGAGCAGGATGCTGAACAAGTGATGGGTGCGATGCTTAACATGTGGTGGATGCAATGCTTAATATGTGATGGGTGCGATTTCAACGTGTGATGCAATGCTTAACATGTGATGGGTGGATGCTTTTATGTGGTGCGTAGGATGCTCAGCATGTGATAGGTGCGATGCTTAACATCTGATGGGTGGATGCTTTTATGTGATGAGTAGGATGCTCAACATGTGATGGGTGCGATGCTCAACATGTGAAGGGTGTGATGCTTAACATTTGATGGGTGGATGCTTTTATGTGATGAGTGGGATGCTCAACATGTGATGGGTGTGATGCTTTTATGTGATGAGCAGGATGCTCAACATGTCTTTGGTGCCCGATGAAAAAGGATGGAAAAGATGCTTTTCTGTAATTACAACACCACATGCAGTTTATCCGCTGAGGAGCTACAGCAGATCCCCCAACGATGGAGCTTGATGGGACCTGTGGAGTCATATTACATTAGGTAACGCCCTAAGCATTCATTAGTCCCTTATTTACTTGATTTGTTGTGAGGTTTACCTTACTCGCATAGATTATTGAGCAGTCATCCCAGGTTGGAGGCCTTTGTGATCGAATTAAGCTAATCCAACAACAGCTGGACTCAGCACTTGTGTGCTATCCGAGCTCTAACTTAACACCGGTGCACCATACAGGAATACGTACTTTCACATGCAAACGCACACAAATGCACACGTACTTTTACACAAACACACACATACACACACACACAAACACACACACACACACACACACACACACACATGTGCACACGCAGCGCCCCAGCTGTACTCAACAGAGGCTACCACAGCATCGACACCGTAGACTTGGCAATCCGTGCTCCGGCATCAACGAGCAAGCGCCAGCACCCTGCCCCTGTATCATTAGATATCGAAAATTCGTCACCCTTTAAACACCTTACCACACAGCCAGCTCCACGGCCAGCAGCTCCACACACAGGTAAGGTTGGCCAGAACCACATACATATACGGTGTATACATACGGTATACTTGGCAGGGAAACCACCAAATATACGGTCATTTACGGTGTAGGTATACAGTTATGACCATCCCTACACACAGGCAAAGCTCAGTCTACAGCCTACCAAAAGCTGCCAGAGAAGCCGAAGCAGCAGGTGTCAGAGACGAAGGTACCTAGGGGCACGTGGGATCTTCGCAGGGGGACCACTCCAACGCAGCCCCCCCCTTACCCACGGGCATCAAAGTCACCTCAATCTTCCCCTGATGATGCAGCTAAGAAGCCTAGTGCCCAGTGGTTGAAAGTCTCCCCCCAGAAGCAGCAGCAGCAGGAACAGCAAAAGGGGCAAAATATTCTGGAGGAGCAGCAGCAGCAACAGCAGCAGCAGCAGCAGCAGGGAAAGCAGCAGGAACAGCAGGAGGAGCAAAATACTATGGAGGAGCAGCAGCAGCAACAGCAGCAGCAGGGGGAGCAGCAGGAACAGCAACAGCAGCAGCAGCAGCAGAAGCAGCATTCCCCTCAGGAAGCTGCCCAGCAAGCACAGCAGCAGCTTTTGAGCAGTATCCCTCCCGTGACACCAAAGATCGTAGCTCCCCCAAGTGCCCCGCCCTCTGTGCAGGGCGCTGCAGTTCAAGCAGCTGAGCCTCAGAGCTCAGACCACATTCCTAACTTCCATGCAGGTTTTGAAGCAGGGGGAGATGTGTGCAGGTGCGCGTAGCTTTGCAGCAAAGTGCGCAAGTGGTGAGTTGAGCAAAACATATAGAAATGCTTGATTTAGTTAGTAAGACGTTATTGCAAGTAAGGAAGGCTAAATTCAGACTGGAGGCTAGAGAAATTAACAAAACTCCAAAAGCACATGCAGAGGCGTAGGCAAGTTCTTCACGTGCATAGGCAAGTACTTTAGGTGCATGACCTGTGCATATGATTCATTTTATGAAGACAGAAGAAGAAGATCAGCACAGACAGATAGAGTGCTGCAAGCTAAAAGATGTGCTGAGCAGTACACAGACCATAGCAATGCGTGAAGTACAGAAATTAGGCACACAACCTCCACACATTATCAAACGTTTCTTTATATCGATTGCGTTTAACTCTCCTTAAGTCCTGAATGCTTTGTAAACAACACAGGCACTCGAGGCAACGAGTAATTGCGTTCATCATACTTGATACCTTGTTTATCGAACTTGCTGACACTTTGTCGATCATACTTGCTAATGCCTGATTGGGCCTCCCTAGTAGCCTCAGAGAAGGAACAGAGACGCAGCACAGCACAATCTCCACTGTTTGGGGCCCACTGGTCTGTATCAAGCATCAAGCAGTAACAATGTCCATTTTCTCATCTGGTAATAGCGACAAAAGGAAAGAATGCACAGGCAGAACATTCAATTTATCTGATGTCCACATTTCTACAAGGTTGCCTCGTCTGTATGAAAGCAGCTCCTTTCCTGTTAACCTCCTTCACCACCTGAGTTGTTGAGAAAGGGACTTCAGGCGCTGGTGAAATCTCTGTGCATGTTGTTCACTGATGGACCACAGGAAGAGAGCTCTGCTGTCCGTTCTGCCTCTGTTGAGCAGCATCTCTGCCCCAGCACCTCCAGTGGCACAGCTGCAGAGTCTCCTGGATGAACAGCACAACCCTAGCGCTGGTGTGGTTGCCGCCCCTAAACGTGTGCTCGTGTACGGATGCAGGTGCGTTTGATCTGCATTGATCCAGCTACACCAAAGACAATAGACAGCTGTTCTGACTCAAGCCTTTTATGCAATTATAGGCCTCCTGCCATCACAACTTTTTGGCAGGCTAGAAATGATGGATGCAAACTGTTTTTTTGTCCCCCAAGGTTCACACAGCTTTTGGCAGCTGCCACACTTGGTTTCCACTGCCTGCGTAGTTTTTTCTTTTTTTACCTTTTTTTCAGCTGCCACAACCCTGCACCAAATTTGTAATTAGCACAACCTTTTCATTAACCCCTCCACCTTTTTTCAATGCAGCCGCTGTATGGTGGCGTCCGTTTACTCGTCACGCTTGGCGCCGTTATGCATGGACCTGGGCTACATACTTGACGTGGCAGAACGATGCATGACTTCCAGGTTGGGTCAAAAAACGTTTGGTGCCTCAATAGGCAGCCGTGCACTCAATGGGTCAGGTGCCGGGCTGGACGGTTGTTTCATTTGGTCATGTGCGTGTGCGCGTGAATGGTCAGAACAATTGAACCAGATGAAATTATAAAAAGTACCAGATGGACCAGAACGCATAAGCCACAGTAGCTCCGCGCACTTTGTACAGCGCTTTACTTCAAACTCCTCTGACACAAATATACTGGTGCACTCCCTCTTTTTGCACTGTGTTCCCTTTCTTTGTACAGCGCTTCACTTCTAACTCCTCTCACACAAATAAACTGATGCACTCCCTCTCAACTCAATGCTGCTTAGAACGCACTTCGACTCCCTTATGTCGCACTGATGCCCCAAAGTATGTGCCTTATGTCGCACTGATGCCCTACAGTATGTGCCTTATGTCGCACTGATGCCCTAAAGTATGTGCTTCATCTCGCCCAGGGCAATTGCTGCAGCCACAGGCTCCGCGCAGCCCCATTGCATCGACCCTAACGTGGATGAACCGTCTTCCCCTGGTGCGTAAAAGGATGTGCTTTGCTCTTAGCTGGTAGTGGAGGCATTTGCACGTCGCTAAGAAACTGAGTCCTCGACACTGCATGTTTTTGTGTAAGGATGAGAGCTCAGCTATTTCTCTCTGCACCTCTGGTACACACCAGAAGACACCAGGGGTTTAAATATTTGAGATCGTCCATGCAGTTATAATAATTGTATAATGCATGTAATATATAATTCTTACGAAAAAGGAAAAAGAATGCGCTGGTGTCAGCAATCAGCGCAGAAGCCTTTACATATGGAGCTTTTAGAGACGCACTTATATGTGTATTGTGTGCACTTATATGTGTACTATGCTGCACCCTGACTAAACACAGGAAGTTACAGCTCAAAAGTCCTCGTCGGAAAAGACGCCGTGCTGCTCCTGCAGCTTATGGAGGACTTGGACCTGCTGTTTGCACACCATGGCATGTTCTTATTACAGGGGCTTCTTCAAGATGCAGCAAGGCAGCTGCAAGATGGGTAGTGTGGGTCATGCAAATGCACATATGTCCATGGTGCAGATATGAAAGCAACAAGAATTTCTGTACGTTGGCAGTATTGTGGATCACACAAATGCACATATGTCCATGGTGCTGATCTCAAAGCAGCAAATCATTCTGTACGTTGGCAGTTTTGTGGATCACGCAAATGCATGCATGTCCATGGTGTAGATCTTAAAGCAGCATGTTTTCCTTTCTGTGCCAAAGCCTTGCATATTACAGCATAAGTCTTACTTGACACACCCTTTTTTTGAACAAGGCATGATTCATCGGATTTTTGCATGGTGTGCAGTTGAAATACACGCACGTATGCTTTAAATTCCAGGATTACCATAATTGATCATCAAATGGTTATGCTTGCTTCCTTGTGGTAGCATGTATAAACGTTGCAGAAGTTATATAAGGGTGAAGTGCCCTTAGTGTCGAAATTGCCTGCAGGCAGCTCTGTGGAAGAATGAAATCGTGCAAGCCGTTGTTGTATTAGAACTTTTTGTGTATTGTCAATAAAATGTCACCACCAAAGAAGTTGTATGACTTATCTAGACTGACATGCGTGCATTCCTTAAAGGGCTTAAAAAGCCAAACGCAGTTTTTGTTTTTACCTTAATATCTTCATTGAAACACGCACACCACATACTCACTTGTCCTTCGCATGGTCTTATTGATGTTCCCATTGTGTTTTTTGATGCACATATTTGCCTCGGATGTATGTAGGTGCTCCTGGTTTTGTAAATGTTACCTATTGTTCAAACTTCCTGCACTCAACGTTTGCTAGAAAGTCTGAAATCGGGGACTGTGTAAACAAGCAGGACTGAGAGGAGTTTTCCTTTAAAAGGAGGGGCCCCTCTACTACACCAACAATCTGAAAATGTTTTAGCTTTTTATAAAACTGGTTCACTAATTGCAAAGGTAACTGAAGCTCGCCCTCAAGCTCTATGTGCACCCTGTCAATTATGCTTCTTTTCCTTGTCCATACCAGAGGTGCTCTTTTCAAAAGTTTTAGAAACATCCCTCACCAGTGTCCTGTGTCAAGCAATCCTGCAACCTCCTGATCTCTGTCAATTTAATTTCGCTTCTGTGGCGGAAGAAACTTTCGATACCTGATACCTAAGTGGTCACTGGGTTACCTGAAGTGATTGCAACAAAAAGGTCGAAAAAATATGGAGAAAGTTTAGCTGCCTGCGTGGTCACTGGTTTAGACTGCTATCCTCTGGGGGCTTTTCGTTGGATTAAATGACAGTAATGATTACTTGATGATCTCAATTTACAGCCTCGTTCAAGTGCCTGCTGGACAGCTCAATTGCTGAGCGCTTTTCAGGGACTGCGTGGGTGTGAGTTGTATGTACGAGCTGTTCAACCTGGGCATGCTACTCCCATGCAAGAGTTTACTGCAGATTTGAAGCATAGGATGACAGGTGTTTGGAGAGACGCTGAGCTGGTGGACCCCAACACACACAACAACAAACTGGCCACCTATCATTCTTGGTTTGCCGTCCCTTGTTCTAGAAATGAGCGTATGCCGATTAATGTACCACGGTATCTCCATCTTGATCTGTCCAAACTTGTTATGCGCAATATTAGTAGATTCCGCTTGCGTGCGCATACTTTGAAAGTTGAGGCAGCAGCGTGGCATGAAGATGGTTCTTGCGTATGTGACCAATGTCCTGAGGAAGATGAACATGTTCAGAACGAGGTGCATGCTCTTTTAATTTGCCAAGACCATCGAGTTTGTGAGCTGAGGAAACACTTTTCCTTTCTGTTTTCACCTTTTTTTAAGGACTTTTCAGCAGCCCAACCCTTTTTGCTGCAACAGGTCAACAACCAACTTGTTCATGATTTCCTTTCTCAGCAGAACAATAGACTTTTCTTTTTCTTTCTGAGCTTATGGATTTATTTGTGGCTGGCCGAGACCAGTCAGCAGCCGATCAGCCAAACTACCTGGCTGAAGGTCACCCCCCATTGTAACCATTGTAACCATTTCCACATGAACAATAAGGCTTGTTCTCTGATAATGATGAGGGAGTGGTTTCATTGCATTCTAGACTTTCCCTCTAATCTCTCAACTTGGCTCTTGTTATAATTTTGTATGTGCTGCTCTCACATTCGGCTTGCCTCTTTATGACCAAAGTATGGGTTTGCCGCAACCACGCCTTTCAGGTGGATTGTTCGGTCATTTGCCGTGACAAATGCGTGCCCTCTCAAGCATGGATTTCAACCAGCCTTCCACACTGGACAGGGCGTGTTTGACTGGGGTATGTGTTTTGTTGTGTGTGTGTGTGTGTGTGTGTGTGTGTGTGTGTGTGTGTGTGTGTGCGTGTGTGTGCGCGTGCGCATGCGTATTGTGGTCTGTGAGGATGTGAGTGAGCAAAAACGCAATAAGCATGCTTGAATAAAAGTTGCCACGTAACAGCTTTCCTTTCCAGGTCCTACAAGTGCGATGCATGCTCGTGTACATGAAGTTTTTTCGCTTCACATCTGTCTGTAGTTAGGTACATGTAAATTATTCGCATTCCGGAAGCGCATGCAAGCAAATGCTAACACAATTAGCCTAAACTGGCAAGCCGGTTTTAAGCATGGTGCAGCTACTATTGCCATAAGTTGCCCTGCCTGTCTGAATGCTGCGAGCTGATGGTGAGCTGCTCTTGCTTTTGCTACCGGCAGGAGTCTGCTTCAAAGGCGCTGGTTGGCAGGCCAGGATTCCAGGATACAGATGCAGGCAGAGCAGCCCTCAAAGCAATCTTAATTGATGGCAAGCACAAAGAAGAAGGTGGGAAAGGCGCATGCCCACTTAGCACGTGCCTTATTTGGGCAACACAGTTTTTTCGGCCTCACATTCTTGCAAGACAGGGAAGTGGGATCTACCCAACTAAGCACAAGGCACATCCACCCATACTGCAATATAAGCACTAGGCACATCCACCCATACTGCAATATAGGGTATATCTTGCATCGTGCATGGCTTCTGGCCTGGTAACTTTTCAGACCTCCTGATCACCAGCAATACAGCAACTGATGACTTTTCAAACCTCCTGATCACCAGCAATAAAGCAAATGGTAACTCTTCAAATCTCCTGATCACCAGCACTAAAGCAACTGATGACTTTTCAGACCTCCTGATCACCAGCAATGAAGCAACCTTCTGATCACCAGCAATACAGCAACTGATGACTTTTCAAACCTCCTGATCACCAGCAATAAAGCAAATGGTAACCCTTCAAATCTCCTGATCACCAGCACTAAAGCAACTGATGACTTTTCAGACCTCCTGATCACCAGCAATGAAGCAACCTTCTGATCACCAGCAATACAGCAACTGATGACTTTTCAAACCTCCTGATCACCAGCAATAAAGCAAATGGTAACCCTTCAAATCTCCTGATCACCAGCAATATAGCATATGGTAACTTTTCAGACCTCCTGATCACCAGCAATGAAGCAACCTTCTGATCACCAGCAATACAGCAACTGATGACTTTTCAATCCTCCTGATCACCAGCAATAAAGCAAATGGTAACTCTTCAAATCTCCTGATCACCAGCAATAAAGCAAATGGTAACTTTTCAGACCTCCTGATCACCAGCAATGAAGCAACCTTCTGATCACCAGCAATACAGCAACTGATGACTTTTCAAACCTCCTGATCACCAGCAATAAAGAAAATGGTAACTTTTCAGACCTCCTGATCACCAGCAAGAAAGGAAAGTTGGTAATTTGGGTGCACATGTGCATAGCTTGGCCAGAACCGTATATACTCATCATTTATGACCGTATGTATGGAGATTTCTCTGCTTCAAGTACCATGTATACATTGTACATACATCGTATATACATCGCATATGCATTGTATATACGTATATATGTATGGCTGTGGCCAAGCCTACAGATGCACCTTCAATCACATATAGACATGATGCTGTACATACCTCGTACACACATGAAACTCCATGTTCGACATCGCTACCCAATGCCCAGCTCTTTTGTGCTGAAAAAGAGCACACACAGAAGCATTATGAAAAAACAATGCACGCATGCGCTCCGATAGTACAAGCAGGGTGCAAGAAAGTGAGGGCATTAACTGTTGCATCTATCATTTGTGCCTGCAAAAACAGTTGCGGCCACACAGAAGGGTGTCTGTTGCATCCATCATTTATGCCTGCAAAAACAGTTGCGGCCACAAGAACCGGTGTCGGTGGCATCCATCATTTATGCCTGCAAAAACAGTTGCGGCCACAAGAGCGGGTGTCTGCTGCATGCCATGTGCGAGGCACAAGAACAAGGGTGCACATGAACAAGGGTGCACAAGCAGTAGGGCCCTTGTGCACAAGCAGTAGGGCCCGTGTGCACAAGGAGGGTGCACGAGGACAAGAGTGCAGTAGGGCACTCACGAGGACAAGAGTGCAGTAGGGCACTCACGAGGACAAGAGTGCAGTAGGGCACGAGGACAAGAGTGCAGTAGGGCCCGTGTGCACAAGGAGGGTGCACGAGGACAAGAGTGCACAAGCAGTAGGGCTCTTGTGCACAAGGAGGGTGCACGAGGACAAGAGTGCACAAGCAGTAGGGCTCTTGTGCACAAGGAGGGTGCACGAGGACAAGGGTCATTGCAACAGGACAAGCGTGCACAAGGACACCCCGCACAAGAATAAGGGTGCACAAGAACAAGGGTGCACTGAAATCAGCTTCGAAGCTGCTAGACATACATGCACCCCCACACACAGTGCTACATCATCTGTCTGTTGTGGGCTTTGGACGTTGCAATTAGGATTCAAGCTGGAACTGCTGTCTCTTGGCATGATCTATAGGTATTCTTTTTCAGCGCTTTAGCGAAGAGGCTCTCTCAAAAGCTTATATAATGCATCCAGCCTGCCTACTCAGCGTTGGAGATCTCTGGACGGGAGGCATTCCTTTCCAGCGCATCAACCAAGAAGCTCTCTCAAATGTTTATATTATGTGTCCAATGTACCTTCTCAGCGGTGGAGATTGCTGGACAGGAGGCATTCTTCTTCAGCGCATCAACCAAAAAGTTGATCAATGTCCAGGACCCATCCGACTTCAGGGCCTTCTCCCAGACCTCCTCCAGATTTGATGCCATCCGCCAAACACAGGTGCACAACGCCCAGACTAACCCACTTGCTGTCTGAGCAAATTGCAATGCCCCCTACATTAATTAATGAAAGATACATCAACAAAGTTGCAGCTTTATGTGCAAAGGAAAGCAAATAAATTTGTAGTTGTAGGTGGTGGAACAACCGCTAGTTCAATTTAATACACTGTTTCCCATTGGCTTTACGCTTCCTTTGCCAGATGAACTGAAGATTAAAGGACATTCCAGCATCGCAATGTGGTGTGCTTTGGCAAGCTGAAACGTGTTGCTTGAAACAGCAGCATGCTACAACTTCATACCCTGATGAATGCTACAACTTCATACCCTGCATGCTGCTACAACTTCATACCCTACATGCTACAACTTCATACCCTACATGCTACAACTTCATACCCTGCATGCTACATCTTCATACCCTTCACCACATGTGGGCAGTTTAGCGCTGTGGCGATGGTGGTGGCAACTTCCCTCATAAAACCCTCGGACTCGGTCTCGCCACTGGCTCCTCCGGGTGCGGGGATGGCTTGGGCGTGGAGGACAGCTGCTTGATGGCCACCTGAGCACAGCGAGTGCCGAGCGGGAGAGGGACTGTGGGCGTGGGCCAACGCCCTGAAGCCAAACTTGCAAGGTCCCTCATTCGGTCGATCCATGTGTTGCTCAAGTGATGAGCACATCCGGACCTTCGAAGGCATTTCAGCTCCCCACTCACCTCCAGCGTCTCCCCTGTGGGAGTCGTATACTTGCCCTTGAGCACCAAACCGAAGGCCCCCCTCCCGATTTCCTGGCCCTCCTCGAGCCGAGAAGGGTCGACATAGAGATTCATTCTTGGAGGGACTTAATTCATGTTTAGATATTTTAATATATTATTTGTGCACGACAGGCCAAAAATTTGTCCGACCGTTCGAATGGAAATTCGAATTGTTGTATACAAATCCCCGTAAAACTAAAATTGTGTACCATTAATAGGGCGTATTCGAACTATCGGATGAGCGAAAGGCATAGACAGATCTTGGTGAATTAAAACGGTTGCCTGCAAACATCTCTGTCCCTTCCAACAAAATATAGAAAAAAAAGACCAGAAGGTGTATTAATTACATATATTAATTTGGGCCTTTTCTTGTGTTAATTTCGAAGGTGAGCACACGACCGCAACACACACACACACACACACACACACACACACACACACACACATTGTGTGTGTGTAGCAGGCAGAGCATGTGATGCCCATACCCGCTGTAAATCATTGCGTGGCATGTGCCTCTTTCTTTTGCGGCATGCCTCTACTAAGCTACTGCTGCGTGCTGTGTGCATGTATGCCCCTAAGGGAAAGCTTGCGCAGTGCACAAACATGTGCACATCCTCGAAAACACGTGTACGCCATTGACACACTGTGCGCCAAAGCTTGTCCGCATTGCCAATGCACATTGCACATGTGTACAGGTCTACGAGCTTACTTTACGACAATGAGCCAACCTGCTGCGGGCCCGATGCCAAACGTCGCCAGCATTGTGGAGAGCCTGAACTCGCGGCAAGCGAGCATCTCCCTTTCCCAGGTATGTAGATTGGCAGAGAAAAGGCCACTGCCTAGACAGGCACCCAAGGGATTGAGAATTCAGCAACTGCAATTCTTTGAGCCATGCGGGGTCCCGGGACCAGGAATTTTCAAGGAGTGCTGCCATTGTACTTGTGGTGCACCCAAATCAATCACCAGAAGGACTGCATTCCATGCATTGTTTAGCTGTCTGTAGATGAAGATGTCGGGAGGTGTCCGCTGTGAATTGAACAAACGTTCTTTATAAGGCAACGTTGTTTAAAACCATTGTGGAGGGGGGATGGAGGACTTTCAAGAGTGCCCAAGCGTGGGGATTAGTGCAGTTAGAAGGAAAACAATTGATGTGTGGTTTAGCCTAAGCACACGACCCTGGCAGCAAAGCCAGACAACTCGTGGTGTAAGCACACGACCCTGGCAGCAAAGCCAGACAACTCGTGGTGTAAGCACACGACCCTGGCAGCAAAGCCAGACAACTCGTGGTGTAGCCTGTGACACTACGATGCCGAAAAACTACTCTTCGTCTCGCCTGCGCACATGACAATGAGCGATGCCTTCACTCGTTATTTTCAGGGCGTCCCTGCCACCACCAGGTCCAAGCTGCCTGTTTATGACAGCACCATGTTCGTCCCTGAGCAGGTGCGTAGGCTGGTGTCTGATGAATAGTTTTGGAGTGGATCCGTCAATCGACAGGGTACGTCAAACCATTCATACACCACCTTGTATGTGCGTGCCTCGGTCGTCTCTGTTTTGTGCAGTCGCTCATGCTGGCTGCTGCTCATCAACTGTTTTTTCTGAGCAGAAGCAGCCTTGCGTACAGCCTAGTGTTTTGCTTGTGTGTACGAGGTAAGCAGATAGGTCTGCACAAAATCAGAGCATTGCCTCTGATGCGTACCATGTCCAAAAGTCTCAAATATGGCTGCAGTAGACTCGCAGTGCACAAAAGGCAAAGCAGCTCACTTATTGGTTAATGAGTGAGGAGCACACAACGCAAAGCAGCTCAATTTTTCTTGGGTATTGAGTGTGGAGCACACAACACAAAGCAGCTCATTTTTAAGTAATGAGTGAGGAGCACAGGTGCTTTCTGTCTTTGGCAGCCCTTTCTTCATCTTAGCTCATGTGCTACGCCCTCTCAAGTAATTTCTTGCCTATAACAAATGGAAGTATTTGGACACTTAGAAACGTCGCTCATTTGAAAAGTGTGGCATCAATAGCAGTAAAATTACAACACGCATGTACTGTACCGTACCTTAATTTCAGGCACACACAAACACACACACACACTGGCAATCGCTCATGATCTACAGGTCCCAAAGGCGAGGAAGGCAAGGAGCGTGGACGTCCTGTTCATTTTGGATGCCACGGCGAGCATGAGGTGGGGGAAGGGGACATGGCACTGCATGAGGTGGCGAGGGGACATGGCACTGCATTTGGTGGTGCAAGAGGGCATGGGAGCACGACGTGGAGAAGGGACATGGCACTGCATGTGGTGGAGAGGGGACATGGCACTGCATGTGGTGGAGAGGGGACAAGGCACTGCATGAGGTGGAGAGTAGTTGGAGAGGACAAGGCACTGCATTTGGTGGGGAGGGGACAAGGCACTGCGTGAGGTGGGGAGGGGACATGGCACTGCATGTGGTGGAGAGGGGACAAGGCACTGCATGTTGTGGAGAGGGGACAAGGCACTGCATGTGGTGGGGAGGGGAAGGCACTGCATGAGGTGGAGAGGGGACATGGCACTGCATGTGGTGGAGATATACAGCTAGGGCTGTTTTCCCAGGACCATACATGGGATTCCGGTATAAGTACGCATACAAGGTATAAATGGAGTATATACCGTATTCCATATAAAACAATAGACCGTAGAACAACCGCAAATTTGATGTAAACTTCTTAAGAAACAAATACGGCCGTATGTGTACGGTACGTATATCTACACCGTGTATATACTTACCTATGTATGTATATTTATATGGTTCTGGGCAACCCTAGGCATAGCGCTGCGTGAGGTGGGGAGCTGGCATGGCACTGCGTGAGGTGGGGAGTTGACATGGCGCTGCATGAAATGGGAGGGAGGGCAGCGCATCTGATCTAGCATTTCTGGTCCCCAGTCCCTTGGGTGTCACCACCCTGGAAACGCATGCATGTGGGAGGTCGTCCAACTGCCTACGCAATTCCTCATAATTTACTCAGTAAAGCACCTACACACGTGTGCTTGCTGAATGTGTGTGTGACATGTGTTGGACTCCATACTTCAAATCATACGCCCCGTTTGTAGGGAACGCCATTGTTTCTGCATACATGCTCGCCATGCAGGCCGATGATCAACACCGTCAAAGCCAAGATCTCGGAAATCGCCACGCAGATCCAGCAAGCAGATGATTATGAGCTGAGGGTGGGATATGTTGTATACAGGTGAGGTGAG
>Ga0307951_1001030_pt1:0-15000 | contig 16659 bp, 18 predicted proteins | sample OrgLakmetagen374_FD_201842 | JGI IMG/M metagenome (GOLD analysis project Ga0307951, IMG submission 201842) | Saline water microbial communities from Organic Lake, Antarctica - #374 | ecosystem: Environmental > Aquatic > Non-marine Saline and Alkaline > Saline | place: Antarctica: Organic... | reverse complement strand
AGGCGAAGGTTTTTTCCTTCCAACACTTTTCTTGTGCTTTTCTTAGGACGTACATGCTGGTGCACTGTTGTAAGTGTTATAAATGTTATAATTGAGCTCAGCTTCCAATTGTTTGCATGAACAGCCATGGGTCTCTAATGTGGCGCTCCCTTCCTCCCCTTGGGTTATACATTCTGGTGTGCAGTTAACAACCCTGAACTGCTCCTACTTGTACAAGGATTTGGACAAACATGTGTTGAGGAAATCTAGCAGGTTCAGATTGCGTGCACACCATTTGAAAGTAGAGTCTTGCAAATGGCATGGTGGTTCTAGCATATGTGCTTTTCTTTTGCAAGTGTGCTGAAGTGTTCGAGCTGCGCATGAGATACAGAGACCTTTTTGAAGGAATGTTTAAGACTCTGCATGCGTCTGCTCCTTCGAGCTCTGGATTTATTCCTTTCTTGGCTTGTCATCACAGTATCACTGATTTTGAGATCAATGCATTCCTGAATCAAGACTCATACAGACTCCTCAAGTTTGTGCCAGATTTAGTTTTAATTTTTGACACTGGTTGATTTTGTTTCACCAGCCAATTACCACCAGCCAGAGACTCAGGCTGTAACCGGGCCATCCTTGTAACCTTTGTAACCCTGAACTGCTTGTTGTGGCTTTCCATCAGGCTCTTTTTATTGCCTCAGGTTTTGCCTTTCATCTTTCATTCATTCATCACTTATAACTTTCCTTAGAGAACAATATGGCACTGGCTAAGACCAGCTCTTTTCATACAACCTTACGTTTACTTTACGCTGGCTGATCCAGCAATGCCTATCAGCCCAACATATGTGGCTGCCGGTTATACCCCCTTTGTAAACCCTTTGTAAACCCTTAATAATTCCTCCACAATTCTACCAAAACAATATATGCACATTAATTGAATTAACACGCACGGCTGTACAAATACAGTTCTGCTTCTCACACACCTACAAAAGGTTCCCATATACCCTTAGTTCACTAAGCCTCCAGGCAGTTCTACCAAAATAAAGATGCACATTAAATCAAGGCACACGCACGCTGTACAAATACAGTTCTGTTTTTCACACATACAAAAAGGTTCCTGTACATCCTCAACAATTCCTCCACAATTATACCAAAATAATATATGCACATTAAATCAAGGCACACACACTTCTCCTATAAAAGGGAACAATGGTACAGAACTACATAAGCATAAAATACAGGTATCGCACACTTTGTGCGAGCGCACTGATAGCTGGCCTCTGGGCTCTGTTCGTATGCAAGGATGCATGTGTGTACGCACGCATGAACACACGCACTCATGCTGACACGCACACACGCCTGCTAAATAGCACGCACACACCACGCACACACACACACGCACACACGCACGCACGCACGCACGCACGCACGCACGCACGCACGCACGCACGCACGCACGCACACACACACACTTGAGGAAGAGGCTTGCATTGTAGGCAGGGAGCTCGCACACATCACTTATTGGTGCGCACATCCTTCTTTTGTAGCACGTCCTCGTCATCATTGCGTCCAGACTGGGTCCGAGTCGTTCGCTCCAGGCTCCATCTGCGGGCGACAGATGGCAACACCTTGGCAAAATGCTAACTGGAACTCATTCACCTTCAACGGAGAAGATGGCAAGCCTGTATATGTGAGTGTCACCCCCCATTGTAGCCATTGTAACCAAAATAGAAGAAAGAAAAGGGGGCATAATGCAACAATTAACACTGCAAACGCGCAGCATACGTTGGCTATATTAAATGGGGGTGTTCAAGTTGAAAGAGTCTTGCATGGTAATGCAAGACTATTAATTTAAACACCCCCATTTAATATCTGTTCAGCCCTCCATCCAGAATTTTGGATGTGGGCTTGCACTTTCTTTAACCCAGGCTGCCTGCAAGCAAGCAAGAAGTTTAAGGCACTTTAGTGGTCGTGTAAGGAAGATGCAAGAACAACAGAAGCAGGTGCAACAAGTACTTGTTCTATTTACATAACCAAATATCCCCCCAAAAAAGAGCATCGACACATTTAATTTCAGGGTACTCTGCCGCTGCATCTTTTGGCTGTTACTGATCCATTTTTAACACTGCCCTACCTGGGTTTTCCTGCCCATCCCTGCTTTCTTGCTCAATCTCTACGTGGCCTGTGAAGAGCGTGGTGAAAGAGGGAGGGCTTCTGTAAGAATCCCTGACTGATCAGTGAACAACACATCCACATGTCCAGAAATCTGGAGCAGAGAACTGCGAGCTCACAATTGCAAGTAGTCCATGAAGCTCAATCCACCTCTGTACCCCTTTTTATTGCCAGGCTGCTGTCTTTCACAGTAACCTAGGAGCTCCTCGGTAACTGTGAAAGACAGCAGCTTGGCAATAAATGAAACGGGAATGCAGGTCCAGTAATGTCTCAGGACAACCCCCCTGTGTCACAACAAAAACTAAAATTTTGAGACACCACAAGGGCTGTACGTCACATGCATGTAGCCTCTGCAGCGATGAGAAACAGGCATGAAGAATAAGCGAGTGTTTGCAGAACTGAGAGACATGCAATTATAGCAAACATGTGTAAGTTGGATGCGCGTGGACGTACCCTTTTGTAGTTTTTTTGAGGTCGACTGCACAATTTAAAAATGTGCTGCACAATTATCTTTGACAGAAGACGCACTGCCTTCTCTAGGGCGTCCTCATCTACACCCTGCGCAAATTTGTCAGATGTTGAAGCCCATGAGTTGAGTCAGCTGATATGTCTAAGAGACCAGAGTGTACCTGCAAAAGGTTCACAAACTGTGTGTCATTGTTCATGAAGGGACATAAATGCACAGTTTGCCAAGAAGGCAGTGGCCTGCTCAGGCATGTGGCGTAGATATCACAATGTTTACAAAGCATGCACGTCATTCGGTGCTCAGTGTGCACGGAAAAGCATCAGAAATTGAATGGGGATGCGTCATTGTGGTGCAACACACAAGCGACACATACACTGTGCTCACCCCGTTCTTCATTGCCTCTAACGCAGGGATGTCGCCTCCGCTGCCCTCACTTACGATCCCCTGCATGCCAAGCACTACTGGGGTACGGTGCACACGCAGCGCGCTTTTTTTCGCAACCTCCTGTAGAACTACTGCTTTTCCTTCGTGTCTGCTTTCCGCTGGTCGATGATGGACGTGAAGATGGACTCTTCCTTGCTCACACCCCTTGCAGGCACTTGCGCACGATAATTCTGCCCGGGACGGATGGGGCGACCATGGCGGACTACGCTTGCGTAAACGCTGTGGCAAATGCGACTGCCTGTGCTTCCCGTGAGCCATGTGTGAGCGCTGTTGTCACCGTCTGTGGCGGGGTTATTGACTGAGACCTTAAAGGCGTTGGGCGACCACACTTTGAGATCGGTTTGAGATCGCGCTCCAAGCCAGTGGGAGCGCCTGGAGTCCTCCTCCACGCACCTCCACTCTGTATAATCCGCTCTGTATCCGCTCGGAGTGCGCTCTGAACTTTTGAGATTGCGCTCCAAGCCAGTGGGAGGGGAAATAGACCCCCTCGTAGATAGACCAGGGCTGCTTTGCGCAGACCCGTTGCCTGTTGCGTCAACTTTGCCGCCTGCTCCCGACGTAGAGTGGCCTTGTTGTTATGGCACATTTCCTTTAAGTGTCATGTTAACGCCTTTTGAAGGTTTTGTAAAAGATCTTTCAGGCACTCCTTCTGCGATGCCCATGAGCAGTTTTCTATCTAGTGATACGATAACTAATCCATATTTACTGGCTGCTCCTATCAAGAAGTCAAACAAGCTGACGCCTTTGTTACGACATTATCTTGGTTGCAAAATGTCTCCTGCCCGAAAGACAGAGGCATTCCCTGCTCTGTGCGTTCTTGTTCAAAAGACGCACCCCTTGTTTTTGAAACAATGGCAGCCAATGTTGCTGCAACACATGAGAGAATACCTATGTCCCATACCAGGCTATGCCTTTTGGCACGACAATGGTGCAAAACCATCACCCGATAAAGCAAAAACAAATGTTATCGGTTCTCCAGTCGTACCTGCAATGATGTTTGCGGGGTCTGCCTGTGGTGAACAAGCTACTATCTTCATCGACAGTGGCGCCACTCATTGTTTCATAGACCAGACCTTTGTCGAAGCCAACGGCATTAAACAAAGTCCTTATGATTCAGAAGTCGGCAAGCTAGAGTGGACTTGAAATTTCAAGGATACAAACCGCTTGTCACATGCATAGTGATGAACATGCAAGGGCAGCCTTTTGAGGTTATCCTAGGAGACACTTGGTCACAAGCTGCGGACGCTGTAGTTGCTTTCAAAGCAAAAACGTGCGTTGTACGGAAAGGTACTCAACGGCACGTACTACATGCTATGGCACTTGACAAAAGTCCTGATCAACCTTCACACGCTACCCCACTTCTACTCAATGCTGTCCGCATTAAAAGAAGTATTAGACAAGGGGCCAAAGCCTTTATGGTTCGCGTGCAAGACTCAGGCGTGCTTCAAGCAGAAGCGCATCCACAACTCTCACCTCAAATCTGTTCTTTTATTGAAGAATATGTAACGTTCCAGGCGTTGCATAAATCATAATATCTAGTATTGTGTAAATAACAGCCACACTAGTGGTTTTCACAAGTGTGAGTAAGGGAACTTTCCCCGGGCAAAGTGAAGGAGCAGGGAGTATTAATATAATAAGAAATATTGCCATAAAGCTCGGTGACTTTGACGGTGTGGCTCGAGCGCTGAGAGCCTGCTTTCTCACACAACATCCAGGTGAGTGTGCCACGACACGCTCCCTGCTCTACAACCGTGACAGTTACAGAGTATCAGGATGTGTTTTCTCCAATCGAGAGACTACCACCTATTCGTGATATTGGACACACAATACCTACAGAGGCAGGTGCTGGCCCTCCTTTTAGACCCATGTTTAGGCTGAGCCCTGAAGAGCTTGCAGAGGTTGAGCAGCAAGTTGCTGACCTGCTCAAGCACGAATTAATTGAGCCCAGCTTCTCTCCCTATGGAGCACCTGTTTTGTTTGTAAGCAAGAAGGACGGCTTTCTTCGTATGTGTATTGACTATCGTGCTCTTAACAAGATCACTGTCAAAAACAAGTATCCCCTACCACGGATTGACCAGTTGTTGGACTCTCTTGCGGGTGCCAAGATCTTTACCAGTTTAGATCTGCAATCTGGCTATTATCAGATTCGCATCACGCCTGAAAATGTCGCCAAGACAGCCTTCAGAACTCCATTTGGCCATTATCAGTTCAAAGTCTTAAGTTTTGGTCTCACAAATGCCCCAGCTACCTTTCAAGCCGCCATGAATAACATGCTCAGACCCCACCTCAACAAGTTTGTCGTGGTCTACATAGATTATATACTCAAATATAGTAAATCGGCTGAGGAACATGTGAAACATGTAAGGCAAATTTTTGACCTTCTGCGTGAAAGCAAATATCACATTAAGCTCAAAAAGTGTGAATTTGAACAACCAGAAGTTAAGTTTCTAGGTCACATTGTTGGTGCAGAGGGAATCAAAGTGGACCCTGCTAAAGTGCAGGCTATACAAGATTGGGAACCTCCGACAAATGTACACGGCGTTCGCTCTTTTGTTGGACTGGCCACTTACTTTAGAAAGTTAATTGAATCTTTCTCTAGAATGGTCGCGGCACTTACAAACCTCACTAAAAAGGAGACATCCTTTGTGTGGAATGAAAAATGCCAAAAGGCTTTTGAAGACGTCAAACATGCTCTTACGCATGCCCCGGTTTTGGCACTGCCGAACTTCCTTCACCCTTTTGTGGAAGAATGCGACGCATCTATTGAAGGGATTGGGGCAGTTCTTATTCAAAACAATAGGCCACTTGCCTATGAAAGCCGTAGACTCAATCCAGCAGAAGTAAATTACACACTGGCGAACAAGAATTGTTAGCGGTTGTTCACGCTTGCAAGACCTGGCGTTGCTATCTAGAGGGATCTCACTTCACAGTGGTCACAGACCACAACCCTCTCGTGCATCTTCCAACCCAGCCTAACCTCTCACGCAAGTACGGTGGGTAGAATACCTTTCGAGTTTCACCTTTCAATGGGTTTACAAACCGGTAAAGACAAATCAAGCCGCAGACGCTCTGAGTCGCTTTCCGCACGCAAATAAGCAGAGCAGCTTAATAGCTGCCCGGCTTTGCATGTTGCTTGCTAATAAAAGAAGCACGCGTAAACCGCAACGCATGGAAGATGCATCCACTAAAAATCGCCCTTCAAAGGCGCGGCGTACAAGCTCGCAAGAAGCTGATGGCATTGCTGTATTACCTGAGGGCCCAGGATCTCAAAAGGGGGGGGGTAAACCTCCTCCACATGAGGTTCCTGAGCCACCTTAAAATCATACTGAGGTACCCGAGGGGACCTCGGATATATATGATGCGATTACTACAGGGTACAGTGATGATCCATGGTTTCAAGACGAGAAGCACACTGCAAACTATACTTTGCAAGATGGTTTTTGGTACACAAAAGCAGAGCAACTTACTGTGCCTAATATGCCAGGCATCAAGCTATCCATAATGGAAGAGATGCATGCCTCACCGATGTACGGACACGCAGGAACCACCAAAACAAAGAAGCAAGTTCAACTCTTCTGGTGGCCTAATCTTCTTAAGGATGTGACCGAATACGTAAAGCATTGCCCCTCTTGCCAGGTTAAGAGCTCTACACAAAAGCCAGCAGGCTTGCTAAAGCCTCTCCCAATTCCTGAACATACGTGGGAGGTAGTGACCATGGATTTTATCAAAACGAATAACGGGCACACTGCACTTTTAGTGGTAGTGGACAAGTTGTCTAAAATGACACACCTCATCCCTACCACCGTGCAAGTAACAGGAGAGAAAACAGCCCGCCTGTATGTTAACCATGTCATGAAACATCACGGTCTTCCCAAAGCGTTAGTGAGTGACAGGGATCCCCGTTTCACTGGCCGTTTCATGACAGCTCTCCTTGAAATCCTTAAATACCAACCAATGTTTATCCACTGCTTTCCACCCTCAGACGGATGGACAAATAGAAAGGATGAACAGGACCCTAGAGGACACGTTGAGGCATTTCGTTTCACCCAATCATAGTGATTGGGATGACCATATAGCCATGGCCGAGTTTGCAATTAACAACTCTCATCAAGAGTCGATAAATACGACACCTTTCCGCCTCAACCTTTTCAAGGACCCACCTACGCCTCTAAGCTTAAAGCAAGGGTGTAAGGTGCCTGCTGCACAAGCTTTTGCAGACAAAATGCAACAAGCGCTCTTAGATGCCAAAAAGGCACTTGAAGCAGCACAGCAACGACAAAAGAAATATGCCGATAGCCATAGGCGGCTTGTTACTCTAAACATTGGTGACGAGGTACTTCTCAGTTCGAAGAACATCAGGATAAGAAATCCTGGTGGCACGCCCAAGCTCCTACCAAGGTGGATAGGTCCGTTCACTATCATAGACCACGCCAGCCGTCATAGAACTGAAGTGGGTGAACCTGGCTACTCTACGCCGGTAGCTTTTAAGATGGACCTCCCTGAAAACATGCGCGTCCGTAATGTTTTCCATATGTCTTTACTTAAGCCATATTTGCGAGGAGCAAACGTGCAACCCCCTCCTATGCCCACTGTAGTAGACGGCGAGGAGTGGTTTAATGTGGATCAAATATTGAACCACCGTGATCTTGAAGTCACTGTACGACGTGCTACAAAGCATAAACCTGCCAAAACTACATTGCAACGTGAATACTACATTAAATGGCAAGGGTACACTGATGATCACAATTCCTGGGAACCTGCATCCTCGGTTGCCGAGCTTGATGCTCTCAAGGATTATCTGGCTTATAGAAACCTATCCCCCGTTTCCTCACAAGTCAAGAGAAAGTTTGGCCCACTTTTCTCTAGCCTCGGTACATAAGCCAATGTGCACCCACCGATGCTCACCATTGTCCTTCAAGATCGCTACTTGAAGGCACCCTGCCGTTATAATTGATCTCACTATGTTATCTTCTGTAATGTCTCATCCAGAGCTGATCACTCGAGACAGGAAGAAGATCGCATATCCTCGGTACCCACCTTGAGATCATAGCAGCAGTGGTACACACCAGCTGGTCTTTTACATATGTGGACAAGGGTAAATCCTCCCACATATACCCCGAGACGGGGTTGTCCAGGTTGGGGGGAATGTAACGATCTATGCGTTGCTCTGTCTGATTATTTATGCAATAATATTGCATGAGTAACTGACTGAAAGTGTAAGGGAAATACGAGGAAATACGCTTTTGTGGTTATGTGTGTTTTTCGTGGTCAGTTCCTCGGACAAAAGTTTTGCGCCTTACAACTCGCATTTGCATTCAAACCTGTTGCCTTTTTAAACCCTCTTCAAACATACAGCAGCCTGCACGCAATCATATAGCCACTCATATTCCACGCACATCCATGAAAACAGCTTCTGGCACGCACTATTTGTTCTTACCACTGTCCACCCACTTGCGCAGCAACCACCAATACCTGCACCCACACTCATGCTATATTGCTGCACACACTAACCCTAGCATATCTCCCTCCCAACACACAGACACGCACAAGCAAACACAGACACAGACACACACACAGGCACTCACACACGCACCCACGCACACACACACAGTATACACACAGTATGTATGTACACACGCATGCACGCACACACAGTACAAACACACACACTCTCACACACCACACATGCACACACACGCAGTTTGCACGGCTGCGCAGCACTGTCCTCCTCGCACCCTGCCTGACGGCCGCAGCGTTCCTGCCTCCAGCTGCACGAGCGACTCCATCGCCCCAACTCCTGACGAAAAGTTCGCAGGTGATAATCTAAACCTGCAGATGTCCTGAGGGGCAGGTGCAAATTTTCTTTGGTACCCTAGAGATCCTTCGGCATGGCAGACAAAAAGGTTCCAACAAATAATCCTGCGTCCAACAAAGTTGCGTGCAACTTGTTAAATCAAAGAAGAAAGGCCCATAACATTGTAAGATTGTAAGCCTTTTAGTCTCTTCTAAAAGGCGCGTGTGCAGGCTGATCTATTCACAATTACACCCATCCATCTCCTTTGTGCCAAGCACAGTCTGTGATGCGCAGCTTTACAAACAGAGAGCTCTGTGCGATGGCACTGTCAGAGCTCTCTTTTGCACACTAGTATTGTGTTATTACAAAGCCCCTAGGTATATAGAAATTAGAAATGAAAATGGAGTCCTACTATTTTTGATTTTCCTAACGGTGCCCTCTCCATTACCATTACCAGCTCTCATCAGGAGCCAGTTATAGTTGGCCCCTGACCGACAGATCAAGATAAATTCCATAAATTGCAACTAATATTGAGGTGGCGGTGAAGCAGATAGAGGCTCCCATACATCCACACCTGGCTGATGGCAGTACTACCTGTCCAGATTCAGAGGCGCATGATGGAGCGAGTGTTGTCTTGTCGTCGCATTGCAGGAACCCAGTCTTGGATCTACAGCTGATACTGAACATGCCAAGTAATTGAGAGCGAATGCAGAGGAAGCAAGGGGGGGCAGTTGAGCGACCTGGACGCGATGCTCGCTCCTTGGCGGCACCCAATTTTTCTTCTTTATAGTGATCTGATCTGCAAACTGTGTGCCTTGCATGGCACCTTGCTTCCCATTATGCATTTGCTTTACTCCTTTTATTGCTTTGCTCCTTGCAAGGCACCACATTCAATTAAGCACACCGAAATAAGGCTGCTGAATGCGGAAATTTCAAGTAGGAGCGACTGGCGTTGAGGGCTAGACGTGGGCTGGAGCGCAAGTTTGTTGATTTGCGAATCAACCGGTCTGTGATGCCTCTCTTTTCCCCCCTTAAAAGTCATGCTTTGTCATTGGCGGGTTGACTTGCACTTGCCCTTGGTAAAGCTCATGCTGCTGCTAGTATTAGTTCGAAGCTTCATCTGTAAAAGTATGCATTCCAATACCAACAACGCATTAACACGCGTCTACAGAATACAGGAAACCGTGCAAAAGACAACACTATTATTTCTGACTGCTGGTCACCCATTCCCCCTTGACACGCTATGTTAACGTGATAGGCTGCGTCACGCCTATCACCCCACAATTTAACTGTCAAAACATCCCAGAATGCAAAATTTCTGTGCATCAGAAGAAACAGGATATTTATGGTGCATGGTGCAGAGGCCAGAGCATTTCCCTCACCTCTAGTTTATTGTGGGGAAACATGTCATTGCTTGTGCAAAATCAGTAATTACCTCCGATCTCTGCCGTCCATCCCTTTCAGGCCCTTCCCCGCACAGCAGGGAAACCGGCGGATACTTACATCAAACAACCATGCTCATCCTCACTCCCTCTATAGAAAAAAGGTGAATTTTGGGGATTTGCTGTGGCCTCTTAAATTTGGCCTACATGCCACTACAAAAACTAGGAAATTTTACTTTTAGCAAGGAGCATCAGAACAATTGGCGATGCAACCATCAACCCGACATGATTTTTTTTTATGGTCAGGCAAATTAAGCTCTATTATTAACAGGATCAGACAACTCTGATTTTTCATCGTAGTGATTTGCATGGTGTGAAACTGCTTTCCTAGGTGTTTCGTATGTATTTGTTATGTGCTTATCAATGCATGCTGGGACAGCAGACTCAAGAGCACGGTCACCAAATTAATTAAATGATAAGGCTGAAGCTGCAAGAGGAATAAGGCTGCTGGACTTTCACAGCAGTTGCGGGCTAGTGAGCATGGCGGTCGGTAAGACCCAGCTCTTTGATTTAATGCGGTTGGTTGGTCCTGGGAGATGCTTGATTGATTTCACTGGTTTTATTCAGCGCAGTTGAATGTCACAGACAGCGTTGTGCTTTTTTCCCTTTCTATTTTTTTTAGGTGCTACAGCACTGCTACAAGTCTGTGGTGCTACAACAAACACTCCTCCAAATGTTTACATAGCTTTACATACGCAGCCTAGCAGTCGCACTTTCTGACTGATGGCTTATTTGTTTATTTGTAACCTTTGTAACCTTTGCAAGAGCCAGCTTAGAAGGTGGGAAGCCATTCCACTCCCTGAAATCGTCTCTACATAAGTGGAATCTATTATTGTTGCATTGTGGTACGGTTGCTTGCTTGTACTTAGGCAACCTACCTGTGCGCAAAGTTATTAGACAGGATTATTGTCAAACCGCGTGTAAATGTAGACTAAGGCTGAGAAACAGGTCTGAACAATTTCTGGAGAGTATACTTATCGTTACATTCCTCCCTGCTTAGCTGCAGACGTCCCGGCCGTAGCCCACAGAGACAGTCTGTGCAGCGTCTGGCGCCCTTTCCAAAGGGATGCAGTCTTTGTGGTCTGGTCTTGTCCGGGTTTGAACCCTGAATCTCGCACGGACACCAATTTGCCGAGAGTCTGTCTGGTTTGTCTGTCGGCAAAAGGCCACAAAGGTCAGGTCCAGTCTTTAATACCAGTGTGAAAGTAGACGTCTAAGTCTGAGATACCAGTCTGGACATTTGGAGAGTATATCCATCGTTACGTTCACTGCGTACCTAGATAATTTAATGCTTTTAATGCCATTTGGCCTTCATCAGCACTGTGTCTTATTAGATTCACATGCTGTCGGGATAGCTGCAGCAGCCTGGCAGAGAATAGTAGGCGCTACCTTGCTGTTGGTAATTGGGGCAAACTTCTGAATCTTCTGTACGGTTGCACAAGTTTTACAGAACACAGAAGTATGGCGTTTGTTGTAGATCAGGTCACTTGTGTATCAAAGGAGGTCGAGTTGTGTGTGTGTGTGTGTGTGTGTGTGTGTGTGTGTGTGTGTGTGTGTGTGTGTGTGTGTGTGTGTGTGTGTGTGTGTGTGTGTGTGTGTGTGTGTGAGTGTGTGTGTATGTGTGTGTGTGTATCAAAGCAATGTGGTGTCCTTCAAGTGAGTATGAGCATATTAATATTGACGTGTGCTTGCACACCTGGTTCAACCACGTTCCACATTAACATGGTGCAGGCCATAGCAACATAGCGGGTACAGCTGGCTGCTGCCCAGAGACCATACCAGAGCCCTGTAGAAAAAGTACTGCTACAGGAGAACGAGGAAGCGAAGCATGCAAGCACAGCGAAGCATGCCAGCACTTAAAAGCGCCGCTTGTGTCCAGGAAAACATATATATTCCTGCGCAATATGCAAAAACCATTGTCCTCTGTAACCTATCCTACTATCTCCAACAGACACGTCTCCTACAACGGAGGTTTGCCCCTCCTGAACAAACTCTAAAACAGTAAAACTAATTATTTGCAAAATCCAAACCTCGTACAAAGTAAGTCAATCGTCGCTGACGATGACGTCTTCTACTGCCCTGCACTCTACCGGGTCGAAGGTGGCCCAGGCCATCATGATGTTCATTTCCTTGGCAGGCGGGGTGAGTTGAATGCGACGATGGACTGCCCACACCGGCAGATGCAAGCACGCGTTTAAGATGAGGAGTCGTGCTTATGTGTAGTATGTCAGCGACATACAATAAAGCAGCAGTTAGGCGTTTATGCACGTCTGCTGCATCTGCCAGCTGTGTATCGGGTACACTCTCATCATTGACAGCACTTGTCTATAATCACATCAATCAATGCTCATCATCATGGTGTGACGCAATGGCTGTCCACGGCTACCTACAATGCAGGCAAAGTGGTAATTTCTGTCCTGCTTGGAATGTAGTAGGATTGCATAAGTTGACAATGCAGGCAATACAAATACAAATGTGCATCACGCATCACACGCACGCAGGTGATGGTCATCGGTGGCCTCGGAAACGCAACTGACATCTGCCGGAAGAATGCCAACGCATTGTTGTGAGTAATCTTGCCTACCTACTGACTGTGTGTAAGCCTTGAGTGCTTGAGTGCTACAGTCAGCAGTTCATGATCATGGTTGCTCCTGGTTGAAGGAAACCTTTAAGTGATCTGATCTGTGCCGGCATATGCTGCGCAATGATGAGTCCCAACTACGTAAACCATGCTGGCCCACATTAGATCTCACTTTTGCAAATACCCTAAGTCCTTTTTCATATCCTTCCTTTATACTGCAGATACAAGGGAGGGGCAGGGGTTTCTGATGAAGTCAAGACAGGCCTCACCATCGTGGCCATGAACCACTTGCAGCCGTTCCCCACTTTTGCGGATCCCTCAGATTCTGAAGCTGCTTACGACTGTGGTGAGTAGGGTCTTTCCCTCCAAATAGGAATGAAGGCGGGACTCATCAGTAGATGTGCTGAATCTTGTACTTTGCAGTGACCGTAATTTGATCTGACATCACGTAGAAAAACTCTTTTCCCAAAATAGGGACTCAACAATCCTTGGGAATACTGAATAAGTTTCCAGCAACTCATATGTAGATTGGCTTGTTATTTTGATACCCTTACACCTACCTGGGCGTACCTTCCCATTGTTTTTACAGCCTTATGCTTTCCTAACATACCTTGCTCATGCCATAAAAAACGTATTCTGTGTCTGCAGGTATCCACGTGTCTTTGGACTGGTGGGTCGTTGCATTTGAGGTAAGTGTTTATCTGTCTTTAAAATGGAGGTCCATGATAGAGTATACAACTCCTGTGCACTTGTGATGACTGATGTACTAGAAAAAGCAGTTTCCTAACAAACTTTTGGCGCTTTTCATTTCACTTGAAATGGTGAATGCTCCCCGTGCACAAATTTCCTTGCCCTTATCTTTCTCCAGGTCTTCACCATCATCTATGGCGTGCTAGCCACATTTGTGCCCTTCTTCCATTCAAAATATAGGTGAGCAATAATTTGTACAGCGTGAAATCGTGCTTCTTTGAGTTGCTTTCCTTCTCATATATTGGTATAAGCTTGTCCATTTTTTGAAGTTTAAATTCAACACAACTTGAACTGCAGCGTCATGAACATCTTTGCCATCAACATCACCCTCGTCACCCTGATCACAAGCATCTACGTGAAGATCGGTTACATGTAAGTTCAGTAGAGGGTAGTTATGCATATTATAATGTCAATGTTGTAATTTGCAAGTCATTTTGTAGCATTTGCTCATAGTCACGCACGAGTCCCGTCTTCCTATTTCTTCATGGGAACCATAACACTTCAGCAATGATCCCTGGAATTAGGCAAGGCGCTCACTCTATTGTCCTTTGTGTGTGCTCTCTTCAGGTTCGATGGAGGCGAGCACTCAGACAACGAGATGGGACAGTCCACCAAGACAGCCGCCGCTGGAGGGATTGTGATTCTGGTAGCCAACTTTGTGTACCTGTTCTTGTTTGGAGCGGAGGAAGTGTCAAGCAGAGAGAATAGTGCTGACGGGGTTCAGAATAAGGCTTAGAGTCTGGGGCGTGAATGAAAAATATGAAAATGAAAACTGTAAACTGTAAGCCCACGACGTGCAATTTTGAGTTGTTTGCACACAATTTTTGTCAAGTACTGGAACTCTCTTGCAATGAAAACAATACAAATCGCTGAATTGACTCAAACTAACTTGGTGGACACTTTCTGCTGCTTTCTTAGTACATCTATTGAATTATGGTTATTTGCATGATTTATTTTATGTTGAATGTGCCATATTGTAATGGTTACAGAGGTCAAATCATGCCACCAGTCATGGTGTGCGACTGCTAGACTGGCTAGCTATGTAGCGGCTGGTAGATTGATTGAAAGTCCATCCCCATTAAAGCCATTTCAATGGGCCGCATCAGCTCAGCTGTTTCAGAAAATCGGAGATTTTGCATGGTCATCCGTTCGTTCCTGCCTATTATATCTTTGGAGACAATGCATGACCCTAAGGAGCCTGTTTTGCTGATAGCCTTAAAGATCATGCGGCATGCTAAGTTGTGTCTTTCGGTAATCATATTCCTTATTTGTGTGTGTTGGCACCCAGAAAGGATGTGCAGGGCACTGTCTACTTGTGGGCAGAGGGGGCAAGTTTGACTTGTTGAGAGTTTGAACAATACCGCATGCTTTTGAT
>Ga0307951_1001027_pt1:10000-16671 | contig 16671 bp, 12 predicted proteins | sample OrgLakmetagen374_FD_201842 | JGI IMG/M metagenome (GOLD analysis project Ga0307951, IMG submission 201842) | Saline water microbial communities from Organic Lake, Antarctica - #374 | ecosystem: Environmental > Aquatic > Non-marine Saline and Alkaline > Saline | place: Antarctica... | reverse complement strand
TCGATACATAGCCATCACGGTCTGTAGAAGGTGTTGAGGAGTCCCAATGTTTTGTAAGTGATCCCATAGCCAAGGTCTCTGAACGTTGTCGTAGGCAGCAAGGTGCTGCTGAGGAGCTCCCAATTCCCCTCAGTTGCCCCCTGCCACTTCTTAGAAGAACCCACCCTCCTTCATCACTAGTCTGTTGCTTTTTAGCTTTTGTGGAGATGAGAGCAACCAATACAGCATCCGGGGAGGTAAACCTATTTTTGTCTGAGAAGCGGGGTGGAAAGAGCCACTTCTGTATAATCCTATTTTTAACTATCAACTATCAGGTACCTAAAGATTTTGCATAGCCATCCGTTCGCTGCTGCCTATATCCATGCAGACAAAGCTGGATCCTAGGGAGCCTGTTTTGCTGATGACTTGAAGGTTATGCTGCATGCTAATAAGTTGTGTCTCTCAGTGATCATATTTTTTATTTGCGTGCGTTGGTATCCGGAAAGGATATGCAAGGCACTATCTAGTTGAGGGCAGGGGGCCCAAGTTAGGCTTATTGAGTGCTCAAACCATACCGTATGCTTTTGGTTGTACAGGGTTCCTGTTCTGTACTTCATAACGATGCACTTGGTTTTAACAGGGACACGCATAGGATGCTGTTAGGTAAGCGTTGCTAGCGGCTCCATTGGCAGTGCGATTTTTGATAAGGGTCTGGTAGTATTCATGGTAGTTTGCTACGGTATTGGCATTTCCTAGATTGTGGAGGGGGTGCATATGTGCTTGCAAGGAGGCGTCATGGTAATAATTGGATAGGTACCAAAGCCTCGAGGTAGGTGACTGGGCTGTGTTTGGTTGAATTTGTATGATTCGGTGATTCTTATATTATTTTGCCAGTAGATGTTATAGAAGGGATATCCCTCAGGGCCTGCTGTTTTGATGAAGGTATCCTCAATGTCAGAGTAGGTTGTGATCAATTTTCTAGCAAGAGCGTCAGCGTATTCATTGCCTAAAATATCTGCCCTTGTTCTTAAATTTTAAAGGCTGTGGCTTATCACAATTGGTTTCTTCAACATAACTCAGAGGTTTTCAAGTGCAGCTGTCGATCTTTTTGATTGATTTTTGTTGGGACCTATAGGTTGAGCAATTATGCCAGGCTGGAGGCCTTGCAGAGGGGTAGGGGTCGTTATTATGGATGTAAATGATTTCCCACTTTGCCTTGGAATTTCTTTGCCAAGCTCTATTAGCCAGTTTTTGTTGCAAGCATCGAGGCAGTTTCTGCCTTTAGTATTCCATATGGCAACGATGTGCATCTCTCAAATGTTTTTTGAAAAGGGCGTCTGTATATTGTTCCAGAAGGGTATTTTTGCATATTGGACTCCAACTTGGAGTTGGTCTGATGGTATGGAGCCCAAGAATTTGCATGTGTGCAGGATTCTGCGCTAGAGCGATGTGTAGGGATTGGTGGTCATCCTTCTTATTCCAGGAGGGAAGAAACATGAAGGTAGCTGTTGCCTCTGTGCTGAGGGCAGCAAAGTAAATTGCATGCCTTGTTGCTAAATACATGGTGTCTTCATGGTGAACGGGATGGCAAATAGAGAAACCAGTGAACTTGGAGGAGAAGGCGTTGCAGTATGCCACGAAGGCCTTGTCTCTTGGGTGTTCACTTCAGTATTGAGGGAGTTTGGGTTCATGGTGAAGGGGGGATGCCACTTTTTCTTTAGTGACTAGGTTGTAGGTGAAAATGTGGGGGAAAGCATCTATCAAAATGAGTTTTTATATCTTGTGGCTTGTATGTTCAGAGGTAGCAATATCTTTGCGTGTGATGAGGCCCACGAGCTCCAATGTAAGACTATTGGGGGCGGGTGAATGTTGTCATGTAAGCCGCTGTATTTTGCCTTTTCGAAACCCCTTCGTAGAATGTTAAGGTGCTCAGGGGTGAGCATGCGTTTGCATTTTCTGTCTACGTTGTATATGCAAGCTACTGTGGCAGTGTACACTTCTGGGAGTAAAGGGTTGTCTGAGGGAGATTCGATGTCGTTTCCTTGGTGCTTCACAAGATCAACGTCAGTGATCCAGTACTTGCAGCGCCAGTGGCTGCAATGTCGCTCTGCTTGAGGGTTGGTGGGCTGGATGTCAAAGATGACTTTGTTTTGAAGCTTGCTTGATATCATAGGGCTGGTAGGAGTTTCTTTCTTGGTTAACTGAAAACTGCTGAGTACTCTGCAGCATGCAGAAGTACTCTAGTTCTCGGAGGCGAGTGCAACCGAACGTCAGTTAGTACTCTCTTGGCACAGCTTGCGCTGTGCTAACCATCCTTTTTATGCTTGTGCCTTAGATAGCTGGCAGCTTAGTTTTAAGCCCTTGCTCTCTTTGACTTCAGCAACTTGCTGCCCTTGGCCTGTTCCATCCTGTTTTGTGTAGTTCCAGTGTATCTGTTTCTCCTGCCCCTTTTTATGTGGCAAGCTTAGTTTTTGTTGGCAGGTATGGGTGTCAACGGCCCAGATGCTTTTCTTGTTCCTCTTCTAGGAGGGCTATTTTAACCAGTTCAGTGTCTCTCCTTGGTGTTGGCACAAGTGTAAAAATCCCCCTCCAGCAGTTCGGTGGATACGAGCCGGAATAGAACCCTTGTTTTGAAGATCATATAGGTGTGTGTCTGGGCGGTGCAGGTTGCGGTAGGTTTGATTGGTGCCGTGATATGCTCTTTGTACATTTGAAGATTGTGTCATACTTCTTGAGCAGTCATACTTCTTGACTGAAGGCCTATTTCTTGTAAACCTTGAATGTTGTGTCTAAAAATTTCACAAGTATTTTGCAGTTCTCCTGGCTCCCATGTTGGGTTATGCGAGAATTTCACCAACTCTTTTTTGAGAGATTTTTAAAATCCGTTCTAGTATCTTTTCTTTTTCATTTAGGTTAACAGGCTGGCCCATGTGTCATTGGTGTCAATGGCCTCTCGCTCATTGGCTAAACACAGAAATTGTTTTCGTCCAAGAAGCAGCAAAAACATAAGCAGACAGGGGAGGAGGGGTATAACACTACCTGTATATATATATATATATGGAAACGCATGACTCTCCACTGCCTAGTGCCATGAGAGAATGCTTTTCAAACATCTATCTTGTTGAGCATGTTAGGCACAGCTTACAGGCAGTGCACCCACACTCCAAAAGAAGTTCAGATACCTTCCTGGCCTTCCACTCCAAACATACTAGCCCAAGGAGGATTAAGATTGACATGCATTTAATGTATTAGACAGTCACTGTTTGTACATCAAGTATCTAATAGATACTTGCACACACGTATGTAGCAGCGAACAGGATGACGCTTATTCTGTTTGGGTCATCTGCAGCAATTCATCTTTCAAGAACGGCTTGTTGGCTACTTGCGGATCTTGGTCGACAACCCTATACAGTAAGTAGGAATATGCAGCTGTAAGTGTGTTGCTTGCAGACTTTAAACCTGCAAACATACACAAGTACACACGTATGCTTTGTGGGAATTTAAGCAGTGAGAGCACTAACCTTTCCAATGCATGTTGACCCGGATTACTTTACTTTCACACTCACCTGAAGTTTAGCACAGCAGCAGGCACTAATTCTGGCATCTCCCCCACTAAACCTTTGGAGGGAAGAGCTTTCCGTGCTGATGGGGTTATGAGCTCATAGCAGCTGCCAGGGAAACGAAGGGAGGAGCACAACCATTCATGTACAACGGTACATGCCTCGTTCACGTGGAAGACGCCCTGGAGATGCACAGGTGCTCAGTGTCAATTCATGTACGGTTTGGGCTGATGCTGGGACCTAGCAAACGTGAAATTGGTGCTGTTCTTCATTAACAAAAAGTGGATCCACATGCACTGCACTGTAAGAATGTTTTGAGGCAATAAGGCCTCATTGAAGTACAATTGCTTCTCAATGTGTAACGTGGTATGTGTTCAATAATCGTACAACTTTATATTCAGATGGGTGTCTGCCTGGGCTTAACCAATACAGCTTATTTCTTTGCACAAAATCTGCAAACATGCCCTTGAAGAGCCTCTGAGTGAGCCCTTGACAACCTCAAAACACGGAAATGTAACCATAATATCAAACATATCAAGTAAAAACTATCGTGGAAAAGCATCCATTCTTGAAGGGAAAAACGGATATGATGGGCCCTTGTCCATAAGTGGATTTGGCTGCAATACATAGGTGGATTTTTACGTTTAACTTTACGGTTACAGTGATCTGACGTCTGCCCATGCACTACAATAACAACTATGTGAAGACATTTGAAGCAGTGGTGATTTGGAAAAGGCTGTATCATATTGATGTGGTTGCATGCCACAGCAACTTGAGCACACTTGCCCCATTAATTGTTCTATCTCAGCTGGGATGCGGACCTTGGTCCCCTCGTAAAATAATCAAGGTACGAGCCGGCGAAAAAAGAGAAGAATGACCAGTGACACAATAACACAAACACTTAAAACAGAGTCCCACAATAACACAAACACTTAAAACAGAGTCCCTCAAAGGACTGAACAGATCTTGCATATGTGCATGTGCGATGAGTATGGTTCCTGCCTGGCCACTTGACGATGGGCAAAGCAATGTACCTGGCCATAGGAAGCCTGTGCCATCAGAAGAACGCTCCCACCCACCTTTGCCTGCAGCATCTGTTAAAACCCTCGCACAAAACTATGTTCCCGCTCACCTGCAAAACAACCCCCTCTGGAAATCGTACACGCAGCGTTGTTTGGCGATGCATATGCTCTTTGGATGTGTTTGGTACTGCTGCTGCCTGCTCTCGCATGTGTTTGGTGGTCAGCACCTCGCTCTGCTTCCTTGCTTGTGTCTGAAGTTAAGATTATTGAACATAAAGTTTGCACTAAGTTTACAGCTGCTGACAGGCTACCCATCCGAATGTTTTCTACAAATGACAAAGGGGCAAGGCAAACAGCACAGACAACCCCCCACAGCCACTCACCAGTCGTAAGTACTCGTTCTTTATCTCTGCCGCTGTCCGCTCAAAAAACCACTCAGGCACTTCGGCATCAGGTGTGACAGGCAAAATCACCTATGGACAAAGTTCAATGGTGTGCATGCGTACAAACAACTTGTTTAAAATAGGCAATAATATAGCCTGGTGGCGGATGTGGCAACAGTGTGCATGCGCACAAGTAAGCTATGTAATGGCGCACTAGCAGAAGTGCGCACGCGTATGTAATAAGCAGGACGGCCTGGTCGCGCACCAGCAGCGTTGTGCATGCTTATAGAAAGATAAATATACGCAGGTAGTGAAAATCATTCCCCAGTCAGCTGCCCCAGTTTAAAAAAGATCCACTTTGGTACCGGGTAATTAAACACACCCTCTTGCAGCTGGAAATGCCTGCTGTCATTTAAAGCAAAAATGGTTCCAATTAGAAAAAATCACATCTCCAGCCACTTTCTCATGACCCCCTCTGGAAAGCTTCCTAGTCCTCAGTCCTAGTTCTCAAAGTCCAAGTCCCTTCTAGTCCTTCCTTGTCCTTGTCCTTCCTAGTCCTTCCTCCTATTCCTCAGACGTTCACAACACATACCTCGCAAACAAAAACCACTACAAATAGGCATTTTAAGCTTTCTGCTTGACTTACACACACGTATCTTTTACACAGACATCCACTTATGCATACCTCAATTGCTTACACAAGCAAACACTCACAAATACACACCACAACAATGCTGCACCTTTGTAGCTCGATCCACTTGCTGCTGCTGCTGCTGCTGCTGTCTGCTCTCATCAAACCTGTCTGTCTGAGGCAACGGCCTTGATACTGCTGCTGCACTACGATTAGAAGCAGTGTTTTGCTGGGCCTCCATTGTCACCGCCTGCCGGACAGCACCACTGACGCCGGGCCCTTGATGTTGCCTACGAACAACAAACACACACAGGATAACCAACGAACACACACACAGGAAGAACAGGAGCACAGCCTCAGCCAGCCCCCTGATGTTTGTTTATAGGAACACACAGAAATCCGCAGTTGCACCCACGTCAGCCTGGCATTATGTAAAGGTGTTACACCCTGCATGCAGTCCCCACACAAAAGGAGACATGCAAGTCACACGTACAAGGAACAGGAGTAGACAGAAGTCAGCCCACAGATGCCCCGACATCCCACCCCAACATCCACAGATGCTCTGACACAAAGCCTGAACTCAATGATTTGGCAAAGAGTACATCCAAAATGATCGAACACGGGCCATATGTATAGCCTTTTGAAGCGACTCCATCCACACACAACACACACAGCACACACATACATACATACACACACATTTTGATAGCCACTATGGCTGCATGTAAGCTCATTTCTTGAAATGAGTCTTTTTTATATTGATTGGGAGTAACTCTACTGCCAGTGCAGTATCTTTTACCAATTTAGGATCCTCTGCCACCTGTATTGCTGTGTCAAGGCAGCAGCCTGTTGGCTGTTAGGTGTCTCCTCATGTATGCCCATGCCTTGCATGGCACGCTTCACCTCCGCGCCCCCTACGGACAGGGCTCTGAGGGAAGCATCCTCAGGCAGCACCGCATAGTGCCTGTGTGTGTTCACGTTTAGTGTGTTGCGTGTGTGTGTTTATGTGGTGTGTATTTGTGTGGTGTTTGTTGTGTGCATTGTGAGTGTATGTTTGTGTGTGTGCATAGGTGTGGGAGTGTGCGTGTTTTGTCTG
>Ga0307951_1001027_pt1:0-5000 | contig 16671 bp, 12 predicted proteins | sample OrgLakmetagen374_FD_201842 | JGI IMG/M metagenome (GOLD analysis project Ga0307951, IMG submission 201842) | Saline water microbial communities from Organic Lake, Antarctica - #374 | ecosystem: Environmental > Aquatic > Non-marine Saline and Alkaline > Saline | place: Antarctica: Organic... | reverse complement strand
CCTTCATTAAATGTGGGGAGTGTGATCCACTGAATGCGCAATTTTATTTCTTTGTCTGTCCCTTTCTTATATAACAATTCATGGTGAAGCAATTAAGTGCGGAACTTGATCATAATAATTTTACCTGTACTTCTTGAACTGACAGGTGCTGGCGCCCATCTCCTCCCGATCCTGCAGTTCCGGTATCTGAGGACACCATTAATGTGCGTGTCTTTGTGCCAGTTTCCCCTAGGCTGTGTGTATGAATCATCTTTTAGGGCGCTGGCACCTTCACCAGGCAGTCTCAAAACCGTGCTTGCCGCAGTACAGTGGCACTTAAACCTGATTGGATGAGTCACGGTAGATGCATATTTGTTTCTAATCATGTTGGTTGCAATAATGTCGTGATCCTGAAGTCTCCTTGCTGTATAAACGTGTTGATGTGCATCTGCGTGCATCATCGGCCACAACACTAGATTTCTTCCATTGAATGGATCGCTGAAGTAGCAATGCCCCCTAGGACCCTCCAACAGTCGGAGCTCTTGTCAGTTTCCACCTGCTACCCCCACGCAAATGTAACACACAAACCGACACAAGCGTTGGTGCCTAAAGTGCATGAAACATTCTACCTTCCTGTTCCGCAGGTTAAACACGTTCTGCGCACCTGGTTAGGCAGAGAAGGCCTCCTCTCATCTAACACCACTACAGCTTTGACCCGCAGCAAAGGCAGCACAAGGGCCAGCACCATCAACACCCTCAGCACCCCTCCTGTTGTACCAAGTGTGCCCTTATTTGCCTTGGGGGCAAGCTCTGGTGGCGCTTTTGCCATGTTTTTGGCCATGCACCAGGACGTCCATTTCAGTGGAGTATGCTCCATTGTGATGGCCGTCCCACAAGCGCTCCTTTTCAAACACGTGCATAGCCACAAGGTAAATGGCACGTGTCTATCAGATCAATCTTATGTGCTGTGGCAGCTTGAGCCAACAGCAAATTGGAATGACACATCGCAGGGAGGATTATCAACTATTAGCGAGCTTTTGTGTGAATTATGGGTGGTTCTGTGACATGCTAACAAGTCTCTCCACCACCGGCAAGGTAGTTTGTGTTATAACTTATAAAACGTGCATAGCTATGTAACACGTGCATGACTTATAACACGTACTTAACTTATCAACACGTGCATAGCTGTGCAAGCGCACCTAACAATTCTCTGTGATAGCTGCCGCATAGTTTGCACGTGCCTGCTTTGCACTTTTTATCTTATTCCCATTCTTGCCTGATGCTCATTAACCCAGGCCGATGGGGTCAAGCCAGCCTTCCCTCCGACTATCTTTGTACACATGGAAAAAGATGTCAGGACAGTAAATAGAGTGCGGATGAACAAGGAGCTGCTGAGCAGTCAGGTGTGATTGTTTCGCTTAAGTTACCCAAGAGGATCATTGCATCCTTTGTCATATTAGGCCAAAACCATCTAAGTTCTTATGTGCAACACACCTATGTTTATCGTGAGTCTGCCAGACATGAACCAACTCCGTGTACACATTTTTGACGTAAAGGGAATCCCAGTCAAAGAAGTCGCCCTTCCTCCTCGGCCCCTCACTCCTGATCACCTCTACAAAACATGTGCCCCAGAGGTCTCTCTTCCCCAGTCACACGCCATAAATGAAAGCCTCAGGTGTGCATTGTGATCAAATCAGTTGAAAAATGCCACCCCTGCTTCTTTTTATTAAATTAACAAATCTCAAGCGTTCCATTAATGACAGGTTTATCCGCGGTCACGATTAGAAGCTGAGAGTTCACCCAAATTGAGATTTCTTCCCTGATAGGAAAGCCTCTCTTCCTAACTCTCTAAATGTTGATGTTATCCTGCAACTTTGATAAGTGCTGATTTGTATGTCTGCATATCATGTCAAGGAAATAGTTTGCCTGAACAATTCAATCAGCTGCAATTGTTTTGCGCTTTTGCCACTGTGTTTCTTTGCTGCTAATCCGCCTCCTTGAAGGTGGGAGCTGGGTAGTGTCCCTGAAAGCTTGGTGGTCTACGGCCAGGCTCTCCGGGTTTACGGGTCCAAATCTGGCTGTCCAGCAGCAACGGCAACCCCCTTTTGTTTTTATGTCTAGCTCTTCCCCGCAACACTCAAGAAACAAACCTGAATCCATCATGTCTTGACTTTGATGCAGTAAATCTGGTGTCATAGGCCCTGATGGCTACCTCAAGTTGGATCCTCGACAGTCTATGTGGCGCAAGGCTTTGGAAAAAGTGCCAGGGATTGACAGCATTCGCCTACAAGCTGATGCTTCACCTATATCTGAGGAGCTTAATATGCTGTAAGTACTCGTGGCTGGGTATGCCACATTGTCTGGCATACCTAGCTAGTGTGTCGCAACATTGTTTATAGGCTGCATGGCACTCGCTACAAATATCAATGGTGTCAGCCAGGCATGCAGGCTTCCTAGAGAGTGAACAGGGCTGCTTATCCTGCACCTTACAAAAATGTGTGCCCCTTTTTGCTTACCCTTGCTACCAGGTGGGCACGCCATGAGATTGTGTCATCCCCTGAAATGTTTGAGTTCTTTGAACAACAGAAGGCAGCTTCCTTTCACATATAATGGCAATGGCTTCTTACCAAATTTCTTGAGGGAAGAGTAGGGTTGCAGAGAAAGAAGGTGTTCTCAATCCAAACAGGTAATTTGGAGCTTTTAGCTTACTCACCATACAGGTCCTTCAGGAGTCTTGGCAACTTGCTTGCGCCATTATTTTGTCCATGTCAGGCCACCAGCCAAACATATAAGAGGTATTAGTTCCTCTCTTGTTCTGAAGGGCCGGCCAAAGGTTGTCGTTTGCATTGACTCTTTTTAGGAATTTGCCTTGTGCCTGTTGGAAAGTGCAGCTGTACAATTCTGCTTTCAGCCTTCCCCTCAGATAGTAATAATTGTCTTTAGGGTTCCTTTTTGTAAAAGCGCTGTTGCAATGGGAGGAGCTTGTTTTGGCGCATCAGCAGGTCACCGTTGTGGCTTAGCTGTTTTTATCTGGTATTGCTCCAATCTTGATCTCTTGCTCTTTTTCTGACGCCTCGAGTAGTGTAATGACCTTACAAGCTTCAGTTTTTGGCACCCCTTTGGCTGGCCCTATCCCTGAAGTCTTTTTTCCAGACCATCTTAATTGATACGCATCTTGAGAAGCTAGCTCAGCACTTCTTCAAGCAAACAAATGTTATTCTTTCTCTATATATCCTCTTATTTTGTTAAGCTGGATGTAGTTTCAGGTTTTTTCAAGCTTCCGCCCAGATGCCCCATGAGGCATATTAATCAAGGAAATGGAGCCACTTTGGTACCGGATACCGTAAAACTCCTCCACCAATAGGAAGGGAAAAAGATCAATGGGGATCAGGAGGGTTGCAGGCTTGACCTGAAGCCATCTCGCTCCTGATGAGAGTTGATGATAGTGCTGGAAAGGGAACGTCTGGTATGGACAAGTTTGGCAGCGTAATTGACAGAATGAACATGAAGCTTGGAAGCAAGTTTCTTAACTCTTTGAGAACCAAGACCCAGCTCCTTAAATAGCTCCAGCGCAGAGCTGTAACCTTAATCGATGTGCAGATCCCTGTGTTGACTTTTTTCTGGCGATCGCTCTTAAGACTCGCCTTTGTTTTTTCTTTCTTATAATATGCCCCTTACAAAAAGAAAAACTACGCAGGCAGTGAATACCACTCCCCACATTGATTAAGGAAAAGTAAGCCACTTCGGTACCGAGTACCATACAACTTCTCCACCAAAAGAGTAAGAACAAGATCAATGGAAATCAGGAGCATCGCAGGCTTGACCTGAAACCGGATCCTAATGAGAGTTGATAATAATACTTGAAAGTGCGTGTCTGGTACAGACAAGTTCGGCAGCGTAGTTGACAGAGATTACATGAAGCGTGGAAGTAATTTCTCAGCTTTTAGGAAGTCAAGACCCAGCTCCTCCTCCTAAATTGACTCTGCCGGCTCCAGTGCGTGATTGTTGAAGATGGTGCTAGCAGTACAATAATATCACAATATTATAAAGTGGCACCATACATGTGTGGATTTTATTTTGTTTCCTGGGCCTTTTCAATTGAGTACTCACAGACATGCATGCTTGTGAGAAATTGTGCTGAAGCTGCCACTGAATGAGTGAGCACATCCTCTTCCTTTTCAATTCTTGCCTGCCATAGTTTTTACGGAGCCTCCCTGACCCAGGCCAACCCCTCCCACCCCTCAGCACCGCTCTCCTCAAGCATCAGCTCGACAGGCTTCGCATGCCCCCGCCCTCTAAACCAGCAGCACCAGCCAAGCCAGCAGAATCAGTCGAGCCAGCAGCACCAACATCAGCGAAACCATCCCAAGCAGCCCCAGCAACAGAATCAGCGACAACAACCGGCGCAAGCGAGCCTTGAGCTAGTTACGGCAAAGATGCGATTTCCTGAGACTTTCATAAATGGTTTTTTGGCTCGTGTAGATAACAAGTTTGACTCTCCACGTAGCGCTGAAACAGAGTCTGCTTGCACCTGCCTAATTGTCTCATGCTGCCTGTTTAAAATGCATGTTAATAATGAAAAGAAAAAAAAAATACTACGCAGGAAGTGAAAACTACTCCCCACATTAAATAAGGAAAAGGAGCCACTTAGGTACCAAGTACCGTAAAGCTCCTCCACCGCGAAAAGGAAAGGAAAAAGCAATGGGGATCAAGAGGGTTGCAGGCTTGGCCTGCAACCGGCTCCTGATGAGAGTTGATAACAGTACTGGAAAGGGCACGTCTGGTATGGACAAGTTTAGCAGCAAAGTTCACAGAGTGCACAAGGAGCTTGGAAGCAATTTTCTTAACTCTTTGAGAATCTAGACCCAGTTTCTTGAAAGGCATCAGAGTGTGAGTGTTGTAGATGGTGCCACCCACACCCAAAAAGGATGATGTGGAGAGTAACGGAGGCTCCTTGAAGAATGTTGCAGAGATGTTTGTGTTGTGCTTTAGCGGCGTTCAGCTTATTCTGAGGTCTGGTG
>Ga0307951_1001017_pt1 | contig 16721 bp, 20 predicted proteins | sample OrgLakmetagen374_FD_201842 | JGI IMG/M metagenome (GOLD analysis project Ga0307951, IMG submission 201842) | Saline water microbial communities from Organic Lake, Antarctica - #374 | ecosystem: Environmental > Aquatic > Non-marine Saline and Alkaline > Saline | place: Antarctica: Organic Lake... | reverse complement strand
GTCTCACCCTCCCAACAAGCAGGGAGGGAGTTGGTATCATGCCTTTGAGCCCTACAGAATAGGTACAGATCACACTGTTATCCTTTTAATTGTTCAGGCCGTGCTGTGTCGCCTGTGGAGCGGTGCGCCTGGTCTCGTGGCTGAAGCACTAGTGGAGTACGTGGCTCAGGACGCGGGCAATTTACCACGGGTGCTGGACATCTGCCAGGACTTGCATGTGAGGGTGAGGTGGTGGAGCTCATCTTGAGTGTTGAAATCGAGGGAATCAGTTTTAAGTCATGGGATGTGTTGCGGGAAATTGGCTGGGAATTTTGCGACTCAGTGAGTGTTCTTCAAAGATCTATCTTGCCTGTCTGAAACAGGTCTACATGAGAGCTACGTAAGCTCTAGGACCTTGCCCCCTCATGCTCATTGCATTCCCACTTTTGTGCCCACTACGGTGCTCACACTCACTCTACAGTGTACAAACCCCACAGCACGTACGCAATGCCTTCATGCACTCACACACAACTGAATTGCAAAAAACGCCACGTAGGCGCTGTCAGGAGTGCTGTCTATGGCCCCTTATGCCTTCTCCTTAGAACTGGCAGTGCTGGCCAGCACACGTGGCCTGCTGGACTTGGAGCATTGGGCCACAGACCTAATGACACAAGACGCCGTGCACTTTGTGACTGCGCTGCTGGCGTTCATGGACGTGCGCATTGCGGTGAGTGACCATTTTGGATACATGCACCCACAGAAACTGCGCTGGCGTTCATGGGCGTTTGCTTCTCAAAGTGCTTGCTTCTCAATGATGAGTGGGTACTGTTTGTTTTCTAAAAGGTCTGCTAGGGACGTGGGGCTCGTTGCGCTGTTATGTTTAAACTGATGAGGGTGGTGTAACAGACAGTGTACAGTGCTCTTTGGTGAAGCCCCCCTCGCGTTGTCTCCCTCACACACATACATTTGAGGGATTGTTTGTGCAGCTTTAGCTGTTACTTAAGCGCCTCATTACTCTCCCTCCTCTCCCTCACACACATAAATCACACGCGTGCACACACACACACACACACACACACACACACACAGCCGGAGCAGCCCCCCGGCCAGGCTCCTCTCGCTGAGGCCAGCGTGCGTGCACTGCTGCGAGCACTGCAGCCCATGCGCGGCCAAATCCCTGGTGATGTGGGGCAGCTGCTGAAGAAGGTGCAGGCGCAAGTGGCCCGCTTGTTCCCCACACTCACGGTGTTGGTGTCGGTGAGTGTCGCTTTGTTTTAAATGGGTAATGTTGGCAAAGGTGTGATTGGTGAGGTGGGCAGTTGCTGAGTTGGGCAGGCACAAGGGATACTACCATGCCTTGCACTTTATTTGTGATAAGCCACATGCTTTGAGCCATGCCTATTGCCCTCTAACATATGAAGGGAGAGACGGCACCACTCGGCTGTTGTGGGACTGGCTGTCCAGAGACACGCTTGCTTGAACAAGAAGAATTGATGTCTCTTGCAGTCACCTGCTCTTTGCCTGACCCTTCTGTCTCTACTTAAATATTGTCTATTTGTGAGGGTTCACTAGGATTGCCTACCACGGGACATACACTGTGAATTTTTTACATAGAGCTTCCGGCTGTTCCTTGCTTGCATTTTTGCGTGCGCACCATTTAATTATGGTTGTGGCCAATCATATCTGTGAACTTTAGTAGACAATTGAATACTACCCCCCCTTCCTTTCCCTGGCTGAGTTTGTGTCCTGCACCCGTATTTATGCATTATGTCCTTATCCCACACTTGCAGGGTAACGATCCCTTTGCCAGTGACGTGGAGGAGGAAGCCAACCTGCACTTCCAGAAGATTTACAGCGAGCAGGAGCCCATTGACGAGGTGCGCGTACGTGGATGTGTGTGTGTGTGTGTGCATGTGCGTGCGTGTGTGCGTGTGTGTGAGGCAGCGCAGCCAAGGCCCTTTCTATCATTCTACTAATTGCTCCGACGCCACCTCTTTGATGTTTTTTTTTTGTGTACACGTAGGCACACATGCAATCTTGTCGCAGGAAGTAATGTGTAAACTACAATAACCTGCTCAATCTGAAAACTAACGTGTGCTGTGTGATTCCTGATTGTGAACTGCCATTACACGAGTTGAAAGCCTTACAGCTCCAACCCTCTGAGTACTATTATTGAGATTGAAAATGCTGTGCTCATTCCGCCTGGTGTTAAAATGCAGCTGTGCTTAAGTCCTCCCGATTGGCTTTCTTGTCCTCTTTTTCTGCGTGTGCTGCTGTCTGAGAATGAATAAATTAATGCTATTTTCTGTTTGTTGTTATGCACACCATAAACTCATCCTCTGCATTTTGCCTGTTGTAGTGTCCAAAAAAGGTTTGCTACTTGCGCAGGTGGTGCAGCTGCTACAGTCCTTTAAGACCAGCAACAACGCGCACGAGCAGGAGGTGTTTGCGTGCATGATTCACAATCTGTTCGATGAGTACCGCTTCTTCCCACGCTACCCGGACAAAGTGAGTGCAGTGCGTAGTTGAAAATGCTCTTGCTACCATAACCGCAGTAGGATAGTCACAGGAAAGGTGTGAGTGGAGGCCCATCATTGGGCGTGTCAGATGCACCTGGAAGGGGGTTACAGCGACAGCCTGTCAGCCAGGTTGCCCACACTCAGTGTGCCTTGAAAGGGAACATGAAATTGCTCCTCATAATCGTGTCTGTGCACACTTACGCAGGAACTGCACATCACAGCACTTCTGTTTGGTGCACTGGTGGGACACCAGCTGGTCAGCAGCATTACGTTGGGTATGGCGCTCCGCTATGTGCAGGTAAGCTGATAGGCAATTGTACTTGCAGCTTGTACGGAGTGCTTTCACACATGTAGTGGTAGCTGTGTGTTGAGAAGGCCAGACATAGCTTAATTTGCTGCCCAGACTTGTTCATAGTGAACCGAAGGTGTTTCATTTTTGTTTAGGGTCTTCAAGCAGGAGCTGCACATTGTCACAAAGTAAGCTTCTTACACACATCTGTTTGTACCCATGAAATCAACACAGGAAGCTCTTGCCAAGCCGCCCGGCTCCAAGATGTACGCATTTGGCACGGTCGCGCTCCACCAGTTTGTGGGCAACATACACTTGTGGCCCCAGTTTTGCGCACGCGTGCTGCAGGTGAGGCCGCTGCCTATCATTGGCTGTGTGCAAGCAATTGTTCCTATCAAGCATATAAGTTATTTCCCAGAATTAAAAAGATAGTAAGCCCCTGTCCCCCTTTCCTCAGTGTCATGTGCATGCCCACGTGTTATGGCATGCTTACCTCTATACCACGCTTCTCCCAATCTTTCTTGCGGTACGTCAACAAGAATGGGAGGAGTAAGGTCTTGAGTCTTAAGGCAGGCGCGTCATAGTACGTGCTTGGGGTGGGCCAGATCCGTATAAGTATAATTCTAGGTATTATATGCTGTATAATACAGGGGGGTGGGGCGTATGTGTATTCCATATTTTCCGAATCAGAAATGGATAGGTATTATACGGTGTATATCGCCGTATTCCGTATAAAAATGCGGTGCTAAACCGTATTTCAGGTAGTGCACACCCCAGACCCAGGTACGAATCCCAGCAACAACAGTCCTCTTTGCTCTTTTTGGTCAATTTGTTTCTGTCTTTAACTTAAGCAATCCCTTTGCTTCCCACTTTCTTTTAATGCATGTATTTGCATCAATCACAAAGCCTTATTGGTACCTAAAGTAGTTGGAACTTTTTTTCGGACTGGAAATGGCCATTTTGGGGTCTGTTTGGCTTTGATAGGCCTAGCCCTTCAGACTTTAATTTTTTGGCACTTCAAAATTGGATACGGGTGTGCAGCTCTTCAAGAGCTACAGAATGAGGCTAATATGATTTATATCTGAGGGTTACTGATTTCACTGTATATACGGAACACGGTATACACCTATGTACATACGGTATATACGGTATTTGAAAAGGTGATATACGGTTCTGGCCAACCCTATACGTGCTCCATGAGCAAGCACCCAAGTGTTTCAGTCCTGCTGCGAGGGCGCTCAACAACCTGTGGTGCAGAAAGGGAAGGAGCGTTGTAAAGCCACCTGTGTGTTTCTGCTCCCGTAAAACAAGACACAGCTGCTGTCTTGAGTACATCTCCATCAGCATGGAGGGCCGTGCTTCTGCTCCTGCGCTTCAAGGGAGTGTTTAAAATTGGCACAGAGCACAGGAGCAGATGCACATTCCTCCATACCAAAGGAATTGAAGTAATGACAGCCTCATTCCTCTCTAGCTTCGTGATTCATATAATTGACCGACATCTACCTCCATCCCCTGTGTATGTATGTGTGTGTGTATGTATGTGTGTGTGTGTGCACGCGTGCGCGCCTGCTTGCAATACCGCAACCGCCCCTCCCATTTCATGCTCTTCTGTAACTCTTGCTCACTGATCCCGCACCTGAGCCTAGCCACATCCATTACTGCCATACACATACTTGGAACAAGAACACTTCTTCCCAACTTCCTTCCCGTCAAACTTTGCTCTATTCTTGCTTGCCCCCAAAAAAATCCCCCCTTCCCCTACCTGTGCCGAGCCAAATGTAGTGCACGTACAATAAAGCACAAAAACTATCCCCCCGCTTTGTACCATCTCTTACTCCTCCTTCACCCATATAGGTCCCGCACCTGCGCCAAGCCGATGCCGAGCTGTATGGTCGCGTGCAGCAAAGCATGCGTGATCATGGTCTTCCCATGCCCCCTGGCCTGCCCGATGACGGCAGCACCCTGTCTACAGATGCATCAGAAGCAGCGGTGGCTGCAGTGGAGAGACCAGGGGGGTATCCCAAAAAGGCAATGACTTATGGATTTGGGGCTACGGCAGGGGGGGAAGAGCCTGTTCAACCCCCTGGCCTTCCTGAGCCTGCTGCATCTCAGGTATGGGATGGTGCAGGGTGATGTGCGGTACTCGCATGGTGGCATTGGGTATGCTGTAAGAAGTGCATGTGTGTACGGTCCTGCATGGGATGGTGTACTGTCTGCTGTGCCTGCGGGACAGCAGGTACGATTACAAAATGCACGTCGTCATAAGCTAGACGTGCTTGGCATCGGTAGGCCTTATTGCTGTCATGCCTGTTGCCCTTACGCACAGCTGCTTGACACACTCACACACACACACACATACACACACACACTCACACACACACGCACACACACACACACACACATGCATGCGTGCATGCACTGACGAGCACGCGCACGCACACATATACACACACATGCACACACAAGCACACATCCATTTTCTCAGGCCTCCTCCAACACTCCCACTACTGCTGCGGCGGCGGCTGCTCGTGCAAGCGAGGCGCCATCCATGACTGCTCCCTACCAGGCTTGGCTCACAGGTAGGGTCTGCTTTCCATGCCACCGAACTTGCACAAAAAGGCTTGTTACGTTTTCATTTGACAGGATAGGGAACTGAACCCATCCATCTAAGCTCCGAGCAGCCCGTTGTTCATTCTTCTAAAGAAAGGGTTGGCGTGTGCTGTATAGCTTTGGGGGCAAGTTTGCTACACCCTGCTAGTTGCGCAAAGCATACTCACAAAGTGGTTGAGAATAAGTCTGGGCAATTCTACTCTCAGGTGGTCGAGCTGGTAGCACAGGCGCCCCCACTCCTTCTACCACCGCTCTGCCAGCCAGCGCGCTGCTGCAAGCCCCCAGTGTGGCTGCCGGTGTGTGTGTGTGTGTGTGTGTGTGTGTGTGTGTGTGTGTGTGTGTGTGTGTGTGTGTGTGTGTGTGTGTGTGTGTGTGTGTGTGTGTGTGTGTGTGTGGTTGTGTGTGTGCGCGTATGTGTGTTTTGGGAAGGGGGGGAGAAGGGTGTGCGTGTGCGCATATGTCTGTTTCTCTGGGCATACTAAAAAAAGCACTATACAATCATTCTACTAAGTTTTTGTGTGGTTTCTGGGCATGCGATGCTGCAGACATGTCCAGCTGCTGCACTTAACATCTACTGTAAGCTTCTTGACACCAAGGTATGCTGCAACCAGCAACTTGACCGTGCCCACAGCGTGACCCTCATATTTGAGCAGGCCTTCACACACGTTGTCTGCACCGTCTGTGCCTGGTCGTTGCAGCCGCAGGAAATGGCGCAGCTGTGGGGGGAGTGACACCCCTGGCAGGCAGTGCTGTGGGTGGAGCAGGAGCCGTTGGCACGACAGGGAGTGTGGGTACGGATGGCAGCGGCAGCGCCAAGATGCAGTCGCTCGGGGATGGGGAGGGGGCTGACCAGGTAAGGGGAGAAAGGGAGGACTTGCTTTGTGTCTACTCCTTGCTTTTGTTCATGCCGAAAGCAAATTTTTGTGGACTGGGAGGTGGCAGAGCAGCTGAGGAGAGAGGGTTTGGTTGAAGGGGTTAGATCAAGCACGTACTTTGGGCTAGTAATGCAAATTCCTCCACTACAAGCAGTGCCGAGATGCACCCTGTGGCTCTTGCCGCGCACGATAGACTGAAAGTAGACCATCAAGCAGTGCAGCATTATTGATTATTGGGCCGGAAAGAGAGTGGAAACACATTGAGCTTCTCTCTTTATACTAACCAGTCTTGCACAATAATGATTACTAATAGTAATAGTAAGCATAGTAATAGTAAGCATCCAGCGCTCGCCCCTAAAGTTACGCAACCTATTGCGCTCACCCACCAACCCTGACTACTTGCCCTACCGTCCCTAATCTTAACTTAGCTACCCACTATCCCTACTCAGGCCGGCCGTGCCTTAGCCGATGAAGTGGCAGCCTCTTCCCTGCAGCCCACCTCCGCCTCACAGTCCGCAGCTGCTCGGCAGCCTACCCTCGCCGCTTTGGTAACGACAGAATCCCTGGAAAGTGCGGCAGAGAAGGCTGACAAGGGCAAGGCGCCCCCTGAAAATGTGAGTTCAAAACAAGGGGTCTCATTCACTGTCTGCTGGAGTGTCTTTGTAATATACCTAAAAGCGTAATATACATGAGGCGGTAACGTGCACAGCACGCCCTGGAAAATGTGAGCAGGAGGAGAAGTAGTTGTGCTGTTTAGGCAGGCACCCTGCTCTGTTTGTCTGTGTGTGCGTGTGTGTATGTGTGTGTGTGTGCGTGTGTGTGTGTGCTTTCGTGTGTGTGATAATGTGTATTAATGTGGCTGTTTGTGCTCGGGTGGGTGAATGGGTGTGTGCGGGTGTGGGATCAAGTGTGTGTGTAAGTGCGTGTGTCCTCTGCTTAACATGCATGCTGTGCATGCTGGTGTGCAGGTGCAAGACCGCGTGCATTTCCTCATCAACAACCTGAGTGAGGATACCCTTGTTGCGCGCGCGTCAGAGATCAAGTCAAAGGCAAGTCCTGGTGTGCTTTTAGAGCGTGTCCTTATGTGCGGGTGCCCTTATGTGCGCGTGCATAGCAGTGCTCTACCGTGTCAAGTACAAGTGCTCTCACCATACCTGATCGCTTTCCTGCTTATCCTGTCTAGGTTTTTCACTAGCGTATAGAGGTCACTAGCGTATAGAGGTCAAACGCACTACTGCACTGGCACTTTTACCCAACGCTTTGTTCTGCCCACGTTACATTATTCATCGATGATCATATCCAGCGTTTTTTTCCGGTGTGACAGCGGTGCATTTTCACGCAATGTCTTCATCCGTCCACGTTAAATTATCCACCTGGCTTCTTTTACAGCATGTTTGCAGCACACTTTTACCCCACGCTTTGATCAGTCCACATTATATTATCCACCAAGGTTCGTTTTTAACGTGACAACACTCCTATGATGACACATGACACGCATCACAGGTGGTGCCTGAGTTCATGGAGTGGTTTGCTAACTACCTCGTAGTGAAGCGAGCCGCCCAGGAGGCCAACTACCATCGTTTGTACATCTCCCTAGTGGACCGCGTGTCTGACAAGTCAGTATAGTACAACATCACAGGAGACAACAGGCGCAGTGCAGTAATAAGCTTTAAGCAGTTGATCGCAGAAGTACACCCATACTGCACACACGCAGAAGCACTCACAAACAAGCACACAAACACACACACACACACACACACACATGTGCACACTCACACACACACACTCTCTCTCAGGGAACTGCTGCGCCTGCTGTCGCGCACCACGCACTACTACGTGCACGTGCTGCTGCACTCAGAGCGCATCGTCAAGGAGAGCAACGACCGAGCCCTGCTCAAGAACCTGGGTGTGTGGCTGGGGCTGCTGACCCTGGCCCGTAATAAGCCCATCCTGTCAAAAGAGCTGGAGCTGAAAGCGGTGGGTGGTGTGCGGGTTTGAATGTGAGTTTGAATATGGGTGTGGGAGAGGCTTCAGTTTGTCCCTATTTTCCCAATTCCCTGAAAATAATTATCTGCATCAACATGCCTGCCCATCGCCACATGCCTCCCTGGTTATACAAAGGTCAAGATGATTGGTTGTATTTTACAAAAGTAGGTACAAGCAAATGCCACTGCAGCGTTGACCTTCATGTCCTTTTCATACGAATAAATGTGGCTGCGGCTCTGTCCATGAGCGCACCCCTGACAGTTGATGTCAGTGTGCTTGATATTGTGGCCAAGCACACCATTCACAATAATAGATGGGCTAAAGTCACTTCTTGAATGTGCTCTGCATGTAAAAAGTGATGAAGGCTCAGTTGCCGATGTCAGCATGCTCTCCTCTCTTCAAACAGTTCAAATTCCCACACCCATATTTTATTTGTGTTTGCCTCGACTGCATCAGCATGAACTTATGCCCCCACACACACCCTCCCCAACCCACGCATTGACACAAACAACTACACATGCACACCTACACATGCACACCTCGTACATTGACACAAACACCTTGTACATTGACACAAAAACCTACACATGCACACCTACACATGCACACCTGGTACATTGTCAACTGCACGCCCTGCCACTTAGCTTGTGTCCAATCGTGTCAAGACCAGTTGGTATATTTTCTGTGTGTGGATTGCTCCTTCAGGTGGTGGTGGATGCGTACCAGCGCGGCCGCCTCATTGCGGTGCTGCCCTTCATCACAAAGCTGCTGGAGTGCTGCAAGGGCAGCAAAATCTTCACGCCCTCCAACCCTATGATTGCCGGCATCCTCAGCCTTCTGGCAGAGCTGCATGGCATGAAGGTGCGTGCGCATGCGCACACACACACACACTCACACACACATACACACACACAAACACACACACACACACGCACAGCACAGACACATGCACACACACGCACAGCACACACACACACACACACACACGCATACATACACACACAGCACACGCCCAGAGGTCATGCACAGCAACAAGTACTGCTCACACCGAGTTGTACCTGTGAAATTGAAGTGATGCTTGAAATGGCATTATATCTCTCTAGTCGAATGTCAAAAGCTTGCAGGTGCAAAATATTGTGCCTGTATTGTTGTGCGCACTTGGCACTCAAATGTGGTACCTGCAGGGCCTGAACACCAACACTGCTGCATGTTGTATGTGTGTATCACACAATGTTGTATGTGTGTATCGCACAATGTTTTATGCGTGTATCACACAATGTTGTATGTGTGTATTACACAATGTTGAATGCGTGTATCACACAATGTTGAATGCGTGTATCACACAATGTTGTATGCGTGTATCACACAATGGTGTATGCGTGTATCACACAATGGTGTATGCGTGTATCACACAATGGTGTATGCGTGTATCACACAATGGTGTATGCGTGTATCACACAATGGTGTATGCGTGTATCACACAATGGTGAATGCGTGTATCACACAATGGTGTATGCGTGCATCACACAATGTTGTATGCGTGTATCACACAATGTTGTATGTGTGTATCACACAATGCCTGCACACACAAAGGTTGTGCACATCTGACGTCACCGTCATTTTGTATTTTGTAATGCTGGGCCTACAGGGCCTTAAGATCAACAATGTGTTCTCCATAGAGCTGGTGTTCAAGGCCTTCGACATAAGCGTTCAGGAGGTCAAGCCCACCGACCTGCTACGCCACCTCCTGCGCGAGCGGCTGCAGAACCAGGACTGGAGTGTGGATGCCCTGCCACAGGTGTGTGTGGGTGTGTTTTTGTGTGTGTGTGTGTCCATGTATGTGTGTACGCCTCCTCCTGCGCGAGCGGCTGCAGAACCAGGACTGGAGTGTGGATGCCCTGCCACAGGTATGTGTGGGTGTGTTTGTGTGTGTCCATGTATGTGTGTGTGTTCCCTGACACTGTTGTGTCCTAGTGCATGGACGCACTACCGTAGGTGCATTTGTGCTTACCTGCAGCCAACCTCTTGTCTCTGTTGTGCACCATTTCTCACGCACTTCACACACACCACAAACAGGGAAATGCCCATACTCGCTTGCACTTAATCTCGCGCACACCAAACTCGTAGGAAACGCCGCACACACCCACCCGCCCCACCGCTCCGCTGCACGCCCCCTCTGCGGTAGGCACTCCATCTGGCCAGCCTCCTTACGCACGCACGTCCTTGGCCACCTCACAGGTACGTCGATTTGAGGGGAAGTGGGGGCACCGAGCAAAAGGAAGATATGCATGGGCTTGTCCTCGGATGGTGTTGTGATATTTGCCAACGTAGCATCCTGCCTGAACCGTGTGTGTTACCGGAGAAGAATGGGTTGTAAACTTACGCTTGGTATGTGTGCACCAATGGCTTTGCGGTTGTGTGCTGCCTATGCTAAGCACGCACGCCTTTGACCGCCTCACAGGCACATGTGTTGTTCATTCCTAGCCAACTGCACCCTCCTAAACACTTATTTCGAGTGACACATACATACACATTCATACACAAACACACGCACCCACCCACCCACTCACACACGCACATACACGATCATTAAATTTGGCAGGTGCCAGGTGCGGCATTGGCCTCCCCCTCCAGCCTTCCCCCTGGTGTGCTTGCTGCCATGACCGGCATACCCCCCTCCTCACCACAGCCCCTCGCTCCAGGCGCACGGTACGTGGCAATCACTTCAGCCTATACCATGGCATTGATCTCTTATTCAGTTGACTGGGACTTGTGCAAGAGAAGCTAGCAAGAGCCCACATCTGTGTGTGCCTGTTTGCACATCATGAGGCTTCATTTTAAGTCCCTGGAATGGAACGGTGAAGAGGGGCGTTATATACGGAGAGTGGACACAGCACTCCGTTTTTTAACTTGTTGGATGTGTTCGTGTAATTGTTATGCAAACACGTTTTAATTCAAACACGTATAAATTCAACTGTGTGAGATTACAACCCAGGCATCCCTTCTTGCGTGCACATACCCCTCCCCCACCCCCGCCCCCTCATTTCCTTAATACCTGGATGTGGGCAACAATTGGCACAAGCCCCTCCGCATTCGCTAAGTTTCATAGACAACACAAACGTCAACATCTCGTCCAAGCAGCGCCTGTTCCTGTTCAGTGTCCTACTCTACACCCCCACACATGTGACCGTCCCTTCCACCTCCTCCTATCTCACTCTTGTTTCCTATATTACCTGGGCCCCCCCAGTCATGAGTACATGTACTGCCCACCAAACCCCTAAAAGCACATGCTTGTGCCCCTCGTCATCCCTACCCTGAGTGGTTCCATCACCTTGAGATGCCCACCTTCTTTATCTACGCACCCTATGATGTTCCATCACCTTTGGTATCTGTCAACTGCCCCTCCATGCTGTCTCTAAACTTAAAATTACTTTTCACGGTGTGTGTGTGTCTCTAAATTTTAAATTACTTTTCACGGTTTGTGTCTGTGTGCCTATACAATCGCAGTCCCGGCTCAGGCCCCCCCTCTGGCCGTGCCAGCCTGGATATGGCTGCTGCAGGTACGTTTGAGTGGGCGGATAGGTATTGGGTGTAAATGTAGATGTAAGTGTAGTGATGTGGAAGTGTCTTTGAATGTGTGTGCGTCAACTGGCCTGGTTTTCAATTCTTCTGTCCTTTGAAGCTCAAGCCACTTCAGGGGACAAAGTTACGGCTAGCCAAGATTATGTATGCAACCTCCTTTGATCAGTGTCTGTGTGGAATTTTCCAATACCCGCACCCTCACACAACACACAGAGCAAGCACTCGCTGCTCTCTTCCTGTCCCATACTCGTTTTTTTGCTGCTTTCCTTTTTATCACTGCAGGCTTTCACACTGTTACTATTGCTTGATGTCTTGATCCCTGTGCGGCTCACACATTCATCGTCCAACACACTGCTCTCTATCTCACGCACCGCTCTCCTCAACACGCACACGCACACGCACACACACACGTACACACACACATCACACACGCACGCACGCGTACACACAAACACACACATCACATTCACGCACGCACGCACACACACACAAAGCAAACCCTTGAGGTCAATTTCGTTCCTGCAGGTGAAGCAGGCCTTGTGCCTGGTGGTGCAGGGGCCTCTGCAGGCGCAATGCCTTCCGGCGGACCCCTTGCCCCACCCAGCGTGGCAGAAGCAGGCAGCCTGCTGGCTCAGCTGCCAACGTGAGTGTGTGTTTGTGTGTGTGTGTGTGTGCGTGATCCCCCCCTTCCTGCCCCGCCCGTTCTCTGGCAGAAGCAGCTGCTGGCTCAATGCCTGTTTGGTTATTGTAACCTGCTCAACACAAAGTAAATACTGACTGGTGTGTGCCAAGGGAGCACCGCGTAAATTGGATGATTGGGAGGACAGGATGTGCTTGCTTGGGCGATGTTTCCCCCATGGTTGCGTATGTCGGCGTTCTTACTAGTTTGCAAGCAACAGCCTAACCCCCTCCTTTTTTTCTCATGTCTGTGTATCTTGTGTGCATTGCAGCTACGTGGTCATCAGCCCCTCCCTGGCAGGCCTGTCAGAGCGGCTAGGCCTGAAGCGCGCAGTACCTCTGGCAGTAGAGCGTGGGGTCCAGGTGTGTGTGTGTGCATGTATGCATGTGCGTGCGTGCGTGCGTGTGTGTGTGTGGTTTGTCTGTGCGCGCACCTGTTTTTGAGTAAATGATAAGATTTTTGAGAGTAAAGCCATGCATTGTGTGGGTGATTGACTAGCTTTTGCCCACGAAAAGGAAATTTGGACTTTCCTTGCTAAGCATAGCTGGACCAGAATGAGAGCAGCATGTGGCTTTGGCCACGTCCACATCTGTAGTTTGTCACGCAGCTGGTTGGCCACTGAGAGTATGTGAGAGCCCATCACTGATCATTGTCATGCATTGTGCGCCAATCATGGGCCTACCTGTTTGTTTATTCCATTTTGGAGTATGATCTGGCTTGGCTTTGTATGCTGTTTGTGTGTGTATATGTGTGTGTTTCAAGGGTCCTTGCTAAGCACTCACTGTTGTCCAGAAAGTTGATCTGGCTCGTTGCACTTAACATGGGGAGCAGAAATGTTCCATCTTGGAGGTGCTCATCTCTCTGCGTACCCTCTTCTTAGATCATCTCTCTGCGTACCCTTTTCTTAGGAACGCGGTTCAATGATATAAGCACTACCAATCAAAAGGGTATGTTAAGAAGTGATGTGGCCCTCCATTGTCGTGTGTAACATGATTGATTGCCCGCAAATGGGGCGGCTGCCAAACCTTTTTACGCTAAGACTAAGGCATTTTTTCAGGCCTGCCCGTGCACCCAATCACACTTAATTTGTCAATCAGCCGTCCTTTGTGGTGAGCGATCCTCAGTCCTGCTGTGTTCAGTTGTACAGGCTTCTCAATGAAACATGATTTGACGTACCTTCCTGCAAACGCTGTTTCTTACTCTTGTAGTGTTCAGCGTGTTTATCAAACATGCTCGCAAGTCAAACATTGAACAATACGATACTAATGGTGATTCCTGTATGCAGGAAATCCTTGCTCCCGTGGTGGAGCGCTCTGTGACAATTGCGTGCTACACCGCTGTAGAGCTGGTGGTGAAGGTGGGTGGTGATTTAGTGTGTGTGTGTGTGTGCGTGTGTGTGTGTGCGTGTGTGTGTGTGCGTGTGTGTGTGTGTGCGTGTGTGCGTGTGTGTGTGTTTGTGAGTGAGTGGGCGTGCATGTGTGCGTGCTGCACCGCTGTAGAGCTGGTGGTGAAGGTGGGTGGTGCATGTATATATGTGTGTGTGAGTGAGTGGGCGTGCATGTGTGCGTGCTACACCGCTGAGAGCTGGTGGTGAAGGTGGATGGTGCTTTAATGTGTGTGTGAGTGAGTGGGCGTGCATGTGTGCGTGCGTGCATGTTATTTTGTTTGTTTGCATCTGTGTGCGTGTGTATTTCTTATCCTGCGATGCGTAGCATTTAATTGTGTGGTGTAGCAGTGCCTATCATCGACTCCTGCCAAGCACTCATGGTTGCAAATCACTTGTCAAAGCCTTGTGGACTGGATTGTCTGTAATGTTTGATTGTAACATGTGCACGTCAAAGTTGGGTCTTGCAGATATGCCCTTTCCATCTACTTATTTGTGTGCTGGCAGGAGTGGCTGCACATCCTCAATTGCCTGTCCTCATGAACACGACACACTTCTGCCTTGAAACGGCAGTGCTGTTGACCCATGGATAGTGTGTATAGGGGGCACGCACATGTACAGTTCTGCCCACCTCTCTTTGCCTGCACTCAAACACTAACTTAAGCTGTATGTTTACCTGCTGCTTTTCTTTTTCGTATAGGACTTTGCGGTTGACCCTGACGAGGGGCGCATGCGCAGCGCTGCCCATCTCATGGTGTCCAGCCTGGCAGGGAGCCTTGCCCTTGTGACGTGCAAGGATCCCCTGAGGGTGGCCCTGACCAACCACATGCGTGTCTTGCTGGCCAGCGCGCAGGTATGTGTTGAGGCAGGAGGAGGGTCCCCTTTTTGAGCTTGTTCGTTATTTACTTTTGTTTTCCTCAGCACGACCCTTGTATGAACTTTAAACCCTTGTGATTCTGACCAATGTGCGCGTGCTGCCAGTGCTTTGTCTGTCAAAGCAAGTAGCCACGGCTCGCTGTCGTTCTCCTGTGTGTATTGACGCCTCATAAATGTTCCTTTCTTGCCTGCATTCCGTCACGTGTGCCTCTCACTGTCGATTGCATTGCACGTGAGGGAGAGCGTGCACGTGTGCCACCGCGTAAGCATGCACGTCGGTAAGCCTACGTTGACGTGCCTGTGAACCTCGTTTGAGCAGGTGTGTGGATCACTGTGCTAGTAAGTGTATGTACTTTGTGTGCATGTGTTTTCCTGCAGGCCAACGTGCTGGACGCGAGTGTGGTGGAGCAAGTGGTGGGGGTTGTGGTGGCAGACAACCTGGACCTGGGCTGTGTGGTCATCGAACGTGCAGCCACAGACAAGGTGTGTTTCTGCCCAGAACGAAACAGATTGTGGAGGAAAGATTGTGTGGTCATTCGGCTTGCAATTCCTGTCCCCTTTGAACAAAAACAGGTTAAGTCTGGTATTTGGGTGCGGTTGTTGCTCGTGCAAACGTTCAGGGGTATTCTCACAGAGTAGCAGGCGGTGATGAATGTGATGTTATGGAGGGCATGTGCCACGATACACGCCTTGTGTGGTGATGGTCTTTTCCAATGTCTTGCTGCTTTGTGTTGATGATTGCAGGCTGTGCGTGATGTGGACAAGCTGCTGGCAGGAGCATACGAGGAACGATCCAAGGCACGAGCGCAGGGCAAGCACTTTGCAGATGACTCCGCCTTCCAGGGGTGCGTGTGTGTGTGTGTTTGTGTGTGTGTGTGTACGTAATAGCACAGGGCAAGTAATTTGTAGACAATTCCGCATTTCAGGGGGGGTGGCATGCATGTGTGTGTGTGTGTGCGTTAAAGTGCAGAGCAAGCACTCTGCAGATGACTCTACCTTCCAGGGATGCAAATTTTGTGTGTGTGCGTGTGCATGTGTGTGTGGTGTAAGTTGAGCACAGGGCAAGCACGTTGTAGATGACTCCGCTGTCCAGAGGTTTTATGTGCATATGAATGTGGTGTGTGTGCTAGTACAAGGCAAGCATTATACAGACAAAAATGCCTTCCAAAGAGGGTGTGTGTGTGGTGTGTGTGTTATAGCTCAAAGCAAGCATTTTGCAGACAGCTCCGCCTTCCTGAGATGCATGTGTGTGTGTGTTTGTGGTGTGCCTGTGCTGTAGCACAGGACAATAGCTTTGTGAATGCTTTCCAGGACTTGAGACCTTATTATTATAGTTTTTTGCTCCACAGCATCTTGCATATTTTTGTGTGCATCATGTGAAGCCTCTGCAATATGCCTGCCCTATAATTGTGCCACGCGCGCACAGAGGAGTGTAGCTGTGGCTTTGAGGCGTGCTTGCATGCAAGTATGATGTCAAGTATCATCATATGCAGTCAGCGAGAGCATTTCCTTTTTGCCCTGTCTAATTACCAATTGACCATGTGTCCTTCCCATTTGTACGCATGAACATGTTCTTGAGTTGTCTGTACTGAATGATCATATGCTGCCTGCCGCTGCTTCCCTTGTGCCCTTTCAAAGGGCCTTCCATTCCTCACGGGGACATCAGACTTTGCCAAATGTCAGTCATCTTATTACTTCGACGTCAAAGACTAAGTACTGGGTGTACCATTTTTATTGTGTGCTCGCAGTCGCTTCCCCCGAGACCTGCCCGAGAGTCTCCGCCCCCGCCCAGGCGTGGTCAGCCACCTGCAGGTAATTAGATTAGAATCAGCTGGTCACTGCTGAGTGAAACAAGAAACATCACAATGTACACACACATTCTCACTCCACTTCTCTCGTGTGCAGCTGCGTGTGTACGATGACTTCTCGCGTATCCCCCGTA
>Ga0307951_1001014_pt1 | contig 16766 bp, 15 predicted proteins | sample OrgLakmetagen374_FD_201842 | JGI IMG/M metagenome (GOLD analysis project Ga0307951, IMG submission 201842) | Saline water microbial communities from Organic Lake, Antarctica - #374 | ecosystem: Environmental > Aquatic > Non-marine Saline and Alkaline > Saline | place: Antarctica: Organic Lake... | reverse complement strand
GTGTGTGTGTGTGTGCGTGTTTGTGTGTGTGCCCTTGTGCGTGCGTGTGTGTGTGCGTGTGTAAATGTGTGTATGAGTGTGAGCGTGAGTGTGAGTGTGTGTAAGCGAGGGTTTGGGTGTGTATGTAATTGAGTGTGAGATTGTGTGTGTGGCTTGCCTTGCGAGTACGCGACAAAGATTTGATGCGCGCTCGTAACAGCGACGAGCACCATCACCATCACCATCACCATCACCATCACTATCACCATCACCATCACCATCACTATCACCATCACCATCACCATCACCATCACCATCACCATCACTATCACCATCACCATCACCATCACAGGCACCATCACAGGCACCATCACAGGCACCATCACAGGCACAGGCACAGGCACAGGCACAGGCACAGGCACAGGCACAGGCACAGGCACAGGTACAGGCATATGCACATGCACATGCACATGCACATGCACATGCACATGCACAGGCACAGGCACAGGCACAGGCACCAGCACCAGCACCAGCACCAGCACCAGCACTTTTGTGCTCATCCTTGTCTACAGGCTTTCATTAGCAATTATACATAATGCATAATACATATTCTATATGACCTGGTGGTAGGCTCATCATGTTCAAAACATTTTCGGTCAGGAGGTGTGAGCTACGCGTGGGTTGGCGGTTTTGTGGGCGTGTGTGGGAGGCTGGGCATTCACCTTCTGTCCTCTTCCCTCTCTACCTTTACGTTCATCACCGGTTATGTTCTCACCACACCAAAATATAATACACACACACTCCCACTCACCGTCGTGGCCCGGCAGCACCCTGCGAAGTATGCTCTCCCCTCCCAGTCCAATCTTGGAAATAATCTGTCCCACAGGCCGCACAAACCCGCCTTCACGCTCCTGAGGGTTAGAGTTTTTGCGACACGTGAGTACAAAAGAGGAAGTGGTACTTTATGCATGCCGTACAAACCCGCCTTCACGCTCCTGAGGGCTAAGAGCTTTTGCGGCGCGTAAGTACAGTCTCGTGAGCACGGGAAAAAAAAAACAGTCCCACAGGCTGCACAACCCTGGCTTCACGCTCCTAAAGGTTCAGAATTTGTGACGCGTAAGTACACACATACACACACACACACACACACACACACACACACACACGCGAGTACATAAAAAAGAGGAGGTGATCTGTACCACAGGCCGCACAGCCCCGCCTTCACGCTCCTGAAGTGCGACCCAGTCTTTGAAGGGCTGGCCAGAACCATATAAATACGGTGTACATACGGTGTTTTGGGCAAAGAAAATGCCAAATACACGGTCATATACGGCATATATATATTTATTTATTTATATATACCATTTCCCCCCTGTCTTTGTAATACATGTGTGCAAGAAAGAAGACATCTGTACAGAATGGAGATGATAATACATCCCATAGGCTGCACACCCCTGCCGTCACGTTCCAGGGCGTCAATGTTCTCAAACCGGTGTGTGAATTAGAAGCAGGAAATGATTTGTATCACAGTTCGCACGACCCTGCCCTTACGCTCCTGAGGGTCAACTTTATGTGTACAGGTGTCAACATGTTACGCCACTCCATAGCATTTTGTGTGTACAGGTGTCAACATGTGACGCCACTCCAGAGCATTTTGTGTGTACAGGTGTCAACATGTTACGTCACTCCATAGCATTTAAATGGTCCTAACCCTAAAAAGGAAGCGCTGCGTGTATCGTTAAGAGTCACACACACAGACACACACACAGAAAGTTGCGTACCTCCTGATCTTGAGACTTGTGAGAAGCCTTGCCCAGGTGTCCGTCACGAGCTGCGTCGTTGAATGCCTGCCACATATTTCACGACAACTTATATGTGCATGTGTGTGCTCGTGTGTGTGTGTGTGTGTGTGTGTGTGTGTGTGTGTGTGTGTGTGTGTGTGTGTGTGTGTGTGTGTGTGTGTGTGTATGTGTGTGTGCGTGCGTGTTTTTCGCATGCATATATATATGTGTGTGCATGCCTGCATCTATGTGTGTGACGTGTGCATACCAGTATTATTTTAGGGCGACACACCATGTTGATCGACATGAAAATATGGATTTCCGACTTTTAAAATTGACATGAAACCAAGATTCTGGGGATGCCAACGAGCTCCTGTATAAAACGAAGATGGAGGGCCTTCGAAGGCCCTTACGCACCACAAATTCCCAGAGGGGGAACACCAAAATTGGTATGGTTTGGCATGCTCCTAGGGTATGGATCCCCTAATTGGCATGTCTCAAGCTCAGCTCTGGTATGTAGATTCCAATGCAGCTGAGCTTGAAACGTGCAAATTACGGGAGCCATGCCTTATCGGCCGCGGCGTGAACCGTACTTTTGAGCAGCCACATGCTGTATCTAACCAGCCAGCGCACCAAACTTAGTGATTTTTGGTGTTTTAAAGTCCTTATAATAAATTAAGATCATTGCAAGTAAATTGGGGCAAAAAGACTAAGTGGTTGGCGAGATATGCAAATTAAAGTGCCATTTCCCCTGGAAAGCACCCATCTAGGGTACAGGTGCACGGTGTGTGCGTTTAGTCCTGTCATTCTGTACGCAGGGCGCCTTGTCTAAATCTGAGCACATACTCGGGTAACTTATAAAGTCAGCATCAGTTTGAAGCTAGCTTGGGTCCAATTTGATGAGGTGACGTGTGAGTAATTGCACTGTTCATGCAAAAAGGAGCATGTTTTGGCTTTTGCCCAGTGTCCCCCCTCTGACAAATTCCAAAACATTTCCAAACATGTATTAATCATGTTATGAACGACAAACCCCATTAAAAAAGCCCAGAGTTGCCAGGGGAAAAGTGATGGGAAGTACTTAGGGGCCTGTGGGCCCACAAACAAGTTCCAAGCTCAGTGGCTTGAGCATCCAGCCTCTGAGGGACAGCCCCAGCGCAAGGATTGGCTGAGTGATGGGGGAGAGGACGAAAAGAATTGGTTCCAGAGAATTGTATCCCTAAAATCGCTGCAGCATCACCACCCTTCGTTTCTGAGAATATGTTAAGCACGCTCAAGTACATCTGTGACCCCCAGCGCAACAGGCTAAATGCGCAGCACCTGAAGTGTTGCGCACGGGGGTTTAAAAGCTCAGCATTTGGCGTGGTGTCCTTCCCATACTTAGAGGCTGGCTCAGGCTTAGAAGCGCCATGGAATCAATAGACGAACTCATACACTTAGAATGAAGTTTCCAAGCCCTACATTGCAAATTCAGACAAACTTGTCTGTTTTAAAGCATTTTCTTCCAGATGACCTGCATACTTATTGCATATCTCACTTATTTCACTCAGGCCTCCCGGCGGGCTGGGGCAGCAAAATAAATCGACACGAGAACCCAATTCTCAAACTGCCAGATTTGGAGGAGACATGAAACCAACGTTTTCCCAGATCCATAAAAAACACGGTGCATACATGGATGTGTCTATGTATGTATGCGTAAATATGTGTGTGTGTGTACCTCCTGACAAACCCATAAGATATCTTTCCGGTTGAATGGATGTGCAGGGAATCTCTGCAGAATCAGAACACAGTAAAAGTGTATTGCCCATCTACTAGTGGTTCAAGCAAAAAAAGATTACATGCCCACCTGGTTTAAATGGTTGGAAAAGGGGCTGGCTTGCTTGTTGGCTTGCTTGGGAGCGCGTTCTTCCTCTTCGTCACTTGATGCAGCAGCGGTGTGCTTTGCTGAGATGGAGGCTGCAGTCATATGGACAAGCACACAACACCGTTAACAGAGCGGCTGGCAACTACAGCACTGTGCACACAACACCGTAAGCAGAACAACCGGCAACTACAGCACTGTGCACACGACACCGTTAACAGAGCGGCTGGCAAGCAGAGCACTGTGCACACGACACCGTAAGCAGAACAGCTGACAACTACAGCACTGTGCACACAACAAACGTGAACAGACTGGCTGGCAAGCAGAGCACTGTGCACACGACACTGTAAGCAGAGCGGTTGGCAGCCATTGCCATTCTCCACTGCCCTATTTTCCGTATTTTTAAAATACCTGCAGAAGGGTAGCGAGCGCGCCGCTCCACGATGTACCGCATGCACAATCCACACATTTGACATAAAATACTGCATTGCCATTCTCCACTGCCCTATTTTCCGTATTTTTCATACCTGTAGAAGGGTAGCAAGCGCGCCGCTCCACAATGTGCCGCATGCCCATTCCACACATTACACATAAATTATTGCAATGCCATTCTCCACTGCCCTATTTCCCGTGTTTCTTCATACCCGCAAACGGGTAGCAAGCACGCCACTCCACGATGTACCGCATGCCCATTCCACACAGTTCACATAAAATATTGCATTGCCATTCTCCACTGCCCTACTTTCCGTACTTCTTCATACCTGCTGAAGGGTAGCGAGCACGACGCTCCACAATGTACCGCATGCTTAGCTGCAGCTTGCCACGCAGGGGGAGGCCCACCATGCCGTGCATGGTGTCAGTCTCTGGGTCATACACGATTCTGCGCAGAGTAGGCGTGCTCAGTCTCAGGATCAACCAAAAATACGCACAGCAATGTATGTTGTGCAAAGGTGCATTGTGTGTCAATCTCTGGGTCATACACAGTCCTGCGCAGAGTAGGTGTGCTCAGTCTCAGGGTCAACCAAAACACGCATAGCATTGTATGTTGTGCGAAGGTGCACTGTGTGTCAGTCTCTGGGTCATACACGATCCTGCACAGGGTAGGCGTGCTCAGTCTCAGGGTCAACCAAAACACGCACAGCACTGAGAACACAGCTTACTGTACAGTGCATAAAAGTGCATTGTGTGTGTCTGTCTCAGGATCAACCAAAATACGCACAGCACTGCGAATGCAGCTTACTGTACAGTGCATGATGGTGCATTGTGTGTGTGTGTATCTCTGGGTCATACACAGTGTGTGTGTGCCTCTGGGTCATACACAATATGTGTGTGCGTGTGCGTGTGGAGGCTGGAGCGCGCATGCACAATCACACACGCACAAGCACGTGCACACACACACACACTCTCACATACACACTCACACTGACCTGTCTCCTCCGCTTTTGCCGCCTTCCCTACTTGACCCCACGTGCACCTGAGAGTATTTGCAGAGGAAGTAAAGGACGGTGTCCAGCTTAAACAATGGGCGTCACCTTGCGAACACTTGAGCGTTTGCAGAGGATACAAAGGACGGTGTCCAGCTTGAATAACGGGCGCCACCTTGCGTACAGGTAGGGGTGCCAATAGCAGTCCCTGACTTCAACCCCACGTGTACTTAACGCACGCAACAAAAAGGGAGGGGTGCCGTCCTGTCAATGAGCTTAGATACATACTTCATGAGCGATTAGACCTGTGTGTTGCCCTGTGTGCACTTTAGGGTGGGGGCTTATTGTGAGCAGCAGCCAGTGTGAACAACCAAGGCCAAGGGGTTCAGTGACCCTAAGAGCGCGTCTGGGAGCACTGAGCATTTTGGAAGAAAGTGTGAAGAGCACTAAGACGTTATAAAGTAGCCAAGGAGCTTGTAATCGATCAAATGTATACTTAAATCGAAACAAAGGAAGCACTTGAGCAAGGGATCGTGAGGTTTGCATGAACAGTGTGCCTGGCTGATTTTTTAGCGACGTTTCCTTGCACAAGAAGACGGAGTAGCAGAGCCCATTCGATCAGCGACTTTGCACCTTCAGGGATTCCCGCCCAAATTCAAAGGTGCAGCACATACTTTAATAATTACATTAATTGTCACATCTGCAAGATTATGAGATCCTGGCTGCCTGCTCCAGCCTCAGCCTTAGCATCATCACACGCATTTCTGTTTCTTTTCTGCAAACCAAGAATCAAGTAAACTTAGGGGTAGGGTTTAGGGTTAGGGTTAGGGTTAAGGGCACACGCACTAGCTTTCTCCAAAGTAATTACCTACGTTGTTCCTGGCTGCCCAGTCCATCACCATTGTTAACTGCTTCCTTCCTGTGGCTTTGTACGAACTAACGTATCCAATAGTCAAGTTAACAAAGCACACACGCACTAGCTTTCTCCAAAGCAATTAACTACGTTGTTCCTGGCTGCCCAGTCCATCACCATTGTTAACTGCTTCTTTCCTGTGGCTTTGTACGAACTAACTTATCCAATGGTCAAGTAAGTGAAACGCACACGCACCTGGCTGTCGGCTTCATCAGCATCATCATCATCTGCATCCTTGTTTTGACTGCCTCCCTTGTGAGAGCTTTTGGAGGGGCGGCGGCCGTACAGGGGGATGGCAAGCTGCTGAGCAAGGCCAGGCTGCGGTGTGTGTGTGTGTGTGTGTGTGTGTGTGTGTGTGTGTGTGTGTGTGTGTGTGTGTGTGTGTGTGTGTGTGTGTGTGTGTGTGTGTGTGTGTGTGTGTTTGTTCGTGTGTGTGTTTGTTCGTGTGTGTGTGTTTGTTCGTGTGTGTGTTTGTTCGTGTGTGTTTGTTTGTGTATTTACATGTAACATGTGTGTGTATGCAAGTGTGCGTGTGCATGTGTGCGTGTGACGGCGGCCATACCAGGGGATGGCCAGCTGCTGGGCCAGGCCAGGCTGTATGCTAGCGCAATTTTTGCTTTTGTTGGCTGTGTGTACGTGTGAGTCTGTGTGTGTGTGCGTGTTTGTGTGTGTGTGTGTGTGTGTGTGTGTGTGTGTGTGTGTGTGTGTGTGTGCGTGTGTGATAGTGTTCTTTTGGGAGGGGGTGAGTGTGTGTTCATGTTTGGACATGGGAGACCTTGATTTGTCCAACATGAATATTAACGGAGGTGTGACGGCTGCAGAGCACGGTTTTGTTGAGGAGAAGAACACACATTATGTGGGTAGGTGCTAAACGAGCTCACCCTCAGGCCTTTGATTTGAAGGCTGTTGCCCTCATTTCGAAGCCTTCAAGTCCATATTGCCTCAAGTCTTTTAACCAAACATGGCATACGCGCAAGCTCACCCTCAGGCCTTGACTCGAACACTGCTGCACTCATTTCAAAGCCTTCAAATCCATCAACCAAACATGGCACACGCGCAAGCTCACCCTCAAGCCTTTGATTCGAATGCTACTGCGCCCGAGCAATCTATCTCGCGAGGAAAGGTGGTTGCCACGTGGGTCCAGGCAGTGCTTGACCTGCGTAGCATCATGTGTATCTTAAAATTTTTTTTTTGTACGATGAGGGACACACAAAAAAAGCAACAAAGCCAGCCTTGCATTTGACAGCGAGGCAGCGCATGACCTGTGTTGCATCGTGCGTGCGATGAGGGATGGATAGTTACAGAAATAGTGACAAAGCCAGCTTTGTAATAAATAGCAAGGTAGCGCATGATCTGTATTGCATCGTGCGTGCGATGAGGAACGGATAGTTACAGAAACAGTAATAAAGCCAGCCTTGTATTTGATAGCAAGGTAGCGCATTATCTGTGTTGCATCGTGCGTGCAATGAGGGACGGATAGTTACAGAAATAGTGACAAAGCCAGCTTTGTATTTGATAGCAAGGAAGCGCATGACTTGTGTTGCATTGTGCGTGCAATGAGGGACGGACAGTTACAGAAATAGTGACAAAGCCAGCCTTGTATTTGATAGCAAGGTAGCGCATGATCTGTGTTGCATTCAGTGTTGTGCACATACGGCGTCAATCAGAAATGGCACCGTTAATTACGGTGCTTAAATGACGTCTACGTCACATAACCGTAACTAACAGTGAAATTCATTATGACGGTCGGAAATCGTAAGTAACGGTGCGGCGTCAGGTACTCAGTGGCTCAGAGTGCCAACTCAAGCTCAAGCTCAAGGGGCGCTCTCAGCGCCCTGATTTCCCCACAAACAACATTTGCGATATAATATAAAATGTCCTCCGGAAAACAGGCCAAGAGGGCTCGTGTGGCCCTGAGTCAGTCGAGCCTGGCCCGGCCTGGCCAGCTGCTGACGGTTTCCCACCGTAAATAACTAACTATTGACGGTTTCCCACCGAAAATTACTAATTCCTGACGGTTTCCCACCGTAAATAACTGTAAAGCCGACCGTCAGACGTCAAAAATTAATATCACCGTAAATTACGCCTGGGGATTAATTTCTGAAGGTCAAAACCGTAAATTACGCCTGACCGCCAAATGACGGTTGACGGCGTCAACCGTAAAGTGCACAACACTGGTTGCACCGTGCGTGCAATGAGGGACGGATAGTTACAGAAATAGTGACAAAGCCAGCCTTGTATTTGATAGCAAGGTAGCGCATGGCCTGTGTTGCACCGTGCATATTGAGAGACGGAAAGTGCAGACACAGTGATAAAGCCAGCCTTGTATTCGGCAACGAGGCAGTGCATAATCTGTGATGCATCGTGCCTACAATGAGGGACAGAGGAGTCACAGAACAGTAATAAAGCCAGCCTCATAATTAGTCATAAAATAGTGAGCCGGCGCTTAATATTGAGGCAGTGCATGACCTGCTGTGTAGCATAGTGAGAGAATGAAGTGTGGGAACGACGTATGGCTTCAATAACACAAAACGGTCACAGTGAGGGAAATAAAAAAAGGAGTGAAGAATGATGCAAGAGAAAGGCCACTGAACAAGATAGGGCAGCTGCGTGTTTGGGCAGTGCTGGGCCTGTAAAGCACATTGAGGAAAAAGGATGTAGAAGGAATACGAAATTTTAGGCCACCTCATATGTACCAAATATGTAGCACTGTAAGTATACCAATGTAGCACTGTAAGTATACCAATATAGCACTGTAAGTATGCCAATATAGCACTGTGAACACAGGGAGGGAGAGTTAAATAAGATGTAGGAGCAAGGCTAGCGTAATACACCCACATCCAAGCCACTCCCACCCACAACTACGCACAAACATTCAAGCACACCAACACCCACGGCCAAACTCGTACACCCACACCCACACGCACACGCACACACGCACACACAAATCCACATCCACACACATACACACCCATCCAAACCTACACATACACGTACATGTACACGTACATGTGCACCCACACCCACCACACCCATAGCCCTCATACACACACACACACACACACACACACACACACACACACACACACACACACACACACACACACACACACACACACACACACACACACACACACACACACACACCTTCAAACGCAGCTCCATGGCGTCTGAGGCCAGAGCAAGATTCTGCAGCTTGGCGTGCCAGAAGGGGCAAGGGCCTGCCCCCAGAGCCACCTGTGTGTGTAAATGACGGAACCGACATGGCTGTGTGCAAATTTATTACAATGTGCACGAGACCGGGATGTGCCAGGAGGGGCAGGGCCTGTGTCCAGAGCCACCTGTGCGTGTGAATGATGGAACGGACGTGGTTGTGTGTGAATGTGATTGAATGTGCACGAGACCGGGATGTGCCAGGAGGGGCAGGGCCTGTGTCCAGAGCCACCTGTGCGTGTGAATGATGGAATCGACAGAGTGCATTGCATCCATGATTTATGCGCCGCGGTATGGGCAATTAGGAGGAAGCAGGAGAACACCTAAAACTGCATGCGCATGTGGAATTGTTCAACGTGGTTAGTTTTAATGCACAACCATATTCACAATGAGATGGGTAGGGTTGGCCAGACCCTTATATATACGATGTATATGCAGTATTTTTGGCAGAAAAATCCCCAAATATACGGTGTATGCATACGGTTATGGCCAACCCTAGAGGTGGGCACTCCAGGAAACGCAAGGAATGCTTCAAAAGCCGCTTGTGCGTGCACATTTTGATCCATGGAGATGTGTGCAGGCAATTTTACGTACATGAGCTTTGGCGCGTGGTATGAGGTGCTTTAGCAAGGTTACTAAGCAGAGAGTTCACAAGCCTACACTTAAACATACTAGCTACAAGGTCATGAGCCAGCATTCGAACATACCAAATACAAGGTCATGAGCCAGCATCGAACATGCCAGCTACACTTTGAACGTACCAATACCAGGTCATGAGCCAGCATTCGAACATACCAAATACAAGGTCATGAGCCAGCATTCGAACATACCAGCTACACTTTGAACATACCAATACAAGGTCATGAGCCAGCATTCGAACATACCAAATACAAGGTCACGAGCCAGCATCGAACATACCAGCTACACTTTGAACATACCAATACAAGGTCATGAACCAGCATTCGAACATACCAAATACAAGGTCATGAGCCAGCATTCGAACATACCAAATACAAGGTCACGAGCCAGCATCGAACATACCAGCTACACTTTGAACATACCATAGGTTACAGAGCAGAGAGGTCTCGAGAATACACTTCAAGCATACTGGCATTGCGGCATGCCGTTAACCTTTTCTGTGGCATGCTGTTAACCTTTTCTGTGGCGTTGTGTTTCTGATGATGAGCAATAAGAGATCGTCACGAGGAAACACACGACTTCTCACTCACCAATGAGAAGAGAGCCTCTTAGGTGCCGAGCCCCGCTAAATTTTATCTACCACTAGTAGGTAGTAGTAGGGGAACAAGCATGAATAGGAGGGTTGCAGGCTTTGTAGGGTCTGGTTGTCCAAACTTTCACGTTACGGAATATGGCAAACATGGCGTCACATTTGCACGCGTACGCGCGCGTGCGCGCACAAACACACAAACACACACACACACACACACACACACACACACACACACACACACACACACACACAGAGACACACACACATACGCGCGCACACACGCACACACACGCGTGCACACATACAGACACGCACACACACACCTGCGTGTGCTGCTCCTCCACCGTGTGCAACCACGACAGGTGGTGGTGGTGCTTTGACTTGTGGTGGTGGTGGTGCTGCTGCTGCTGCTGAACACTGAGAGTGGCCCCAGGTGGCGGCGTCTTTTGTATCGCGCTCTTACCCGTCACACTGGTTGCGCGTGAGTCAGGCCTCATGTGGCTCCCTTTTGACTCATCCAGCCATGCACAGGTGTACGGGCTGATGTGCTCCGTGTCAGGGGCACCACAGCACCTGAGGAGTGTGGAAAAGGTGTGCGTGTGTGTGTGCGCATGGGCGTGTGTAGGTGGGTATGTGTGGGTGTGGGTGGGTGGGTAGGTGGGTATGTGTGGGTGTGGGTAAGTATATGGGTGCGAGTGTGTGGGTGTGGGTGTGGGTGTGGGTGTGTGGGTGTGTGTGTATGGGTGTGTGTGTGTGCATGGCGAATTAGTCTTACAATTTCGCGTCAGGGGACACTGCAGCACCTGGACAATGTGGGAGGGTGCTGGTGCGTGTGTATATGTGTATATGTGTGCGCACGACTAGTTTACGTTGATGAGTGTACTGCCAGTGTGACAGGAGAAACACCACACAGCACGTGAAAGTACTCTCCGTGTCAGAGGATAAAAGCGGGTGTGTGTGTGTGTGTGTGTGTGTGTACATGCGCGTACGTTTGTGTGCGTATGTGTGTGTGTATGTGTGTGTGTGTGTGTGTGTGTGTGTGTGTGTGTGTGTGTGTGTGTGTGTGTGTGAAAGAGAGTGTGTGTGTGTGTGAGTGTGTGTGTGAATGCTTGCGCATGAACATACTGTGAAAGCAGGTGCCCCTGCAGCTAAATCCACATACCTAACACAACAAATCTAACTTACCACAAGCTGCCTCCTCTCTTTTGGGTGAGGGACAGGTCCCGAGCGCCCATTACTGTCACCTGTTTTTGTTGGTACAATGCAACCAATTCGTGACAGTTGTGATTATTAGCTATTGAAACTATGAAAATACGCTTAATGACTGTGAGTCTGAACTGCATGCTCCTTTGAGCTCCAGGGAGATTGAGGAGCAAATCATTGTAGCAGTAGTGGATTCATAAGCAGTACCACAGGTACCCCCCCTGCCATGATACATACATAGGCCCATGCAATGAAAACCCAGCTCATTTGCTTGCACATAACTAGAGGCGTGCAAGAGAGTGCGCATTTGCAGAAACTTGTGCGCACGTACAGAGGCATGATACACATTCCACGACTGACTCACAACGTGTAGAAGAGCACGCAAACACGCACGTACACGCACGCACGCTTACACATACAAACACATACATACACACACGCGCACGCATACACACATACAAACACATACGTACACACACACACACACATACACACACAAACACACATATACACTCATGCACACGCATACACACATGCAAACACACACATAGTATGTGTCACACACACGCACACACATACACACACATACACTCACGCACACGCATACACACATGCACACACACATGGTACGTGTCACATACACGCACACACATGCACACACATACAGACAAGCACACCTCCAGCAGGGCATTGAACTCTGGCAGCTGCTGCAGTGCGGTCAAAGCCGCCACCGTCTCGGCCAGCGCGTCCCGCTTCCACGCACGATATGCTGCCTGTGGTGGGGGCACACATTGAATCACAAAAAAAGAGAGAGACGTGCAGCTCGTGATTGGGTGTGCATGTGTGCATAGATCCATGCCTCTAAAAAGCTCGAGTACTGTTTCTACACACGCCACCTGAAGTTCTCCAAATTGTTTCCATGCAGTTGTAAGATGTGAACAGGGAGGGTGTGTGTATGTGTGTGTGTATGTGTGTGCGTGTGTGAATGCAGTACAAATGCAAAGGGGTGTACACACACCCTCATAAGCAACGTGCAGCATTTACCGACCAAGTGCGGGTCAATGTTAACAAAGGACATGCATGCATTGTGAACCTCACGGATTGAAGTCTGCAAGCTGTCAGGAAGAAGGGATGGGGAAACTACGCGTGGAAAGAGGAGCCATGCATGTAAAAAAGGGATGGGAAAATTACGCGTGAAAACCATGCACGTGAAAAAGGGATGGGAAAACTACACGTGAAAAGAGGAAGCCGTGCATGTAAAAAAAAAGCATGCATTAAAAACGTGTGTGGGGAAAGGGAGCTGTCGCATGAAAAAAGGAAGAAGTTCCTTCAGAAAAAAATCACCTGGCTTGAGAAGTCCGACTTTGTGAGCCCAAAACGGTTGTGCAGGATTGCTTGCGCTTGTTTGACCAGCTCTGGCACCACGTTCTCGTTGGCTGACAGAGCACGGTAGAGCAACTGGAAAAAACGAGGGTGGTTGTTACAGAAGTGTGTGTATGTTTGTGTGTGTGCGCGAATGTGTGCATGTGTGTGCGTGTGTGCGTGTGTGTGTGCGCGTGTGTGTGCAAGTGTGTGTGTGTGCGCGCGTGTGTGTGAGTGCGTGTGTGTTTGTGTGTGTGTCTGTTGTGTGTATGTGTGTGTATGTGTGTATATGTGTGTGTATGCAAGTGTGTGTGTGTGCGCGCGTGTGTGTGAGTGCGTGTGTGTTTGTGTGTGTGTGTGCAAGAATGTGTGTGTGTGAATGCAGTGCTGCAAAGAGGGTGGAAATTACGGTAGTGTAACCCAGTAGGGTACAGTACAGTACAGCAGCTGGGAAGCATAAGGGCGAGTGCTACACAGTGAACGCAGCGTTCAGTACGACACAGCAGGACAAGGAGGGTGCTTGAAAGCGGCTGTTGCAGTAGAGCACTGCAGCAGGGCACAGTACAGCAGCTGTATATTTCTGATGTAGTGGAGGTTGACAGTGGCGCCTGGTCGGCAGGGCTGGACAGACCCCTATGTATGACACATTTTGGCAGGGCCTCAGCACGTACGGTCATATACGATGCAAGTACAAAGAATAGCTCAGCATGTACAGTCATGTACGACTTAGACACACAGGATGCCTCAGCATTTACAGTCATGTACGATTTAAATACAGGATGCCTCAGCATGTACTGTCATGTACGATTTAAATACACAGGATGCCTCAGCATGTACAGTCTTGTACGATATAAATACAGGATGCCTCAGCATGTACTGTCATGTACGATTTAAATACACAGGATGCCTCAGCACGTACAGTCTTGTACGATATAAGTACAAGATGCCTCAGCATGTACAGTCGTATACAAATTAACTACCGGGATCCTGGCCAAGCCTTCTGAGCACAGCTGGAGATGATCAGAGTACAGTTGTGAGTGGTTGTAGTGCAGGAGCTGTAAGAAGCGAGCGCAGTGCAGGGCTGTTGTATAGTGTCTGGTCACAGTAGCTGTAGGAAATGAAAGAGTAGACTAGTCACAGTAGCTGTAGGAAATAAAAGATTAGACTAGTCACAGTAGCTGTAGGAAATGAAAGATTAGATGGGGGGAGCAGAGTGGCAACTGAGGGTTTGAACCTTGGGTTTTCAAATTGTTGAGGAGTGCTAAGCCTCAGGGCTTTAAAAATGCCGTTGATCATTGAATATGCGTCATAGATGCCGACGGTCATTGCGCAGGGGCAACACACGTGCATGGCTGTTGTGTAGGGAGTCGTGAATGCCGATGGTCGCCATGCAGGGCTTGAGGGAGCTGTTTATGACAGTGTTGGAGCCACACAATGTTATGATGATACAATGATGATTGTTGTGCAGGGCATATGAATCGTTGATGATCGCTGTGCAGGGCTTATGAATCCTTGATGATCATTGTGCAGGACTTGTGAGTTGTGGATGACCATAAGCAGAGGTTAGAAACGTTGATGGTTGTGCTGCAGGGGCTGCAAGCGTCGTTGGTTATTGTGCTGGAGTAAACATGCAGATGATCTGTGTGCAGCGATCATGAATTGTTGGTCATCATTGTGTAGGACCTATGAATGTCGACGGTCACTTTGCAGGGTCTGCCAGCCAGCTGGTGCGTTGAGCCGCAGCTCAAACGCGAATGTTGTTTCTTATGGTTTGTCTTGTTAAAATCTAGAATACTTGTGTTGATGGTGCACAATTGTGTACGTGCTTGTTCTGCAGATGCAGTGAGTGTTTGAGGTGAAGCTGAGTGTGTGTGATGCACCGAAGCTGCTGAGCAGCAAGCGTAGCGTAATTCAGGAGCTTGGAAAACGGACGGAAATGCGCAGTGATTAATCGCACACCCAATCCGAGAGCAGCAACGTGATCTGGTCCACAAAATGAAGGAAGTGCTGCATTGGTGGACTGGCGTAGTAACATTGTGAGTGGCTAGAGCGTGGACACGCAAGGTGGCACATGGTTTACGCGTGTGTGTGTATTTGTGTGTGTGTGTGTGCGCGTGTGTATGTGTGTGTGTATGTGTGTGTATGTGTGTGTGTGTGTGTGTGTGTGTGTGTGTGTGTGTGTGAGTGTGTGTGTATGTGTGTGTGTATGTGTGTGTGTGTGAATGTGTGTGTACAATGTGTTTACAATGCCCACCCTTCACACATACATGTATACATGCATGTGCTACGCATGACAAGGTGCATCCTCTTGGCAGGCTGGCCGCACTTGTATTACGTGTTATCATTCAAACCGTCCAAGCTTATGAATCACACATTCACGTGCCCCTGCACACTCTTATGCATACTAAGATACTAAGGCACACATGCGACACAAAAACACACACAAATCCACACCCACACACACACACACACACACACACACACACATACACACACAGACACACACAATACACCACACACACGCACACACACACCTGCTCATGCAGGTCCCTGTGCATGCCAAACACGATGCACAGCGCATCAGCTGCTTGCAGCCGAAAGGGCAAGGAGGCCCCGGGAAGTGCAGCCCACTCTATGAGCACCGCACGCAATGCAGCAGTGTACAGGTCTGGGGGGATGCCAGAAGCTGCCATGCCCCCCACCACACCTGTATTAGTGTTAGTGTGCATGCATGTATATGTATGTGTGTATGTGTATGTGTGTGTGTGTGTGTGTGTGTGTGTGTGTGTGTGTGAAAGAGAGAGAGAGAGAGATGGTATGTGAATAGGGTTGGCCAGAACCGTATATCTGCACTGTATATGACCGTATGTATGGTGATTTCCCTGCTTAAAATTTCGTATGTACACCGTATATACCTGAACATGTATGGTTCTGGCCAACACTATATGTGAGTGCATGTGCCCCCCACCACACCTGTGCGCGTGTACGTACGCGTATGCACAGTAACACCTGTGTCCATGCACGTGTATGTGCCCTTCAACACAGCTGTGTGAAGGTGATCGTACGTGCATGGCAGAAGGTCGCGCACAAATGTGTGGACACCATAAACCTGCAGAGGCACTGACCCTTTGACACACCTGTATGCAATCACAATAAGCATGACAGAGTAGAACCTCCTTTCTCCGCACTCCTCAACACAGATGATCCTTGTTGTACACAACTGATGGATGACGTCACCACTGTGTTCCTTTATAACCGGTGCCGGTTACCATTTGGCATGTACACATTCATACGCAAGTGCTGCCCGCCTTGTGCAGACCCATAATCATTGTAGGCTGTCTGCAGGAAGGCCACCTAATCCAAGCATCACATCCAAGTGAAGTACGCCTGTTGCGCTGACCTAGATCAATGTCTGCTGCCTTTGCCTGCTGGATGCTACTAATCTGGAGTAACCGTCTAACTGAAGAACAAGCACACATACGCACGTGCGCACACACACACACAACACACACACACAACGCACACACAACACACGCGCACACACACACACACGCACACACACACGCACACACACACGCACACACACACACACACACACAGATACACACACACACACACACACACACACACACACACACTTAAACACACACACACACACACACATACACACACACACGGAAGAAGTACCTGTGGCGCTGGCCCTGTCTTTGTCTGCAGGGCTGCTGCTGGCATTGGGCATCAGGCGTGCACATGCCCAAGAGGACTGATGATAGGACTCCAAGAGGGAGGTGGCGGCGTCGTC
>Ga0307951_1001000_pt1 | contig 16916 bp, 19 predicted proteins | sample OrgLakmetagen374_FD_201842 | JGI IMG/M metagenome (GOLD analysis project Ga0307951, IMG submission 201842) | Saline water microbial communities from Organic Lake, Antarctica - #374 | ecosystem: Environmental > Aquatic > Non-marine Saline and Alkaline > Saline | place: Antarctica: Organic Lake... | reverse complement strand
AGAGAGAGAGAGAGAGAGAGAGAGAGAGAGAGGGAGAGAGAGAGAGAGAGTGATGGGAATATTCCTTGTACGTTGTACGTATCTGACAGTTTGAGCATCGACTCAGCAGGGCAGAGTACATGCTCATCCTGAAGACCAGCATTTCAAGTTGCCAAGTAGAAAAACAGACGGTTGCACTTGGTACGTACATACCTCTGGCAGGCTGACCTTGTACAGAGCACCTGTGCCATCCAGCACCAGCCAGTGCCCGTTTTCCCACACAAGGTTGCGGATGTGTACCCCTGCCATCAGGGGTGTTACACAATCCAGTCTAAGCATAAAGCATTTGTGTGTTTGGAAGCGGATGCACTGAGGAGTCCCTATATTCATGCTTTACTTTAGATATGGCAATCCTTGTGTTTTACAGAAAGTATCAGATATGTTGAACATATGACCCACCAGGGCCCACAAAGATTTCATCCTCAGGGTTGAGGTACGCCATGTGGCTGTCTTCCCCAGGCTCTATCTCGTTCATCTGCAACGGCCAATAACACTAACAAAATGAGTTGCACAAATTTGCAGCATTAATGCCCTCTTTTGTCTCCTGCAGCGGCTGCAGTGGAGCCAAACAAAGCCAGACATGAACAGCCATTCTCTCTAGTTCTTGGTTCACGAGTGCCGAGTAGCAGAACTAGGTTATGCATACCATGGTCCTAAAAGAGCAGCTTGATAGAGCATCCACCTCTTAACAATGAACCTTACCTTGTTGAAGTCCCAGATGCGGACGTAACCATCAGAGCCTCCAGACAAGATCCGTTTTGTGGCGGAATGGAGGAACAGCACGTCCACCTGCGCTCGATCCAACATGGCAAAATGAAGAGGTCGGTATTATCAGCAACAAAATGTTGATGACACGATACACCTCATCCTGCCCCGTTTCACTCATTTAGTTCAAGGACCAAAATGATTTACCACTCCTTCCCGTCTTCATCCTGACGACGTTTTGTACATTTAGTTCAAGGGCTTCTTTTGTACTTCTTCTCCTACCACTGGAAGCTAGGCATCAACTGACACCTAAAAACAACAGGAATTGATGCAAAGCGCTGCTCAAGTCTGACACCAATATGCGTCTCCTTGAAGGTCACAGGGTGCAAGTACAGGGCAGCAGTCCTACTCACTTGGCCGTTATGGCAGGGCGCCTTGTTTTTTCTCCTGATCACAGCCTTGATAAGGCCACCGTCCCACATCAGCAGATCTCCCACCTCAGTGCTCGACAAGACCTGCAACAGTGGAGGCAGGCAGCTCATGCTGATGAGAAGGCGTGTGGCCATAAGGGGCTAGTATATCATTGAGAACACCAATTGCATAATTAGAACAGCGCTACACTCACAGCTTGTCAGAGAGGCTGGCTAGTTGCATCAATTTCGCTCCTAATTACACAATACTTGCATATGAATGGCATGCCTGCAATTACCTTGCCGTCAGGCATCTCAACAAAAGCTGAAATGTCGCTTAACTCCACGTTGCCAAACTTTCCAATCTGTCCTTGGAGCTTCAGACCTAAAGCCATCGACAGAATGAAATGAAAGTGAGTGGAGCTCTAGGCATCCCGAATTACAAAGTATCAAGCAAGAACTTTAAGGCTGACAGCTTCTCATCTAATGTTGGCAAGCACAAATACTGAAACACACAACAAGATCAAAGTTTTGCAACGCTGGAACAAACAAGCAACTTATAAAAGCTTTTACCTGTAAAGGTTGATGCCATCTTCCAGAAGCGGATGTGGCCTGTTCCACTGGTGGTCAGTGTGCCCTCAAAGTAGCGCGAAAAGCGCAGGGTATACACATCCTGCGCTTGTAACACCAAGCCAGTTGCTTTAGCAATGAGAAACAAAACATGTACGCTTGCAAGGGGATGACTAAATTTAATTGCCTCTCTAGGCTGGATTTGCATATGGATGCCTTTTTTGTAACAATGAAGACTTGTTGCCAAGTTATGCCAGCTCCGTTGATCAGTATGGATAGGAGCCCTTCCTAAAAAATCCGTAAGGGTAGGTGGGAAGGATGCCACATCATTGGCCGCACGTCAGTTTACCAAAGTGAGACTAGAGTTTGAAACGAAAGGTGTATCAGCTGAGCTCAAATTATACTCAAGGCAGGAAGTTGCGAACAAAGTAGAGCTTGCTGTTTAGGGTGCAACCTGTTTACTTCAGTGTGTTTCCCTCAGGCAGACACATGGCTTTTATTTACCCAGGAAAAGCAATACTTTAGCAAGTACCTGACTAAAAGCCTTGCTGCGCAGTACGATGGCCTCCGTCTCCCAGCTCCACAGGGTGAGTAGGTAGTCAGGCCAGCTGCCCACACTTGCAAGCTGGTCGCCACGCCCATTGAAAGCAAGCGAACTGCATGCATAGTTTGTGTGCGGGTGTGGTTAGCACCTTTGGCTCACTCGATCGCCGTCAACAAGTGGTGTGATGTTTTTGTTGGGTTACGTGATGCATGGAGTTGCTTTTCAACTGTTATTTTGGTTTCAAGCCATACATACGCGTACACTGATTTGCACTCACGCACGCATACACACCTGTAGGCACGCTCGGTGCCGTTCTGCAGCACTTTCCGCAGCTTGAGGTCCGGGTAGGAGTAGATGTAGACATTGGGAGACCGAAAGCGGCACTTCTCTGCCACCGCCAAAAACGTGCGCATGGGATGGATTGCAATCGCGCCAATGCTGCCGCCATCCACACCTGGAAGGTATTGCTGAACCTGTGAGGCAATTAGATACAAGAATTGAGGGGTCGCATAATTTTATGTCAATAAATGTTTTTTGCACATGGCAGGGTAAAATCTGACGTGAGTTTATAATTTGTAAGAGAGAGGACATCACAAAAAGTGCAAACACATATCCATCTGTCTGTACTGTTTGTGTCTTTAAAATCCATGTTCTCATCATTTCCTCAACCCTTTTGATGCGCTCTTCTTACCATGGTCGGTAGGCGCACAAAGACAACGTTGCTTCCGACAGCAGTGACCATCACGTCATCCTCAATGTACATAATGTTGTTGCGCCTGCAAGCAAAGCGTGGCGCACTTTTTCGAATATGGAGCTTGCTATGTTTCCAGAGCTTGCATAATCAGTTTTGCTAGCACCGATGCGCCACTATGCTTGTCAGTGGTGCGGCGCAGCCTCGTCAGCTACAGGAGGCATGGCCTGGGAGTTTTAAGCGTGCAGACATGGTGACCGTGTAATACCTGCCAGTCCTAATGTTCCTCACGCAAGCAATCTTATACCTCAATGCATCCAAGCTAAGGATGTGAGCAGTCTTGATCACGTTGGCAGGCATCTCTTTCTCCGGATTAAAGGCCTGAAAATGCAGGTATTGAAGGTTCATTTGGTTGGAAAGAGCGATAAGGTAGCTGAAAGAATGTGTGTGTGTGTGTGAGAGAGAGAGAGAGAGAGAGAGAGAGAGAGAGAGAGAGATTTTCATTTCTATCCTGTTGCTCGCATTTTGGTGTAGCCCGCGCATGCATTTGGCTTTTTTACACCATCACACGTGCATAAACCGCTCACCTGCATAAACTGCTCAGCTTGGTACTCATTTTCCAGGGCCCGCTTCTGAGCCTGCAGGGCCTCTTCCTCCATCTCCTCTTTCTCCAGCGCTGGCTGCTGTGTTGTGGATGAAGGAGACATCCGGCGCCCTGAGCCAAGCCTAGCAGCTTTACTTTGGGCCAAGCCCCCGTCTGGTCTGTCTGCTGTTGGTGCTGCTGGATTCAAGTTGGCAGACCCAGGCCTGTATGAGGAAAAGGTTTGCTCTGGCTGTGTTGGCGGTGTTACCCCAGCAGCTTCAGTGACATCTGCTTGAGGAGTGCTTGTGGCCGCCTGCACTGGCGCAGTTTCTGCCTCCTCCTCCTGCTGGAGCGCTTCAGCTGTTGCTGTAAACTTAGGCACTTCTTGGCAAGTGGCAGACTCAGCAGCAGGGGGTGCTTCAGCTGATGGCACATGCACCTCTTGGGGAGTGGCAGACTCTGCAGCAGGAGGTGCATTTACTGAAAGCTCAGGCACTTCTTGGGGAGTGGCAGGCTCTACAGCAGGGGGTGTTTCAGCTGAAGGCTCGGGCACATCTTGGGGAGTGGCAGGCTTTGCAGCAGGGGGTGTTTCTGCTGAAGGCTCAGGCACATCTTGGGGAGTGGCAGAATCTGCAGCTTTTGCGACAGCAGGAGGTTCTTTGGTAGCTACTGCAGGGGAGGCTGCAGGTGCAGCTTCCGCAGCATCTTTGACCTCAGCCACCTGCTCTTCCTCCTTAGCAACATGTGGAGTTGACTCAGGCTCAATTGTGGACGAGCCACCCTCTCTTCCTGCCATGCTTGCACCCACTGATTCATGCTGCTGAGGTTGATCAGGCCCTGCGTGAGGGGATAGTCAATACCACTTGGTGCTATGTTTGTATTAGTGTCCATGACTCTACACGTGCGCATGTACTGCAGGATATCGTAAATTTCATTACCTGCAGTGCTGGCCTCTTCTGAGAGATCCATCCCTCCTTCTCAATGCTGCTTGAGTGAACCCAAACTACGGTCTGAAAATTCTTATAGGGGTGGCATAGTGCAGTGCTGAGTCGTCTTGCACATTTATTGAGCTTTTAAATACAATTGCAAGGAACACGGTAGCGTCAAGCAAAGTCGAGACGGAGGTTCTTTATTTATTAACCGCCTAAAGGGTACTAGCCCAAAACCAATTAATCTATTTTAATTCCGTAGAATGGAGGTGGACAAGATGAAAAATGAGGCGCTAGCGAAGAAAGAAGGAGAGGTAAGCAGTTTCTTCCTTGACGATTGAGACAATTCAAGATTTTAGAAGCAGTGAACAGGAGGGTGAGGGGACAGTAGTTACAGTAGGTTGCCCTCATCAACCTGGCGGCCTGCAGTTCTGTACAGAGCGCTGACACAGATAAAGAGAGATTCAGGACAGCATGAGCTTGGACACACGGATGCATGGGTGCTTTGGCGTTGTGTCTGTTGCACTTGCACAGCCACCATGGGGGGTTAGAAAACACTCAGCACATGTAACTACACATTGCAAACATCAAGTACATTGTAATGAATGCACGTGTAACTACGCATGTGTACACTCACCTCCATGCATGCCCTTTTGCAGGAGAAGACCAGCGCTGATTACTACTTTGACTCATATTCCCATTTTGGTGAGTCAAGCACCTTTGTTGAAGAGCGATGAGCCCCGTGCTTCTCAACAGGAGTGTCACTTGCATGTGGATGGTTGTTTGTTGCAGGCATCCATGAGGAGATGCTCAAGGACGGTATTCGCACGCGCAGCTACATGAATGCCATCATGAACAATGCTTTCCAGGTAAGCGCTACCACTGAACGCACGGCTCATTTGTTTGACAGGCGGTGGTACAACCATCATTTTAATGCCTCCCCTGTCATCTGTATGCATGCAGTTTAAGGACAAGGTTGTCCTTGACATCGGCTGCGGCACAGGCATTCTCTCCCTCTTTTGCTCCAAGGTAATCATGATGTGCTCAGCATTGTGCTGTCCTTTGCCTTGGCACAGCTTCCAACCCTATTTAGTCAGAAAGGACCGACTAACCTTACCGAGTGACCAAGAAATGCTTTTCTGACTGGCTGAAGGTCCTTATTAATCAACGGCTGCGCGTTTTTTCCCTGTGCAGGCTGGCGCCAAACATGTGTATGGCATTGAATGTTCAGCAATTGCAGACCAAGCCAAGCAGATTGTTGAGGACAACGGCTACAGTGACAAGGTCACAATCATCAAAGGAAAGGTGCGCCTCAGATGCTCTGTCAATGCCCTACGGCACTCCTTGCATTGCACGCTAGCTGACTCAGTATTCTGCTGTTATGTTCCAGGTGGAGGAGATCAACTTGCCAGTGGAGAAGGTGGACATCATCGTCAGCGAGTGGATGGGCTACTTCCTTTTTTATGAGAGCATGTTAGACACTGTCATCTACTCCAGGTATTTATCAGTAACCCTTGAATGTACCAGAGAGCAGTTGGAAGTTTGGTTCATCACGTGATGAATGATACCTCCAACTGAGCCTCGATTCAGGTTGTGATGTGCTAGGCTTTGCTCCTCAACCTGTGTTAAAATGTGCATCCTGACACTCGTGCCATACCCTGCTACAGGGATAAATGGCTAGCTCCTGGCGGCATGATGCTGCCAGATAAGGCTACTTTAAGCCTCATGGGAATTGAGGATGGAGACTACAAGGTGTGCTCTCTTGCTTTCCAGCCTGTACGACTTGGATTGTGCTTCTAGTCAGCGTTTGAGTGAGCTCTGCATGAATGGCTGCCACTTATCTATCCACTGCTGGTTGCCTTTAGCCTTCACTTGAAGTCTAGAGGACAGGCACAGGAATGCAAAGCATTTAATTAACCTGATAACAAGCTCATGCTCATTCCGCGGCGTCCATGACAGTCTTTGCAGCTGCTCTTCTACACTTGCGTACATGGTTGTTGGGGTGCAGGCTGACAAGATTGATTACTGGGACAACGTGTATGGCTTTGACTTCAAGTGCATCAAGTCCATGGCCATGGCGGAGCCCTTGGTTGATGTTGTTGACCCCCAACAAGTGGCAACCACGACAGCAACGGTGAGGAGCATGGTGTGCCACTGCTTTGCACAAGCGTGCCTGAACAGCTTTGTCTGCAAGGGTTGCTCACCAAGTGTAAGCCACCTTGATGTTACGCATAACCAGGGATGGGTCATACGGACTTTTGAGACGTCCCATACGGATTAATACGCTATTAATACGACATACGCGTATAATACGCAAACGCATTTTTGTTATTTTGGGGGTACCCTGGGCTTGCACCAACCACCCTCCAACCACCACGAATTGTCCCCCCAGCCTCCAAAACATTATAACGCCTCCTGGTAAAGACCCTGAGTGGCATCGTGTTGTTGTTATGGGACAGAAGGGGCAGATTTACGAGATGCCAGATGCCAGATGCCAGAATTCCGAGATTTCAGCAGCGGTGCCCCCCGCATTTGCGAGCACTTCGTGAGGCAGAATCCCAGCGTAGGTGTAGCAGCATGCAAAGCTGACCCGGCAGGAATCCTCAGGGCGTAGTCGCAGCGCTCGCATGGGAGAAATTGCCGACGCTAGCGCTCAGAGGGAGGAGCATGCAGGAAAAGAGAGGCACCTGCACAGGACTACAGCAAGCACATCAGCAGCAGCATCTACACAGTCATTGGACACCTGCAGCAAGAGGGTAGTGACCAAGGCTTGTGTGGATGCAGCTGTTGCACAATTCATCTACGCTACAGGCATTACCTTCTGGGTTGTGGTAGCAATAAGCAAGTGATCATGCTACGTTCTGAGGGGCTGGGAGTTCCTCTGGGGGGCTCTAGAGGGCTTGGGAGTTCCTCTGGGGGGCTCTAGAGGGCTTGGGAGTGCCTCTGGGGGGCTCTAGAGGGCCTGGGAGTGCTTCTGGGGGGCTCGGGGGGGCTTGTGGCTGCAAAATTCGTTAAGTGCCCAAAATCGTATTATACGGAGCAATTCGAAAAATACGGATATATACGTAATAAATACGATACGACGTATAATACGCCTACGCCGTATGACCCATCCCTGTTTAAAAGTGTTCGGAAATCTTTTGAAATTGTGGTTTGAGAGGGCCTCCAAAGATCCGTTTCACACAGAGGCTCCTCGACACCCCCAAAACCTTATTTTTATTTCAATTCCAACATTCCAAAACCCATATTTCACAGCGATTGATATGGTCTATCGACATTAAAGAAGCACTGGTCATTACTGACAACGATGTATTGCAGTTAAATAGGCATGCATGGTATTCCTGTGATGTTTCAATTACTGGCATTACTGAACCTTTCCTGTGGGATCATCAGGCGGAATTTTCCTCTCTGCAGCAGGACATATAACTAAGCAAACATACATAAAACCGTTTTTTGTAACATACAGGCACGTAATGAATTTGAGGTATGATAAAACCTCAATGCGAGGTAATGCAAGGGGGATAGAATTTAATTATTTGACACAATGCGAGCTTATGCGAGGGCCTTTGGCCCTCAGAGCTGCATGTGTATGCATATGCACGCGTGTACCCGCGTGCATGTGTGTGCATGTAAAGGGGAGTTGAGGCACTCTCCTGAGGGTGTTGCACTTACACTGCTGCTCCCCTTAGTTATAGCCTAACTCTTTCAAGCAATAGCGTCAGTTGGAAACGTTGCTCTTTTTTACTTTAAGCCTGCCACCATTCCGAAAACCCTGCCATCAACTAGTACTCCTCCTGCCCTTGGCCATTCCACTCCTCCTTTATAGGTTGGGAAAGTAATTCAAGATCAATGTCCTCCCCCTCTTCTTCATCCTCATACCCTCCCACCCCTCCTCCACTGCTCTTCTCCCTCTCCTTCCTCTCCCTCCTCTCCCTCTCCCATGTCCTGCTGCTTGCTACTGCCCTATTTGGGGTTGCTTGGAGGCCCACTTTGGTTTAGAAGGCCCTCTCAACCTGTCCCTATTCATGCTTGAAAATTAGTCAATGAACCCCAATGCAAGCTTTGCGAGGCCCTTGAAACTTGTTTAAATTGCTCCCGACACTTCGCAAGGGGGTCAAATTATGTGCGGTACGCGGTGATGTACCGCTTGTACGGTATACTACCAGAGGGGGGCAACTGAGCGAGTGCCCAAACCTGCTTCTTTTTAACATGTAAGGGGCATCTACTCACGCACCACTTCATAACATTGGAACTAATACAGCCTCAACCAAAGCTGACGTTATAATCTGCAGTAATATCTCCTCAGATCCATGTAAGTCACTCTGTGTGCAGGTTGACAGGACAAAGCGCGCATATTGCGCACCTATACCCTAGATAGGTACTTTCCATGGGAAACGGCATATTGACCTGCATATCTCGGTGACCACTTGGTGTTCTCACCCCGTTTCTTTGCAATGATAATTTCCTGTCAAGAGGACTCCACACATACATAATTTAAGTGAAATTGATGCAGTAGGGGTCTGTTTTGAAGATTTGGCGGCAATTTTGAGAAAAGGAGTGTTCATGCCACAACAAATTAATAAGCAGAGGTGTCCCAATTGGATAGCTTCAAATGTTACAACCATAGACTGATTCAGATTATGTGGAAATTGGAGTTCACCAATACCAATCGGGACGCTCATGAGCCAAAGAGCATATAAAAGCATGCCCATTTTGGGCCTCAGTTGCCCCCCGCTGATATATTACTCACAGCTAGACACATACATAGGGCCAGGCAGGATTAAAATTGTATGGCTAACTTGGTATGCTTACACACCCACATACTCACATACACTCATAATTACAGGGACGGACCCTTTAAAAGATAATCTGCCCCTGCAGACCGTTGAGGCCCTCAGCACATGCAGCGCAGAAGAAAGACCAGCGGTGAGGTTCACACGCTCACATTCACTTAAGGGACGCCATGTCATATATCTATACTTTGTTCGTACATAAGTGCTTCATCCTTCTCATATTTACGGGCGTCGTTTTGCTGGCACAGGCAGAGTTCACAGCCCGGTTGGTGAACGAGCTGTCACAAGAGATACAAAAGGCTTTGGAGTATCATCCTCAGAACATACAAAGAAAAAAGGAGGTGGGTTTTGCTGTGACCTGCAGGTCGATTTGCATATTTCTTTTAGGTCTTAAAGGCCTATACCTGTCATCATTGACCAGCTGATTATGACAGGAAAGAACCATAGCTGCACCTGTCAAAGAAAGAGAGGCCACAAAATGCAGGCTTCACTGCTGGCTACTTGTAGTAGGTTTTAGGAGTGGCAAACTCAAACAGCGGCCATTGTTATGCCAACAGACTTGCACAACCAAAATCCGACAGATTGTTGCAATAGAAAGTGAGTGCCGCCCAGACAGAAACAGACGGATGGACTGATACAATGCATACAGAGGGGCAAACATTGACTCTACTCAAACAGATTTTCAGCACCATGTGTTCAGGGTCTTAACGAAGCAAATGTCATTCTTCTTCGTGGATGTGGGTGCCGCATCAAGGTGCCTAACTTCCATTCAAAGCACGGGCTACGTGGGGTGCTGGTAGCGCCCACAAAAATCATTGCTGGTAGGTTACGCTGCTGCAATGTGTCTGTCGTGCTGGTTTTGAACTGCCTCTATGGATTTACTAACCACTATGATCTGCTGTGCTGGTGATTGACTGCCTCTATGAATTACTGGTCACCATGAATAGGGAAGTCGATGGTCTAGCTTGCAGTAAGTCAAAAGCAAATTACTGCATGTTAATTGAGCATATTGTTTATTAGTGCATAATGCTTGTTATGAACCTTGCCTGAATCAACAAGTGTGGTAGTACGTACCCTGCAGGCCTCGGCATGTCCTTTGACATCGACCAGATTGAGGCCCCAGGCACGACAGGCTACTATAATAGCGCCTTCCATAAGTGAGTTAGAGGCAGGAGTTTGTACCCCGAATGTGTAAATGGGTCCATGTACCACTCTCTTTCGCTAGATCCCTGTCATGCAAAGGTGCTATTGAAATGGCAGTGGGACAATGGTTGAGGAACAAAACATTGCTGGGAATAACAAAAAAGGAAGGAGGTGAGTAGCAAAAGCTTAAAAAAAGAAACGCGTGATCATACATCTTCCAGGAGCAAGTAACGCAAAGCACTTCCATAGCCCCCCACCTCTTGCCAATCAATTTTCTGCGCCTCGTAACTTTTTGCTGCCTAGGCGCATTGCACAAACTCAAATTTGTGCATGCACACTTCCCTAAGGTGGAACATATCAGCACCTCTGGTAACAGTCGCTAGCTAGAGCTCACCATGTCCACCTCTTCAACACGCACACAGCAAATCTTCCACCATCTGTGACGCTCTGACGTGGGAGCTGAGAGGCAAAGCATTGACAACCAAGGAGGCAGACAGCAATGTTGTGAGCACACGGGGAAGGGTAGCAGGTAGCAGTTCAAGTGAAAAAGAAAGCAACCAGGGGCTGCAAGGTGCCGGCGAAGCAGCAACTGCCAGTTCCCAAGCTAATGGTGAAGTGGGCAGGGATGGAGAGGCAGGGCAGAGCAGGAAGAGCTACGACTTTGGCTTTGTGCACGTGAAGGCCGTTGATGACACTGGGCACGACCAGCGGCTTACGATGAAGGTGTGAGATTATGCGCTTGTATGAACAATGTTGTGTGAGGATGCTAGTAAGCACGTTGGGCTGGTTTGGAGTCAAGCCACGTGCTGGTAACTCTGTTCTGCCTTTGATCATGTTGCACTTTCCACATCTTTGCTCGCTTGCTTGTCCATGACCATTCGTTTGCATAAGAATCAGGTTCAGTGTTTGTGGGTGATGCTCCTCCTGCTCTTTCTGCCCTTCACTCGTTACAATTGTTTTTGATGCACACAAATTTGGCTTGCTTGCCTCCTTCTTTCAGGTCCGCTTCTTAGAGGTCGTGGACAAGATGTTGGGACAAATGATACGCAGGCTGTGGGAAGCAGAGCAGCAGCAGCAGCAGCAGCAGCATGAGGATGGCACAGCCAACATGCTGCAAGAACCCCAATGTTTCACTATCGTTGTGACTGGCGACCACAGCACACCCATCTTGTTTGGGGACCATTCACATGAACCGGTGCCTTTTGCAGTGGCCCACGTGCGGCATGTGGTGGGTGGCATTTCTAAGTGCTTCACCCAAGTGCTGCTCCTGATCTTGGCACCCTGCCTGTGTCTGAGGAGCAAAGTTGCGGCTTACTTGAGCATGGCTTTTAATTGCAGAAGGTTGCAACACTCGTATGATGAAGCAAAGTCACGCCGCTCCCACAAAAAGCAAACAAAGTCACACACGAGCAGAGGTTGCAATGTTTCACAATTTTTTGACACGGATGATGTTAATTGCTGCCCTCCTCTCTCGGGGTCAGGTTGAAGCTCTTGGTGGAGAGGAAGTGCTCAAGAATGTGGATTTAGGACCCATTCCCTTGCCTGATGTGGAAAAGCCCCCACACACGTCAGACATCCTTAGACAGGTGTGTGTGTGCATGTGTGCATATATATACATACCGTTTGTTTACGATCACTTCGGAAATTAATTAATTATTTGGCCAGAAAACGAAAATTTTTATTAATTCATGGAGGCCTCTCCGAACTGACTTCGAAGTGATAAATTAATTATTTATAGTAGTTTTGAGGGCGAAAATCGAATTGAGCTCCAAGCGCGCCAGTGTGAACCCCCTGGCCGGGTTCTTGAAGCCTCAGCCACAGCTTCAGCCATAACTAACAGCAGTAGCAGTGCACAGGCAGCATTCACAGGGGGGCTCTCGAACTCAAAAACTAATTCCCGACAGGGCCCTCCCGACGTGCCCTCGAACTCAAAAATTAATCCCCAGACTCCCTCACGAACTGAAATCGAAAATTTAATTAATTATTTAAAAGTGTGGTCACGAACTGATCGTGAACGAACGGTATGATTTCCTTGTTTACATTTTGTAGTTAACGTAGGATATGAATTTTAATTAAATTTGTACTATAAATCTGTAGGTGACGTAGAATATGATTGCTTGTTTACAATTTTTAGTTGTTGCAAAAGCAGTTGTTGCAAAAGCAGTTGTTGCACAAAGGAATAAATGTTTTGGGTTAGAATCGGGGCCAAACAACCAATTACGGATAAAATCGTATTGCACGGTGCACCTTTTTTCCAGTTCGAAACCGTAATTTCGGCCGACCGTAATTTTGGCCGGACTGTACGGGGTAACTGTGGTCAGTACCTACCGTAACGGTTCGAAATCCAACGTTACGGCATAATACATAAGCCTGTTTCAGCATGCCTTGTTAAAACAGACATTATTTGAACAGGCCTATGTGCAATGCCGTCAAGTTCGATTTTGGACCGTTACATTACCGACCTTAGTTAACCCGTACAGTACGGTCCAAATTGCGGTCGGCCAAAATTACCGTGTCAAACTGTACAAGACAGTGCCACCACCATACAGTACGACGTAATTTGGTCGTTTCGCCCATATCGGACCAACACATTTTTTCTTTTTGAACAGTTAATGATTAAAACACAGACTATGAACCAGGAATTAAGTACTGTGTCTGACTTTGAGTTTTCATGCAAGCCACTGCTGAGCCCTTCCCCCGAGCTGATGCAGCCCCAACCCAGTCTGAGGCTCGTTCAGAGAAGAAGGAAGGAAGGACATTCTGCTAGGTTGTACAGCTAAATAGTTGCTGGCTAGTCTCTGCCAGACACGGATGATTCCGTAAGCTCAGATCGAAGAGAAGCAGTTGCCTTTCTGCCATCGTTGTTCCCATGCAAGCCGCCCACCGCAAAGCCCACGCAATCAGCTTCGTTGGCTCTAATGGTTTTTGCTGCACAAGCCAAACCCAAAAAAAGGAAGACCAAAATGGATCAAGTACCGTTTTCATTTCGTTTCCGTTTATTATTCAATTGTCTATTTCACTACACCACATACTATGTGATGTGACCAGTCCATTTCCCCAACATCACTGCTGCACACATAGGCTCTGGTCCATGACACATCACTGCTGCACTCACAGGCTCTGGCCCATGACACATCACTGCTGCACTCACAGGCTCTGGTCCATGACATTGGCATCGCCCTGGGCTGCTATGCTCACATGACCTGCTTGAGGCGAGAGTCTCTCGGGGGTTTCAGTGTGGACGATGCATGGCCACTGGACGTACTGCTACCCACGGCTCGCAAGTTCAAAGCCCTCATTAGAAAAACCCATGCCTAAGGCTGGTACAGTGAAGACTTTGCGGAGCCAAAAACCGGACTGCTGCCTACGGCTCGCAAGTTTAAAACTTTGATAAATAATTTGGGGTGCCTTCGGACCAAGAAAGGCCTCCAAGGTAGAAAAAACATCCAGCTGAGGAGTCCTGTTTTGTCTGACTGAGGTGTGAATTATTTGCATTGCTGAGGTCCCTAATACTTTTGCCGTGGTCCCTGCTCATGCTTCTGCCAGTTCTGTATATCCACATCTGTGCGCTCTCTGCTCATACTCGTGCGCATGTGGTTATCTCTGCTAGTGCTACTCGAATTTGGTTGGCTGCCACGTCGCTGTCTCTTCCCAGAGCTGGGACTGATTACTTTGACATCCGTGGTCTCATTGTGTTACACGTTTGTAATAAAGAACAAAGAAAAAGAATGCAGATCGTGTAAACACGCACTACCGGCATGGATAAGGAAAGGATGTGTTTTGTGTTACACGTGAATACAAATGTTAATATGACTAGTAGGCTGACAATCATAATCAGAGACCTAACATAGTGCAGGTCTCTTGAGTACTCCCTCAATGGCACCTCTTAAAATGCTCACGTGTTGCCAATTGATTAGAACGCAGAGACCTAATCCATGCATGCCAGTGGCGTCTGTACCAAATGTTTTCTTATTTTTTCGGTTACAGGTTATTTACAGGTTTACAGGTTAAGCCTATTCTTTCGGCTACACACATTTGCCTTACATCCTTCCCAAATACATGTTTCTTAAACTTCCTCGTGATGTCATTCGCAGTACAGCTCACTTTACACTATGTGTCCACACCCTACGTTTTGGGAGAGACAGCGACGTGGAGCCAAACTAACTCCCCTACCTGTGTGATGCTGATGATATCCAAGATGAGCAGCATGTTCCTTTCCACTGCGTCAATCACAACGTGATTTCTCTCCGCAGGAAATATGCATGTCTGTTTTCCCAATCAAGAGCGCACAACGATCTTTTTTTTTAGCCAGAACAGTAATAAGATTGCTTTTTATTGAGCAGGCTAGCAGTCGCACTTCTTAACTGAAGGCCTTTGTAAACCGTAAACCTTGGAAACCTTTCTTTCGGCTAGCAGCAAAACATCTAAATTGAAGGCCAAAACTGACTGTAATCCTTTTTCTTCCCTTCTTATGCGGAAATGGGATTAACCCTGGCAGCACAGGAAAGAAGACTAGTCTTGTGGAGACACGCTCACCTTCCCCAACTGGCACAGGACAGCTTGTCATATGACATTTACGCATCTTTCTCACTGCCCCCATCAGCTAGTATTGTAAAATCACCGATTTCTTCTGCAATAATTTTGGCACTAATATTCGTAAATTCAGATCAAAAAGCCTGCAAGAAGGGAACTGTTGTCTCGGAGGTCATATGTGTCCGGAACCAAACGCGCACGAGAACAGCTAGCAGACATTGTAACGACGGATTTATCTTGCAGGGGGAGGCGTCTGCAGCAACGAATCCGTCCACCATTTCTGGCCTTCACAATTCATTGGCATTCAAACATTGAGCATGGTGGACTGCAGTCAAATCCATGATGGGGAACGGGTCGGCTTGCCCATAACAAGCAAGCTGCCAAAAAGATACGTGCTAGCACCTGTGCTGCAGTGTGCAGCTCTCCTGCCAGCCTCACACCACTTGCGCAAAAAAGACATGTGACTGCATGAAGCCAGTGCATCTGAAGCACTTTCCCCACCCATCAAACAGACAAGCCCTGCTGGCTGCTGGCATAATGCATGCTGCACGCAATGCCGAAACTGCGTCATTGTTTTTATCTCCGTCCACGTCCCCTGCCACGACCACGCCCGCGTCCACGCCCACCAGGACCTGCACATGTGAAATTACAGCAAGGTAAACGTCAGTTTTTTTGCCACATCAAGTCGTCATTCCTGTTTATCAATGGCGAGCATCTGTGGCCCTCCTCTCTCAATCTTATTCGGGTGAAGCCTATCCAGTTATTTTTGTCACGTTTTGTTCTGTTCAACTGCACGCTGACAGCAGTTGCGTGCTGAACATGAGGGAACCAGGAACTGATGGACACTTTTGTGTAAGCTTGCACAAACATACACACACAGACACACGCATGTATGCACATAATGCAGCAAGTACATCTGTACTGTGATCATGTAACAAGCTCACGTGATCAGAGCACAGATGTACTTGCGGCATTACGTGCATACATGCGTGTGTGTGTGTCTGTGTGTGTATGATTGTGCATGTGCATGTATGCAAAGTGTGTGTGCGCGCGTGTGTGTGTGTGTGTGTGTGTGTATGTGTGTGTGTGTGTGTGTGTGTGAGTGTGTGTGTATATACGCATGTGTGCGTGGGTGTGTGCGAGTGCGTGTGTCTGTATGTATGTTCGTGTGTGCGTGTATTTGCGCATGCATGCATGTGTGCGTGTCTGTATGTATGTGTGTACGTGCGTGCGCGTGTGTGTATGTATGTGTGTGTGCATGCGTGTGTGCGTGTGCATGGGTGCGCGTGTGTGCGTGGGTGTGTGTGAGTGCGTGTGTATGTCCGTGTGTGTGCGTGTGCATGTGCATGTATTAGCACATGCATGTGTGTGCGTGTTTATGTGTGAGTGTGCATGCATGGGTGCGCGTGGGTGTGTGGGTGTGTAAGTGTGTGTGTATGTGTGTGCGTGTGCGTGTATTTGCACATGTATGTGTGTGTGTGTGTTTGTGTGTGTTCGTGTGAGTGTGTGTGAGTGCGCATGGGTGCGTGCATGGGTGCGCGCATGGGTGCGCGTGTGTGCGTGTGTGTGTATTGAGTGCGCGTGCATATCTGTGTGTGTATGTGTATGTGTGTGCTTGTGCGTATATTTGCGCATGCATGTGCAAGTGCATGCGTGTATGTGTGTGTGCGTGCGTGTGTGTATTTGTGTGTGCGTGTGGGTTGTGTGTGTGCGTGTGTGTATTTGTGTGTGCGTGTGAGTTGTGTGTGTGCGTGTGTGTGTGCGTGTGTGTGCACGTGTGTGTGTGTGTGCGTGTGTATGTAAGAGTGTGTGTGTGTGTGTGCGTGCGTATTTGTGTGTGTATGTGTGTGTGTGTGTGTGTGCGCGCGCGTGCGTGGTGTGCGTGTGTGTGTGTGTGTGTGTGTGTGTGTGTGTGTGTGTGTGTGTGTGTGTGTGTGTGTGTGTGTGTGTGTGAGAGAGAAAGAGAGAGAATGTGT
>Ga0307951_1000998_pt1 | contig 16933 bp, 15 predicted proteins | sample OrgLakmetagen374_FD_201842 | JGI IMG/M metagenome (GOLD analysis project Ga0307951, IMG submission 201842) | Saline water microbial communities from Organic Lake, Antarctica - #374 | ecosystem: Environmental > Aquatic > Non-marine Saline and Alkaline > Saline | place: Antarctica: Organic Lake... | reverse complement strand
ACCGGCTCCCGCTTGCGCGGCAACTGAAACCTTCGGCGCTTTACCTTTCGCCAGCGTGATTCCAGTTTTCCAGTGTCCGGTGCTGGGGTAGCACACCGGAGTGGGTCTTAACGACCTGTGGTAAACGTAGCGGGCTGATTACCGCTTTCCCTGGTCAACCTGGCTTGAAGGGTGTTCTCTACAAGCCCCGTCGTTCACGGCGGGGTAGTTGACGGTACGTTGCTGGATTGCCGGCTTGATCACTCAACTACTTGGTATCAGAACTCCAGTAAGGTGTTCTGGTCAAAACAAGCCACTCTATGGCCAGTTTTTAGCCACCTTCAGGCCAATTGAGACCCATCCGTTGGCTACACCGAAGGTTAATTGGTTAATTAGAGGACATCACTGCCCCCCTGTAGCCACCCTGTAACCATTTTCTAACCAATTTTTAGCCATCTCAGGGCTTTTAGGGTTTACGTTAAACGGTGCCGATGTCTGTCAAGATAGTTAGAACCTCAAGGGCACTGCGGCTTAACTTGACACACTGGCCAGCTCTTTAACAGTTTCTATGGATTCACGGACCGGGTTTAGCCAGACCGGACCCACCACCTTATTCAGCTACCCTGAGGATATCCGCAAGGTCATCTATACGATCAATGCGATCGAGTCACTCAATAGCGTGGTCCGTAAAGCTGTAAGAAAACGGAAGCTATTCCCAACGGACGATTCAGCGATGAAAATTATCTACGTGACAATTCGAAAGGCTTCCAAAAATTGGGCGATGCCGATTCAAAATTGGAATCTGGCAATGAATCGTTTTATGATCGAATTTGAAGACTGCTTGGCGGACTACATTTAACCTTGGCAGTTACACAAAATATTTACAGGGTCCGTTAGGATCTCATGAAATCTATGAGGGCCGAAAAATCTCCAGTATCAGCCAGTCTAAGTGCTGATAGGTAACTGTCTCGATCGGTTCTTTGGTCCATAATTCGACCACCCCCCAAGTGAACGGCTTTAGTCCCATGCTCTTGGCGAGTAAATCAGCCATTATTCGAGAGTGCCGACCGTTAACGTTCTTAAACGGGTGAAGCCAAACAAGATTACGATGTAACCAGGCGCAAATTTCATCTGGGTCGAAAGTTTCGTTTTGTACCCAATATGATGCATCATCCAAGACATTTATTAGTCTTTCCCTAATCATGTGGGGTGGACAGTCACCAATGCTTACCTCTCGTGTTCTAATTTCACCGGCCCAATGCCACGTCCTATCTGTCATTGCTTTATGCAGATCCAAACAAAATCTTGTAGACAGAATATTGCTCGATCGCCTTCCTCTTTTCTGCATGCCCCTAACACCAAATCGGATATTCTGTGCTTCGAATGTGTTTAGGCCCCCTCTAGTCCGTATATGCGCGGGTATCAAATCGGCAAGGTCATCTGGCTCAATGGGCGTCGCACCATCAGGCAAATCTATATTGATTTCAGTCATCCCACAATTCCTTGGGCATTGTTCTGATCAGATCCTTCACGTCATTTTCTACCATGTTTGCAAGTTCAGCCTTCTCTACCTCTTGATCTCCAAGGGCCATGTGCACATTGAGCATATTCAACTCGCGTATGACCTTTCTTCTGGCTCTACTCTCAACGGTCGACCTCAAAGAGCCTCGCTTTGGTTTGAAGTAATAAACCAATTCATAGTCTAAGCCTTCTGCAGCGCGCTCAAGGCTTCGTAAGGTGATCCCTTTGTTCGATTCGTTTTTTTCAAGCTTTGTAATTGAAGATTGATTTACTCCAATTCTCTCACCGAGGGAGCGTGCGCTCATTCCAATGGCATGCCTAAGCGTGTAGATCCAGCCACGCTTATATACCGAAACTTCAGAGGCGCTAGGTAACTTCTCAAGCATCCTGTCCAGTTGTTCAATGATAAGTGATTTGTCCCATGACGTAATCGATGTGTCTCAACCACTTTTTATTGCCTTTAAGGAATAGATATTAATTAAGGATAATCCATATAGCGACTAAAAATTGTATATTTCAGTGCTTATAATGAGTTGAAGACCCCGTTCCGCAATGGCACCACTCATGTCATGTTCGAGCCACTCGACTTCATCACCAGACTAGCCTCCCTGGTAACGAAGCCCAGAGTGAATCTCACCCGCTTCCATGGGTATTTGCACCGAACAGCAAACACCGGGCCCTGCTCACCCCGTCCGGGCGGGGCAAGGGGACCGAGCAGAAGAAGCAGGGCAGCGACAATCCTGATGATAAAAACTTCGCCGAGCACCATGCCGCTATGACCTGGGGTCCCATGGCCACCAAGGATCGCGCAGCCACACGTTGCCCAACCACCCCAGGATCACCCGCTGGCGAGAGGGTAGGGCGCTGATTGCCTGCTCAGCCCACTCGGTCCGAAAGCTCCGGCTCTGCACATCGACGTCCTCAAACCCCCAGGTCTGTGCCAACTGGAACAGGGTGACCTCTCGGCCACGCAGTAACCCATAGCTGACGACCGGGGAGGTCTCCACCCCCCTCAAACACGCGCTGCGTATTCGATCGGCCACCTCACATGGGTCCAGCCGGGAATATCCTGCGAGTGATGTCATTGATCTCACACCGAGAGTATGGAAAGAAAAGTTCGCTAAAAATCCATTGCGATCCGATCTCTACACTATGGTCAACACGCCCATAAATCGACACCCTGAACGCCCGGCAAAGTCGGTGAAAGGTTGGAGGTGAAAGTCCTCTGCCTGGTAAGGGTTAGCTCCCCGCCAGAGGACCTCGAGTCATGGGCCGGTGCCCGTAAGGGTAGGGTTAAGCGTTGACAGAGGAACGTGCAGGCTCAGTATTGAGCTCCGAAATCACATCCCGAGAATGCCGACTTTGTTGGGTGAAGGGGAAGGCTACACAGCAGCGCTGCGCTACAGCGAGTGGCGTAGCTGATTCTCCGGAGTCATAGATCTGGGCATGTACGAATGTCTTTTATTAGCACAGGGGACTTCCGGGGTCCTGCGTTGCGTGGTTGGTCTTCAGCCACCCGGCCGGGGAACCCCTGGGAGGGAAAATCCCTAGAGCCCCTACAAGGTGTCTAGAAAATCATTGGCGATTCACGGTTCCCTGTCTTCTTTGGTTCCTTACAGCTGATCTCTGGCTAACCCAGCGCATTAAATGCCCCTGATCTTTTGACAAACCCGAATTAAACGATTAGCTTTCCTTAAACTGATAAGTTAATCGTTTAACCTCTAAGATAAAAATAATTCTCAAAGGAGGCAAAGTGAAGCGAACCATGCTGTTGAACAGCCATTTATCCAATCTCGTAGCGCGCTTGGGTCATGCTGATGAGTTCACCCTCGCTGATGCTGGCTTGTCAGTACCTGAAGGAGTTGACCGAATAGATCTGGCTGTATCCGCAGGTGTGCCGGCATTTATGGAGGTACTTAGCGCATTAAACAGTGAGATAGTGATTGAAACAGCCATCCTAGCCGATGAATTGCGGGCTCAGAGTCCAGAGTTTCATGAATTACTACTGACGAAGCTTCAAGACCAGGAGAGATGGCAGGGTAAAGCCATAGCCATCATATACCTGCCACATGAGCAGTTTAAGCAACGAAGCCACCGTTCCCGTGCTGTGGTAAGAACTGGTGAAGCAACGCCCTTTGCGAACTGCATCTTAATTGCAGGGGTGGCATTTTAACATGCTGGATAAACCAATCCTTTCGCTTGAAAAGGTCAGTAAGTCATTTCCCGGCGTGCATGCCTTGGACCAAGTGTCTTTGAATGTATTTCCCGGAAAGGTCATGGCACTGCTGGGAGAGAACGGTGCGGGTAAGTCTACCTTGATGAAGGTCCTGACCGGCGTCTACCAACCGGATGCAGGTACAATGACCTATGACGGAAACACTGGCTGGTTCAAAACACCACGTATGTCTCAGGAAGCTGGTATTGCCATTATTCATCAAGAACTCAATCTTTTACCGGAATTGACGATTGGTGAAAACATTTTCCTGGGCCGGGAGCCTATAAATCGGGTAGGCAAGATCAAGTGGTCGAAGCTTTATAGTGATTCCGCCGAGCTATTGACAAGGCTAGGAGTGAAACATCACCCGAAGACCGCGGTGAAAGAGCTTAGTATTGCCGATCAACAGATGGTGGAAATTGCCAAGGCCCTCGCCTTTGAAGCAAAAGTTATCATTATGGATGAGCCTACTGATGCTTTGACGGACCCGGAGACCAAAGCGCTCTTTGGTGTTGTGGAAGACCTTCAAAAGGCAGGGTGTGGTGTGGTGTATATCTCTCACCGCCTAAAGGAGATATTCCAGATATGCGATCGGGTAACTGTCTTGCGTGACGGCCAGTTTATCGCGGAATCAGCATTAGTAGACATTGATGAGAGCGGTCTCATTGAACAAATGGTCGGTCGTAAACTTGAAGAACAATATCCTTACGTGAAAACTGAGGCAGGCTCCGTTGTACTTAGCGTTACAGGCCTGACTGGCCATAATTTTAAAGACATATCCTTCGATGTCCACGCAGGTGAAATTCTTGCTTTTTCCGGATTGATCGGGGCTGGCCGTAGTGAAGTCATGAAAACGATATTCGGCGCGTTTGGCAAGCACCCAGGCAGAGTGGAAATGCATGGCCTACCGCTGAAGATACGAACACCAAGCGATGCTTATCGAGCTGGTATTGCTTATATTTCTGAGGATCGTAAAGGGGACGGCCTGATCCTTTCTTTGACCGTTAAGGAAAACATGACGTTGGCTAACCTGCGCGCTTTTAGCAGCGGGCCTCAATTACGACACCGGCAGGAGCGCGTAAAAGCTGCCGAGTACATTACCTCCTTAAGTATCAAAACGCCGTCCATGAACCAGGAAATTGGCAATCTATCTGGTGGTAACCAGCAAAAAGCACTGTTCGCCAAAGGGCTTATGACTCAACCTGATGTATTGATTCTTGACGAACCCACTCGCGGAGTCGATGTCGGCGCAAAGAAAGAAATCTACCAGTTGATAAATACACTCAAACAACAGGGCATCGCCATCATTTTGGTGTCTTCAGACATGCCCGAAGTGCTTGGCATTAGTGATCGTATCATGGTGATGCATATGGGCAGAATCAGCGCTGAAATTCCGAGAGAAAAAGCCACTCAGGAGCAACTTATGGCTCATGCCCTTGGTTCGATCAAAAATGAGGTAGCGTCATGACAACACCAAGCAGTTATATATCTGCTCGTCGAGTAGGAGAGTTGCTCCTGGCTCAGAAGGCTATGATTGGTCTGATTATTATTGTGGCAGTGGTCACGATAATCAGTCCAAACTTCTTGACGGTCGATAACTTACTCAATGTTCTGCGCCAAACGTCTGTCAACGCGATTATCGCGGTCGGGATGACACTCGTCATTATTACGGCGGGTATTGACCTAAGCGTTGGTTCGATACTTGCGTTATGCGGTGCAATCGCAGCAACCCTGGTGTCCATGGAATTATCAATGTTTGTCATCATCGGTCTCGTTGCCCTGTCAGGTATTGGGATCGGAGCGTGCACGGGGAGTGTTATCGCAATTGGGAGAGTCCAGCCATTCATTGCTACTCTGGTGGCCATGACTCTATTGCGTGGGGTTACGCTGCTATTTACCGATGGTCGTCCAGTTTCAACTGGGTTTCATCCTACAGGCGATCTGTTTGCCTGGTTTGGCACGGGCTATATGTTGGGCATTCCAGTGCCTGTTTGGATGATGGGCCTCGCCTTCCTGGCGGGCTGGTATTTGTTGAATCAGACTCGACTGGGACGTTATATCTACGCGGTTGGGGGTAATGAAAGTGCAGCTCGCCTTTCCGGTATTAACGTCAAATGGGTCAAAATCAGTGTGTATAGCATTAGTGGTTTGATGTCTGGTTTAGCCGCCATCATTGTGACCAGTCGCCTGTCTTCCGCACAACCGACAGCTGGCACCATGTATGAGTTGGACGCCATTGCTGCTGTTGTCATTGGCGGTACCAGTCTGGCAGGCGGGCGCGGCGCTATCTTTGGCACTTTGATCGGTGCGCTGATCATTGGTGTGCTTAACAACGCGTTAAACTTGCTCGCAGTCTCTTCGTACTTTCAGATGATCGTTAAAGCTGCGGTCATCTTGTTAGCTGTCCTGGCAGATACCAGGAACAAGTAGTAAAACCCACTCAAAGTAGTACTTTCGGGTACTTACACGAGGTATTAAATAATGAAAAAAATGACTCGAATGCTAATTACGGCTGTTACTGTTGCTGGTATAAGTGTTTCAGCTCAAGCAGAGCAAACACTTGCACTGGCGATATCAACCCTCAATAACCCTTTCTTTGTAACGATGCAGGAGGGTGCTGAGGCAAAAGCCAAGGAGTTGGGATACGAGCTGATTGTTCTCGATTCGCAGAACGACCCGGCTCGCGAACTGTCAAACATTGAAGATCTGATGCAGCGCGGTGTACAAGCCTTGCTGATAAATCCCGCCGATTCTGACGCCGTCGTAAATGCGGTGCGCATGGCGAACAGAAGTGATCTGCCCGTATTCACAGTAGACCGTGGAGCTACAAGAGGTGACGTAGTATCTCACATTGCATCCGACAACACCCTGGGTGGTAAGATGGCAGGTGATTATATCGCAGATCAATTAGGTTCGGGCGCACGTGTCGTTCAGTTGGAGGGGATTCCCGGAACGTCAGCTGCTCGCGAGCGCGGAAAAGGGTTTGCCCAAGCTGTGGCTGATAATAACTTCAATTTATTGGCATCTCAGGCAGCAGATTTCGATCGCACAAAGGGTCTCAACGTCATGGAAGACCTGCTGACTGCTTACAGCAATATTGATGCAGTATTTGCCCAGAACGATGAAATGGCATTAGGGGCTGTCCGCGCTATCGCGGCATCGCAGCAGCAAGACATTCTGGTCGTTGGTTTTGATGGTACCAGTGACGGGATCGAGGCTGTAGAGAGTGGCCGTATGGGCGCGACAGTAGCGCAACAGCCATACGTTATCGGCGAACTCGCGGTGGAAAACGCTGTCCGTCATCTTAACGGTGAGACAGTGGAAGAATATATTCCCGTCCCGCTTGAAGTAATTACCGGGCAGTAATCAAAGAGGAGTAAGTAGAGGCGGCCTGTTATAACAACGCACAGTTATCAGGTCTGCTTCTAGCTTAAATGTGGCATCTGTGAAGGAGTAATGTTAAGTCGATGGCGACGATTAAAGACGTAGCTGAATTGGCGGGGGTATCCATCTGTACAGTTAGTAATGTACTGAACGATACACGACAGGTCCGTCCCGCTACTAAAGAGCGTGTAGAGCAAGCAAGCAGGACACTGCGCTACATACCTTCTGGCGTCGCCCGGAGTTTGAAGGCTAATACAACATTAACGCTCGGAATGATAATCACTACAAGCACAAACCCCTTTTATGCAGAAGTGTTGAAGGGTGTGGAGCAGCGGTGCTATGAATTGGGGTATAGCTTGGTCTTTGCCAACACCCAGGGTGACGCTTCACGTCTATACAACAGCCTCGAAACTTTAAAAAGCAAGAAAGTAGACGGTATCATTCTAATGTGTACCCAGGTTGATCCTTCTGAGCATCTGGTAGACGGTGACTTGGGCGTTCCCATCGTGGTGGCTGATTGGGGTGCACCAGATATCCAGGCAGATATTATCCAGGATAATGGTCGTCATGGTGGCTACCAAGCCACACGATATCTGATTGGGCTTGGTCATACTCGGATCGGAGTATTGACTGGTCCTGGCGGAAAACGCACAGCCGAAGAACGCTTTTGTGGTTTTCAAGAGGCCATGAAAGAAGCCAACTTGGCCATCACACAAGATTGGGTTTCTGAAGGGGATTTCGAATTGCAGGGTGGATACAAAGCCACCCTGCGGTTGATGAAAAATTCGATAGATGGACTGCCCACTGCATTATTCGCCTGCAATGACATGATGGCCATAGGAGCGTTACGCGCTTTGCACGAGGCTGGCCTTTCGGTCCCCGATGACATTTCACTGATGGGTTATGACAACATTCAACTCAGCAATTATTTAGTTCCTGCACTTAGTACTGTAGAACAATCTAAAGCATACCTAGGCGCAACTGCAGTGGAGCTATTGATTAAAAGAATTCGAGATCCGGAACGTGCCCTGGAAGTCATTTCCCTGGAGCCCGAGCTTGTTGTTAGGGAAAGTACGCGTCCATTTTTATGATTTCCTGCGCCAACATACAGCTATAACAAGGCGCTATTCCTTTAACAATTAGTGTTTCTTTGTTGGGTCAAGTAATTATAGACAAGATGCGCTTTAGAACACGTAAAGTCAGTTGGTTGCTTGTAGTAGATATGAAAGGCTTCTTCGACACGTTACAGCATGACTGGATGGTGACGTTCTTGAAGCATCGAATCGCCGATACACGGCTCTTACGGATAGTGGAGCGTACGCTAAGATGCGACGTAATGGACGAGGGCAGGAAAACCAAAAAACTCAGGAACGCCGCAAGACGCGGGCTTGGCACCGTGACTAGCGCACATCTACCTGTACTATGCGCAGGACCTATGGATAAGTCAGTGACGATACCGTCACACGCGGGGTGCGATGTATGCATTACCCTACGCGTATGGCAGCCTCTACTCCTTTCAGTCTGTATGACGGTAACCTGTAACCTTCTAGCCATGGGTGTTTTCGCACCGAGGTTTGCAAGATGTGTATAAGACTCTGCGTCGCCTCAGCTAAAAGGGTGGCCGATTACCCTGGTACGAGTTCCAGATGTTATTGAAGCTGCTTATGCCTTTGGTTCGCGTTGTACATCTTTACCCTGTTTGTCAAATTGGTGGTTAACTCGATGTACAAGCCCTATGCGTCAGTAGTGCACCTAAGGTTCTGTGCGAGGGGTGCTGGGTGACCGGCTTTACTACGGCGAGACGCCATCCCTCAGTTCACCCCTCCCCGTTCGCGACGCGCGTACCTGCGCTGGCAATGCGACATATAACATTGCACTTCAGCGACAGTGATCAGGTGGTGGGGGGTGAAGGATTAGCCAAAGTTGACCGAGGTTCTGGAGACCGCGCTGCAGTCAAGAAGATAGAGCAATCAGTTCCCGAATCTAGACACTGCTTCTCGTAAAACAAATCAGGCGGTTTGTTAATTGCTATCTCATGATCAGAATGCAATTATTATGGGTTGAGGCGACAATGAAAATAACGCCTCTGAATCATGATTATGACTGGCCTGGGAGTCCTCTGAATAATTCCCTCCGGGCTCTGGCTTAGTCGAGGAACGCAGCGGCAGCGGCAGCGTTCCTCGGAAAGTCGGAATGACGCCCCCGCAGAACGTTTTAGTTCATGCAGAGCCCGGGGGGGATTGTTCAGAGGCTCTCTGGAACAACAATAACAAGCTGCGGTCATTTCAACCGCGGGAGGATACGATGTCTCTAAAAACCTTGGGTGTAGCCCTGTTATCAACCATGGCCCTAACCGCAATGGCTGAGGAATACCCGGACCGGGACCTACTCGGAGTTGTGATGTGGGGTGCCGGCGGTGCCACTGATGTAGTCGCCCGTGCAATAAACCCCCACGCAGAGGCTGAGCTTGGTCAGTCAATTGTCGTACAAAATCGTCCTGGTGGAGCCGGCGCGATTTCAACAACCTTCGTCAACGCCACACCGGCCGATGGTTATACGCTACTCTACGGTGCTGAAAATCCGCAATTACACCCCGTGATGGGCATTTCCAGCCTTGACTACTCCAATTTTTATCCAGTCAGCATACTCGGGCTCGGTACAGGGGTTATCGTTGTTCCTGCGGATTCAGAATATCAAACCATGCAAGACCTGCTGGACGCCATTCAGGCTAATCCCGGTCGTCTCAATATGGGCTCCACCGGTCCTGGTGGAATTCCAGGTACCATCAGCGCGATGATCAGCAATGTTGCCGAATTTGATGTCAACCCAATTCAATTTGGCGGCGAAGGCCCGGGTATTACGGCTATGCTTGGCGGGGAAGTTGATTTCATGCCCTCAGGTGTGTCGGCCGCAGCGGGTCAGATTGAGGCAGGAACAGTTCGTGCTCTGGCCGTAGTCGATACCGAACCCATGACTTCACTGCCCGGCGTTCCGGCGATCACTGATACACTGCCGGATATGGCCACATTTTTGCCATGGGGGCCCTTCTATGGCGTCTTTATCAAAGATGATTCGCCGGATGACGTTAAGGCAAGACTGACAGAGGCCTTTAAAAATGCCGCCGAGCAACCGGAATTCCGCAATCTGATGGAAGCGCGTGGCAATATTATGATGAATATTTCCGGCGACGAGGCACGGGAGTTTCTGGATACCTGGCAACGTGTTACCGCATGGGCAATGTGGGATACTGGCGGTGCTAAGGTGAACCCGGAGACATTGGGCATCGCTCGCCCCTGATTCGCCCGACAGCCTCACGCAAGAGCGCAGAACCGATGCTTTACGGCTGCGCTCAATTCACACCGTCTGCAGAGACCGTAGCGATGGACTCGATAGAGTCAACCAAACTCTCAGAAACACCTCTTGGTATTGCCTTGGTATTGTTTAGCCTGGCTGCGTTACATCAAGCCTATGGCATTTCCGGGTTTCAATCATTCTCCAGTCCTGGAGCTTTGCCCATGTTCGCGGCAGCGGTGATGCTCATTGCGTCGCTGGTCATACTGACAAAGAGCCTTGTTCATGCGCCACTGAACCAAAAACAACTTAAAAATCAGTCGCCCTTTGTCAAAAACACACATCCATTTCGGCTGATTGGTCTTATTGCACTTATTGCGTTATACCTATTTTTCTTGCAAAGGCTGGGTTTCATGGTCAGTTCAGCGTTTTTTTTGTGGGTGTCGTTTGTGTTTCTGTGGAGGTGTAGCCTCATTCGAGCCACAGTCACAACCGGTCTGTCATTAACTGTCATTTACCTGGTATTCAGGATGCTATTTAAAGTAGTTTTGCCCCAGGGTACCTGGCTTTCAGGGTGGCTTTAACTGGTGGATGTTTTAAGTTATCTAGTCACTTCCTGGGCAGATCCCTTGTTGTTGTTTTTGACCGCTGCAGGCACCCTGGCTGGTATCTATGTTGGTGCTATTCCGGGGCTTTCCGTCACAATGGCAGCCTCTATACTGATATCCTTCACGTTCAACTGGTCTACCAATGAAGCTTTAGCGCTGATTGTTGGGGTGTTTGTCGGTGGGGTTTATGGCGGTTCCAGAACCGCGATATTATTGAATATTCCAGGCGCGCCTGCTTCTATTGCAACAGCGCTGGATGGCTACCCCATGGCCCAAAAAGGCAAAGCTGGAGAAGCCATAGGACTGACAACCACGATGTCGGTTATGGCCGGTCTCATCGGTGTGCTGGTTTTGGCATTGTTTGCGCCCCTGGTGGCAGATTTTGCCATTCGCTTCAATTCCCGTGACTACATGCTCTTAGGCATTATTGGTATCATGCTGGTCGGCACACTGGCCGGTAAAAGCCTGGCCAAGGGTTTATTCTCAGGAGCTCTGGGTGTGCTAATCGGACTGGTCGGCATGGACAGCATGACCGCCCAACCCCGCTTTACTTTCGATACCATGGCCCTGCTCAGTGGCGTGCCTTACATCGTCGTTATGATCGGCTTTTTTGGCGTGGCTGAAGCATTATTTCAGGTTCGCACGCTGGATACCCCGGCTGTTCGGCAAAAAGTTGATCGCATCATCCCCAGACTGAGTGATATCAAAAAACACTTCTGGCTGGCGATTCGTGCCTCGGGTATTGGCGCCATTGTCGGCGCGCTGCCCGGTGCAGGGGGAGATACAGCGGCCTTGCTTGCCTACGATCATGCCAAACGGTCGACCAGGAAGCCGGAGACGCCCTTTGGCGAGGGCGCCGAAGAAGGACTGGTAGCGCCAGAGGCCGCCAATGGAGCTGCTGTAGGCGGGGCGTTTATCCCCATGTTGACACTGGGTATTCCGGGCGATGCTGTAACGGCGGTGATCATCGGTGCACTCTATATTCACGGGTTGAACCCGGGTCCGATGCTGATGGTAAATACGCCTGATTTATTCTGGTTTATTGTCGGCACCCTAGTATTGGCTAACCTGTTCTTACTGGTGTTTGGCCTTACCGGCATCAGGGTGTTTACAAAAATTGTAGAATGCCCGAAAGCCGTACTTATTCCCCTGATTATCGTGCTTTCCGCTGTAGGCGCCTACGCGATAGAAAACAATCCGGTCCATGTATATTGGGTATTGCTCTTTGGTGTGGTGGGGTATTTTATGAAACTGTACGGATTCGCCATGGGCCCGGTCATCCTCGGCGCCATTCTGGGCCCGATGATTGACGATAACTACCGTCGTGCGATGTCGAGCGCCCGAGGCGACTGGGGTAACTTTTTGTTTAACCTCGTAAGCAACCCCATCTCCCTTGTGCTGACGTTGTTTCTTGTCAGCATGCTGCTGTCACAAACGCCCTTGAAAGGCTGGTTGGTGAGTTTAATTTCGAGACGGGCATCAGCGAATTAAACTTGCCCTCTGCTCCCGCACTAAAATCTGATCCATGCCATTCAAGCCCTCACCTTGGCCAGACCATGCCCATCCTAAGCGGGGGTGAAGCATAGCGCCTGAAACTGGCCGGGCATCCTGCGAAGTCAACCAGTAAAACCCCTGGTAAATCCAAGTAACAGGAGTACATGCTGTTTCTGTTCGACGAACCCATTACCGGCCTTCACTTTGCTGACATCGCCAACCCTGGCAGATGCCTTTCGTCAGCCGCTATCAAAGGACCCGGCAAATGGGATTCTGGGGATTTTCCCTCTAAAAAAGACAAAAACCTCTGCAGGCTTCGATCTAGTTGAAATCGGGGCCAGGCAAAACACGTATTGGCAGTGGACCCTGGGCTTGTTGACTGGACTCAATGGCTGGAGTCCCCCCTCTGTCAAACTCATGAGATGTTAAACTCCTAAAGTGAAGTGGGGCAGACAGAGGACTCATGAAATATTCCGACAAGCGCCGAGAGGCTGGTGCACCACGCCACCATAATCCAGTGTGAAGGTGACAGCTACAGAAGGAAACAGTCTGCTAAAAAGCAGGCGTCAGAGGTTCAGTAAAACCGGCCAAGATAGTTGACGTGCGATAACCAAAGCGTAGACCGCTGTCGGTAACACAATCATCCGGTCTGCTTTTAGGCGCTTTTCTGCGTTGACGGCTATTGTCTTTCTTGTGCTTTGGTTCAACTTCGATCGCGGTCTGAGTGGGCTCATCCAATAGATTACCCTGATAGGGATTATCGATCTGTCGCTTTTCAGATTTCTGTCCGAACATTTGGTTTTCGAATCAGGCGATGCGATTTTTAAGCGATTGATTTTCATCTTTCAATGGCCGTTTTCATCTCATAGTTTTTGCAGATCACGAAGAGCCGCCAAGTCATTTTTAATGGTTTGGCCCAGTGTTTTTTTTCAGAAAAAGTGTTTTTTGCATGGAACGGAATATACCAAACTTTAAGGGGTTTGGCTGCTATTTAGGATGTGAATATCGTTTATATTGGCGTATTTTTTTAACTTACAATCCATCGAGTAATAATTTTAACTGTGCCCAATCCAGCAATTTCTTATCGTTGCTCTGAGCCCGGTAATTAAATTGGCCTTGCTCTAAGCGCTTAAACCAGATACAAAAGCCACTGCCATCAAAGTACAATATTTTGATGTGAGTTTTACGGCGATTGATAAATACGCGAGGCTAAAAAAGCGCACTATTCTAACAAATAAGCGCTGCGCTATAAATTACTGCCCTAAAACACCTTCCAACGCATCCATTTGCTGCTGGTAACTCGCCGGCTTATCTTTCTTGAACTTCTCCAAGTTCAAGAACTTCCATTTCACCGATGGAAACTCTTGAAAATCATAAATCGACCAATCAGGTTCCAAGCGATTGAAGCTTTTTAAAAATGCTTTATCGTCTTCATTCAAACCGGATTGTATCGTTTCGATTAGTTGACGCTTTGTAACCTCATATTCATCGTAACTAAACTCAATTGCACTCATACCTTCAAACTGGTTTTCAAAGGCCGTGCGCTGATCAAGTAAATGTGGATCAAGCATTTCCAAGGTTGGTCGGTTACTACTGACCAACCCAAATATAAACCCACGCTTGATCTCATCCGTAAAGCCTGCGCTATCAAGCAGAAGCTTTACATCGAATAAATCTCTTGGGTGCTGCCTATCTAAAGCTGCACATATTTTACCACCATAGAGCTGCCCCAATGGCACAAGAGACATCGCACAAAATACATCAAACTGTTCTTGAGCAGCCTCGCACAGTGGCGCTTTCGTGGCGTCACCTATCAAGCCACGCCCCACCATATTGACTTCAATCTTGATCATCACGCCGCGCTCATCAAGCTGAAGCTTACAGACATTCTCTTTATGCTGAACGCGCATCGATGGGCGCAAGCCTTCGATACGTTCTTTAATACGAACAAGCGCAGCATTGATCCCGTCAAGCGTTTCTGCGCGCGCAGCTATCTCGACATAGGTTAAGTCGATATCGACTGACAGCCTTGGCATATCCATCACAAAGAGGTTGATCGCTGTGCCGCCATGCATAGCAAAGCATGTCTCTTTGGCAACCTCTGGCAACACATCCAAAAGAAGCCTCACTTGTTTTGTATAGGCTTCGTTCATACGGCTGCCTCTAACTCCTTGGGTACAGTTATCTGGTATTTCGAGACATAAGCCCCATCGCTCACGATGGCGCGCTTACCCGAGCCCAAATCAACCTTGTCTAGTTTGACATAGCTGAACCATTCATGACCTGCTTTATCAGCCATATACAAAAATAGGCGTTTTACCTTCACCGAAGTACAGCCTTCCAGCAGTTTTTGTACCGTGGCTGGTCGCAAATTATTTAGGCCTTCCATCAGTTCAAACACTTCCAAAAGCGGCTGAGACTTTGGCGCTAAATACAGACATTCCATCGCCGCGCGTGCGGGGCTGGATACTTTTATCTTAAAGCTCTTATGATCGATTTCTACCAAGCCAAGCTCAGGTGGTAAAAAGCTAGTCAGTTTGCTCTCTACGCTCAAACCCCAATCCCGCTTTTTGAACCAAAGCGGCAAGTTCTCACCTTTACCACCAAAAAGCTGTACCTTCTTGGTAGAAAGCTCCAAATAGTGGGATTTCCCTTGCAACGACAGCGCGGTTTTACCTGCTGGATGCACAAATAAACCTAACTGAGATTGCAACGCATAGATGCCACCAAGATAGTCCACCTGATCGCCATGGCGTATCAATGCCCCTGTACCGATAGAATCAAACCACTGACTTTTTCTATACTGCTTTTGCAGATCAAGGCTATAGCCCTGCTCTACCAACCATGCCGAAGAGAGCACTATGCCCGAAGGCTGAGTGCCAAGCAGAATGTTTAATTTTGACTCTCTCTCGGTATTCATACTGCCAATATACCTATTTTTTTAAACCAAATCAACATAAAGGTTTAAAATGTATAGTTTTTAGGTATTTTAAATACCTGAATATAATTATTTTTAAACTAAAACAGGACAACATTGTCGTCAACGTTGCTTTACCCCTTGCGACTGACTAGCCACAAAAGCCACGGCAGATTAAGCCCCCGCCATAGCAGGGACTCTACCTTTTTAGTGGCTCCAAAATATATGAACTTCTTGATAGCCTGTTTCAATGATGTAGATATTTCCGCCAAGCTCCACATCACGTCCCATACGCTCATAGTGCATATTCCGGCTTAAGATGAACACCCATTCTGATTGAACGTGAACACTCATTCCGGTTGATGGTGAACACTTTTGGTGCTTTTTCCGGAACCGCCGTTCACGTTGCCGGAATAAGTGTTCACGTTCCGCCAGGATCTTTCCTAACGCATTGTTTTATGGGCTTTGTTACTCTGCTCCTCGTTTAAGGACAGAGTGATGCCAGCACAGAGACTGACCATGCGTAAGATCCGAGACATTCTACGACTGAAAATGGAGGCCCAACTCTCCATTCGGCAAATCAATGCCAGCACCAAAATCAGTGTCGGGACCATCCAAAAACTGCTCAAACAGGCCCAGGCACTCGACCTTGCCTGGCCATTGCCGGACGAGCTCGACGACACTCGTCTGGCAGCGCTGTTTTATCCCGAGGCCGATACCCGAGGGACCGGGCGGTATCAGGAACCGGACTGGGAACAAATTCACGTCGCCCTGAGGCGCAAGGGGGTTACCAAGCAGTTGCCTCTAGGAGGAGTACACCGGACAATACCCTAACCGCTGCTACAGCTATTCCCAGTTCTGCGACCGCTATCTTAAATGGCGCGGCCGACTGACCCGCGCCATGCGTCAGACGCACAAAGCAGGCGAGAAGTGCTTCATCGACTACTGCGGCCCGACCCTGCCCATCGTCAGTCCCACCACGGGCGAGGTGCGACAGGCCGAGGTGTTTGTTGCCGTGCTGGGTGCCTCGAACTACACCTTTGCCGAAGCGACCTACAGCCAGTCGCTTCAGGACTGGCTGCACAGTCACGTCCGGGCCTTCGAGTTCTATGGCGGCGTTACCGAACTGGTCATTCCCGATAACCTGTTATGTGGAGCTCCACATAACGGGTTTTATGTTGAGTGATTCATTATGTGAAGCTACAGTCTTACACCCAACAGCTAATGCTGTTAGTGCGAGACAACTCCGGAAAACATTTCACACGCGGATTCAAATCTGAAGTGCATCACCTAAAAGGGCACGTAGGAATCAACCTGCAACGAGTGGATGATCCTGATGCGATCAAACATATCGACATTGACCGTCGCACCTTACCTCGCGGAAATTATGTCGATCACGGTTATGAGTCTCGCCAGCGATTTGATATTCGCATATCCCGCCATGTCACCGAATACCGCGCTCAGGTCTTGGAGAATGAGCGCGGCAAACGATTTGTGGCTCCGTTTCCGCCCGAGCTGAGCAAA
>Ga0307951_1000997_pt1 | contig 16938 bp, 14 predicted proteins | sample OrgLakmetagen374_FD_201842 | JGI IMG/M metagenome (GOLD analysis project Ga0307951, IMG submission 201842) | Saline water microbial communities from Organic Lake, Antarctica - #374 | ecosystem: Environmental > Aquatic > Non-marine Saline and Alkaline > Saline | place: Antarctica: Organic Lake... | reverse complement strand
CATGTGCGTGTGTGTGTGCTTGTGTGTATGTGTGTGTGTGCGTGTGCGTGTGCGTGTGCATGTGTGTGTGTGCATGTGTGTGTTTGTATGTGTGTGTGAGTGAGTGTGTGTGTATGTGTGTGTGTGTGTACACACAGCATGCACAGCATGGTGACCAATTTTTGCTCACGCAGCTCCGATGGACCCGTCACACACACCCTCTACCCTGTTCTTGACCCCCAGGCATGTGTGTGTGGGGTCTATTTGGTCTGTTCTCGCACCTTTGCTCGCAACGGACGCTTTTAGTATGTTCGAGCGAGCGAGGTTGCATGAAAAGAGCCCTAAATTATCCACATCGGCACCATCCTTTTGCCCTAGGCCATGTTTTTGATTGCCAGGAACACACACAAAGCGTCGGTTTCGCGTCATTTGGCTTGTGTGTGTGTGCGTGTGTGTGTGTGTGTGTGTGTGTGTGTGTGTGTGTGTGTGTGTGTGTGTGTGTGTGGATGGCATTGTCAATTTACAGCACGCACAGCACGGTGCTCAGTTTTGCCTGCACGGGTCTGAAGGACGTTTAGCACACATATAACCCCACGTTTTCGACCCCTGGGAATGTGTATGGGGGGTTTGTTTCAGCTAATTTTGATGTCATTTTGGGTGTTTTGCACACTGCTTGCACCCCAGCAGATCAGCTTTTTTCCTGGGAGTATCAGCACAAATTCTGGAGTGTCAATATGTGTGTGACAAAAGTTTTAAAGCTTTGTAAAGTGTGCATTGTAAAACGGAGACCACCCGGACGTATATACGTAGGGACGTGCCCACGTAAAACCGCGCTTCTTCAACAGGCACATGGCGCAAAGCTGAACTCACGCATTCTGTTCAGCCATCTCTGACGTGTGGACTTGAAGCGCAGACACCTCATGACGGCTAGGGCCAGGGACGGGAGGGGGCGGCTTGGGAGTGGTCTGTGTGAAGGCTGCATTGCTGTAGATGTGGGCAGTAGATACTTCACGATCCTGCGCGTAATTACCAGGCCAGCCAACTACTCTTGTGTTGCTGTTGCTGAGACTAGGTGAACACGCTAAAAATAGGATGCGTTCAGCTTTTTTTAGTATCAGCCGACACAGCTGTACCAAAGTGCACATGCCAAGTTGCAATGTTGCAGGAACGTGTTCTAACCTACACATGCGCCCCTAGCGCACAAAACAAATGAGCAGTAAAGTACTGCTCATCAAATGAATGCAGGCGGTGGATTGTGGGAGTTAAGGGTGAGCATCTTCTTGCCCTGTTGTTTAGGGATACAGTAGGGCTAGATAGAAAGGTGGCATGCTAGATTTCATTCCAGGCCTCCCTACCAAATCTACCGATTGTTCCAAGCAAATGGACTTGGACACCCGGATGCCATAAACAAATACAAAGCAAACAACAGAAGCGCACCTGCACGGTCAGAGTCTGCTCATCTTTCATAGCTGGGGGAGGCGTGGGAGGGACATCTGTCTCAGCAGACTGGTCCATCTGCAATTTTGTAAAAGTGTCTGATTTGTCAAATTAACACGCTTGTCATCACAGGTGCTTTCTTTGTCTTTGTTTAGCACGCCAGTTCCTGCTCCCCCTTGTGTAACGGAGGGAAATTCCTAGCTGCAGGTGCCCCTAGAACCTAGAAGGATGCATCTATTGACTACAAAGATAAAATTGGTCAAATTCTTACCGTGGGTGGTGGTGGAGGCCGAGGCTCTAAGTCACGCAGCACAGCCTGCAGCACAAAAAAAGGGGGAGCAAATTGAACGATGCAAACCACTTTTGTTTAGACATGCTCCCTACCGACGCACACACACACACACGCGCACGCACGCACAATCAACACACATACGCACACGCACCCACACCCACACTTACACACACGGCAGCATATGGTCACCAGCAGTGAAGACCCAGGTAGCACTACCTCGTCTGTCTGCCCGCCTTCTCTATTTAAAAAGGGGGGCAACGAAGGAAGCAAATGGACATACGAAGAGGTGGCTACTGCATCTCACCTGCACAGTTTCTCTCAGGGTTTCAATTATGGTCTTCACAGTCTGCACACTGTCTGTGCGCATGCGCAGATCGCGAGGCCCGCGATCTGTCTCTATTTGGAGATCTAGGCAGGTGTCGGGCCCAGCATTTTTGCTACGGAGGTTGGAGGGAAGCCATTTCTTGATGACCTCGTACGGAAAGGTATTGAGCTCCTGCACAGGGGCGGAAATAAACGGGGAAATACTGGTGTATTGTGTCAGATTCGTGTGAGGTGTTCGCGCTTCAAGAACATTTTGTTTAAAGTCACAGCATGTGCAAGGATCTTAACACACAGCATCCAAGAGAAGGGCCAGAGGTAGCAGAGCAGTGAATCCCTATGGTTGACCTCAAAAGCCAATAGTCCCAAAAATGTCCTCAAAACCCCTTTTCCTCTTCCGAGAGTGACAAGAGGTGTACTTATAAGCTGGCTCGACTTGGTACCTGTAGCTTGCCATGGCCCACGTCCAAATGCAGGTGAACCCCAGTCCTCTTCACATGCATCAACACATCCTGCGCTTTCCCGTTAGGGGCCACCAGGGAGACCTGGAACTTGCCTTGATTGGAGAAGCCTGCACTTCCAGGAAGGCACACACACACACATTGTGGACACCGGAATCGGCGCAAAAAATTGTGGAAAACTCACACTTTCTGACACGCTCCATTGAATTGCATGAGCGTTTGATGGTTAGAGCACACGGCTTTACAAAGTGTACGTGTGTATGTATAATTGTGTGTATTTGTATGTGCGTAAGTGTATCTGTATGTGTGTGTGTGTGCCTGTGTGTGCCTGTGTGTGTCTGTGTGTGTGTGTGTGTGTGTGTGCCTTTGTGTATAGGTGTGCATGTGTACAAATGTAAATTTGGATGCACATGTGTAAATGTGTGTGTCAGTGTTTGTATGTGCGTGTGTATGTGTGTATGTATGTATGTATGTCCGTTTGTGTGTGTGTGTGTGTGTGTGTGTGTGTGCGCGCGTGTGTGTGCGCGCGTGTAAGAGTGTGGGATAAAAGTTACAAGTTTGACCACAATTTCTCACCCAGAACATGACACATGTTCGACAGCGTATGCATGCTCAAAAGAGGAGTGGTGCACTTACTCATCCGATCTCAATAGCGGTCAACGAATCGTCCAGCAAACGCTCTCCTCAACTGTGCGACTATGCATTTTACTATTTCATTATGCTTACCGGTATAGGTATATAAAATAATTACTACGGCAGCCAAAAGTCGTGACAAATAACAGAACGATTTTGACCTGGACGTACACGTTTTTATTAGGAATTATTACCATCAATCATGGCTGAGCAAGGTGAGGATTAATGTCCTGTGTACAGTAAACATGCTTGGGCTCTGCAGCATTTTGCATCTTGCCCTCTAGCAGCAGCAGTAGCAGCAGCAGCAGCATTACCACATGGTGGCACAAACATCTCAGCCTCTCTTGTGGGGCTTGTGGGCTGTCTGGGGGGGAGGAACCTGATGGTGTTTGCCTCTTTGCGTGTTCTCAGGCCAACACGCGCCAGCAGACGCTGCGACCCACCAGGAGCAAGGCCACCAACGGGATGGACCTACATCAGACACGAACAAGGCAGTTGTAGACGGCCTGGCCCAGGACTTGGAAAAGTCGGCACAGGTAAGGCGGAGGAGATCAATTACAAAGTCCAGAACACATCCTCCAGTGCATGCATGACTCCGCACATCCTTGATGCGAGCTATTAGTCTGTGCGACACCCCAGCTCCCACTTTCTTGCACAGTTCTACAGCGCCAACAACACTGCTTTACCTGGAAAAAGAGAGGCCAGGAAAAATATTGACCAGTGTCCAATTTAATTACGCCTTCTGCTCTTAACTGTCTTCTTGGGCCTGACCTCCAGGTGCAAGAGGTAGATGAACCGGACTTGGCCCTACGCCTAGCTGAGGGATTGCGTGAAAGACCAGAAGCTGCCATCACAACCCAGGTGGGTCAGAGCGTGGCGTGTTAGGCCCTGAGGCTCTCTCTTCTATTTTCGATGCAAGAATGCTGGCACACCCCATCAGCCCCCGGCGCTCAAGCGCAAACACATGCATGCATCTGAACACTCACACAACTGCTCATCTGTGCGTCGATGTATGCGCATGTGCAACACACACACATACATAAATGCGTAAATGCAAGCATGCAAATGGGCATAGACACACTCACACACAAGTAAGCACACGCGCAAACACAGCTTTGCCTGCGTGGGGTCATTTTGAAGCAGCTTGCTTGTTTTAGACTTGCATATATCCTGAACTAAGCACCAACACTATAAGTGCGTTCTCGAAACTCGGAAATTTGTCATTTTCCTTTTCCTTTTTTCATGAGCACCACTTGCTTTGACTGCATCTCACACAGATATAAGATTCCGGTTTAAATACTTTCACATGCAGGCGGCGGAGGGAAACATATACTCCTCCGCAGCCTCGTTTGAAGAGCTAAACCTTACACCTGAGCTGCTGAAGGTAAGAAGCGCTCATGCTTGTCGTGCACTTAATAATTTGCAGCAATGGCTGCCTGCAGACGCTATAAGCTAAAATTCTTCATAGCAATTCGATTCTTGTCAGGCTTGCACAACGTTCCCTCTTGTTCCTTTTTCACATCATATGTCTCTGAATCCCTCGTCACAGGGCTTGTACGTTGAGATGAAGTTTGAGCGACCATCACGTATCCAAGCCTCGACGCTCCCCATGATTCTTACACCTCCCTTCAAGGATCTTATTGCCCAGGTATGGCCGTGCTCATGTCAGGGCTGTGCATACGCTTTTTGGTATGCCTTATGGGGGGAGAGAATAATATATGAGCTATAGATTTGGCTTACATATAGAATGATGATACATGATAAATAGAAGAGCAAGTAAAGGTCTATTTGCTTTCATTCTCCTATCTTGTGTAAGCTTTTAAATGTAGAGCTCTCTGTTTTACAAGGAATAGGTCATTCGTATAATACGCCGCATCGTACTTAACACGTATTTTACCGGATTGAACAAATCGACCCTATTATACGGTTGCATATATTGCTGATTTTCTTAACAGAATTAGGCAATTTCCGCCCTAAAACGGCCTTCCAGCAAGCTTCCAACGCTATTATGTATTTTATAATATTTAATCAACATACCGTACCTTTCTTAAATCACCCCGCATAAATATCGTTCTTTGCCCTGCGGGGTGACTGCGGTAAGCATTTTTAAAATTTTATTGATCCTGCGGGGTTGTGCGGGATTGGTATAATCTGTGGCGATTGGCCCCCCGGCCTCTCCCCGCCCCCCTCCTGCCCCAGCAGCAGCAACACTGGTTGCCCCAAAGAGGAAGTCTTAGCAGGACGCACACATCTTTTCCAAGACCGCGACAACTGAGCAAAGCGAAAGGAGCAACAGCTGGCACCGACTGAGCCAAGTGCAGCCCAGCAGCTAACAGATGAGCAAGTGGGGCAGGTACTGTGGTAAACAAGGTCACGCACCAAGGCTGCCCGCACCCAAGCCGCACCATCAGCACGCTCAAGCACTCACACAAGCAAGCCACCAAGGCAGATAGTGGTTAGGTGAAGCAGAGGCAGAGGCAGAAACATTTTGGGGGGGATGGGCAACAGAGGCGTAGTGCAGGAGAACAAAGAGCGTCAAGCTAACCACATGCAGACAGCATGATGACTTTCCCTTTCCCTTTTGTGGTGTTCTCTCTCGTTTATAGCTGTTGCTGGCGCTGAACTGGGCTGAAAGTCCTGCAGGATGACAGCGGTAAGGGCACAAATATTTCCTGGGGTTCCTGGGATGCGGGAAAGTGCGGGATTAAACACAACGTTTCTGGGATTTCGAATACATAATGAGTACGGAAGGGTACGGTACAATATATTCAGTGTTGTGACTTTACGCCGTAAATGAGAATTTTGCACCGTATTACGATACGGTGTACGCCGTACTACGGTCATACCTTAGAAATTACGGTAAAACCGGGATTACGGTCCAAACCGTCATGTACGGTGGTAAATCGTACAAAATACGGTGGGTAAATCGTAGTAATTTTGAGGCGCGTGTCACGCAATTAATTTATTAGTTAACAGCCATGAGTGCAAATGTATCTAGGAAGAAGCAAAGGGTGGAAATGCATGGCAGTGGCTTGCCCATTCCAGAGACCTGGGTGTGAGGGAGCACCCTGCATCAGGGAGCCTGCAGGGCAGGGCAGGCAAAGCAAGCGCAGGAGAATAAAAATTGGTTGGGGAAGGACACACGTGCATGCACGCACGCACATACACACACACACACGCACGCACGCACGCACGCACGCACACACACACGCACGCACGCTTTGAGTTCGGTGAATTCCCTGAGTCAGACAAGGAGTCGCTCTGCTGAGGAAGAGCAGGAGCAGGAGCAGCAGAACAGCATGGACATGCAGCAAAGTGGTTCAGACAGGGGTTTTTTGAGGAACACATTTCGAGTAGCAGGAAGTTAGCTATCGTGGCACAAGTGCCACTGTAGCCCAAGGTAAAGAAATTACGGTAATTTACCGTAATCGAGGAAAACTATGGACCGTACCGTACACCGTACCGTAATCGACCGTAATACGGTCCCAAATTTGCGAAAACCGTACAAAATACGGTGGTGTACCGTAATTACGGTACCGTACCGTATTACCGTCAACCGTACCGTACACCGTAGGGTCACAACACTGAATATATTGGAACAAAACTGGAAAGGTTTGGGTGATGTTGGGGCGAATTAGGTCCATTTTGGGTCAAAATTCTGCAATCTCAGAAATGGCTTAAAATTACAATCAATTTACACGTGTATTTCGTATTTTAAGCGTATTTAACCTTATTGAACATCTCAAATGACCGTATGACCCATCCCTGGTTTTTACATTCTCCCTCGAAATGTAAATTTTCTCTCTAATCTTGGACATAAACGTACAGGCACACAATGGCTCAGGGAAAACGACATGCTTTGTGCTCTCCATGCTGAGCAGGTACGTCTTAACATGCAATATATATACTTGATATGTTGTGTTCTGTTAGTCAGGCATCTCGTTGCTGGGAGTATTGGCACTTTTCTCACCAGTGTTTGCTGGCAGCACTTCTGGGTTATACAGCTTTGATGGCCAGGAGGCAATTGCCGCCATGAAATGTTAAGAAACGTCAGCATTTCCTTGTCTTGATTTTGAAAAACTGCCACTCACTTGCCTTGTTTCCGAGCAAATTCTGATGTTTTGGGTCTACTATGGGCTGTGGCTCGCATGTCGCACACACATAATTCTCTGCCTGCTCCTGTGTTTCCTTCTCTTTTTGCATATTTGGACGAACTAACACAAAATATACGCGCACAAACTTGCAGGGTGGATCCCCAGAAAAATGAGCCTCAAGCGCTGTGCACGTGCCCTACGCGAGAGTTGGTAGTGCAGGTGTGTTTACAAATCTTGGCTTCAAAAGTGTGCTGTTGCACTCACTCACGCTAGCGTGACAAGTGCTGGAATTCTTTCATGATTGCTGTGGATTTTGAATGAAATTTGCTTTCAATATGCCACTGATGGCAGCTATTTCCTAGCACAACAAAACTTTTTCCCGATGTAGTGAGGCTTATTGCGTCAAGTTATATCTCTCTCTGCTTCTTGCAGAATCTGACTGTGCTGCTGCGTATGGCCAAGTTCACGGGCATCCGAGCAACCTCTACCGCATCTGACTCAGGGCCATCGTCCAGAGCGCGCAAGCAGCCTATCACAGAGCAGGTGGCTATTTGTTCGTGTTTTGTGTTGGATTAGCGACTACGCATTTAAATTGCACCGCTCAAAGCACAGCCTTTTGGGTGAAGGTAAAACTTAAAATGCAAGAGCAACCACTCACATTGCCATGCCTATTTACGTGTCAGACCTTCAAAATTTTCTTGCTTTAGCGTCCCTAGTCAGTCCGACTGTATTGCACGACATTTTAAGACAGTATCAGGTATCAAATTTTATCTTGTGTGTACTGAAATGAGTCACTGTGTTGGGTGGTCTGCCGTACATCACTATAATTTGCAGGAGCATGATGTGTCAAGTGTGCCTTATCGTACTGACTTATATCAAGCACACCTGAAAATTAGTCAGTTCCTCCCTGGCATGTTGGAGCTCCTTATATATTTTGCTCTTTGCTCTTTAGCAAACTTCTGACATGTTTGTTCACCTCAAATAGCCGCTTGCGTGACACAGGTCGTGGTCGGAACACATGGCAAACTCAAAAACTGGGCCCAGCAGCGCATCTTGTCTCTGGACACCATTCAAATCTTGGTGAGGTTGGGTGGAGCAAAGTACACTAAATTGCATCTGTGATTAAATAGCAAGAGACGTAGCGTTCAGGTAAGTATCGCTTTTGCTTCTGTCAATTGCACAGTCAAGACAACCATGAAAAATAAATATTTGAAACCAGTGTCATCCATGAATTGTTAATCCTGCACAGGTGTTTGACGAGGCAGATGAAATGCTCAAAGCAGATTGCTTTGCAGACGACAGCGTGCGGCTAATCAAAAACATCCGCAAGAAGAACCCACGAGTAAGCATGTCTAAGGATTGGAGAAATGGGATTTTGTGTCCCCCTTAGAAATTCACTGCACACCTTGCAATGCTTTTCAGCTGACCAGGAGACAGTGGCCTAAAGCAGCTTTTTCCTTGAGAGAAATTTGTGCATTTTTAAAGTCTACCGCACATCAATGTCATTGTGTGGTCTGTACTGCAGGTGCAACTGCTTCTGTTCAGTGCCACCTTCAATGATGTTGTGCGGCGCTTTGCCATGCAAATCGCGCCTTCTGCTAACCACGTGTTTGTGGCCAAGGAAGAGCTCTCCCTGGATGTCATCGCCCAGTTTAACGTCAAGTACGCAAAGACTGCATTCATTTGCAACATACGTCCACAATTAGACAACAAGCATACGTGCTGATCAACTTGCCATATTCAATCAAATGAGCAGGCAAGGTGGCAAAGTACTCTTTGTGCCTTGCAAACACATGAGCATTCTACCTGCATTTACTGTGCACATATTACTATACCAATAAAGATGTGAATAAGGGATGAAATGAACACATGTGTAACGCAGGTGCCCAGACCGTAACGCCAAGACGCGTGTGCTCAAGGAGATGGTGTTTCCCAATTGTGAAAAGCTGGGGCAGACAATCATCTTTGTGCGTACCAGGGAGGCCGCACGCCAATTACACAGCGCTATGGAGGGAGAGGGTTACAAGTGCACAAGCATCACCGTGAGTTTTTCTTGTGTGGAAAAGCGATTTGAATGTTTGCTGCCATGTGTGCTGGTTCATATTGAGTAGAGAACACACCGAAATTGCATCCTTTCCCAGCTTATCCTGTTGTTCTTATCTGTGGCCCTCATCATAAACCCTTGAGATGCTGACAAGAATAAAGGTGTCATGCTTCTAACACTTTGCTGTTTTTGCATGCCCCTCTGTTTGTCATTCAAAACCACTTCTATACTGGTGCATGATAGCAATTACTCATAGCTATACGCTTGTCTGCTGCGATTGTGTTATGACAGGGGGATATGGAGCACAGCGACCGTGACCGAGTGGTGCAAGAATTCAGAGATGGCATCACAAAAATCCTGATTGCCACTGACGTCCTGTCAAGAGGCTTTGACGTATCACAGGTATAGGGGTGTGAACAAGCAATTGAAATTACATGCATCACCACTTTCGTTAGGAAAGGATGTGCAGCCCTTGATGCGAGTGCAATGTTTAGTTACTACTATGTTTAGTTACTAACTACCATGTTTAGCTACTACTGGGAGCGGCACATACCTGTATATTGCTTTTCCATGTGCCATACTGTACCGTAACCAATCAGAGGTTTGAAAATACCAATAGTTAACTTCAATGCGAGCAATGCGAGGGGGGCAACACAGAGTCAATTAACACAATGCAAGCCTATGCGAAGGCCTTCTGGCCCTATGAGCTGCACCTACATGTGTGTGCGCGCGTACGTGTGCGTGCGTGCGCATATGTGCGTGCGTGCGCTTACGTGCGTGATTGTATGCGTATTTGTGTGTGTGTGTGTGCGTGCATGCGCGTACGTATGAGCGTGCATTGTGTACGTGCGTGTGTGTAAATGGTTGTGTACATACATGCGTGCATGCGTTGTGCACTTGTGCGTGTGTGCGTATGTGTGTGCGTGTGTGTTCACGCGTGCGTGTGTACGTACATGTGTGCTTGTGTGTAAATGTCCCATACATTGTGTATGTGTGTGTGTACATGCAGGTTCGTGTGTGTGCGTGGGCGTACGTGTGTTCGTGCACATGTGTGCGTGCGTTCTTATGTGCGTGTTCGTTTGTGTGCGTGCGCGTATGTATGTGTGTGCGTGTCCGTTTGTGCGTGCGTTGTGTACGTGCGTGCGTGTGTATATGGTTGTGTATGAAAGTGTGTGCGTGCATGCGTTATGCACTTGTGCGTGTGTGTGTGTGTGTGTGCGCGTGTGTGCGGGTACGTGATCGTGCATGCGCATGTGAAGGGATTGAAGACGCCCTTATTCTTGGTGTCCTTTCTCCCCAAGAGAAAGTCTCCAAGCTGTTTGTCCCCTTTGAGGGCGGCTTGGGAGTGAAACGAACTACCTCAATGAAAGAGAACAACACCTGTGTAAGGGTCCTTGCGTGTTGTTCATATGTGAGTTTGCTCTCTGTTCAACTGCCCAAAATCTTAAGATTTGCTTCCTCTTCCTCTAGCCACTATCACTGCTGCTGCTGCTGCTGCTGATCTGCTGCTCAGTTGCTGCTGCTACTGCTGCTGCTGCTGCTGCTGCTGCTCATGTGTGCTGATGGTGTTGTTTAGGTGTGGGCAGCCTTGGTGCGTGACCTCGTCTGCCCCACCTGCTTCTCTTTTAGCTGCTGGGTTGCTCTAAATTGCTCTGCTTGTGCAAGCGTTGGTCCTCTTCAACCCCTATGCCTTCCTTTCATTCTTCTTCTCCCTGCCACACAGCTTCCCCCTCATAAGTGCCAATGCCCCTGTGCATAACAGCTTTGCCCCTGAGGTGTCCTTACAACCAAATTGTGAGACCGTAGCATTCTTTCTCTGGCCTGCCAATCGGCCTTTTGTTGGCTGCCTCCTCCGCCAGCAACACAGCCCGTTCCGCTTTTGCTTGCTGGCTCAGACTGTTCGATGCCAGCTGCTGCTCGGCTTGCTTTCCAGAATTCTCCCTCAGGAGCAACCGGTGCTGGGGCTGTGGCTGCTGCTGCTGCTGTTGTACATGAGGCTGCTGGGAGGGGGTGGGGAAGAAGTCTCTCACTGTTCATGACTGGCAGCGACCCAGATAAAGTTTTTTTCAGCAACCCCGCACAATACCGCAGGGGTAAAAATAGATATTTATAAATACCGCAGTCACCCTGCAAAGCAAAAAACGATTTTTATGCGGGGTGTTATCAAAAAGGTACGGTACCAGTATATAGCGGTATCACCCAACGCTGACACCTAATAATCACTTAATAGTTAGGCATCAAAGTTGTTTACTTTGATGAACGCAAGCTATAATTGCTGCATGATGATATAAGACAAAGAGTGCCTTCTTATCTCTGGTTTCCTTTCTAGGTCACCCTTGTGATCAACTACGATGTCCCTGTGGAGCGTAACGGCCGAGAACCCAACTATGACACCTACATGCACCGTATTGGGCGCTCAGGGCGCTTTGGACGCAAGGGAGTAGCCTTCAACCTCATTGCACAGCCAGAGGTAAGGAGAAAAGGAAATGGCCTACGAATGGCTTGTGGCTTTTAAAAGTTAGGAGGGACGTTTTCGGGCGTAGATTGCAATCGCAATGGGAGGAAACTGTTTAAGGGGAACCCAGACAACAAGATGTGTCAACGCTCGCAAACTGCATAAATCAAGGAAATACGAGATGGAAAGCATGCATCTGTCTAGCTGAATGAGTGGCATATACAAATCATGTGATTTTTCCAGGATGAATGATATTAATGCCTCTAGTTCTATGGCCATTTCAAATTGCCCCCTTGCGACAGGACCTGCTCTTTCAGCAGCTTCGACGTGTAAATTTGAACCTCCTGGTTCATCAATCTTATTTTCTCTCAGCTTGTATCATTTGCTCTGTCACATCCAATGCATCCAATACTTTTTATTGCTTATTCCAGCTAGGCCTCTACGAGTAGCAGTAAGGCTGTAGATCAAATGCTTCATCTTTCTTGTGAATATCTGAGTATATATCAGGCTGATTGTGTGCAGTCTGCTTTTAACGTCGTTTTATATTTTCTGCGGTTTGCAGGATAAACGGATCATGGATGCCATTGCCTCCTACTTCAACAGGACAATCAGCGAAATTGAGTGGGATGATGAAGATAGATTCTTGACAGTTCTAAAAGAATCAATGTGAGCTGCAAGGGAGCACTGGCTGACAGCAAATCCATTTGAGATGGAAAGACCCTTCAGTCAGCCTAATTCAGGGTAGTTGGATGCTGGCTGGTCTCGGCCAGCCACATAAGAACCTCACTTTTGGTACAGAGTACAAAGGATTGAAAGATTGAAAGTGTATTCTAATATTCTAATGAGATCAGACATGCATCTGCGCTCATAATAACAAGGTATGCACTGCAATATAACACAAGCAACGACAGTCATGGTTTGGGTCTGGGTGCTACGGTGCTACGGCACACAATGCCCCTGACCCACATTGATTTCTTTTTAATTGTTTGCCTGGTGCGGGCACCTAAGTAACCCCCTCCCTTTATCATGCTGGCCGTGTCATCACTACCAGCGGAGCCTTTCCCTTTCTTTTCTAATGCGACAATTAATAGAACAATGGTGCACGACAGGTTGGGTCCCCAAAACAATCTCAGAATTGGCACATGGCTGTGTGTAATAAAAACTTGATTTTTTGGTTTACATAGGGAATTAAGAAAATACCGCGCAGGCAGCAAAAACCACTCCCACATAACTTAAGAAAAAGAAGCCACTTTGGTATGGGGTACCGTAAAACTCATCCACCACAAAGAAAATGTAAGGACCAGCAGAGTTGCAAGCTCGACCTCAGGCCGAAACCGACTCCTGATGAAATTTGGTCATGGTTTTGGAAAATGCGCGTCTGTTTCAGAGAATGTGATAAAGTTTAGAAGCGAGTTTCCTACTTGTTTGAGAGTTAAGACCCAGCTCCTGAAAAAGCTCCAGTGCGTGATTGTTGAAGACCCACCCCTCCCAAAAGGGTGGTGTGGAGGGTATCGGAAGCTTTCTTGAAAAATGATGCATTGGCCTTACTGCCTACGCGGCACTCAGCTGGTCCTGAAATCTAATGTACTTGCAGTACTTGATCTCAATGAGGTGAATGTCACGTTGGAGAATTGGAGAATGCTGAGATTTTTGGGTCGGTGCCGTCTGGAGAGGGCGGATCTGTTGGTCTTGGATGATGATGCTGCTGAAGTGTTCCCGGTCTCCCTTAGTTGCCCCAATCCTAGAAAAGACAAGAAAAACTACGCAGGCAGCAAAACACTCCCTGCATCAATTAAAGGAGCACCAAAGAAAAAAGAAAACTAGTGGGGATCTGGCTGGCAGCCCCCTGCTCCATACCCAGACCGCGAGAGCAAGGGGGTCGTCTAGTTGTAATCAGTTTGTGCTCTAAAAGCACCGAGTGAGCATACAATTTAAGGGCGGTCTTGTGGGCCCTCTCTGAATCGAGGCCGAGCTCTTTCAAATGATGCAAAGTGGTGGAAATATGCATTGATCCTCCCACACCAAGAAAGATGGTGTGAAGTGTATCTTTTTAAGCTTTTAGCGTTTGCATCAACCGTCGTGCTGTTTATTAGATGCCTCCAGCTGGTGTCCAGGCCAGTGTCTTCACAATACATCACTTCTACGAGATGTATCCCCCTCTTGTAAGCGTTAAGCTCGTGAGCTTCGTGCACTTGTCCATGAGATCTAGCATGCTGCACCTGTCGCAAGTGCGTCGGAAAAGAGTGGGCTGTTGTAGGCGGCTTATGTCAACTAAAATCAAACACCAACCACAAAATTGCCAATTGTTTTAACACGGGGTGCGAGTACAAAAATGGTTATTTCAAACATAATTGATTTCAATTTGTTTCAACTAGAAAAATGGTTGAATCAACTACGGTTGATTCCTGGATGAAACAATTTGCTTTCATCTCTAGTTGATCTCTGGTTGAAACAAGCCTAATACATCTGAGATGGTTGACTCAACTATGGCTGTTTCAACTCGGGGTGCGAGTATAATTCTGGTTGATTCAATTGCAATTGATCTTAAGCTGAAGCAGGTTGAGTTCATTTGCTTTTCATTAACAATTGAAACAAAAGAACTCAAATGTTCTTGACCACTGGCTATTGTACTCCAAGTGCAACCAGAAATGAAGTGGAATGGCTGGTGTGTTGATGAAATGAGTGCATGCCTGAAGTCAAAAACAAATGTATCATCATCAATTATAAATCAATGGCGCAGTATGTACATGGAACGAGCGTGCAACAGTGCGTCTTGGACCAACTTAGTGGAGCATCTGTGGCTCAGTCCACTCAACATGTCATGTATCACCTATTGATCCATTGTAATCCCTGACATCCTCAGACTCAGCTTCAGTATTCTTGCCTTCCACTTTCACTGATTGCACCACCTCCCATCCACCAAACCCAACCACCTCAACTTCCAGCTGCTGCATCATCTCCCTCCATTTGGGCTCACGCTGCTGTCCCCACTGCCTCTCTTGGAAGGGATCGATCATGTGCATCTTGATCTGCAAGGAATTTGGAAAGTGCACTTTGGGAGATGACTGTTCATGCCTTGATTGAGGATGCAGGTATGCACAACACCCTTGAAAAAAGTATTGCCAGTCAGGAGTACCAAATAGTGTCAAGGAGTGCCAAACAAAGATAACAATGGCATAACATTTGAACCAATTTGCAAATACCAGGCCAAAATCCCATGTAACCTAACCTAACCAATTTTAAATACACACATGTCACAGTAATGCAGAATGGAAATGAGGCATGTCCGGTCCCGATAGAGGGCACTCCCTCTAAATATGGAAGAGTCTTTAGAACAAATTCAGCAACTTTACATTCAATGGTTTAACCCAATCCGACCCCAATTGACAACTTACCGCCAATGCTGTGAATGCAAGAGCCTCGAAGGTCACCACCGGCATGTGCACAGTCTGATTTGTGGCCAGGTTGATGTGCCCGCCAAATGCTGCAGCGAGAGCCATTAGAAACGAGTGGTTGTCGAAGGGCTCACGGATCTTGCAGTTACCGAGGCCAGCTTGATCGGGACCGAGAATCTGAAAGAGATGATATTGTGTTGACACTCTATGAGAAAATGAAGAGCACTGTTTGGTTGTTGGCAAAAAGGACAATGAAGGCTAGTGGACTTTTTGAAGCGGACGGGATCAGGCCTAGTGTCCTCACAAAAGTTAAACTCAATCAGCTGAACCTCCCACTGGTTTGAATTCAGTTTTTGTCTTTAGCAAATTGTTGAAAATTTGAGTTACAGGTGATTACACGAGAGAAGCACACAGTGCTAGGTTAAAAAAGGATGGCGTCAGGACGAGAAGAGGCTTTTAAATCACGTGCTGTTAGTCTTGGTAGCAACCAAGAGGGCAATACTTTGACAGTGCTTCTCATATCTAGGCCTTGTTCTGATAGTTTTGTTGCGCTGCCTACGCAGGGTGGAAGGAGCCGATTCGGTATAATTCTAGCTGCTTATCATATTACTTTGCAAGCCGGTAGATGTTTTAGAAGGGATTTCCCCCAGGGGCAGCTGCTTTGATGAAGGTAGCCGCAACGTCAAAGTACGTTGTGAATGCTTTTAGCATCAGAATATTCATTACTTATAAAGCCTACATAAGACTTGAGTTTGTAGAAACGAAGGGCGATGGTGACTAGTGGAGGTTTGGGTGTTTTCCTGGATGTGGTGGCGGTGGAGGTCTAAGTGTGAGAGACATTTTTAAACTTGGTTCATTTGCATTGCGGTTTGGCTATCTGTGGTTATATGGATTTGTGAATGATTATGGCCGCTAAAGCTGCTAGTCCTGCATGTGAGACGGTATTGGTATAGACGTAAAATTATACCTCTTGGGTTCATATATAATGGGGTTTGTTTAGGTGAGGGGTATCCACCTGAACCAGTGTCTTGCCCTTCTTCTTGTTCATTTGAGACTGCCATCAATGTACGCTCAGTGTAATGGTGGGAGATCTTCATTTAAAATAGGGGCTGCAAAGGTGGCAGGTTTCCCACAAAGGCTGCAGAGGTGGCAGCACTCCAAACAGAAGGAAGGCTTTCTTACCTGACAGAGATAGCAGAGCAGTCCTGCATGAGCACATCCATCTCTGGCAAAGACAACCAGAGCAAGATGCTCAAGTTTAAGAGGAGTATCGACTGTATGCTATACTGTTTAACGACTCATACACTGCAAAGGAGGCAAGTTGAGTGCCATTATTCAGTCTTCCTCCAACACTCTACTATACCCATTGAAATCCCTCGCCTTAATTATATTCTTGTGTTATCCTCTTTCCTTTGAATAACTGGCACCAGAAAAAGGTTGACGGGGATCAGGAGTTACAGACTTGACCTGAATAAAACAAATGTCCATGCTCGTGCAGCACCCGGCACTGAAACAATTTAAAATTACCTGTGCTGTGTCCATGCAAATGATGTACCTGCCTGCTGCCACTGTGTTGAAGCGCTGGTCAGGCGAGACCGCCTGCAACGTGTACATCCACGTGGACGAGTCATTGCACGGCATGGAGGCGCGCTTATTTATGGTGAGATTTTTTATCCACTGTGAACGGCAAGCACCTAAAAATAAAACGTAGAGAGTGTCAACACCAGCGGCACGGATTAGAAAAGAATGGTGTTCTGCACCACCCATTGGATGCAGAGACATACAATCATCCCACCTGGAAAATTAAAATAAAAGAAGCTTATCTGT
>Ga0307951_1000989_pt1 | contig 17013 bp, 24 predicted proteins | sample OrgLakmetagen374_FD_201842 | JGI IMG/M metagenome (GOLD analysis project Ga0307951, IMG submission 201842) | Saline water microbial communities from Organic Lake, Antarctica - #374 | ecosystem: Environmental > Aquatic > Non-marine Saline and Alkaline > Saline | place: Antarctica: Organic Lake... | reverse complement strand
CCAATGTAATCTAATATAGGGGGTAAGGGTAAGGGTAATCTAATATAATCTAGAGTTGCTAGGAAAGAGAGAGAGAGAGAGAGAGAGAGAGAGAGAGAGAGAGCACTCTCTTACCCCTACATCTGTTTCATGTTTCCTCTGGCTCCATTTCTTTTATTTAGCTAGATAGATGTGGTTACAGGCTTTTTCAAAGCTTCCGCTTAGATGCCCCCTGAGGCATATAGCAATGCAACCTTACCTCATCTAACAGCTGCTCTAGAGAGGTTTCATTCATGTTATGCTTGCTTGAGCGCAATACCTTTACACGGACAGCAGTGTGCTTTCCCCTGTGAATAATGCTAAGAACAAACATCAGTACTTCTTGGCTGCTAGGCGCTGTTGGTGTTAAGGCAGATACATAATATCCAAGTACGCTGCATCAATTAAACAAGTCCTCGGTTCTGATTGTGCTTTGCTGCATGTTTAGTTTAGTTTAGTTTGGATTACAAAGGCATTCAACCTGGAATGGCTGCTCAACCTATGAGAACGAGGTAAACCTCATAACAAACCAAGTAGGGCTGAAACGCAACTGGAAATTGCTAACCTTAAACACACGAGAAGAAGTAGGCAAAAAGACATCAAAGTGTAGAAGTTGGTTCACCAAAGTAGACGCATACTGAAAAATAGTTACCTTTCAAAAGGTCAAAACCCACAAACATTGCATTCAAATAAGTTGGACAAGTTGGAAACGCAGGGACAACTGGAGTTTGAACACAAGTGTGAGACTACTGAAACCTGACTTTGCTGCGTGAGGTTGGCATACAACGGGAAGTGCCTGCTAACCTGCTTGTACATCTGATTTCAATTTCGATCTTTATACATGACTCTACAGTCTAAGCTAGGCAAGTGCTGGATCAGAGTTCATGTAGCCGCAGGGCTCGCAGCAAGTTTGATGTTTCAGACCCCCTCATTGTGCATGTGCTGCTCCTCACAAATGAGTATATGTTTTATAATATTGCCTCCCTCATTCTTGGTATCCTCAGTGTGACAGTCCATTTCTTTCTTGTGCGCAAAACACACAGATGATTCCCCCTCTTTGATTTTATGCAGTCAGCTGGTCCTGGCAGATGCCTGATTGGCTTTATTCAGTGCTGCGATGTCACAAACAGCGTCGTGCCTTTTTTCCCTTTCCAAGTTTTTTTTTTGTAGGTGCTACAAGTCTGGTAGTGTCAGATTTAGTTTCAATTTTCGACACTGGTTGTTTTCGTTTCACCAGCCAATTGCCATCAGCCAGAGACTCGGGCTGTAGGCCATCCTTGTAACCCCGTAACCCCGTACAAGTCTGGTGCTACAACCACAATCATCACTTTTTACATGTTTTACATACGCAGCCTAGCAGTCACACGTTTTGACTGATGGCTTTATGTTCAAACTCTAAGAGCTGCTTTAGGTCATGACACCCAAAGAGCTCAGAGTCTTAGGATCAAAAGCACACGCCCGGACATACTCGGGAGCGGCTAAGACTCATACGGCGGAGCAACACGGCAGCCCTCAGCGTGGTAGCCGTGGCAGCAGTCATAACCAGGGCCCGGCTGTAGCTTGCGACCTGCTCCTGGCGAGTTAGGCACCGGCTCCCTTCGCGGCCAGGCATGCCCTGGCTCACGGTTTCAATTGGCAAGTTGTGGAGGACAGCATCGGCTGGTCTGCTGTAGTTGCGTGAGCTGGTGGGGTGGGCAGCTAGAGAGGAGGAAGAGGAGCTGTTTTTGGGGGTTTGCATGCGTCCTTTGTTCTCTCTTCTGCTCCGCTGCACTTGTTCTCTTGGCACTCCTGGTTTTGTGAGGCTCTCTCAGCCTCTTGTTTCCTGTTTCTGACTGAGGCTTCTTATACACACATATCCTGAGACTTATCGACAGCTTTGTTCTCGTTCTCCTTGATGCTTTCTCTTAGCGCTTCTTCAAAACAAACGTTCTCTTTCTCAATACACTTTTCTCTTCTTCATACATCAGTTTCCTCTTCAAAACAAAGGTTCTCTTTCTCTATGCACTTTTCTCTTCTTCAATTTCCTCTATTTCTTTTGTTAAGCCAGGTTTAGTTTCAGGCTTTTTCCAAACTTCCGCTGAGATGCCCTTTGAGGCATATATAGTGATGTAACCTTACCTTACCTTAGGATCAAAGTGTTACCTTACCTTAGGTTCACAATGTCCCTTACCCTTACCCCCTTAGGTTCACAATGTCCCTTGCTCGCAAGTAGCGTCTCTCAATATCATCGTGCCTTTATTTCCTAAGGATTATTTTGTAGGTAGGTGCTACTACATCTCTGGTGCTACAACAAATACTCCTCACATTTCAACCAGCGCAGCCTAGCAGTCGCTGAGTCAAGGCAATTTTAATTCCCGAAAGTAAAAAGATTAGGTGCTTTGTTCTCTTGGACTAACGCGTATCTGTAAAAGGCTCTTTACAACAAGGCTCTTAACAACCGGCGTACGGGAATCACAAGCAAACAATGGTGAGAGAATTAGCATTTAAGAGGCCTGCACCACATTCTGTCCAAAGTCAATCGTTCCTAACCACAAGTATGTTGTATCTGTGCTTCCTAAACAGTGCTGTATGCATGTCAGGCAAGCGCAGTCAGTTCCATTTGCCCATAAAATGTACACAGCAGCCACGTTCTTGGCATACACAGGCACCAGGACAATTGTCCGGAGCATCTATTATCTGTTGAGTCTCTAAGTAGGTAAACTTCAATCAGAGAACAGCTAAGCGGAGCTAAGGAGTCCCATCTTCCCAGATGGTTCACTCGCTTCCAAGTTAGAGGGCACCTACGTCTGCACCCTGCTGACGCCATCCATTATGATGTCCATTGAGTCATCGTAGTAGTTGGCTGCAAAGGAGTAGAGCGGCGGGATTGTTTGTTAGCAAATATGCTAGAATGTCCAGTACATCACTGGGCATTAATGGACAAGGGAGGCTGGTGCTCATATGTTTTCGCCCTTCACATCCTACCCAGACCCGTGCTGACAATGTTCACATGCATTTTCATTCTTAAAGCGCTGGAAACTCTCTTCTCTCTCTGTGCAAGTGCTACCATCAAATGCATGCTGACTCGAATTGTCGAAGCACTGATACAAGGCTCTTGCTCACACACATACACACACATGCAAGAGTTTTATGCGTGTAAATAACTTACGGAAATAGTCTTGGATGGCCACCATGGACAGCTTATCCTTCTTCATGTGGCGCAGGGCCTCTTTATTGCACCAGGCTCCATTGATGGTTGTCACGGTGGGGATGTCCAAGTTCAGGGCCAGGCGCCTCAGCTCCTTGCCTGGTGGTGTGTGTGTCGTGTGTGTGTGTGTGTGTCGTGTGTCGTGTGTGTGTGTGTGTGTCGTGTGTGTGTGTGTGTGTGTGTGTGTGTGTGTGTGTGTGTGTGTGTGTGTACGTGTGTGTGTGTGTGTGTGTGTGTGTGTGTGATAGTGGGCGTGTGTGTATATGTGGATGTGTGTATGTGTGCGCGTGTATTTGTGAATATGTATGTTGGTATGGTAAAGATGTCTTGCATGATTGGCGCGGGGGAATCAACGAGTCTTAGGCAACTTACAAGTTGGACTCATTAGCACATATTTCCAACATATTTCATGTAAAATCGATAACGATGAGTATCGGGACAAACATGCATTGCAATGCGTTTGAAAACAAGGTTGCTACTATTCTACTAACATAATCGGAAAGATAGAAACAACAACGTTAGAGATCCAGGTGTAAAATGATGTGGAGAGCATGCATGCAAGGTTGTCTTAAATGTGATCAATACGAGCGACCATCTACGCTCTCTGGAATCAGGAACATGCTCATTCATTCTCGCGGTGAATGTTTGAGCCTTAACACGCGCACACACCTATTCTCCTGCTACAGATTGGCATGCAAGAACACATGTGCATTACGTCGTCGTGCTCACCATCAGTGCGGTCCAAGTCGTCGCTGGAGTTGGTCATGAAGATCATCTTAATATCTCCGTTCCTCATCATGTCAGTGGGGTTGGGCCGTCCTTCATGGATCTTGTACACAACTTCACAGGGCACACCGTTTTCACTCAGCGCCTTGGCAGTCCCAGCTGCGAGGGTTATTGTGTGTATGTGCGTGTGTGTAAGAGAGTATGTGTGTGTATTGTGTGTGTTGTTTGTGTGTTGTGGTGTTGTGTGTGTGTATGTGTATGTGTATGTGTGTGTGTGTGTGAGTGTGTGTGTGTGTGTGTGTGTGTGTGTGTGCACCTTGACCAACCAAAACTTTATCTGATTTGATGCAGGGAAACGTCTGGGTTTTATGCAACGAAGATTACCAACGAGGGGGAACAGCAGCTACTTACATGTAGCCACAATTCCATAGCCCAAGTCCGCCAGTTCCCGAGCGATGGGCACAATGTCCAGCTTGTACTTGTCAGCCATGCTCACAAAGATCTTGCCTGACATGGGCAGCTTTTGTCCTGCTGCGATCTGTGTACATGTGTTAATGTTTGTGTATGTGCGCAGCATGTGCTAAGGGAATGCTGTAAACATTACAATGTCATGGCAACACAGGAAATACCCTTCAAGTTCAGCACACCCACCTCAGACAACTGAACAACGGAGCAAGATCAGTGCAAAAAGTTGTGTAACTGACACATTCCGCGCATTCCACACTTTCATCCAAGTCAAAGGAAAGGTTTGAACACAAAGGAGAAGGAAATTGACCCTTTCACTACGACGCAAACTTGAGATAAAGAAGCTTAAGGAGTGAGGCATACAGACTGAATCTTTGAAGCCCTTCACAAGCCTCAGATCTTTCTCAGGAGCCCACACCACTGGTATGCCACCATACCAACATGCACACCTGTGCCTTGGCGTAGGCGCCTGAAAATGTCTCATCAATGCCCATGACCTCTCCAGTGGAGCGCATCTCTGGGCCAAGTACTGGGTCACAGCCTGGGAGTGCACGCACGCGTTATGTGAGTGTGTATGCATGCAAGTGCGTGCAGTTCTGTGCAAGCACAGATTTGTGTGCATATTTTGTGAAGTGCTGGATTTGAAAAAACGTGAGGGCAAGCAGGATATTCAGTTTCGTCATTTTGATTGTGCATCATGCAACGAGGTTGACTCACACACACACACGCACACGCACACGCACACGCACACGCACACGCACACGCACAAACATGCATACTCACACACCAGCAAATTCGAGCAGCGACACCACCACACCTTTCAGATGCAAGTGCGCCTGAGTGCAGCCAGTCTTGTCCACTAAATCCTCCCCTCTCCCTCTCACGTATCTCACGCAACCGCTCACACCCACCCACCTGCAAACTTTCGCCATGGCACCACCACCTCCTTGACGCACACGTGTGAAAAGGTGGGCTCCTCCGTGAAGTTGATCTCTGACAGCAGCTTGCCTGACATCAGCAGTGATGCGTACTTCACAATGGGGTGGCCGATGGCCTTAGCTACAAAGGGAACAGTCCTGCGATGCGCAGAAAGTGTGCTTATGAGTGTGTTCTGAATTATCTTTAGATCCCCTACTGCGAGCTGCAAGGGTTCCAAACACTACTCTTGTACTCTATTTTTACACTTTTTATACACTATTTTTAATACACTTTTTACGCTTCTCGAGTTCCCGGGCCTCGACCGACCTCGGGACGAACACCTGCACCTTCAACAGACCGATGCAATGGTGCCTAATAAAAGCAGTCATGCTCCACTGTGGCATGAGGCATGACTGAGGAGCAACACATTCCTTGCACAGAAGCATTTCTTGTTGCACAGGCTGCTCGTCATTTTGGCACACAAGGATTGGATACAGTAATGGCACTTTTTGGGGCACTTTAAGCGTAACAAATACCGACTACACAATGGGAAGGGCGGATGAATTGGGGCAGGTAAAGGCAGTACAGAATATATCAAGCACAGCCTAGTTGCATGTATGTCCTCTTACCGGGATGCACGAGGGTTGGCCTCAATGACGTATGGCTGCCCATCTTGAATGGCCACTTGAACATTGATCAAGCCCACCACCTTGAGCTCCTTGGCAATGGCCTTCACCCACACCCTGATCTTGTCTTGGATGTCCTTGGAGACGGTCTGCGTAACATTTGTTGACAAGTGTGCATGCACATTTGCTTGGTATCGTCAAAGGACCGGTGAGCCTGTTGCATTTGGGCTAACGTGCCCCAACAACACTGCACAATAAGGTCCCCACGCAATGGGGTGGCAATTGTGATACATCCTCATCATAGCAGCGAGGCAGCTAGCGAGGCGTCAGTGCTTCCCACTTGGGCAGTGACACAGCAGCTTAATACCATGGCATGGCTCATTGAGAAGAAGGAGGGGTTACCTGAGGGGGTATGACACACGCAGAGTCGCCTGAGTGGATGCCTGCTTGCTCAATGTGCTCCATGAGAGCGCAGATCGTGACGTTGCCTTCCCTGTTTAAAGACACGTGCATGTGTGTGTGTGCGTGTGTGTGTGAGTGACTGTGTGTGTGTGTGTGTGTGTGTGTGCGTGACTGTGTGTGCGTGACTGTGTGTGTGTGTGTGTGTGTGAGAGTGACCGTGAGTGTGTGTGTACATGTGCGTGTGTGTATGTGTGTGTTGGTCTTGATGTGTGTTATTGTGTACCACAGCTGTAATGGAATTCCATGAAATGCTTGGAACAGGGAGAGAGAGAGAGGGAGAGGTTTAGGGTTAGGATTAGTTTTTGCTAAGAGGTTTAGAAGTAAACAGTGCGTGCACAAGGAGAGTGCACACCTGTCGCACAATGCATCCACGTCCATCTCCACTGCCCTGTCTAGGTACTTGTCCACCAGCACTGGCCTGTCAGTGTCCACCTCCACGGCATACTGCAGGTACCTGGACAAAATAGGAGGGGGGTCGCGCTCTGTTTTGCGCCTCTCAAACTTGCATCCTGTCTTTAATAGGACAAATACTTCTCAGCTACTTTGCAATGCACGGAGTATTATTTTTATTTGTCAGCAAACGGCAGCGCTATTGTGTCCCCCACTTCGTATACAAACAAGACACTCATACCTGTTTAAGTCTTCGTCAGAGTAAATGATCTCCATGGCCCGTCCTCCCAGCACAAAGGATGGTCGAATCATGACGGGGTAGCCTAGCTCTTGGGCCTGCTTCAGTGCCTGCTCCTCGGTCCGCGCGGAGCCTCCTGTTGAGCGTGCGCACGCATGTGTGTGTGTGTGTGTGTTTGCTCATGTGTGATGTGACTGCAAAATGACTCCTCTGTTTCGCTTCTGGGCATACAACTACACTTTGTTTGTACCGCATTTCTGCATACCTTCACACACATAATTGCACGGGATCACACACACCTGTGGGCTGCTTGATGTCTAGCTTGTACAGCAGCTCCATCCACAGGTCACGGTCCTCTGCCTTGTCGATAGAGGAGGGCTGTGTGCCCCACACCTGCACAAAGCCATTTCCTGAAAGGCAAGGACAAGCACACAGCAGGAATTTAAGCAAACAGTTGCAAACCCCTCTCTCTCTCTCTCTCTCTCTCTCTCTCTCTCTTTCTCTCTCTCTCTCTCTCTCTCTCTCTCTCTCTCTCTCTCTCTCTCTCCCTCTCTTACCGCTGGCAGTGGGGATTTTGTTCTCGTTCAGGTACGTTTCTAGAGTGGTTGCAATCTTCAGAGGCGTCTGGCCACCAAACTGCACGATGATGCCCTCAGGCTTCTCCTGCAAACCAGGGCAAGGACACAGAAGTTTTTGGTGTTTGTAACAGACCTTGCTGACTTGCATTGACAATAGGCGAGAGCAAACACAAATCAAAGCGAGCACATCACAGTGAAACCTCACAATGCTCCTGCAGCACAGAATTTGTGGGGGGGCACATGCTGGCGCACATGCAGAGCGTGGGCACATGAAAACACACAACTCACCAGCTCAATCACGTTGAGCACATCCTCAACAGTGATGGGCTCAAAGTACAGACGTGTGGAGGTGTCGTAGTCGGTGGACACAGTTTCTGGGTTGCAGTTCATCATGATGGTGTCGTAGCCCGCTTTTCTGCAGTACAATAAAAAAGGGGAATGCTACTTTTGAGCAAAAATGTTACAACTCAGGAAAAGTGGGTATACACACTATTGTGGTGCTTGATGTCTGCATAAGAAAGTGTAAGGAAAAAAGGAGATCATAGAACAAAAAGGCGCTGAGCGCTGATACGCACACACAGATGAGCAGCTGTGCAGTGTGGCCTATTCTTTATTGCAGCACTAGAAGAGGTCGCGCTTCTGGTCAACTTCACTTCTGTTTAAGCCCACACAAAAGTTAGCCTGACGCGTATGACAAAAAATCATGCACCTTCATTAATGCCAACACAAGCACAGAACCACATACGCACACACAGGCGATGCAAGCCGGGCCAGACTCACCTCAGGGAAAAGGACGCATGACAGCAGCAGTAGTCAAACTCAATACCCTGGCCAATGCGGTTTGGCCCCCCACCGAGGATGAGCACCTGCGCATACGACGTTTGATTGCATACACCATTACACGTTGTAATGGGAAATGTGCACCTCGGTGGCATGTACATGTCCCTGCTGCCCTTATCTCACCAATCAAACCACTTTGGGTGACAGGTATAACTCAAAAAAGGGAGGCAGTGGACTGACATGTTCACGAGGAGGAAGGACAGAAGAAAATTCCTTCAATTTTCTAGCCATGCTGTAGGTATGCATACTTCAAATACAAAAAGGAGGGACAGATGAGCTAGCAGCAGGAAACATACAGGCACACACATGCACAGAGGGTATAAACACTTTTTTCACCTTCTTTGAGGGCACGGGCTTGCTTTCACACACGCCGTCGTAGCAGGAGTACATGTAGGGCGTGTCAGCAGCGAACTCGGCAGCACAGGTGTCGATGCGCTTGTAGGAGGGGATGATGCCTTTGGATAGGCGGAAGGCGCGCACCTCCTGCCACGTCGAGCCTGCAGGATCATGTGTGTGTGTGTGAGTACGTGTGTTTGTGTGTGTGTGTGTGTATGTGTGTGTGTGTGAGTGTGTATGTGTGTAGGGTAATGCAAAGTTATAGGTATTTTGGCAAGGCAAAAGGAACATGCCTTGCCTTTAAGGAGGGCTAGATACCGTTGTTACAAACATGGTGCTGGCAAGAGAAGTAGTGGTGACTAGCTTTGAAGCAGGGGTAAAAAACACACAGCTGTACAGTTAAAGGCAGGAAACCTAACATTTAAAATCACTGCAACAGTGTACAATGACTGCAGCAGTGAGCATATTGTACGTTTACTATATGCCACCAGCCAGCATGCCATCCACTCGGAACAAACAATCGAGACGGATGAAACGGTCGCGTTTGACATACACATTTAATTTCAGTTTTTTTGGCTGAAGCCAGGAGCTACACGTGAAGAATAAGAGCGCAAGAGTGCGCTGATGTACAGGCTTGTCTGAGCGTGTGCAATCAAAAGGCGCACAGCCAAGCAGCCAGAACGCACCCAGCAGGCGTGCCAGCTGAGAGTCTGCAAAGCCCCTGCGCTTGAGCTGCTGCATGTCCTGGGCGTCCAGGTCAGCAAAGGTCTTAGTGCGCAGCCACAGCCCAATGTCGTGCAGCTCCTTGTGCTGGTTCAGCCACCAGGGGTCAATCTGTCGTGGTATGTGTGTATGTGTGCATATATACACATATGTATTTGTGTGTGTGTTTGTGTGTACGTGAGTACGTGTGTGTATGTGCGTACCATTAGACACCACTTGTGTTGCCAGCAAAGGCTTTCTCTTGCGAGGACATGCGTTTCCTCTCCTCATACACCATTAGTAGTAGTGGGGAAAATCAGAAGAAATCAAATGTAACACATACACTTACACCATTGACAAGCATTTCTGACTCATTCACTCCCAGTCCAATTCAAGCATATTCACTTCAGCACACGTAATGCTCTTTCACAAGGCCACCTTCCCCCCTCATAAATCAATTCACACACCCCACTCACGTTGGTGAGCTTGAACAGCTCGTCCACTCCCAACCCATCCTCAAAGGCCTGCTTCAGCGTGATGGTGCGCTCCGGGTTGGGCACACGCAGGTTGTACAACAGCTCTGGGTGAGACAGGCGCTTGTAATTCTTGGGCAGGTCCCAACCGTCCAGACCTGGACCAGGAGTACGCACGCAGGAAGGCACGGTTGCTTACACAAGGAGCACGCAGGAAGGCACGGTCGCTTACACAAGGAGCACGCCAAAAGGCACGGTTGCTTACACATGGAGCGCGCAGGAAGGCCAGTCACTTACACAGAATGCCAATGAGCGCTTAATGCCTAACCCGAGCATGATGTAATGCATGATTGCGCTACCACAGCCGTGCACAAGCAAAGCAAATCACTAGCCGGGCAGACCAGCTTGAAGGTACTCAATGTTTCAAGCTGGTGCATGCCAGCCTACAGGGTGGGGTTACACACCATTGTGCGCTTTCATGTCGTCATATGCTGATTTACCTTCACACACAAAGCAGGCATGCCTGCGTCACAAACGCACAGCCCTTTACAATCAATCTCATGCTTCAAGGGATGTGACAGTACGCTTCACGTGCGTCAACTTGCTGTTCAAAGCATCCCACAGTAACCCAGCAGGTGCAGCCTTTTGGTGCCGCACCTGTCTCCATGCCACGCAGCGCCTTCTGCAGGCTCTCTTGCCACGTTCGGCCAATAGCCATCACCTGAATTCACACACGTGGGAGTAGTGCTGTTCGCGCTGCACGCGCCTGCTCTCCAAGTGCATGCTTTTTCGCCACCCCAATTGACAGCTGGAACAGGGGTAAGACAACAAAAGTACAAATGAGACATGCACGCATGTAGCATTGTACACATGTATGTGTACCCTTGTACCAAATCATACCTTGGTGCAACACGTCCAGAATGCGCCCAGCAATAGCTAGGGCATACACAGCAAGCTTAGCAAAAGAGGACGGGAAGGAAGGCATCATTCAATCAAGACACCATCCCTCACACTCACCTCTCCCACACTCTTCATCATCGTTGTCAGCTCTGGCTTGCTGCCCGCGAATTTCTCAAAGTTGAAGCGAGGCACCTTTGTGACCACGTAGTCAATGGAGGGCTCAAAAGAGGCAGGGGTCATTTGGGTGATGTCGTTGGCAATCTGCAAGAAAAGCACACGTTCAGTGTGTGGGCATGTGCATCTCTGTAAGTGTGTGTGTGTGTGTTTGTGTGTGTGTGTGACCTCAAAGCTCTAGACCTTGAACCTCGAGCTTCACAGTTGCCCAGAGCACCCAAACTCTTGGAGGTGCTCTGGGCAACGGCGCAGGCTACATAGCAGGCTCACCGCCCCAGGCTAACTGCACTGTCCACTGCCCTGCCCAACACCGGGGCTATCAGCCTCGTGTGTTTGAGCGTGGGTGTATGTGTTTGCGCGTGTGCACGTGTGTGCATGCATGCATGTGTGTGTGAGTGAGCTTGTGAATGTGTGTAAAGCTGCGCATTTAAGGTTTTCACTAGGCTCAGACTTCTCTTAATTGGGCTACATAATTGACACAAGCAAAACACACACGCGTACACCCACAAAAGGAACTAGTAGCAAACAGCTATGTTTATAACCCCGTGTAGGTTTGTGTGGTTGCAAAGAGCACTGGTCCTTCAGAAGCAGCCGCATGTGTGACGAATCACTTGGGGACACACACACCCTCCCCACATACCCACACACCTGGTCCAAGGTGTAGCCCACGGACAGCTTGGCAGCAAACTTGGCAATGGGGAAGCCAGTAGCTTTGGAGGCCAGGGCTGAGGAGCGGCTGACACGAGGGTTCATCTCAATGATGATCATGTCGCCATCAGCAGGGTTGATGGACATCTGCATGTGTGCATGTGTGCGTGCGTGTGTGTCTGTGTGCATGTGTTGTGTGTGTGTGAGTGTGTGCATGTGTGTGTGTGTTGTGAATGTGTATCGAGTTTGCGCACTTGTGTGTGCATGCATATGTGTGAGCACACAACCTCGTGATGCAGGAGGTCAGCGCCCCTCTGTTTTCCCCAAAGCACGCAGCGTAACAAAATGTGGTACAGTGTTCTCCTCAGCAGTCTACTCCTATTCGACCTACCTGCACATTAGAGCCTCCGCACTCCACACCCATCTCTCGAATGATGGCGATAGCAGCATCACGTAGGCGCTGGTACTCCTTGTCTGTCAGGGTCTGTGCGGGGGCCACTGTGATAGAGTCACCTGTGTGTGTGTGTGTGCGTGTGTGTGTGTGTGTGTGTGTGTGTGTGTGTGTGTGTGTGTGTGTGTGTGTGTGTGTGTGTGTGTGTGTGTGTGTGTGTGTGCGCGCGCATGAGAGAGTGTGTGTGTGCGCTCGTATGTTGGTTGCGACAAGAAAGTGGCTACAAACTTCAATTGTGGCTATCAAGGCCACAATAAGCACATACAACCTCTTCCCTGGGAACATGCACGACAGCCCCCCTTCACTAACACCTGTGTGCACGCCCATGGGGTCCACATTTTCGATGGAGCAGATGATGACCACGTTGTCATTCAAGTCACGCATCACTTCCAGCTCAAACTCCTTCCACCCGATGAGCGAGATCTCAATGAGTACCTGGAATGGGACACACAAGCAAGCATTGCACCAGCAATCTTTTTGCGCTGTTCCTGGGTGTGAGATGAGTGGGCAAGGAAGGAAGCATCGGAGCGTACAAGTTCCTTGCAAATATCTTGCCCCTTCACCTTCACTCATTCACGTCAATCGACAAACATTGTGTATGCCTGGACGTCACAAATACACAAACCTGGTTGGTCATAGAGGCGTCCAGACCCTCCTTGACGATCTGCTTGTACTCATCCACGTTGTATGCAATACCCCCTCCTGTGCCTCCGCACGTGAAGGCGGGACGGATGATGAGGGGGAAGCGGCCGATTTCTGCCGCCACCGCCATGGCCTCTTCCATGGTCTCGGCTGTGTTAGACATGGGGACCTACAAAAAGCACAGATACCAACAATCCAATGACTAAAAGATGAGGATAAGACTAGCCTGCTTTACGAGCTCACCCGTGACGGGCTCAGGGACGACCCACGAGGAGCACATCTTAAGATATTGCTCAGATGCGAAAGATATTGCTCAAATTAAAAAAGAATGAAGAGTCGAAGAAATGGTTTGCTCCAAATCCTCGGCTGTGCTGGACCACCTCCAGGAAGGAGGACCTGTGAGGGGAAGCTACCATTGATACAATTTCGTACAGACAATTGCTGCCCACGCAAAGCAGCTTTCGCTCCTGGCATAATTTGCCAGTTGACTGTCCCTTGCGTGAGGGCAAAGGGCACGGCTATTGTTTGCGCTGTTTTAGGTTGAGAGGAATCTCAGAATAGCCAGTGGTGTGCGTTGCAAAAAGCGGTGCTTACGGATACTAGCAGCAACGGGACCTGTTTGCCACTATGGTCATCCTTGAAGCCCCTTGGAGACCCCTTGGCCATGAGATGCGTGGCATAAACCAAGCAGAATGGTCCTCAGCTAAACAACTTTACTGCTGGTCGAGTCCTGGCTGAGAGGAGCACAGTGACCCGCACTCTCACATATTTACCTCATCCCCCTCCACCTCCAGGGCAAGACCCTACCAAAATAAGTGCTTACTTTGAGGCCGATGCGGCCCATGGCCAGCTTGAACAGGTTTCGATCCTCAGCACGGTCAATAGAGGGAAGCTTGGCACCAATGAGCTCCACACCGTACTTCTCCAGAATGCCGCTCTACAGGCAGCCAGTGTGTGTGTGTGTGTGTGTGAATCGCATGTGCGTGCACATGTGCACGTGCCTGTTGGAGGGTTTGTGCCTTGATGAGGACGTAACTACATGCTGCAAAATAATTGCTGCTGCACCTCCCCTGTATAAGCCTGTACCTCTGAGAGACCCTTGGCCAAATTGAGGGCTGTCTGTCCCCCCATGGTAGGCAGAATTGCATCCGGTCGCTCCTGAACGTAAATACGACACATGGAAGTAAGTACCAGTGATGTATCTACAGTGTCATGCACACGGAACTTGTGCTGATGCTTGCGCACCCCATGTACTTGTGCTGATGCTGGAAGATGCAAGCTTTGATCATTCGCCCCCCAACTACCTTTGAGATAATCTGCTCAGCATACTCCACAGTCATGGGGCCGATGAAGGTGCGATGTGCCAGCCCAGGGTCCGTCATGATGGTGGCCTGCCATGTTGCACGGGTTTTGCGCGGAGCAGGTCAGTTGAGTTCACATAGGTGTCATGTTGATGAGGAGTGCATCTTCAGGAGGAGGTGTGGTTGCATCTGTGCACAGTTGCAAATGAGGCAGCCCAAAATCTGGCTACCCTCTTGCTTGCTTGGTTTTCTCTCTCCTTACCGGGTTCGAGTTGATCAACACCACTTCGTAGCCCTCCTTCCTGCAGGGGGGCAAAGGTAGAGGAAAATTTTCGAGTCACATGGCTTGCTCGGAAACCCTGGTTGCTCAACCCCCAAACCCCCAACTCACAGGAGAGCCTTCACGGCCTGGGTGCCCGAGTAGTCAAACTCGCACGCCTGCGGTGTGGGAGGAGGAGGGTGAAAGTGTGCACGGAGAGAAATTCAAGAGCTGAACCCAAATTACCCAACACCCTCAAACCAAACCTCCGCAAGCGCAATTACCGACCTGGCCGATGATGATGGGCCCGGCTCCGATGATCATAATCTTCTTCAAGTCCTTCCTCTTCTTGACATCGGACATCTGCACGTTTATTTGCCAGGAGCCCCGGTTGTAGACATGTTGCACATCCAAATCTCAATCCTTAAACAGCCAGGTCCTCCCCTCAACTCATTCACCTGCCATGGCAACAGTGCTGCCCCTGTTGCTGAAGAGGGCGGGGTCTCAACTGCACGGACGGAGAGCTCCCGCCTGCTTGCATGCTGCTGCTGCGTGAGCACAGGCTTAGCAGCTGCAATGCTGCGCTTCTTGTTCTGACATCCGCTACGTTGGATTGGGGAGACGCTTTCCTTCCCTTGAGGTAACAAAAATCCTTGGGCGAGCTTCTGACCTCCCAGAAGCGAGGCCATTTTATAACAAATTTATATAGTATTGTGTATTCAACCAGATGAGGAATTCAGGATTTGCAATCTTGTTGCAATATTGAGGATCACTTTTGAATAGCAATATTATTTAACCTTGATGTATGTAAACTTATTTTGAAACGCAATCAGCTGAGGACAGGCACACACGATAGAATTTATGTCAGCACCTGCAGCTTTGAGTGAGCAGCATCAAGATTATCTTGGGTCAGAGGAGCAGCTTTCAGAGGAGCAGTCAGAGGAGCAAGGACATTGCAGTCCTGGAGGATCATGTTTTTTGAGTCCCAAAGGCGGCAGCACGCTGGACCTCACGGGTGCTTCCATCCGTGAGGTGGTAGACAAACGCTCAGGTATGGTTCCCGCGGGGCAGGTTGTGCCTCAGAAGCTCCAGTTCTCGGATGGGCACTCATGTTTTCTTTTATGTGCGGGGAAGGCGGGCTGTAAGATACATGAGAAGGAGTGGATTGTGAACGGATCTATATGCCTTTTGGTCCTTGTTCAGTTGTGGATCCAGGGCAGCATCCCACAGCGTAATTAAACGCTGACAACTGGATTCTGTTGGGTATCTGACGTGTTTATAAATCCCAATATTCCAAATTCAGTATCAATTGAAAAAGATGCATGTATGTATGTATGTATGTGTTGTGTGTGCGTGTGCGTGTGTGTGCGTGCGTGCGTGTGTGCGTGCGTGCGTTTGTGTGTGTGTGTGTGTGTGTGTGTGTGTGTGTGTGTGTGTGTGTGTGTGTGTGTGCGCACGCGTGTGTATGCGACTCACATCATCTCCATCTTTGTCCACTGCTTTCAACCTCCTCTGGCGTCTGCGTTGGTTGGACTGGATGGATGGACAGAATCTGTTGTGGCCACACAACTGTCCACCAGGCAAGCAATTGCGTTGGAGCATGCCAATTGGCTTATTGTAACTCCTCTATAATATTATTCATGAGTAGTTATAAATCTGGCATTCAAAGCATTGCCAATCCCCTAATGCATAATTACAATTGCACTCGTCTACTTCAAGGTCAACGAAGAGTTTAGACATGCTCCTTCCTCGCAAATGGCGAGCGTGTAGCCTTGATTTCACCTCATTTCACTCCCAGAATTCCTATAGAAAATTAGATAGTAGCGTAATCACTGGATAGCTCGAACCCTATTAAGTCCTGCTAATTAGTGCCATACACCGTGCAAAACCCAAGCAGATTTCGGAATCTAAGTCATTCGGAGGGTCTTAACAAGAGAGGGGGGTTGGACCTGTTTTAACATCCTTCTGCTATTATACAAAGTTTACAAAAAAAGGCCTTCAGTCAAGAAGTGTAATTGGTAACATGTACAAAGCGGAATTACTACTAGGATCTGAGATCTCACCAACCACTGGCTCTTTTCACTCCATTTACTTTACAATTTTGTTTGACGCGAGAGTTTAAACAAACACTGGTTAGCTACTTGTAATTTGATGCAGCTGGTGGCCGGCATGGACGTCAGTTTTGAACAGCAACATTTGGCATTGAACAGTAACCTGAAGCTTTCGGTAGAATTTTCTAAACCCGACCAAAAATCCTGAACCCGAAAATTATCTGCGGTCCTAAACATGCCTTTGGATTGACTACTGTGCAGAGAATATATCACGCCGCAAAAACAATGTCTCAGACAGGGATTTATTAATTTTGAGAAATTAAGTTCTTGGAGTGAAGAACAGCACAACAAATTGGGCGGTGCTTAGAGAGTGCGGTCAAGAGCCCTTGCAATTTTGCTGGTTCCGTGCTTCCATCAGGTTTTTTAATAGCATGCTTGATTCCAACAGTGAGACTCTACGTCGTGTGCTGAAGGCAGATTTGTATCTTGCTTCTTTTGATAATTCTTGCTGGTCTGCTCAAGTCTCGAATGCGTTCAATGGACTGCAAAGTAGTGCAATGTTCAAACAGAAAATGCTGAGAGCCACACAGGTTCCCATGCAAGAGTTCATTTGCGATTTGCGTTTCAG
>Ga0307951_1000987_pt1:5000-17017 | contig 17017 bp, 20 predicted proteins | sample OrgLakmetagen374_FD_201842 | JGI IMG/M metagenome (GOLD analysis project Ga0307951, IMG submission 201842) | Saline water microbial communities from Organic Lake, Antarctica - #374 | ecosystem: Environmental > Aquatic > Non-marine Saline and Alkaline > Saline | place: Antarctica... | reverse complement strand
GACCACACACAATTACAGTGTAGTGACCACACACAACTCCAGTGTAATGACCACACACAATCCAGTGTAGTGACCACACACAACTCCAGTGTAGTGACCACACACCATCACAGTATGGTGACCACACACACTTAAAGTTTAGCAACGGCACACAGACACAGTTTGCCAGTAGTAACAACACACAAATTTGGTATAATCATAACACACAGTTACAGTGTAGGACAACTCGCAATTACAGTGTAGTATTAGGAAATGGAGCTCGCTAACGCTTTCACTTGTGATCAAGAGAGCATCTTGTAATGTGCCCATGTTGGGCCCCCATTACCTCCCTCTGGGATTTCATCTGGGATATCAATGAAGGAAGGTAACACCATTAGTGTGTTTCTGATCTAATCGATTCCCCTGACGTGATGGCCTTAGGGCATGTGTGGTAGTGAGGAATCCACAGGGATCCACAGTGTTAGCAGGGATTGCCAGACACACTGTGTTAGCTAGGTGAATAATGATGCCCTACTCCCCTGACGTGATGACCTCACTTTCTCGGCTGAACCCGACCGCAGGACGATGGCTTATCGATGGATGACGTGTATTGCCTGATCAAACGGTTCCCTCGGCAGCCCCTTGATTTTTACGGAGCCTTGCGAGCAGGCCAGTACGACAACCAGATACGGGCGTGGATACAACGAGAGATTCTAGGTAAAACAAACACCTCTCATTCTCAATTCCCATGCTTTTGGACTCACGTCTGGAAAGCTGTTATGGCCTGCATATTACAGAAACTCAGTTTATATGACTGGAAGGATTAATATTGCTGGAAACTCGGCTGTCACTGCATTTTACTGAAATTTTGGTTTGCTACGTAGTAAATGAATCAGGCGCAGCAAATAATCACAACCTCTCACATATTTATTTTGCATGGGACGTCCTGTTGCTGTGTCAGTTGCCCAGTTGTGCATAAGTGCGTGCAGTCCTGCTTTTGACAAGTGTTGCAGAATGATTGAGTGTTGCTCTATGAAGGGGGTGGTTTGAAAAGCAAGAGGCGGGAGCAGCACACGCTCTTTTGGTCGCCTTGTCCGACGGTTGTATGACAGGGTCAGGACTGTGCGTTCCTCCAGGCCTGTGTGTGTGTGTGTGAGAGAGAGAGAGGGGGCACAAAGGGTCAGGACTGTGCGTTCCTCCAGGCCTAGCTGCAAACCGCTTTTGCATGTCAGATCAAGTCACCGTCACTGCAAAGTGTAAGACTTGGCACAACAGCTAATGATGCTGTCACTGTCTGGGTGTGACATGCAGGAAAAAAACTGAGCAGCACTCGATTTCTGTAATGCAAGCTGCCGTAAGCAGAGGAATCGATCAGAGTGCTGCTGTGTGACTAGTGTGTGAAGGGCAGCTGCCCTGAAAGCCTAGGATCTTCGGCAAGACCAGGCTTTTTGGGTCGTGGGTTTTGATCCACCAAGTGACAGAAACCTGTTGTTTGGCAGAGATGCTCTAGCAAGTGTTCTCTGTTTCTTTGACCAAAGCTTGGTCATGTCAGGAGCGTCTTAGGTCACTTTGGGATCTTGTGACCTTGGGATGGGACTTTCTTGTCACCTTGGGGTGGCTAGTCTGGCCACACACAAGGAAATGGCACAATGCTTCAACCCTTGGGGCGTAATCACTGTTTGCACACGTTTTCTTGCGGTAACTTTTGCACAGGGGGCGATGAAATCACGCACGAGAGTGCAAACATGGCCTCCCTGTCCCAGCGGCTGATCAAGAGGGATGCCTTGCCCATCTTTGAGCCCATGCAGCTGACTCTGGAGGTATGGCCAATACAAACCCAGAGTACCTGGTACTCTGACTTCCTTAGCCTACAGGTTTCAAGTCCATGGGTGCATTTTGAGCCACACCCATTTCATGTTTACTGTTTTGGACTGGAGTGCTAGCTGACTCCTCTATGCCTTGTGAGTAGGGTTGGCCAGAACTGTATGTATACGCCGTATATTTGATCAAATCCCTGCAAAATTATACTATGTACAACGTACATAAGTGTATTGGCCAATTCTACTTGTGAGTCGATCCAACCGAATATCCTGTACCTTTTCAACCTGTTTTGCTTCAACCCTTAAGTGTACTACTTTGCGTGTTGCGGCACATTGCATTCTTAAATAGGGTGATGCCTATGAGGCGGTAATATCTGGCATTGGGGGGAAGCAAAGTGTACTTGAAAGGATTACTTGCACAGAAAGGTTTACTTGCACAAATCGGGTTGGATTTGGCCATATCTTGCTCGGCCATTTCATGCAGTCTTTTGCACAATGTTGAAGTCGTCTGGCCAACTTTGAACTTCCTTCATTCCTTCCTACCCGCTCGCGGTTCAAAACCTCTAACCTCTTTTTCCACGCAGGATGTCATTAATGAAGGCGTACGATTGGAGAAGGAGCAAGAGTTTGTGAACAAAAACAAGCTTTCCAAGGAGTACTTGAAAGATACAGGGCCAGCTAAGGCCAGCATCATCGGATTTAGAGGCTGACTTTGTTTAACAGGACGTCTCGTCGTTTTGATATGCTGCCTGCCAACTTCAATTGCTCTAGCTGATTGCTTTGAGCTGTAAGAAATTGGACCTGCCTTGCGTAGCAGATTGCAAATTTTTACCATATAGTGGTGGAGAAATTCGAGTAAAGGAATATACAGGCATAATTAGCACTCACCACATTAATAGGGAAGAAGTGTGTATACCCATATCAAGCAAGCTTGCCTCTCTTGCTTTTCATATTGCTACGAGTGAAAGCCACATAAGGTGACTTGCATTGTTGCTTGGTCATGTCACACCCACTAGTGGCACTTGGTGGTAACTTGTAGTGCGTATCATGACAAACAGCTAGTAGTTTTTTCAGTTGAGGACGTTTTGACTAGTTTAGTTGCTCAATCAGATGAGCAGATCATGTGAGATTTTAAAGACACCGTGTCTTTAGGCGACCTATCAGCAGATGGAAATGCCGTTAACAGTCAAACCCCCTTTGCTCTCGGGGGCTCAACACTCTGACTCGATCATTTTTTAGTAGGCATTTAACTCTATAGGTGAGGGAGGGGGCTACATAGGTGCCCGCACCAGGCAAGCCCCCACCGCGAAAGCAAATAAAAAGAAATTTATTTGGTTGGGGGGGGTGCCATAGCATCCGGACCCAATCCTTGACTGTTGTTGCTTATGTTATATTGCAGTGCACACCTTGTGTTTATGAGTGCAGATGCATGTCTGACATTCAGTTTGTGTGTCAGTTTTTTAATCTTATGGTAATTCAGACTAAGTCTGCCAGAGGTTTGTCTGTATAGTCCTTGTAGATAGTTCCCATAACTCCAACGAGGATCACGTGTAGCTTGACTTCCCTATATCCTTGTCTGTTTAGGTTGGCAATAAGCACGCTGCGCTGTGCTTTTGCTTTTTGAAGTTGGGGATCAGGCCTAGTGCCTTCACAAAATTTAACTCAATCAGGTGAACCTCCCACTGGTTTTAATTCAGTTTCTTGTCTTTAGTAAGCTGTTGAAAATTTGAGTTGCGGGTGGTTACGCAAGAAGAGCACAATGCTAGGTAAAAATAGGATAGCGTTAGGACGAGAAAAGGCTTCTAAAGCACCAGTGTGTGTATATAATTAGCACTTAACTCGTAATGTACATGGCTGCTGTAAAAATGCCATGCTGCTCAAGAGGATTACATCAAAAAATGAACAAGTCACCTAGGGACAAAATTGGTGAAAAGGGGGACACTCTTGGCAAGGTTTGACGCAAGGAGGAGAAGTTTCCAAGTAGCACCACACCCCCTGCTCTGTTGGAATATAGTTCAACCAAGGTGCAAGATCAGTACGCTGCTAAGGAAGTATCTGACATGGAGGATCTGATCAGACAAAGCGCAGCTTGTACGCGGTTGAGGCTGCAGATCCTGCTGCTGAGAGGGCTGCTGATGCTCGCCCAACATTCATTCGCACAGGCCTCATTGGTTGGCGGACAGGGGCGGCGGAAACGGACCTGCATCGTCACATACGACAGGACAGGTTGTTAGATCACATACACACACACACACCTTGAAGCAGGTATGTGTCATACGCCGTATTCATAGGGTTGGCCAGAACCGTACACATACATCGTATATGACTGTATATTTGATGATATTCCTGCCAAAAATACCAAATATACAAAGTTTCTTTCCGGGCAGAAGCACACTCCAGCCCCTCTTCATTTTGAGACACTTGAAGGATGCAGCCCAGAAATTACATACAAGTACCTCACGTCTGTACGCTGCCTTCATTCATGACTTCAAGCAGGCATACAATTCCATACCCAGGGACAAACTGTGGGAACACCTGCGCCGCTGCCACATCAATTACTCTCCATCCTTTAAGACACACAGATGAATACACACTGCTGGACGGGGACAAGCAAGTGAGTGTACAGCCAGAGTTTGGTGTGAAGCAAGGCTGCCCCCTCTCCCCTCTGCTTTTTTCTATCTACTTGAACGATGTCGACAATGTGACTGAGGGGGTGCAGGGCGCACGCAAGGGCATCCCTAATTTCACTGTGCCAGAGCTGCTGTTTGCAGACGACCTTTCTCTTTTGTCCAATGCCCACAACCAGCTGCAGACAATGCTCACCAAGCTCAGAGCCTATGCACACAGGAAATCCTTGACGTGAATACGCAAAAATCTGAGGTGATGTGCTTCAACTCCAGGTCTGATGATTTGCCTACTCTCTACTACGATGGCACCCCACTCTCCTACACCAACGAGTTTAAGCACCTGGGCATGCTGTATGACAAAAGCATCAATTTGAATTCAAACGCATTGCAGCTGATGCCCTGCTGAGACCCTTTACGGCTGGCATTTTTCAGGGTTCAAATATTTTTCCAAGAAAACGGCCTTTCCAACCGGCTGCATGCTCACATCTGGCTTCTCAAATCTTATGCAATTCCCGCTGGCATGTATGCAAGATTTGTATGCCGGCTCCTTCTTGGTGCGTCATGCGTGAATGCGGCCTCGAGCCCTTACAATTCAACTGGTTTCGTGCTTGTATGAGAGTATGCACAATGTGGCTGCATGTGGCTATCAGAGGTGTTCCAGAGAGGTCTGGGTGTGAAGAGCAGTTCCTGAGAAGTGCACAGTGCTAGTGCAAGGGCGCTTCCTTGCGAGTTCCTTGTGGTGTCCAAGACGTGGCCACCGTGGTGCCTGTGAGCGCATTGCAAATTTTCCCTTGTACCTCTTTGTTAAACTGAGCAAAGTGCGCTGTTTGCTGCATGCCCCTAGGACGTGAAGGCCTAGGGGAAGATTGTCCTCTGGGCTGTCTGCCGCAGAAACCACGGTGTTGCTTGGTGTGCTTTCCTTTTTGTTCTGTTCTCTCACTTGTGCGACTCATCTGTGCAAACTTTCTTGAGTGCCCGGTGTCCTTTCTGTGTGCTTTCTGGAGCTCCTTTCAGGCTTTCCTGTTCCTAAATTTCTGTTTCAAAATGCTGGTGCAAGGACACATGCTTGACATGTTGTTTCATGATTTTCTGGTGCCCACAAACAGACCCCCACGTAACTCAGAGGTTTACAAACTCATTAGTGCAGCTGTCGATCCTTTTGATTGATTTATTTGTTGGGACCTACTATAGGTTGAGCAGCCATGCCAGGCTGGAGGCCTTAGTAATCCAAACTACATTCTCCTTAGAGCCTTCCCAAATACATGTTCCTTGACCTCCCACAATATGTCATTCGCAGTGTTGCCCGTTTTTGACTGCGTGTCCTCACCCTTCGTTGTGAGACTGTGACATGGAACCCCAGGTCCTCCCCTGCTTGTGATATGTGTGAAGCTGGAGATGATGTTCAAGATGAGCAGCATGTCGTTTCTCACTGCACGCACCCTCATGTGGTTTCTCTTCGCAGGAGGTTTGCGTCCTTATTCTCAAAGACAAGAGTGCAGGACGTATTTGCCTTTTTGCACCAGAACAACAACAAACTCCATTTTTTTTAACATGAAATGCATGATTGCTTTTTATGAGCAGGCTAGCAGTCGAGCGTATTGACTGAAGGCCTTTTCCTTGTAAACCTTGAATTCAACCTGGATTTCAACCGTTCCCTTCTTGGTTGAATGTTGAAGTTATTGATGTGATTGATTGCTCCATCCTTCAAGGAGCGAGGCTCCGTTACCCTCCACACCATGTTTTTAAAAGTGGGTGGCACTATCTGCAACATTCACACGCTGGAGCCTTTTGAGGAGCTGGGTCTTGGTTCTCGAAGAGTTAAACCTCGTAAACCAAAGAGTTAAGAAACTTGCTTCGCTCCAAGCTTCATGTTCATTCTATCAATTACGCTGCCAAATTAATCCATACCAGACGTGCCCTTTCCAGTACTATTACATTAACAGGAGCCGGTTTTAGGTCAGCATTTCCTGCAGGCTCCTGATCCCAATCAATATTCTTCTTTTGTAATGAGGAGTTTTACGACCCAGTACCAAAATGCCGGTACCAAAATGCCTCTTTATAGCTAGATTGATACAGGAAGAGGTAACTTCCTGCCCGCTTACCTTTTCTTCTGGACCATGCAATGCTCCTGCACTCCTATCAATTTTTTCTTCAGAGCTCAATAAGCAAACAGTTTCTTGATGCACAAAGTACAAGCAGCCTCAATAAAAGCGCACGTATGGGCAAAGAAGTATAAAGTGCATGCACACACACCAACACACCTGCTTTTCTGTCCTTTCCTTTTGTTGAATTGTGGCTGGGACACTCCGGTAAAACACGACATGGTTGCAGCTAAGTGATTTAAACTTAAGCAAAGGCAGCCTTTCCTCACACCTTTCTGAGCTCTTGAATACAACTGCAAACAGAAGCAGAAAACTCCGCTGGTAGCAATTACTAATCCACATAGCCACCAGTTCAGGGGGGGGGGCAAACTGAACAAGTTTTTTCCATTTAGTTCATCTTGCAATCTGCTGCAATGTAAAAACATTTGTTTAAATACACCATTTTGCCGCGCGACAACCACGTGCGGTCAAACCAAGGTTCAACTCCTCCATTTTTGGCCGTGCAACAAAATGCAACTTAAAACACGTGTCCACGTTAAATCACCCACATGGTACATTACAAGTGGCAAGAAAGATGAGGTGTGTTGAGCAACAGTGGATGCTGCACTTATAATTAAATTTTGAGGACGTCCGAACCCAGTCGCTCCTTGCAGCTTGCTACATCACCCTTTGATTGCACTGTCCTTGGGTGATCAGAGCCAAGTACCTTCTCCCGTCCATCCAGTGCCGCCTCGTACAAAGGGAGAGCACTCCTGTGGTTGCCCTGCTTGCTTAGGCAGTCGGCTAGGTTGTTGGTAGAGACCAAGCAGTGGGGATGGTATGGCCCCAGCATGCGCTTTCGAGCTTCCAGAGCCTGCACAAACAGGGGCTCGGCTTGATCGTACTCGCCCTTCAGCTCAAGGCATGAGGCCAAGCGCTTGATGGAGCTGCTGGTGTGTGCATGCTCACCCAAGACTTTCTGGCGGAGCTCGAGTGTTTTGCGGTACATGAGCAAGGCAACTTCAAACCTGCATGTAATCCATCGCACAATATTGTAGAAGATTCATTTATAAGCGATGAGTATTGATCATACGTGCAAGAACAGTAGCTTGTAGGCACTGCTCAGGAAGCACTCTAATGCTAACCAGGACTGCTTAATTTTTACGAGCAAACATAGAGGTTTTGGCTGATGGCACTTTCAGGTTGGAGTTGACAATGAGCTAGGGGTTTATGAGAATAAATATGTGTGAGGTTTATACCCGACAATGTTCCAGGCAGCTAATTGATGTAAGTCCTCTTATTCGGGCTCTAGAGGATCGTGAGGCCCTACCGTTTTAGGCTGTCATAGCTCACAGCCACTGCATCTGCAGCTTGGATGCTCAAAGGGTGCTCTGGCCCCAGGATCCGCTCCCTTATTTCCTGAGCCTGAGCTGCTGCTGTGTAAGCCCCGTTGGGATCCTTTGCTACAAAGTTGCGTGCAAGCCATCGGATGTACAAGGCTACAGCAAGCGCAGTCTCAGCACCTTGGAAATGATCGCTCAGGTGCTCAAGCTGCATACGCATGTACAGAAATTTGCACCCAGTCTCACTAGCATAAGAGTGTGAGGGAGGAACAGCTCCAGGGGGGGGGACAGAGCAAAGGTAGCAGCACGCTCAGTTCGTTTTGCCAACTGGAGTCTTAGGTGCTAGCTGTTGGGCCTCTGGCATTCGATACCTCGTTTGGCAGGAAAGACAGGGGCTTGTTCTTAAGCAAGAATCAATAAGCTGCTAGAATTCAAGCCATTGTGGATATTTTCGAACGCCCTAAGGGAAGAAAATGGCCAATGGGCACCCAAAACAACCTTATAACCAAATGACAATGGTGAGTAGTATCACTGTCTTCTGCAATAACTCAGTGAAGGTGAGACTTCCCAAGTAGTACAAGCACATGTGAGCAGCAGATGCTTGGGCTGTACTCGTATGCTCATGGCATGCAGAAAACATGAATAAATCCAGTCGTGGCGACATTAAAAATGCATGCAAAATGAAGCAAACACAAACCTGTTGCCAGGTTTTGCTTGGGGGCTGGCCCACGGCGTCCAACAACCACCGCACCCCCTCCACGTCCATGGACAGAACTGCTGAGATCAGGTCTAGAGTGTGGGTACCATTCTCCTTAGTCAGCATCCCAGCCAACTCAAATGCCGCTGTGATGTTTGGGCCGTGGTCGCGGGCGAGGTTGAGAGGCAGCTGCCATGCTGGAGTGATGTAGATTGGCGCCCACTGATCAAGCAGCTTCAAGGTGTAGATCACAAAGCGGACCTGACTCTGCTTTAGTAACGCCGCAGGCATGCAGTTCAAGGCTGCTGTACGCACCGCCATGTGCAAGAAGTGCACACCTTTTTTGGGGTCGTACAGCACGAGGCCATGGCGGTACAGCACCTGAGTTGGGTGCATGGGCAGAGTGTATTGGATGAAAGAGTAATGAGCAAGGAGATAAGGAGCGATGGCTTTAGAACCGGAATGAAAATCACGTTCACAGCGAATTGGTAGATGTGCTGTTCGTCACCCACCGACAAAATGGCTCGAGCCCTCGACTCGTTCCAACCTTGCACAGCTGCAGCACCTTCTACATCAAAGCATGAGGGAAATACAGCCAGGTGGGAAAGGCTGTGCTGCTGCTGGCGGGGAAGAGAGTGAATGATGAGTCTGACTGTTGCTGCTGTCTGGTCCCCAGCCGAAATTGTGGCCCTCATGTCCTGCACGCACAAGCAAGATGGTTGAGATAGAGAGAGCAACGCTTCTCCCTGATGGTATTTGTTGCAGTGCGCAAGGCGGCCAGGAGGACAGACTTGAGCACAATGATTAGTTACCTGTAACGTTAGACGTCCAGAGGCAAAAGCGTCACCAATGAGGCGCACGATGAGGGGCACGCCCTTGCACAGCTGAACGGCTTCTGTGAGCTCCTCCCCGTCAAGATCTGGTGCTGCTTGGCGCATGAGCCAAGTACAAGAGCCTTCAGAGATGCCACCAAGCTTGTACTGTTGCAGGCACGCCACTGCTATTGGAACTCTAGAGGTAACGACGAGCAATGCCTTCTCCATCAACTGCAGGCAACATGCAAGCCGTGCCTGGAACCGGGGGTCGACAAGCTGCTTCTCCCCAGAAACTTGCTTAATGCCCAATCCTAGCGAGATAACACTTTCAAAAGGAAAAAAGGGGCCACAAATAGAATCGCACATATTTTGAGCTAGATCTACTGTCGTAGCTTAACAGCCTGGAGTTGTTGTACTGCACACTGCCGCCCATTTCCTCACCTTGCTGATAAGGTCGTCAAATCCTTGAGCGTAACTCCCAGACGCTGGGTCTTCAGCATTGTCCACCAACAAAAATACAGGTCCCCCATAGGATTGTGAGCGGAGCACCACGCGCGACACAATGTCAGCCTCAGAGTGCTTCTCCTGTAATTCAATTTTGAATCAGGTAACGGCCCTCAAGCCTACTCTTGTTGGGCAGACTGATTGAGGGGTGTCTGTATGATGGTCAAAAGTTTGCATAAAATCAAGATGCGGAATGTAAAAAGCGCTTCCTTACAGCCCAATCGGAACAGGGTGCCAAACAGGAAGCACAACAAAACAATTGATTATTGCGCCACTGTAAGCTTATCCTGCTGACAACATATGAATGACAATCAATTCGCACCAGCTCCAAAGCATTGCAGAAGCGAGCCAGCACATCCTCTTTGGTGTAGGCTTCACGCAAGTCCACCATGACAGCACCTCCTGTTGCAACAAAAGAAAATCTTGTGAGTCTGTGTAAAGTGTATATGCCCTAATAGGCCACACTTACACACGCCGTCCAACATTCACACAAAAGCCTTCTGCGCACGTGTAGTCAATGTAAAATGCACCTACCTGGGCATGCACCATAGTTGTAGAGCCTGTGCCCTATATCCAGGCCAAAGCTAGACTTGCCGATGCCCGCACTTGCCAACAAGCAAAGGCCTGCATGCCTGCCTGTGCTAGCACTTGGGTGGGCAAGCATCTGCTTTAGCGTGTCCTCTGAATCTTCTGAGCGACCTGCAAGGAATGACACACAAATGTTTGCCTCAAAACAAAAGTTCGCTTTGATGACACAGTGTTACAAACTTGCAAGGAAACAATACTACTTCATCTCCTCCTTACCTGTGTAAAGAGCATCTGGCTGTGGAAGTAAGCAAGGAGCAAGCTTCTGGTGGATGCTCCTAGACCCTGCCTCGATGGAAGCTGGCTCATGAAAAGTGTCATCCAAGGCTTTGGAGGGAGGCGCAGCAAGAATTTTATCCAGGGCCTCCAATAAGCATGCTCCACCAGGAAAGGCAAGCTTCACCTCTGAGACGCTGATTGAGCTGTTGTCTTCTCTCTCAACATACGCTTTGAACATGTCTTTGGCGGCGTAGTCAGAAAGACGGGCCACAAGCTGCAAGGAGAGCGGGGAAGCGTTGTGCGAGTGAAGGAGCCTGTTTTGATAGCGCTATAAGCTTTAACATAATAATAAAAGGGAGAAGGAACACCAGACCTGGTCACATAGGGCTTGGTCCTGAATTACTTCATCAATTCCATCAGGGAAGGCACCCCACCATGTTGACCAGGAGACCTGTGGTTTGAAAGGAATAAGAAAAAGCATTTATTGCAAATCTGCCAGCATGTAGAGGTGCTGATGCAGCTAATGAAAAGTGCTAGCACATCTTGCCCTATGCTGAGGCTTGTGAGGCGTGCCAAAATTTGCGCTGTATTATCCTATTATCTTGGTGTACCAGGCTCACCTTGTCCAGGCCAGAGAAGTACGTTTTCCAGAATGTCCGCATGTCTGTGTGCTTAATAACACGGTGCACCCCACGGTCACTTTCAGCAGCAGCTGCTTTGAATCCAGCCTCTATCTGCAATTTATAACAAAACACGTGACTTAGCTGGCATGTCAAAGCACATTGGTTGACCATACATAAGTTAAGAGAAACTATACAAAGCCAGATTAGAAGAAAAAGGAGCCATTTTGGTACTGGGTATCGTAAAAATCCTCAGTACAGAGAGAAGAAATGAAGCGGATCAGGAGGGCTGAGCTTGAAAATAGGGTTGCTCCCATTTCATGATGCAGTTATGCACACACACACACACACACACACACCACTTTGAGGATGATTCAGGAGGCATGCACCAATTTGAGCATGATACAGTTATGCACACACACACCACTTTGAGCATGATACAGGAGGCATGCAGCACATGGAGCAATGCTCAGGCTTGTTGGACAGGATGGCAATAATGATGAGGATGATACACTTACCAGCTCTTTCTGCTTCTGCAGAACAGCCATTGTCACTCGATGGCCTATGTCTAGCATTTGCATGACCTGCTGCTTTTTCTGATCATCTGCCAGCACAACGTCCAGACCCCCAAGAGCGTCAACTGCCAACTGGATCTCTGAGGTGTGATCCTGCAGACACCAGAAAATTTTGTTTGAGTGGTATGCACCAACTCCCCAATCAACAGCAA
>Ga0307951_1000984_pt1 | contig 17023 bp, 14 predicted proteins | sample OrgLakmetagen374_FD_201842 | JGI IMG/M metagenome (GOLD analysis project Ga0307951, IMG submission 201842) | Saline water microbial communities from Organic Lake, Antarctica - #374 | ecosystem: Environmental > Aquatic > Non-marine Saline and Alkaline > Saline | place: Antarctica: Organic Lake... | reverse complement strand
TTGATCTGGGAGGCTGATCACTCCTGGACAGGTGGGGGCGAGGCGTGGGAGGGGGAATGCCTGGAAGAGGCCCGTTGTTGATCTGTGCATTCGTGAAACCAGCCACGTGCTGAGGGTACGCCTCACAGCTTAATGGTGATTGCTGCAGAGGAAGGGGTGGATGGTCCTTGCGTGGTGCCTCCAGGAACCTGCTGCTGTATGCTGTGGGTTGCGTCTGCACATGGGTGTTTGAAAGTGCGCAGGGGCCTCCTTCCCGCTGTGCTTCAGGTCTCCTCAGGTGAGACGCTTGCAGCCCAGTGTTGGCGTTAGGAAAGACCTGGGAGCGAGCACATGTGCGTGTGATTTCGTGTGTATGTTAGGTAAGCGTGTGTTTGTGGTGTGTGTGTGTGTGTGTGTGTGTGCGTGTGTGTGTGTGTGTGTGTGTGTGTGCGTGTGTGTGTGTGTGTGTGTGTGTGTGTGTGTGTGTGTGTGTGTGTGTGTGTGCATATGCGTATACGCACGCCTCCTACCACCACACATTAAAAGCAATGGCAATAGATAAAGCTGAACACACCTGTATGCCCCAGGCTCCAGGCCATTTCCTATTCATAGCAATTTCTAGCCACAAATTCCCCCGTCATGTTAACTCATAAATTATAAAAACACCGTTATTTTGTACTTTAACATTTTGACTTGGATGCAAGCATAAATTTCTCCCCATGCCTCCATAGTCCTCCTTCAGCTTTGTCTGTCCAAGTTCTAATGCTTAGGTTCACAGGAAGCAGCCAGGCAGCAAAGCTGGCAGCAGCACGCTCTCCTACGTCTTACAGTGCCGCATTCTTGATCCATCGCCAACTGGTCAGGGCACCACCTTGTGCCGCTCACAGTGGAACGACTGGCACTTACAACACAGCTGAAGTTGGAGCAGCAGTGGATGACAGGGAAGTAAGTTCAGCGCGTTCTGCCACGCACCACCTCACTTGGAGGCACCAGCAAGGAATTGGAACAGTAAATACACATGAGCAGCCAAGGCCTCTGACTAAACCAGAAGTCCTGTCTCCAGGTAGGAACGATGATATGAAGACAAGCACACGCAGATGCACAAAATTGCGGACGCGCACTCTCTCTCTCTCTCTCTCACACACACACACACACACACACACACACACACACATACACACACACACACTCACACACACACACATTACACACACACAGACAGACACACCTTCAGACACAGATACACACAGACACACACAGACAGACAAACCTGCGGACACAGACACACATGGGCACACACAAACACAAATACACTCACAAACACGTAGGCACATAGTAACACACAAAAACGTACATATACACTCACATACACACGCGGAGGCACATGCACATACCATATACTCGAATATTAAAAAATGCGCAGCTGGAGGCTGGCCCCAAGTCAAGGCCGCCTGCGAAAACGGAGCCGACGCTGTGTACTTTGGCACGCCAGGTGTGTGTTTGTGTGTGTATGTGTGTGTGCGTGTACGTGTGTGTGTGAGTGTGTGTGTGCAGTTGCATTTGTGTTTGTGTGTGGGTGTAATTACCCCTGTCTGTCCAAGCTGTCTAGTTTGCTCAAAAATGACCTAGCACTCTGTAGACAGTAGGACAGTAGGAAAATAAGCTGCTACTGCATATGTCAACACTATGTGACATGTGGCCCTCTGAACAGATTTCAATGCTCGGGCGAGGGCTTCAAACTTTGAGGCTGGGGAGCTTAATGAGCTCATGGCGTACCTCCATGCTAGGGTAAGTGGTGCGTGAGGTGCCTTAGTTTTGGCTCGTACCTCCTTCGTCTTCTCAACGCAATGTGCAAATATTCTGGCATTGAGCTGTCTTGAGTGGGTAGTCGTGAGGTGTGTACCCGTTTCTCATGGTCACTGAGCCGTTGCATTGTGGGAATACGGAGCAGAAGTGTTTTCAGTTGATCCTGGCTGTCAGCTGAAGGAATCTCACTGTAAAGCATGTGAAGAAGAGCGTACAGCATACATCTGTGCGTGTACTGTTCTTGCGGCCTTCAAGTAGCCTTGCCAGTTCAGCTACATGGCAAAAGTTGTCGTACGTTTTGAGATGTGTAACTGGAGCATGGCATTAGCATGCCCTTTTTGGGGGGGGGGGTGTCTGTGCAAAACATTTCCTTGACACGTTTTGTAACACACTGCGAATTTATTGCAAATTTATTGCACTTGCATGACACTGGAGCGTGGAGAAGGCAGGGCATTTACTACTGAGCAAATCACTAATTAAATTGTGCTGAATGTATGTTTGCTGCTCTTTCGTGCATGTGACTGTGGACATGAATTTATTCCAGTTGCAACAATCACTCTTTTTTGGTGTGTGTGTTTGTGTGTGTTTGTTTCACAGGGCGTAAAGGGTTACGTGGCTCTGAACATCCTCGTGTATGATGAGGAAATGGAGGCTTTGGAGGAGAGGATCAGGTGTGTGTGTTGTTGTGTGTGTGTGTGTGTGTGTGTGTGTGTGTGTGTGTGTGACAGGCGACTGTGAACCTCCGCCAGGGAACGGAAAAAGGGAGCAGGGCTTTCGGCCATTATCGTGGACCTGGTCGATCAAAAACTCAGCCTGCGTCAGAAGCTATCAGGATCCTGGTTTGTGCCAATCAATCAGGAGGTCATTCTGATCCTAAACCCAGTGCAAGCTTGCATTTGCTAGAAAAAATAATTCATACTTTAGTATTTCACTTACAATGTCACAAGGACCACAAGGTCCAGAAGGTCATGACTGACCCGCCTTCTCTTTCCTACAAGTCGCCAACGTGCGTGAAGCGCTTTTGACGTAAGGTCCCGTAGCCTGATTGTACATGCATGCATATACGTCACACACATACAGTCACATATGCCACACAAGCAGTCACACACTCAATTGCACACAACATACTCACGTACACGTGGGCACACACACAGGGAGGTGGCTGCAGCAGGGGTGGACGCACTCATAGTTCAGGATTTGGGAGCCGTTGAGCTCATTCGTCGTGTGGCTCCTGGTCTGCCCATCCACGGCTCCACGCAGATGAGCATCACGTCGGCACAAGGCGCACAGGTGGTTTCGCTTTCGCCACCCTGTTCCACCCCCTCCTTGCTGTTTCTCACAAGGCTTGCGATGAAAGCTCACTGCTTTGAATCAGCATGAGGCTTAAAAGATGAAGGTTTGTTGCTCTTTAGGTATGCTTGGTGGCCTTGTGGTCGCCACCTTCTTCCCGCATCTTCCTTGCTCTGTTCCCTAAGGCTCAGATCAAAGGCTTGATTTCGATTCGAAGTTTGCTTCACTTTGCAGGCAGGCTTGTTGTCGATTCTCACCACCCTCCTTGCTCCTTAACACTGCTGTTGTCAACTTTTTGCAGTTTGCCGCAGGCCTGGGTGTGGAGAGGATCGTTGTGGGACGAGAGCTCAGTATAAAAGAAATCGGCAAGGTGAGCCCTCCTTGGTCCCGTGCTTTGTGATGGAGGATATGAACAGCACATGCGTATCCTGAACGCTTGCATCCTCAACTCTGAACCCTCCTGGGCCTTCAGCTCCAGACCTTTAACCCTAACTTATTTGAAACTCCGACCAGCAAATAAGCAGTTGTCTGCAGCAGTTGGATGACTGCCTTGTGAGTGTGAGAGCGTGGGTGGGTAAGCGTGAGTGTGAGGGCGCTGCTGACTTCCTTGTGCGCACTGCCTGACGTCCTTGTGAGTGCTGCTTACTTCCTCGTGCGTGTGAGTGGGTGTGTGGGTAATTGTGAGAGCACTGCTGGCATCCTTGTGAGCGCTGCTTCAATGCCCTGAGCTCTCACCGCTATGAAAGAGGTGTGGGGAGTGGCTCCCGTTGCGTAATCTATTCTTTTTTGTATGAGTTTGAAGCGAATCAATGTACCCACCTCCCAGAACGGACCGGAACAGATCAGAGAGGCTTACTCCAGGTCCGCGATCTTGGCGTATCGTGCTAAATCGCTCATACTCACACATGAAGGAGCTTGAAGATGGCTCATACTGAAGGAGTTCTGCACAGTCCCAGTGTGTGGAAATATGAGGGCATGTATCTGCATGTTGGACTGTTGTAAAATTCACACTGCTTCAAATTCTGCAGGTCCGAGACCAGTCCACCACCGAGGTGGAAGCCTTTGTGCACGGCGCTTTGTGTGTATCCTACAGGTGTGTATGTGCGTGTTTGTGTGTGTGTGTGTGTGTGTGTGTGTGTTTGCAGCGCTCTGTGTGTATCCTACAGGTGTGGAGCTTTGTTAGCGCTCCATGATGTGTTATTATGTGGGAGCCTTTTATGTGTGGAAGTCCTACATGTGTTGGTCTTCTTTGTTTGTCATGGTGCATGTTTGTGTGTGTTTGTGGAAATGTATGTTTCTGTGTTTGTTTGCTCTTCATGGCACGGTCTGTGTGCGTGTTGTGTGTGGTTTGCTGGATTTGTTGTCAAATGTTGATGTTGAAAGATAGCTTGGCATACACTCAGCCATGCACTTCTCTTTTTTTATTGCTCTCAGTGGCCAGTGCTTTTCAAGTGAGGCATGGGGGGGTCGGAGCGCAAACCGAGGACAGTGTGCCCAGGTAGTTACTGTGCGATGCACACACACACACACACACACACACACACACACATGCAATCGACCCCAAACACCCGACCACCGTAATCACTATGAATGTTTGAGGGCCTGCTTTGCATGCAAACATACACACATATACACACATATTCCCCCATGCTGACATCGTAAACAGATGGACACCGATGATTACACACGCTCACACACCACACATGCGTATACATGCTCATACACACATGCGCACGTTGTACTGCAGGCTTGTCGTCTTCCATACGGCCTGATTGTGGATGGTATGCTCAAGGATTTGCAGGATCTCAGCTACTTGCTCAGCCCTCAAGACCTGATGGCAGTGTCGCACGTGCCAGGTATGCAAACAGTGACACAGAAAAGCTCTTTTAAAACTTGTCAACATACAAAAATGGGCAGCAATACATATGCAAGGTGTGCATGCATGCATGCATGCATGAGTCTGATAACACTGCAGCACGATAAGGTCTGCGTAATTACAGACAAAAGCTGAGCTTGTTGATTCGCTGACGCAACGCACGCACGCACGCACGCACGCACACACACACTCACTCTGACCACAGAAGAAAGCAGATGAGCGTGATGTATTGAAGCAGCCAAAAAACAGCGTGGGTGCTGTGTACTACAGCAGCCAACATCAGGATGTCACACACATACACACGCACAAATACGCACACGCACGCACAAACGCACATACCCTCTGTGCTTGCTGTGTATTACAGCAGCCAACATCAGGATGACACACACATACACACGCACAAATACGCACACACACGCACAAACGCACATACCCTCTGTGCTTGCTGTGTAATACAGCAGCCAACATCAGGATGACACACACATTCACACGCACAAACGCACATACCCTTTCTGTGCTTGTGGTCCAGAGCTCATCACGGCAGGCGTGAGCTGCTTCAAGATCGAAGGGAGGCTGAAAGGTCCGGAGTACGTGGCGCTAACAACACAGGTCTGCAGCAAGGGGAGTCACAGATACGCAGGCCCGCACAATGCAGGGTGGTAGTGACAGGGACATGACAAAAAGGGAGTCACAGATACGCAGGCCCGCACAATGCAGGGTGGTGGTGACAGGGACGTGACAAAAAGGGAGTCACAGATACGCAGGCCCGCACAATGCAGGGTGGTGGTGACAGGGACGTGACAAAAAGGGAGTCACAGATACGCAGGCCTGCACAATGCAGGGTGGTGGTGACAGGGACGTGACAAAAAGGGAGTCACAGATACGCAGGCCTGCACACTGCAGGGTGGTGGTGACAGGGACGTGACAAAAAGGGAGTCACAGATACGCAGGCCCGCACAATGCAGGGTGGTGGTGATAGGGACGTGACAAAAAGGGAGTCACAGATACGCAGGCCCGCACAATGCAAGGTGGTGGTGACAGGGACGTGACAAAAAGGGAGTCACAGATAAGCAGGCCCGCACACAATGCAGGGTGGTGGTGACAGGGACGTGACAAAAAGAGCCTCAAGAGAGTACTTTGGTTGAAAGCAAAGGAGCAGCACCAGGGCAGGGTTGAATGCAAGCTTGATTCATGCTCCATTATGGCATGCTTGATATATGTTCCATTATGGCATGCTTTGACCGATATGGTGCATGCGCCAAGCAGGCCGTTGCATTATTGTGTCTGACTTACTTTGTACAGACTGACTGAGGCATGCTTTGGTTGATATGGTGCATGCATGCGCCGAGCAGGTCGTTGCGGCTGTTGTACTAGTAATTCACTTTGTACTATGTCACTCAGACAAGTACTGACAAGACCTTGTGCGTCTGCGTGCAGCAGGCCCCCAATTTTCACAAGGTTGCAACCTTGTTTGACTCGTCTGTGCAACGTGTTTACGCTGCATCATGTCCGCAGGCACAGGCTTGGGCTGTTTCAACTGTTTTTCCAACCAAGACGCGCTAGTTCAAAGATCAATCGCTTTCCTACATGCTGAAATATGCACGGCAATGTGTGTGTGTATGTGTGTGTATGTGTGTGTGTCGTAAAAGCACCTAGGCTACAACGTGTCTCAGGCCTTCAGCCACCCTGCATCAGAGCCACTTGTGCACATCGTACAGCACCTGAAGTACTACTGCTCGTATGGTGCTCTTGCCTGATGTTCTAGATCTTTCAAAGTCTCCGGTAAGTACACTGCTTTTGCTCAGTTTAAGCTGTACCTGTTTGCAGGTATACAGGCGTGCTGTGGATGCTGCATGGGCAGCTCTCACTGCAGGAGACAAATCCAGCTCTCCTGCCACTACTCAGAATGGAGACGTGAGCAACAGCAGCAGCAGCAGCATCAGCAGCATCAGCAGCAGCAGTGGCGTGTCAGCTGCACACAACGCAGCACGGGCTGGAGACGTGGGTAGTAGCGCGCCATCTGCACACGCTGTGCCGAGTGGGGGTGCAGGGAACAGCAGCACCAGCACGGCCTCTGCTGCACACAGCTCTGGGTCAGCTGTTGCGGCGGTGGAGAGCATGGCAGCAGCCAAGGCGTCTGTGCAACTCACGCAGGAGGAGCAGTGGGATCTGGAGCAGGTGCTTGCGTACGTCTATGAGTCATAATAGACTATGGACACTGGCGCCTCCTGAAAATGCTCAATTGTTAACGGGCGTCAGCTTCTCATCATGGCGTGGTTTGTGGCAAGGATTGTTGTTGTGCATGCCTGTTTCTGCTCTTTGCCAAGGTGCTACTCCACAACACCAAATGTTTTATCACACAGGGGCTTGCTTGTAGCAAATATGCTAGTTCGCAACAACGAGTGCTTGCGCACGCAGGTCTTTGCTCCAAGCCACCTTTCCCAAATTCCCAAATATACCTGCTTGTGTTTGCGCACGCAGGTCTTTGCTCGAGGCCAAGATGCTGAATACAATGGATTGGCTCCGGGGTTCATGGAGGGGCCAATGCACCAGGTGAATGGGGACACAGGAAACAGGACACAGGACACAGGTGAATGGGGACACAGGACACAGGTGAATGGGGACACAGGACACAGGTGAATGGGGACACAGGAAATAGGACACAGGACGCAGGTGAATGGGGACAAAGGAAACAGGTGAATGGGGACAAAGGAAACAGGTGATTGGGGACACAGGAAATATGACACAGGACACAGGTGAATGGGGACACAGGACAGGGGACACAGGACACAGGACACAGGACACAGGACACAGGACACAGGACACAGGTGAAAGGGGACACAGGACACAGGTGAATGGGGACACAGGAAACAGGTGAATGGGGACACAGGACACAGGAAACAGGACACAGGAATGGTGACACAGGACTCAGGACACAGGACACAGGTGAATGGGGACACAGGAATGGTGACTCAGGAAACAGGACACGGGACACAGGAGAATGGGGACACAGGACACAGGACACAGGACACAGAGAAAGAGGGGATTACAGGCTGGAGTGCTCTGCGTACACATGTTTTGGTTGTAATCGTGCATAAAGCCAGGGCTCATGGAGGGGCCGATGCGCCAGGTGAATGAGGGTATCGGAAGAGAGAGGGAGGAGTACGAGCTGGAGAGAGGGAGGAGTACGAGCTGGAGAGGGGAGAGCTTGTTGGTCTGTTAAGAAAGCCCTACGCAAGGGGCTGTGCTTGCACGCACTGGCCTGTCTCCTTGTGCCCTGTCTGCCCCACCATTCACCTGAAGGTTGAGTCTTTGGATGTCGTAGTGACCGACACTCCCATCGTTTATGCCACTCATGACACGTGCAGAGGCTCGTGCGAGGCCGTGCCCCCAAGCACAGAGGTGTGTTTGCTGGCACCGTGGTTCGAGTCCTTCACCAGCAACAGCAGCAGCAGCAGCAGCAGCAGCGGATGCACAGCCATGCAGGTGGGCTACTCACAATGGTCAGGGTCGACTAGAGGAATGAACTTATCATGAAATCACCGATGCTTCAAAAGCTCAGATTTTCAATCATAATGTATGCAGATCTTCAACCTGGACAAACATATTTGCGCCCTACGTATGTAAGATGTGCGACCTAAGTTTAGCAAATGGGTGCTGTGACTTAAATTAGCGGCTAACATCATATAAATTGGTGCACAGACCGACTTTTTGTTTGCGAAAGTACAGCAAATTGACGGTTATTTGGCTGTTCATAGTGTGCGTGCATACTCTCTTTGCCAAGCACTCTCTCTCTCTCTCACACACACACACACACAGCTAAAACACAAATGCATACAACTTCTTCCCCACATTGCTCTAATTACTCGCATAAAGTTGCTTGCCAAACCTACACGCAGGCAGCAGTGGCAGCGGCAGGGGAGCCTATGGGACGAGCAGCAACAACCGCAGCAACAGCAGCGGAAACGGAAGAGTTAGAGCAAGCAGCAGCAGCAGCAGCGGCAGCAGCACCAGCACCAGAGGAACTTTTGGAAAGGGAGGCGATGGCTATGGTAAAGGCTCTAGCTCCTTGAACATTAAAAGCAGTGGCTACCAGCAGCAGCAGCAGCAGCAAGGGCCAGCGCCTGTGTCGGTTGTAGTACAGCTGGCGTGCCCGTTGAAGCGGGGCGATGGCCTTGTGTTTGATGCAGGGCAGGTGGAGCAATTGGAAGAAGGTGGGTGAAGGCCTCCTGTCTTTAATTACCGTGCTCCATCATTTTCTCAGTGGTGTTACGTTCCTTGCGTTATTTTGGCTTGTGGTGTGTGTGTATCTGTGTGGGTGCACTGTGCGCCCGCCTGTGGGAGGTGGCCTCTGCTGCGTCTCTACCTGTAGACGTGCTTGTGTCTGCAGCTGGTTGCGTGTGGTGTGCCTTTGTGACACGCGCGTATCTATAAGTGTGGCCTCTGCTGCGTCTCTACATCGTGCTTGTGTCTGCAGCTGGTAGCGTGTGGTGTGCCTTTGTGACACGCGCGTATCTATAAGTGTGGTCTCTGCTGCGTCTCTACATCGTGCTTGTGTCTGCAGCTGGTAGCGTGTGGTGTGCCTTTGTGACACGCGCGTATCTATAAGTGTGGCCTCTGCTGCGTCTCTGCATCTTGCTTGTGTCTGCAGATGGTAGCGTGTGGTGTGCCTTTGTGACACGCGCGTATCTATAAGTGTGGCCTCTGCTGCGTCTCTACATCTTGCTTGTGTCTGCAGTTGGTAGCGTGTGGTGTGCCTTTGTGACATGCGTGTATCTATAAGTGTGGCCTGTGCCAACGAGTGGTGGTGCCAATGAACGGTGGCCTGTGTTTCATCTGGTTTTGTTCAACAGGTATGAGGTGTGCTGGCCATGGAAACTTGGTTCAAGGTCTGGCTAATCCATGAATGTGCAAGAAAAGACGCAGTTTCGTAGTGTACACTCCACACACACAGTATTACTCCAAGCTCCACACACTCCACGCACACACACATAGTATTACTCCAAGCTCCACACTCACACACACACGCACGCACGCACACACACACACACATACACACACACACAAACACAGTACCACTCCAAGCTCGTATGTAGCAAATTTTAAAATTCCTGCTTGCTAATAAGGAGCAATTCGTTTAAAATTTCACAGTGTCCTGTTCAAATGGCTACCAAATAGAATTTTCTGATGGTCTCCTGAAATGATATCCTCTTGACCTCTTCGATTACAGTGGTTCCCGGCTGTCAGTGCCGCTTAATTTAAACGCTGCAGACATCTCTAACCCCACTACTATCACTTTTTAATCTTACAAGTGGGGTTGTGTGCTTCCTGTTCAATGACAGAGTCCACCAGCTATCAAGGGATGCCTCGGCAGACACACACACGTGCACACGTACACACACACACGTGCACACACACACGTGCATACACACACATGTGCACATACACACACGCACACACAAAAACACATTTGCACACGTACAATACACAAAACACACACTGCAAACCACAAATCCTTTCTGAAGGGGGGGCTGTGTACGACCTGTTTGATGACAGAGGCCGCCAGCTGTGGAATGGTGCTGCTCCGGCTCATGCTGCGCAAGGAGGGGGTGCGCTTCAAGATACATCACCATTATCTGCACACGAAAGGCACGACACTGTGACAGTGGTGTTCGGAGCCGGGCAGCTGGACGCAAGTCGCATACAGGTAGCCAGATTTGTGTTTTCTGCATGCAGCCATTTCTTGGGGGCACACCCACCTCACCGGTCAAAGCTGGCTGGATATTTTACATGCCTTCAAAGAGGACCAACACGTTTGATAATTTACACAAACTACAAGGACACTCATGAGCACTTGTTATGCATTTCCACAAATGCCACACTCATGATCAAAGGCTCATCTGTGCACATACTCGTACATATTTGTTTATCATTCATGGGCTGCTGGACCATTAGCTTTCACCTGTGGGTGCGTGTCTGTGTGCACGTGTGTGAGTGTGTTTGTATATGACACTATGACATTATACACACATCATGCGGACTTGGGTCAAGGTAATTTGTAGCATTTGCATAAGAAGAGTGAGCGCCAATTGATTGTCAGTTTGTAAGTTTGGTGTACAAAAAAGCTGCATACCGTACAGACCGTTGACCAATGCAAGGTTATGCAAAAAAAGCAATTAATAAACCCCAATGCGAGCTTATGTGAGGGTCACACAATCTAATTATTTAACCCAATGCGACCTATGCGAGGGCCTTTGGCCCTCTGAGCTGCACGCGCATGTGTGCGTGCGTGCACGTACGTGCATGTGTGTGTGCTTGCACATATGTGTTTGCGTGTGCATACGTGTGTGCGTGCGTTGTGTACGTGCGTGCAAGTGTATACGGTTGTGTACGTACGTGTATGCCTGTGTTGTGCACTTGTGCGTGCGTGTGTGTGTGCGTGCGCGTACGTGTGTGTGTGTGCGTGCGGGTATGTGTGTGTGCGTGTGCGTACATGTGTGTGCATGTGTATGTGTGTGTACGTGTGTGTGCGTGCGCGTATGTGTGTGTGTGCGTGTGCGTGTCTATGTGTGTGCGTGCGCGTGCATGTGTGTGCATGCGCGTACGTGTGTGTTTGTGCATGCGGGTACGTGTGTGTGTGTATGTCTGTGTGCATGTGAAGGTATTGAAGGCGCCCTTCCTCTTGGCATCCTTCCTCCCCGAGAGAGGGCCAGCCTCCCAAGCTGTTTGTCCCCCTTGGGGGCCTTGATGGGCGACTTGGAAACTTTCCCGGCCTGTCCCGTTCATGCTAAAATATATTAACCCCAATGCGAGCTTCGCGAAGCCCTTGTCACTTAGTTATTTAATTGCTCCCGACACACCGCGAGGGGGTCAGAAACGTTCGCGGTACGCGGTGATATACGGTCTGTACGGTATACGACTGACAGCAGCACCAGCAAGCACTTATAAATCAAGTTCCAGTGCTTTCAGTCTTTAGGCGAACCAATTGTTACACATAATACTGCAACAATTGTACAATCTCTTGTAATGGTGTGCAGGAGGGGCAGCTCGTCTGGCGAACAAAGGATGCAGGCTTAGAGTCACGGCTCAGGAGCACCTACGAGGTGAGATAAGAGTTTAGAAGGATGCTTGCAGTTGTTCAGCATTCCTGAGTCTTTTTGTACAAGACGTGAAAGTGACAGCTAGCTGTCTTGTTGCTTTCTTCAGACACAGCTAACTGTTGCTGGGCATGAGGCATAAACATTTGTGAGTGCTAGCGAGTGCAATGTTAGCATTAGTCAGAATCATACACATACATTCCTTTGTAATCACTCAGCTGGAGACTTTACTGCCATTTTGCTGTTCTATTTGTTTAACGATGCTTTGTATCTACGTGTACTTTGTGTGCTTTGTACGTAGAATTTGCATGCGCAAAATTTGCCGAGGGGTTTACTTGACCTTTGAGCTCAGTGCCTAAAAGGTGCATAGTGCTCAAAGATGGTCATCCTGAGCATCTATCTGCTTGGAAATTACTTGCCTTGTAACTTAAAACTACTATTTCCCCCTGAAACAGACCCTGGAATACAAAGGATGTAAAAGGTACGTACACAGTAGCATTCACAACAATATTCCCTGGGCCACATGTGCTTGTGTGTTTGAGATAAGTACGTACTTCGCTCAAGCGCACCCGCTCCTGCAATGACGCAGGGCTTAGCTGCTGCCAATCTTCGACGGCAAGCGGTGCATGCCAGAATCGGAGGTTGTATCGGCCAGCCCATGACCCTAAGTCTCAGGTCGGTACCAGGAGAATTGTGTTGCAAATTGCAAAGTACACAAGCATGCTCACACGCATGCACGTGCAGCTCAGAGGGACAAAAGGCCCTCGCATAGGCTCGCACATTAGTACTTGTTTAGGGTGCAAACCAATCTATGCACGCACACAATAGTAGGAGTACACTGCACATCCACACACATATGCATGCACGCACACACACTCGCACACATGTACAACCATACACAGGTTCGCACATGTACAGGTGCACACAAACACACAAACACTCACACTTACACTTATGATGTACTAACCTAACAACAGGGATTCTGCCGGACACGAGGTGCATGCACAGTTTTAGTCACTACTAGGGTCCGCCTGCCCGCCTCACACACGCACACACACACACACACACTTGTGTACACACTGAAATACACGGAGACTCTGCCGGGCGCAAGATGCATGCACAGTCTGAGCCACTGCTGGAGTCCGCCTCACTCACATACACACACATATATGCACACACACTCGTGTACGCGCACTGACTGACAGGGACTCTGCCGGTCACGAGGTGTATGTGCAGTCTGAGTCACTGCTGGAGCCTGCCTCAAACCGTCCCATGGCAGAAGGTGATGTGGTCCGTGCTCTAGGCGTCACGCTAGGAGGCGCTGCTGACAACACTCTTGCATTGGCCGGCACTGACTTTTCTGGGCTGCAGTTGGCACAAGGTGCGGCGAAACGCAAGCAGCAACGGATGTAGAAGGATTACGGCGGGAACAATTTCAGTGATGGAATTATGGCTAGTCGCCCCTCAAAGCAGGTACTCACGTGTTACCAAAAAGGCACTGCTAGCCTTCTTGTGCTGTTAGCATTTCTGTCCTTCAGGTGTAAATGCACAGCAAACAGCTGCCCCAAAGGGATATATGTTATGTTACCCTCATAGCCTATTTACATTCTATGGCCTTATCTCTCAGCACGTAGTGTACACACACACACACACACAAAACACGCACATACACACACAAACACAAAAAAACACAGACACGTGGCTGGCCCGTTCCCTCAGGTGTTATTGTACTAGGATGTGCACGCTTACTACTCTTAGTCAGCTTTAAACAAAGGGTCAAAGGGTCCACCTGCTTAAGTTCACACTTGTGTGCGTCCTCTTGCTGGTGCCTGCCTTGAGGCAAAATGTGTGTACAGTTTGTTTGCTGCAGTGCCTCCTCATGCTGGCGCCTGCCTTGGGGAAAAAATATTTGTATAGTTTGTTTGCTACGGCTCTTTGTCCGCTTTTGTGAAGTAGTGCTGGTATGTGTTCAAAGCCCGTAAGTAGTGTCGAATGGCTTGCATCAGCTGATCAAGGTGACTGCCATATCAAATGCTGCTGCATGTTTAAGGTACAGGCTTGCATCAGCTGAGCAGTGTAACCACCACATCCAATACTGGGGCCTGTTAAAAGGTAATCAAGCTTGCATCGGCTGATCAGTATTACCGCTTAATCAGATGCTGGTGCGTGTCCAAAGGCTGTAGTTGTGCCTGTGGGCTTGCATCAGTAGGCGGCACATTGAAATCAGCCCTTGGGTTTCTGGCCGCACCCGTTGCCAAAACATGCACGGGGTGTGTAAGGTATTGGGGCACATGCACAGCCTACCTAAGGCTGGGCAGAGGTAACATTCAACAATGCACATGCTCAGATGCTTAGCTGTGGTTGTAACGAATGGCATGTAGGTAAGAGTAGGGTCGCTTCTAACCCTAGATGCATGCTTGACGTTGGCCTGCTAATTACCTGCCACACGCTCACTGCTTAACTGGGACCCCTGCTTTGATGCATGCTTGAAGCTGGCCTGCCTATTACCTGCCACACGCTCACTGCTTAACTGGGACCCCTGCTGTACATCCCCCCCGCAGGCCGCTTCTGTGCCTGCTAGTTGCCTAGTTTACTCATTTACTGTTATACCGGCGCTTTTGCTACACACACACACCCCTTGCAGGCCTGTTCATGCCTGCTAGTGACCTCAAATCTCTCAGACGAACTGCAACAGAAGCCCTGCTTGCCGCACATAAAGACACCCAAGCTACCCTCCAAGGTTAGTTCTGTTTTTTGCTCCACTGTCATGCGTGTAGGGAGACCCAAGGTGCTTTGGTGCTGCTCATTGCGAAAAAAAGCTGCAGACCTGCAAGGCTTCTTCACTTTGTCCACTCCACTCTCTGCTCCCGGCACGTACAGGCGCCCAGACCACTTTTTTTCATGGTCAAAGTTGGTACTGAACAAGGAGTGTGATCCTACGGATCACTAAAAAAGGGGCGGAGCCTGCGCTGCAAATTGCATTGAAATTGTACTTAATGTTGTTAGAGCGATTCAGGGGGGCGCATTCCTTTACCCCCCCGCTCTTGCGTTTGCACAGTCTCTGTCATACCAGACCATGTCTGAAGCCGTGTGTCATGTGCAGTGAGCAATTCAGGAGGTCTGCATTACTTTTAAACTGCTCTGTGCAACCATTTCTTAGCCATTCTGGTCTTTGCAACCTGCAACGCATACCGGCATTGAAATGGGTTGACATTTCAGGGGGGCTTGCGCACCCACTGCACCCCCCCTCTCTTGCTCCTGAGCTCCATACGGTTGTTCAAAGCCACCACCTCTGGCTGGGCTGCTGCTTCCTGTGCCTGCTGAGTGCTGAGTGCCATTGCCAGGCTGAGACTGTTACTCCAAGTGCTGTGCCAAGTGCTGGACGCGGGTCCTCTCCCGGGCCCTCGCTCGCCTGTCCTCCCGAGTGCTGTGAAGCTGCTGCCGTCTCTCTCTGCTCTGCTGCTGCCTGCCAGCGTGTTGGGATCGGTCGGCCTTGTACCGCCTCAACGACACCACTTCTGAACAGAAGAAGGGCTAAGGATATGATGGGAAACATTTTGAATATATGAAAAACACAAATCCATCCCGGGGGGAACAGTGACACGCGACCCCTTGGAGTTGCGGCTGGAGGGGGGTTTGACCGGGGTGTTCCAGAATCAGCGCGTAATTGGCTACTGTTTCATACAAATTTACACTGAAAAATTGCCTGGCTGGCTCAACGCTCTATTCTTCTGCCACATTGCGGGGTGATCGTAAAGGGACTACGCCCAGGGGGGCTCCGCCTCAAAAAGCTTGCCTTCTTCAATGGAATCGATTTTGTATTTTTGTTATTGTCCTCAAATTTGGACTCACGAGTATCAATTTGCTCTTTTTCCTTGCTGAACACAACATAACCCCCGTGCCTACGACCACCAGAGCAGGCTATTCCATGACCGTGTGGGCTGAATTGTTTCATGACCGTATGTGGGCCGAATTGTTCCATGACCAAGTGTTGGATAGATTGTTCCATGGCCGTATGTAGGTTGAATTGTTTCATGGCCGTATGTAGGTTGAATTGTTTCATGGCCGTATGTAGGTTCAGTTGTTCCATGACCGTATGTGGGGCAAATTGTTCCATGACCGAGTGTTGGGTAAAAATTTTCCATTACCGAATGTTGGGCAGGTTATTCCATGACCGTATGTGGGGCAAATTGCTCCGTATGACCGCACGTGGTAGTGCACTCCAGCTGGAGTGTGGCTCAGCATGGGATTTGGTGTGTTGACAGGAAATGAAGACTTGAGTGTACTCATCTCGTGTCGTACACTCAAGCCCCATCCTGTGTCCAAACACTCTTCAACCCACCCTGTGTCAACACACTCTTGCTGTGTGTGTAGGTGTGTGTAGGTGTGTGTGTGTGTGTGCGTGTGTGTTTATGCTGGGTTAGGTTTAGGTTTAAGCCGTGTCCTGTATTGACACACTCTATGTCCGATTTTGTGCTGGTTTGCTCCAGTCCTATCTTGTGTCACTCCATCCTATGTAACACTAAAGCCTCCTCCTGTGTAGACACCTACTAAATCCCACCCTGTGTCAACACAATCTACATTCCATTCTGTGTCGACATCGACACACTCTGCTAATCGAGTCAACACGCTACGTTCCGTTCTGTGTCGACACACTCTGCACGCCGTCCTGGGTCAAGACACTCTAGATTCCATCTTGTGGAGACACATCTCTCTACGTTCCATCTTGTGGTAACACACTCTACATTTCATTCTGTGTTAACCAGGGATGGGTCATACGGACTTCTGAGACGTCCCATACGGTATAATACGCTATTAATACGCAATACGCGTATAATACGCGAACGTAATTATGCTATTTTGAGGGGCACCCTGGGCTTGCACCAACCACCCTCCAACCACCACGAATTGTCCCCCCAGCCTCCAGAACATTATAACGCCTCCTGGTAAACCCCTGAGTGGCATCGTGTTGTTG
>Ga0307951_1000978_pt1 | contig 17092 bp, 13 predicted proteins | sample OrgLakmetagen374_FD_201842 | JGI IMG/M metagenome (GOLD analysis project Ga0307951, IMG submission 201842) | Saline water microbial communities from Organic Lake, Antarctica - #374 | ecosystem: Environmental > Aquatic > Non-marine Saline and Alkaline > Saline | place: Antarctica: Organic Lake... | reverse complement strand
GTGCACTTTTTCCTGCAGTAGTCTCATCCTGAGAAACATTGCTTACACCATTCCCATTTCACTCACGTGCACTTTTTCCTGCAGTAGTCTCATCCTGAGAAACATTGCTTACACCATTCCCATTTCACTCACGTGCACTTTTTCCTGCAGTAGTCTCATCCTGAGCAGTTCAACTAGGGCAGCGCGGTCGGCGTGGGCAAGCACCATCGGCAGTGCTGGAGCTGTGCGTGAAGTACTGTGCTCTATGCCTGTCATACGCCCAGCGACACCACCCGCCTGTGTTGAACCATAACAAAGGAAAGTGATATAAACTGTATGTCATCACTGCTTCTTTTTTGCACGTGGTGCTTGCTGTGTCCTTTTAAACCTTTCGCAATAACAATCCAGCAATTCTACCCGCATGTGTCATATTACTGCGTGGTACCTGCTGTGTTCATTGCCTTTCGCAAGGTGAGATCCAGCAACTCCACCCGCCTGTGTCTTATTACTTGCAAACCTTAAAGTATATTATGAGGTCAGAGAAGTAGTGTAAGAATTGTGATGTTCTTTGCCTGTGCTGCTTTATGTGCCATTGGTACCTAGGTCCTAACAAGCACCTGTGCTGCTTTATGTGCCATTGGTACCTAGGTCCTAACAAGCAAAGGTGTACACACACAAACCGTGCAGCAGCAGCAATATTCCTCCTGCTTGTTTATGTGCCATTGGTACCTAGGTCCTAACAAGCACCTGTGCTGCAAATACACAGATATACAGATGCCTCTGGCCAGCGCACAAAACAAAAACAAGCTGTGTAAGGAAGCGATGCAGGCAGCCAAATCTCTATCTCTTTGCAACAATTTCACATGGTGCAGAGTCAGCACTGCAGACATACTCGAATGACAATCTCTTCCAGCATCAAAGTCTGTACAATACCACCTAGCTTTCATTTACAAACACATGACGTATTCAAAAGATAGAGCCTTTCCGGAAACAAAAAGCGAACAAAATCCTAGCCAAAGTGCCACACCCTTCTTCCCCCCCCTATTGGACTCACACATACAAGCTTGTTCACACCCAAGATACTCCATGCATCATTGTCCCAACTTCACCCCACACACTCACCACTCCGCGGGCTGCGCCCACAGTGCCAGTTATGATACCTGCTTCAAAGCCAGCGCGCTTAGGACCTCGGTACCCCATCCTACAAGCACATTTTGAGATCCAGCTCAATTTCCAGGTTAAAAGTGAAGGCTAAAGACAGGAACAGCACTTGATATCTGTACTAATTTAGTTATTGTTCTAATCAGTGAAGGATGTGATTATCTAGGCGCTTTCAGCATTTGAAAATGGCACACAAGATAAGGCTAAAGTTGTGACCATCGCTCGTTCTACGCCTGTCCAAGGTGAGCAATGACGTTTATAATCATCTACAGGCTCTGCCATAATTTAAAAAAGGACACGCGAGTGCTGACTAGCAGAACCAAGGGGTTGCCACAGATGACCGTAACAAGGAAAGTTGAGCACACGCACAAACAGCAGCGTCCAGAAAACAACGCACGACAGACAACAAACATCTCAACACACTCTTACACAAAATGTGTACATCTTAAACCGAGCACCATCACGACAAGAAAAGGTGGGCATGCACTACAGCAGCGTCTAGAACACACGACAAAAAACAAGCATCTTAGGTACTCGAAATGCACACAACACCTTAATGTACACAAATACCTTGCACAAAATGTACAATCAAGTGCGCTGTGCGTACACTCAAAAATCAAAGTGCAATTTCTCACCTACTACCTCCAATCTGGCTTAGCCCTGCTCCTGGGGTAACCCCCTCGGTCTGTGGGTGGGTATTGAGGCAGAAACACCAAGTTATTTGTCACTGACACAAAGATGATCAGAAAGCACAAGGAAGGGCAAGTTGAGAGAACAAAAAGATAGGTATCATGACTTCTCAAACACAATACCAAAAAATGGTTATATGCCACATAGATCACTAGATTACATTATACGCACATTACTTGATTACATATACGCACATTACTAGATTACATTATACGTTATATGTCACTTCTAGTAAAGTATCAACGCACCTTACAAAGTGCACCAGACACACACACACACGCACACACAAACACACACATACACAAACGCACCTCTGATGACGCTGCCGAACCAACACTGCCTCTAATCGTATCTGGAGCCTCGTCAGCTCCATGCTCAAAGGGCAACTGCTGTTGGTGATGGGGCAATCGATTGGCCAGCTGGCTGTGGGCAAATTGGGGTAGACCATACTCCTTGATCCACGCGCGGACAAGTTTGGACTGCAAGGAGCAAAAGCAGGAGCAGAGAAGAGCGTATATGTTATAAAGGCCATAGATGATAAGGTCACAGGATGGCAATTAAATCATTGGCAAATTCAAATCCATATGCTCTCACACAAAACACAGTTCAAATCCATGTATATGCTCTCACACAATACACAGTTCAAATCCATATATATGCTCTCACACAATACACAGTTCAATTCCATGTATATGCTCTCACACAACACACAATTCAAATCCATATATATGCTCTCACACAATACACGCCATAGTGCAAGTACAAGACGGACTACGTGGAGCTGACGATCACTCTCTTAAAGTTCGGGACCACGGAGAAGAAGACCTGTTTCTTAACGCTTAAGCTTCTACCAACTTCTGACCTGTTCACCATTCCAGAACAGTAGGCCACAAGACGAGCTTTCTGTCGCTAATCTCGCATTTTTTCATCCAGGCATGCAACATCACAAGTTTGCAGTGCTACAAAATTGGCGCAGCCTCATTCTCTTGCCTCTCTTCCAAATAACATTCTAGGTAAAGACGTGTGACAACGCAAGCTTTGCTTTTAATACGACACGCTGATTTGATTTAAATTGCAATCACCTGGAAAAGGTGACTGAACAGAACAGCATTGTCTGCCCATGTGCAACCCCGACATATAAAAAGATTGCCAAAAATCGTATACATACACCGTTACGACCGTATACTTGGTGATTTCCTTGCCAAAAATACTGTTTATACACCGTATATATATTTATGGTCTAACCAACTCTACATGTAAGTTAAATGTAGCACACCTGCACGAGCGTACCCACGCCCAGCCAGCCGTCAAAATGCACCTGTGCGTCTAGCAAGTACACCAGCATTTCGCTGTCCCGGGACAGCTCCTATGCAAACCAGGGGAGGTTGTCAAAAGAGCGAGGGGTTTTCAAGGGAATGGCTAGAAAAGAGTGAGTTGAACGAAACTGCGTCTAGCAAGTACCCCAGTATTTTGCTGTTTCGGAACAGCTTCTGGAGGATCAGGCATTTAAACATGGGGTTTCAGTAAAGGAGTTCTACGGTACTCGGTACCAAAGTGGATTTCTTTTCCTTAATCAATGTGAGAAGTGGTTTTCACAGCCTGCGTAATTTTTCTTTCATGGAGTTTTAAACTAGAGGGGGTTCAAATTGTCATATATGGCAAGCAACAAAGCACGTGTGGGAGCCCTTCCAAACACAGTTCAGGAGAAAAGCAAGACTTTGTGATCGATGCCAGTATTGCAGGCTGAATTGCAAGAAGGGCTTGACAACTAACGCAGGTGTTTGTTGGGCCACTAGTGTCTGTTACGTGTGCTCCATCTGCTGGTGCATCGCAATAGGCAATGAGCTGGGAATGTACATAACATGCTCTGCCAATAAATAGTCAGGGAGAGCATGTATAGAAGGCAGCAGGATATGTCTTTGCTTGCACCTCACCAACTACAGCAAGAGACTTCCATTCCATTCCATTTCATCCCATGCTACTGTACCAAACACACACAAATCCAACATGAAGTTGCTCGTATTAAGCTGACACTTCTGGATTGCCGCGATAAGGGTGGGCTTGCGCAAATAGATATCAAGACAGTCGTTCACTTAATTACCCGCAACAAAGGATCTAGGGAAGTACCCACATCATCTTGTGCGTGTGTGTGTGTGTTTAATTTAACTCACACTCAACAAAGGAACTAGGGAAGTTACCCACATCATCACTGCCTAGCAGGCGCTCCAGTGTGGCCCAGAGAGAAGCTACGTGATGCCGCCCGCACACCACAACCTCGCCCATCTTGCTCACTGCAGCAAGAGCTTCTGCTGCTGCCGCTGTCTCTGCGGCCTGCTTGGTTGAGCCCTCGCCCTGCAATGGTATGAAATGCACACCTATGTCACGTGTATCATGATGATGGCAGGATAAAGTCCGCATATAAGCCAGCAAACATTGCTGAAGCTGAAAGTGAGTTATGAGATATACTATAATTTGCTAAGCCTAGAGTAAGATATGAGATAAACTATAATATGCATGCATATACCAGGTACTATACACTACACATACGCCTTTCAACACACCTGAAACCATGACTCCTCAAAAATCCCTTCACGCGTCTCGAGCAGGGGAAGTGTAAGCGTGCTGACAAATCGAGGCTGGTCGCTGCGAAGTAGATTTAGCAGGATGGTGGAATGCTATATTGGAAACTTTGTGTCAACGTCAGAGCATACGTGAACGAGATCGTATCAAGTGTTGATAAGAGGGCTCCTGACTACCAGAATTGCAATTACCTGATCAAACGCTCCTGAATCATGTCCTCTGTGTGGTACTTGGGGAGTGGATAGTGCATTTTGTGGAATAGCTCATTAAGAGCCGCACGAGGATTCATCTCTACATTCGCCATTTTGATATTATAAAATAGATATTATAAAATCGTCGTTTGAATAAACCTTTCCCTACCCTAGTTTTCCACTTCAGTCGTCAATTTATCCAATTTAGTTCTTCTTCGAAATAATTGTGCTTCATTCGGTTTGCAGTGAACCGGTTTCTGTGGCTGCAAATCGAGGCTGGATTAAACAAACAAAATCGCCAAATAGAGGGGGTGAAAGTCCCGAATTGCTCCTTGTTTGATGGAAATCGATATGTATGTATAATTAAATAAGAAGGCTACCGATAAGCCGATAAAGCTTTGGCTCAAATGGACGACCCGGCTGGACTGAACAAGTGTGCACAAAGTGGCTTAGACATTTGCACAAAATGCACACGCCTAACGCGCTCCAGAGCTCTTTTCACCCCATGTCCCTAAATTGCTGGCTAAATGTCATAGAACACTAGCATTTGTTGATCTCTAGGTCAGCACTTTCTAATCCGTTTTGGCACCCCTTTCGCTGATATTCTGCAAGGGAAACGGCTGGAATTTGAGATCTCGCTAACCAGTGGGTAACTTCGCTTAATTTCTTTTTCAATGGGGACAGACGCCAAGATGTTACAAATGCCTCAATCTCGCTGCAGTGACTGTCCTAGTCCTGATGAAGATTTGGGAGCAATAACAAGGTGTTCTTAGGACAGCTTGTCAGGCAATGGTCCATGATTTTCACAAGCCCCAAACAATGCGTCTAAAATTATGCTTATGAAGTACACTCTAATTTTTCTACACTCTAAGAGCATGGAAAACACTGTGTGTTTGAAACACATCCTCATCGACTTCCCTTTCTGAGAAATTCTGAGGTTGTAGTAGACGGACCTGCTACATCAAAGAATGTGCATCCGAAATCTAGACAATTCCTTTTTTTTAATTTAAACTCTTCCAAAAGCTGTACAATCGAAGCTTTATTTTTCTTTTTTATATTGTCCGAATTTGGTATAAACCTGCTTCCCATAGCCCTGCGCGCTTGCTGACATTTATCTTGTTACTTGGAAACAAAGTTATTGGTGTCCCTAAATATCCCCAAGTATCTGCTTCTAATTATTTTGAATGTTAGGGGGGGGGGGTGGATGATCCTTTTACACGTTTGCAACATGAGGATATCAAAAACATTTATTTTCATCTATGATATTCCATCTTTATGCAGCCAAAATTGCACATTGAAAATCCATAGGTGATAAACTCTGTCAATAAATCCTTATCTTAAATAGATGTTCTCGCTCACTACTCTTGAATAAGTTAGCCTCTCAAGTTTTGTCGTAAGTTTCAGATCAGTCGTGCAAATGAACTCGTTCCTTCTATACCTCTCTTGCACTTTCCTTCCTGCTCTCTACACAATGTACATTGTTCAACTTGTTCCCTCTCTGCCCCTCTTGCACTCTCTTCCTGCTCTCTACACAATGTACATTGTGCTCTCCACTCAACAATTTTGCACTCTCTGCTTTAAAAAATTGTGTAAACCAAAGCCACGCTTCACTTATATTCCTTCTATGCGCCATTCTAAGTCAACATGAATGGTAGCTTGCAACAGGGGAACTCATCTGTCTGTGTAGTAAGGGGAAGGTGGGCAACTTGACGGATCCCTCTTAGGCTGCACTTTGCACTCACAGCCGGGCTTGTCCCTCAAAAAGCCTTCAGGTCCGCAGCACTGCTCAAAGTTAATGCCGTCGAAATTCCAACGGTCATCGCCGCTGTCACGGAACTTTCGAAGCGGGTCCATTTGGTAGGCTGCACACCCAAAGCTGCACCAGCCCCCCTGTGCATGATGACGGATAATAATCAGGGTGATACAGGCAGAAGCAAGTGTAGTGGAAAGAGGAGTCACCCTCTACTGCCAAGTGCCGGTTAATGAGCTTGAAAAAACATTGCATTGCGGTGTCACGCTACATCAGCTGCAAGAAGAAATTGTGACTTCTCCGGAATATTCACACAAACATTTTGGTAAAAGGGTCATTAAAACTCCGTTATGGCCCTCTTGTAACAAATTTCTTGCTTTTGGCATATGTCTGCAATCCATGTATAAACTTATGCCATGATTTGTAGTGACAGCTGTAACAATATACTGCACGCCAGTAGCTTTGCTTACGAACAGGCTTACACACTCTGGTGGAATAATATTGGGAAAAAATTACGTAGACAGTGAAAACCACTCCCCGCATTATTGAAGGAAAAGGAGCCACTTCGGTACTGGGTACCATAAAACTCCTCCACCAAAAAAGCACTCTGGTGATTAATTGCAAGTCAGAGAGCCTGCTGCGCTTTCCCTTTCTCATTCACTTACCTGCTCGGTCTCTGGGAACTCCAGATCACCCCTCCAGCAACCCGTCTCTGGCCAGCCAGCTTTACCAAAGTGCAAGCGTCCACCACCTGACCCTGTCACTCCGCCAGATCCACAGTGGGGACTGGACCTGCATGTGGTGTGTGCGTGTATGTAAATCAAGCCGTGAGAAGAAGTGCCACTAATCGTTTCAAGTGTGCAAATGTGGATTGCTGCAGCCAGCATGTTTTGTCTTGCATAGACTTGTGGTTAGAGTTAAAGTAACATGCCTTGTCGATATGAACTGAAAACAATTTACTATAGTATATTTCTTTACACGCGTGCCAAAAACAAATCAAAGCCATCAGTTAGTAGCAGGCAGTAATCAGTTGGCAGTCTCATCAGGTAGTAGCAGGCAGAATCATTTGGCAGTCTCATAAAGTAGTAGCAGGCAGCAATCGAAGACTCAAAATCATCAGATAGTAGCAGGCAGTAATCAGTTGGCAGTCTCATCAGGTAGTAGCAGGAATTAATTGAAAATGGAGCCAGCAGATGGGGTGGCACCTGACGTAGGCCATAACCTCGTAGAATCGCTCGTTGCGCTGACGTCCCTGATTGTAGTACAGGTAGTCCTCTATGTTCAGGAAGATGCGGGGGCCGTCATCTGAGTGGTGTCGTTCACACATAAATGGGAGAGTTTTGACTCTTAATAATGGGGTGTAGTACAGGCAGTCTTAATAGTACAGAAGTGGAGGCCATCATTGTAAGGAGTTGCAGGCTCACTAAAAGAAGACCGTGCCTAAGAGGAAAGTGTAGTCTGCTGTTGAGGGGGATTTGTTTAGAGCGGAGGTTGACTCACACAAGGGGGAATAGCATAATAAAAGATTTTCTGGCTATCTCATCATTACCTGAAGGATCAAAAGGTGTGTCTACTACCATTTTGTGTCGGGCAGCCAGATGACAGTGTTTGCAGTGGAATGATATAAATTCTTGGTACTTGCTGCTAATTTAATGCATCTCCACTGACTTACAGGTGTAAGAGATAAGGCCGTCTTCTTTGCCAATAAACCTGATGAGAGGAGCTGTGCGGAAACCTTTGTCGGCTGACCTGCAAGTTCCACGTTAAGGAAGGCAGCCATTAAGAAATGACGTTTAAGAATGTGCTTGCAAATATATGATCCTACAAATACCAAGCAAAACATATATATAGAAGAAAGAGGTCAAAGTACAACTCAATCAGATAATTTTGGGCTTTGCACACGTGCGACTTTCTGCCGTTTTGCTGAAATGTTAACACAGGTCTAATCGCTTTGTTATGTGTACCTCCTTGCTTGCTCACCTTTGAGTGTTATTTTCGCTGTTCAGATCTCCTTGGTAAACCAGTTGCATCAGGCCAGACATACACTCATACATGCTGGTGACGGGCATGGCTACCTCATACTGCGGTCAGGGAAAAGGGGCATGCACGCCCAGCGCGTCTTTTATGCGTTGGTGAAAAACGACAGACTCAAGCAGGCTTTGTTCCCTCACTTTGGTAAGCTAGGATCTTTCTAATTTTCTTATAATAGGTGCATTGAGCTTTTAATGTGCCTTTGACTTCAAGCAAGGAGTGATTCTTTGTTTAAGAAACCTTTTGCCAGAAATAATGTGGTGCTGCGCTGAAACACAGGCCCCTGCAACGCTACGCAAGCACTGTCATGCTTTCAAAACTTCCAACCTTACAAACGCTGCCACACATGATTGAAAGAAGTGACAAGTCTTGCAGGAATCCCATTGATGTGCTGAGTTTTGTACTTTGTCGAGCTGGTATTGATCTGACAACATGCACATGCATACACAAACACACCTGGTCATAAGGCACGCTCCGAATAGAGTCCCTCATTTCTGAGGGCTGTGCGAGATAAGCATCGCTAGCCTCTACCGTTGCATTCTTGGCAATCGTGGCCACGCCCTGCGGATTTATGCAGTAATGAAGGCCAAAACATTGATATAATAACCTAAATGCACGTGCAGAACCTATCAGATAGTCTAGGTGAATTCCTGACATTTTCTTTCTTGTCACTTAACAAACAACTTCTTATGATCCTTATCAGGAAGAACTTTCCCTCCACACTCAAAGGAAACACCCACATTCTCTATTTTTTGAACTCACCACGCGGGAGATATCAATGTATGCGCCAGCAGATGCTGCATTTCGAAAAGTAACAGAAACATTTTTGATTTATGGTATTACACCATCAGATGCTGCCTTTCTAAGGTATGGGGGTAAAAAAGGATTTAATTCATGATATTAGCGCACACCAGCAAAGCTGCAATTCCAGGACTAACAGGGGAAAAAGTTTGTAGGGATTAGACACACGCACACAGGAATGTCTGATCGACTTGGTGTTGCCTTACCTAATACTGGCAGGGGGGGGGGGTCAGGGGGTAGCAAATTAGGTTCATAAACATAAATACTTATAGAAGGCAGCTTCCTGAATATACAACAAAGCACAGAGCATCACGCCATTTCCCACCCACACCTGTTAACAAACACACCTGCTGTGCCGTAAAAAGAGACAGCCTTTCGTGGCTCTGGTTCATTCCAGAGGCTGCCCAGCACCCTGTCCTTGATGTCTACGATTGTTGAGTTCTCGTTCACCGCAGGCTCCAGATCAAGCTGCACGACTCCCTTTGGAATGGTGCCTGAAACAAATGTGTGCTTGTCAGTATTTACGATTGTTGAGTTCTCGTTCACCGCAGGTTCCAGATCAAGCTGCACGACTCCCTTTGGAATGGTGCCTGAAACAAATTTGTGCTTGTCAGTATGTAAAGCTCAGGGAAGTTGCAGGCTTGATGACGCTACACGCTGTGTGCCTATTTGTTTGGGATTGAAGCCACAACTTAGAAATTTTGAGCCCTTAATCTGCCGTCTTTCATTTTTAGAAGCTGTAATGCTGGTGTCATAGTCTCACATGAATGCACCAACGAAACCAACACGCCGAGGAAGGTGAACTTAAAAAAGAAATTACAGGTCAATCTCTGCCTCAGTAGAGGAACAGAGGCATTCGCAAAGATCTCCAGTGACTGTGCCTGAATGTGCAAACTGCCCTACAGCTCTGCGAAGGTGCCATTTGCTCGACTACACAACGCCTAGCACAGGTACCAGCGAAGGTACCACTTAGCACGCTTCACATACAACGCCTAGCACACGCAACAGCAAAGATGCCACTTGCCACCTACACAACGCCTAGCACACGCACCAGCAAAGGTGCCACTGGTACCAGATCTGGCTTTAGTTCTTCCAGCGGCAGAAGCATTGAATAGGGGCTCCGCGTTCACCACATTCACTAGGATGTCCTCCGTTATCTCCTGCATACACATGGGCAGCATTAACGAAGTCAGACGATGAATCGTTATCATTAGGGTTGTAACAGAGCATTTGGTGGGCTTTACATTTTTGAAACTGAAGCTTCCATGGAGTATGCTGGAGTATGCTTAAGTGCAAATAACTAAGCAACATTGTCAGTGGCATACTGCCGCTCATAATTTATGAATAAATACCATGGACTGATTTACGACGGAAAAAGCAAGCCCACCTTAGACTCGGGTGTCAGACCGGAAGGCCCAAATTCTGCACCCTCTCTCAGTGGAAGGTCTTCAAGGCTGTTCACAGCTGGGTCCTGCAGTTTGAGCCGAAAAACACAGTTTGAACCATGGCATCCTGCAGTTTGAGCCGAAAAACACAGTTTGAACCATGGCAACTGCATTTGGCCATGACACACAGTTCGGAAATGGCAAATTTCACTTTGGACTAAGAACGGTTGAGCATGTATTCCCACATGAAAGTGGGAGCAGGAAATCGAGCCTGTTTGTATTGTTTTGATTATATGTTGCAAAAATAAGCAAGAAAACGCCCCCCACACACAGAACACGGGTAAGGTATTGGAGAAAAGAGCCATGTGTTACGGATCAGTGAACAGGGAATTCTAGCAAAGCAGCATAGATCCATTCTCATTTTCTAGAAGCAGGTCTCCCTATGGCAGTTCCTTTCCAAACCTGGAGTAACTCCAAGGAAGTGTTGTACACTGTTGTTTCTTGCGGTGTATAGCCCTCCAGCACAGCTGAGCGAATGCCGGGGTCTGCAACATCGCCTCGGGTGAAAGACACCATTAGAAACTGCAGATGCAATTAAACAATGATTGTACTTTGTCACTCAAGCACATCCTAAACCTTTGAAGACAATCAAGGGGGGAAATTTGCACTTTGAAATAAAAATCAAGGTCAAGGATTGTAGAAGTACTGAGCATAAACAAGCACAAATCCCGCGCAATGTGCTCGAATGCACAAGGCTGTCTCAGGTGAATTAGTTGGCCTTACTCAATCATTGAAATGCAAGTCATAGTCAGCAAGCACATGCACACAAGTACACACACATTGAACAACACACGCACACACAGGTACGAACACACGCACACACCCACACATACACAAGACGTCCACACACCTCGCTCCTCTGTGTGATCCAAAAGAACTCTGTCTCGTCCAGCCAATCTGGAGGCCCTCCTGTCTCAAGGTAACTGTTTTGCGCTTCCTTCAGGAGGTCCAGGTACGCTGCACTCATCGTACATGACGACAGTTGTTGACAGATGTTTGTGTGTTGCGACTGATCACATACAGATGTGTGAGTGTGTATGCGTCTTAGATCAGACTGCAAGACACGCGACGTAGATCAGACTGTAAGGTTGAATCCACTCTAGCCAATGCTGGTCTGTGGCTTGCCCAACCGCAATGGTTCTGGAACATAAGTCTTTCAGAATTGGGCAATGACGCGTGTAAGAGCTAAAGGACGTGTCCTTTATGTAGAGAGCACTCAAATTTACCTGTGGTGGGTAATGCCCTCAGTTCACGCTTGATGGGAACCTCCCGGACGATTCTGAACTTGAGCCTTGTCACAATGCCTACGAGCAGCATGCCAAGACAGAGCACGCTTGATCGGGTTAAGCATGTAATGTAACGTAAATGGCTTGAACATGTAAAAAGAGGTCACATAAGTATCTGCCAAATATTGGCAGTAAAGTGTGACCAGATTCATTTGATGGCCTGCAAGAAAAGCCAACATCATTACCCACATACATAACAACAGCTGTGGTAAAAGGACTTGGAGGTCTGTAAGAACTTCTGAGTAGCCACATAACACACATACTCTTAGCAGCATACCTATTTGGCCCACGTTCACACGAGCTGCCCTCATAAGCAACGGGTGCGTCTCTGGTGTGAGGACTTGCAAGCTGCCGTCGGCTTTGATGATTTCAAGGGCGAGGACCTGTGTGTATGAAGCTCGGCTAAGTGCGTCAGTGCTGCAGACATGCTTTTAAGAGACTTTTCCTAGATTATACTCTTGATTAGAATGCACGTATATGGTGTATGAGGCACATGAAGGTGTACGAGGCACCTGTTTTCCTTATTTGGGAGTTGCATGCAACATGCTTAAGACATGCGTTTAAGATGAAACAAGAGCATCCTGAGCGCCTGCGTCTTAGGGCTATGGTGTAAGCACGGTCTAGAGCTTACTAAAGAATGTAAATTGCTTTGTTGCCCTCCGCTACTTTATCTCACAATTTGGTGGCAGAAGCTGCAGCATGAGAGATATGAGAGATCTGCCGCCTCTCGTTGCTGCCATGGTAAGTACATTATTGCATACACACCTGGTGGCTCATGCTGTTGTATGAAAGACTGCTGCCGTGACTGTTACTAGCTATGGCGCCTGCAAGAGATTGGTAGACGAACCACGGAAAAGCACCCTGGAAAGGAGCAGGAGGGAAACCATGATAAAACAGAAATGGCTCGAGCATTGTTTATGGTAAAAACTGTGCGATTAGGAAGACCAAGAGTGCAGATTGAAGGCATTCGATCAGAGATTGCCCAAATTAATCATGCTCAACACCCTGTTTATTTTCAGGTGATTCTGGTGGCACAAATGGAAAGGGTAAAGGACCCACAATCGTCCAGCCCGACGGCGCCTTCTCCGTGACGAAATGAGCAAGGTAGTCTATGAAGGCAATTGTCATCACACCACCGTCTACCCAGGCCGCCTCTTCATCCTCAAGCACCTAAATCATGTGAAGCAAGTCGTTCATAAGTGAGCTTTTCCTAAGGGTGGATGGATGTGTCAAAGCTACAGCGTTCACGTTGTAATGCATGATCTTCTGCACACAAATATTCAACGTGTCTAACCAGCGACTGTGGCGTTGCTATTTGGAGGTCAAAGGCACACCTGCCATGCAAGTGCAGGTAACAAATTACAAACGTGAGTGCACGAGACCAAAGTAATTGAATTGAACTTGAAATTCCGTCACGGCGTTTGTTAATAGAAAGCAAGATGCGCGCCTCTAAAGCCAAGACTGCTCTTTAGCAGTATAGGCTGCTCTTTTGAACCCTTTGCACAGAGTCAGGCGCACACCTGGATCTGAAGTGGCCTGATGGTGGACATGACTATGTTAGCGCTGGTAGGTAACACTTGGTCATCGCCAAGTTTGACATTGATCTCTCCATCACTGGCTGCCTCTACACGGGGTAACTCCTCATCAGATTCAGGAATTGCACCAGAGACGTTGTGGTTGGCACAGAAGAACGGCTGGTTCCAGGAATGGCCTGATCGTGTGGCGTGTTGTTTGTACCATTAATATTGTTAACAAATAAACGTTTGGTACATGTGTCAAGCGACAAAGAATATATGGTGATGCAGTTTTGGCGTTCTCAAGCAGACACTGATTGAATGTGCTTTGTCTGACATGAGAAAACGCTAAGAACACATGAGCACAAGGATTTGCGGAACTTTTTTCATGTTTGGCACAACTCTCTAGCTTAGCAAGATCCCTACCTTTAGTAACTTGAAACTCCAAATGCGCTTTAGTGCAAATTTCGATCTTAAATGCAACACAGCCCTCACCTTCGCCATTAGCTTGCACGTGCGTGTGCAGCTTCACTGCTTCCTGCACGTCTTGTATGCTGCGTGGCCTCACAATGCGTGTGGATGGATGGCAGGAAAACTCATTCTGGAAGTTGGACAGATCCTGTGTGTGAGTGTATGTGTGTGTGCGTGTGTGTATGTGTGCTTGTGTGTGGTGCATGTGTGATCATAACTGCTTGTTGTATTGCAAATGACGTGACGCTAATTTTGAACATTGAATGAATTCCAAAGGGGGCTGAACTATGCCAAATTCAAATGTTCTGCGTGTACCTTATCGCGGGTTGCGAGTTTTAAGCTTATTAGCATTCAAAAAAATAATTTTTAGTTTGAAGCTTGCAAGTTTACGGTAAGCATGCCTAATCAGATGCAATGTGAATTTTAGTTATAACCGTAATAGTTATTTGCTGTTCCTGACAACCAAAAATACCATTGCAAAAGAAATGGAGTAAAAATACCTAGTGCAGATACTGAATGTCGGCCATTTTCTTTACAGAGAAAAAAGCCAAAAAGATGCAGAAAAGGCAATGCTTGACCTCATTCAACTTGTGGATTTGTAGGATGATATGATGGCATATGGGGGTCATAACTGCCTGATTTTGGGAAACAAATTGATCCTAGGGAGGAGGCCTGTGGGCCCTTTAGGGGTAATCTGAAGCCAGCAGAGGTGGTAATCCGGCCTTCACCAATTTTTGGTGAAGATGATTCAACATGTAATAAAAAGTGTTTGGCATGATGAATTGTGGGAAAGAAATGCGGGAATGAATGTTCCCTCTTTCAGACAATTCTACCTCTCAGACAATTCTACCGTATTGCTGTTGCATACCTGTGGCACAGCTGCAAACACCATCTGCTTAGGACTGGCTGCAAAAAGGGCGGCTAGGGACAAGAGGAGAAGGATGAGGGGGGGGAAGGTCGAAGGCGGCAAGCACCGCCGATGGCTGATTTCCTTCTCGCCACACATACGGTTGCTTGCACACCACCCATCTTGCTCCGCTTGGGCCATCACACTCTTCCCTTTAGACAGTAGAAAAATCGTTATTTGTGCACGATGAAAATGGGTGGCAAGCGTGTGGTACTCAGTGGGTGGCTCAAAGAAAAGAGCAAAACATGCGCTTGCAATTGCCTCACCTTACCAATACTTGGTTAATTTAGTGACGAGCTCAACCTCGGTCTGAAAAATCCAGTGGCGTGTCAGTGGCAAGGAAAGCTCTCAAAGGAAGAACAGGTCGGTTATGTGCACGCTATTGCTGGAGAAACATAGATAATTAATAATAAGCTGGACTATGGCGACTGATACTCTGCGATGATTGATGATTGATACTGGTCAAAAAGTGTGTACACTTGTCATTTTATGACGCTATACGTTGTATCACAGTAACTACAATAACAATAATGTCGTCGCAACTGCCACTGTGTTGTGTACCATAAGTGGCGCAATCCCAAAACATCGATTGAAATACAACAGTATAATCTATAAGATATAAATAAATTGCATTCGCGACATCGGCGGCGAGACTAGAGGAGTGGCTCGAGTTTCGGCTTTTCGAAGTAGTTTTCCGACCTTGTAGATACAAGGACTTGAACGAGCCCACACGCACTCATGTGGAACAGGAAAGGGAAATCTATGTTGGTAGTGAGATTAGTGGGCTAGCCCTGTATGGAACCAACGCAAAGGAAAAGATAAACTATACCAGCAGTTGACACCACTCCCCGCAATCGTAAGGAAAAGGACCACTTTGGTACTGGTTATCGCAACTCCTCCACCAAGAAGAAGAAGAAAAGGACCAGCAGGTATCAGGAGGGGTGCAGGCTTGGCCTGAACCGACTCCTGTTGAGAGTCGATGATAGTGCTTGAAATGGACGTCTATCTGATATGGGAAAGTTTGCCAGCGTAATTGACAGAATGAACATGAAGCTTGGAAGCAGTCAACTCTTTGAAAAGCAAGACCCAGCTCTTTAAAAGGCTCTGGGGTGTGATTGTTGTAGATAGTGACACCCACTCCCAACGTCGGAAAAGTCAGGGCTGTTGATTCATGGGGTTGAATCAACCAAAAGCGTTGATTTCTAGTTGATCATTGATTCAAGCGGAAATTAACTGTTGGTTTCTTTGATTCAGCCACACAGTTGATTCAAGCAGTAATCAATACTATTACTAATCAATGAGAAACGGTTAATTCCTGGTCGATAATTGATTCAAGCAGAAATCAGCTGCTGGTTTGTTTGATTCAACCACACTGTTGATTCAACCAGCAACCAAGCAGGAGTGGATCATCTGAGATTGATTCTAAGTTTACCGTTGATTCAAGCAGAAATTAACTGCTGTATTTAAGCAAATGGTTGATTCACAGTGCAGATCAACTGCAAAACATGAAAAAAAGTGAAAAAAAGCCCTAGCATCTTTGCAATCATTCCAAATCAATCAATAACCCGGAAACTTAATATTCATTGAAATCTGCATACCATATATGTAGGAAAATTTGCCATTCGGCACCATCTTGGAGGCACTCAGCTGCTTGATGTGCCATAAACTGCCAGCACAGAAATACCTAGTACTAAGCAACAAAGACAGACTTGTATCAATGTGCTCAGCACTCAGCACACAAAACTGGCCTCCAAATGTATGAAGCAGTATGCCTGAGTAGGCCCGTAGTGCGCTTTGATAATGTCTCCTTGGCAATTGGCTAGCACGCAACAAGCAAGTACTACGGGCAGTTGGTGACCGTGAAGAAGTAAGCGTTGTGGCTTGCATCTACATATCGTACTCGTTCTTTGGATAACCAAGTCATCATGCCTGCATGTCAGGTGTGCGATGTGTGTATGTGTGTGTTTGTGTGTGTGTGTGTGTGTGTGTATTTTGGGAAAAAGCAGCATACCTCTTTCCTTCTTTGGAGGTTGACACACCTAATTACCTCTGTCTCTGCAGCACTTATCACAACATCGGTGTGTGTGCTGCATGGTCCTGCCGGGTTGATTTGGATGCCATCGTCATTGTATCTGTGTGTGTATGTGTGTGTGTATGTGTGTGTGTATGTGTGTGTATGTGTGTATGTGTGTGTGTGTGTGTGAGAGTGTGTGTGAGTGCGTGTGTGTATGTGTGTGTGTGTGTGTGTGTGTGTGTGTGTGTGTGTGTGTGTGTGTTTTTAAATTT
>Ga0307951_1000977_pt1 | contig 17100 bp, 12 predicted proteins | sample OrgLakmetagen374_FD_201842 | JGI IMG/M metagenome (GOLD analysis project Ga0307951, IMG submission 201842) | Saline water microbial communities from Organic Lake, Antarctica - #374 | ecosystem: Environmental > Aquatic > Non-marine Saline and Alkaline > Saline | place: Antarctica: Organic Lake... | reverse complement strand
ATACATCAGTTTCCTCTATTTCTTTTGTTTAGCCAGGTTTAGTTTCAGGCTTTTTCCAAACTTCCGCTGAGATGCCCTTTGAGGCATATATAGTGATGTAACCTTACCTTACCTTACCTTATTCCTTCACGATCTTGTTCCTTCATGACCTTATTTTACCTTATGAACAGGCGAGCAGTAATACTTCTTGATTAAAGGCCTTTTTTATTGTAATCCTTTTGGGGGGAATGCTTCCTTTGTACAATTGTCTAATCACATCAAGCATTGCATGGAGGAGTCGAGGGACTAAGAAAATGGAAGTTTAGGCTTGACAACACTTCTGCCTGGTTCAGCAGGCCCACATAACGACGCTCTCACATCAGATATGCAGACTTCCTCTCTATCTAGTGTGGTGCAGGGTGCAGATTGTGATGGGGGGCTTTTACGTGTAGGCCACAGGCCGATCAGCTGAACAGTAGGGCTGAAGGCCCCCCCATGTAAATCAAAATCAAAATCTTACGTCTTACGTGTGTATAGCATAACACGTAGATATCCCCCACCAAAAATGCAAGGCATAAGATAAAACTAGCTGGCCTAAAACAAGCCAGAATGTGCCAGACATTGCTCTAGAGAAAGGCATGAGAAAGTGTAGGGTATTTTTGTATAGCGTGCATCCGATGATGGCTCAAGCAAAAAAAGGAGGGTCCTCTACTACACGTACAGATAGGAGAGCACCACGCACCAGGAAGAGCACAGTAACAACAAGCGGCTGAGGACGGATAAAATACGGGGATGAAAGACACAGGTAGCTTGGGTCTGTACATGGTGGAATCCAGAGCACCATTTTACACCGATCTTTTTTCTTTTGCATGGAGGGTGCAGGACTTTCAGTCCAAGTAGACAAACTAGGAGGTTTTGCGCTACAGCGCTCCCGCTTGTAAGCAGCTGTAACAAGGAGCTGCTGAAAGGGAGGTTTCAGAGGCAGTCATCGGCTTGTTTGTAGGTCACCATAGTCTTCACCGCATGCACCTGTGTGTATATGTGTGCATGTGTGTGTTTGTGTGTGTGTGTGTGCATGTGCACGCGTGCGCACCTGTGGTGTCAAAAGAATAGGAGCAGCAAAGCGGAGCAGGTCAGGGTCGATCTCGGGTATGAGTGAGCGTCAAGTTTGCTTCAGGTCACCATACTCACCATGTACCTTGAATGCTTTGGGCAGTACACAAACAACAGAACCTCACCTTTGTGCTGAACCCTCGTAATGCAACCATCTCCGCGTTATCAATGCTCCGTGGATCGCTGTCCTCCCTGTGTATCAGGGAATATAAGGGTACAGCAAATATGCAGACAGGTACGAGTTGTTTTGCCTGAGCTTTGCACAGAAACAGAGTAAGTTGTTTCGGGGATGCTATAGTTCAGGCCACAATGCACACATATTCAGTCTCCAGACCACACGCCACACTGCTGCATTAGTAGGGCGCATGATCTAGCACAATTTCAATCCTCCCACAATGCGCAAAAGAAGGAAAGAAACATTCCATCATAAACATAACAAAGTGGAGCTGAAACGAACCAGCGTACGTCAATGCAAAATGCCCAACCACCAAAACCTGACACTACCATAGTCCTGCGCTGCCTAAGCTGCCCACACCGACACTTTTCTTTGCAGCGCACCATTCCTCTGGAACAGCATCCATGGAGTCAGTGTAAACAAGGATGTCAATGAGGCCTGCAGGGCAATGGTTAGTCATGCAAAGGACGTCTATCTCTTTTTGCCCCTACAACTGCACGGTAAACGGTTGCATTGCCCTCTTCATGCCTTTGCATTCAATGCGAGGGCAGAGGAGCTGCTTCAGGTGCTTTGCGTCAATCATCAGTCTTATAAACAAAAGCATGCACTTTAGAGCCACCGATTTTTTACGGGGAAAGGGAGGCCTTGTCAGGTAACATCTAAGCTATCAGCGATTGCTGCAGCCGAAACGACAGGTTCCAGCTGTAATTAATGTTCTACGCATAGACACAACAACTCTTGAGCCAGAGCAGAAAGCCAATGTGGATATTTGATGTTACCTACAGTGCCTTTTTAAAGAGCAGTGGTGTATGTTTTTTTGAGGGGGCCGTTATGTTAATTGTGCCACATACTCACAGCGACTCTCCAGCAAAGGTAGAAAGCTGACACTGGCAGAGATCTGCATGCACAGAGGAGAAACAGTCAAATCTGAGTGACAAGACGATTTAAGCTTCTTATAATGAGGATCAGAGATTTATAATGCAGCACTGGAAACAATTTTGAGACGAAGTTCAACCTTTTGTTGTCATAAGTCATTGCAGCCCCAAAGCGCCCTCCTCAGAAAACGTGTGATCAAGCAACGCAGCATCAAGGTTGTACATTAGAATGCCTCACTTCTTAATAATAATGTCAACTGTTTTCTCTTACTCACGGTAGCCTTTGACGGACTCCGGGCAGGAGATGATGAGCGTTGTAAATGGGGACCATAGGGGCCAGAAAAGTAGCGGAGATAGGACAGCAGACAGACCGTTTCTTGTACGATCAGGGATAAATGTTGCTTTTGCCTCATCTGCCAACAAAAATGCAAGGAGCTACTTGACACCCCACTGGGGAGTGCTTGCCTAGTGGGGATCAAGTGGTTGGGAGGCAGAGGCCTGCACGCCACCAGGATCCAAGATCCAAACAAATGCAGATCTAAGTGCCACACAGAAGTCGTGCACCAGAATGAACAACCTCCTTGTAAGTCACTACCATGCAATGCTTAGACGTGGTCCTCTTGGCTGAAAGGCATACTTTGTACAAATCATACCAACTTCGTAAGTTGCAGACGTACCTGGCGCATGATGGCTTGGATTTCTTGTGTGATTTCTTTCTCTGGCTTGTCCGGAAGCGGCCTGCATAGAGTGCGTATGTGCACAGTTGTGGTGTACACCGTCCTTTTCAGTCTTGCTTGCCATCGTCAGCCATGCACTTCTGCTTGTGTATACGTGCATGTGCGCGTATGTGTATGTGTATGTGTGTGAACGTTTGTGTGCGCGCATGTTCGGATGCCTTTATGCAAAAAGCTGCGACTCGTTCCATGTGCGTACGCTCACCCTCTGCCCTCCACCACGTCCTTGTTTGTGTCTATATCAAAGGTCCAGCGTTCAAGGACCTCCTTGGTATCAGCCTCGGTAATGACTAGCACCAGCTGCTTCAACTTGCCCTGCTCAAGCCATACTGTGTGCAGGACAGAACCAAACTTCCATTGTTGGGCAAGATTTTAGAGTTTCAGGGTGTAGGGGCAGTAATTAATCCTCAAACTCAATAGTACGCCACGACCTTAGCTTGATGTGAGCGCGTTATCAGTACAGCCCATACAGATCGCATGGAGTTATATACAGACCATATAGACAGACCGCATACACAGAACGAATATACAGACTGTACAGACGTATGGTGTTAGTGCGTGATCAGTAGAGCCCATACAGATCGCATGGAGTTATATACAGACCATAAATACAGGCTATACAGACCGTATGGTGTTAATGCGTGATCAGTAGAGCCCATACAGACCATATGGAATCAAGGCACGCAGGTAGGAGGTAAGGGAAACATGAAGTAAGGCAAGAAAAACCTCAAGAGTTGACGGTGGCATTTGAAAGAGCACTAATTAAATAATAGTCCTGCTGCCTAATCCAATCACACACACAATTACACATATACAAACCATCAAGTCCCACAAAGTATACATTTCTATAGTGGTCATCCTGCGCTAGCACCAAGGCATCAAACCCACCCTTGGTCTGCTGCAGCACTGTGTGCAAGTACTTTGACAACCCATCGTCGTTATTTAACCACAGATTGCATCCGTACTTCTTGGCAACATCAAACGTCTCTTGAGGGTACACGCCTCGTTGGTACAGTATACTGAAAGAAGGTTGCAGGTTAGGAATGCAAGCATATTAGCTGGTAGAGTATGTCGGAGAATGGGCTCCGTTTGTACGATGTAAGCAGGTTGACATGTAATGGGTGCGGCGGCAAGTAGACATTGGTACAGTACTCTGCAGGATGTCAACATATTTGACGTGCAGGCGTATATGTTCGTTGCACTTTGCTAGCAGCTTGTGTTACACGTGGCGCGTTGCCTTTGGAGCATCATCACTGCCGGTACTCACTTGTTGACCGCATACTGAAAGTATTCTGCAACAATCTGGGCCGAGCCTTGCAGCGATATTGTGTTTCGCTGCATGTAAAAGTATGAATGATTTGTAGACCTAAGGAAGTGGGGGTTGCTTAAGAGCGAGCGCAACTCTGTGAGCTCGCGTGTGAGTACATTTGCATTATGATGCGTGTACACTTGTGTGTGCCAGCTTGTTCGTGTGTGTGTGTTGTGTGCTGTGTTGTGTGTGTATGTGTGAATGTACGTATGTGTGTGTGCGTGTGTGTGTGTGTGTGAATGTGCGTATGAATGTGCGTGTGTGTGTATGTGTGTGTGTACGCGTGTTTGTGCGTGTGTGTGTGTATGTTGTGTGTGTGTGTGCGTGTGTGTGTGTGTTTGTGTGTGTGTGTGTGTGTGTGTGTGTGTGTGTGTGTGTGTGTGTGTGTGCGTGTGGTGTGTGTGTGTGCACGCGTGTGTGTGTATGTGTGTGTGTGTTTGTGTGTGTGTGTGTGTGTTGTGTGTGTGTGTGTGTGTGTGTGTGTGTGTGTGTGTTTGACATTAAAAAACAGCTGAGGACAGACGTCAGTTCCCTGAGCTTTATCACTGGGCAAGCAGATGCCACTACCGTTAATCAGCAAACAGGTCACCTGCAATTGAGTTTGTGTCTGGGTCGCCATCTTCTCTGCCCAAGAAGGAAGAACCAAATTACACAATTCTGGTTTTTATTTTTCGTTTCATGTGACCTTTGCTTCGTGGTCAAAGGTCACAAAGGGATTGGAATCGGCTCAGAAACACCGACCAATATCTGGACGGTGGAAGTAGAATTCTTGATGTATACATACGTATGTGTCAAACTGAAAGCGCTGGACTGAGCAGACCAATGCATGGCTTGTCATGCGTTTGTTAGCAGCTGTGCTTTGTTAATTTCGCCCCACTCCTTATTACAGAAGTGACTTGTAAGCTTCCGTAGGGTGTTTAACTGGCCTTTGTGATCAATGGGCTTTTCTAGGACTGACGAGATTTTAGCTCTAGCAGGTCTAATAGCACTACTACTGGTGAAACTCAATTACTTTGCACAACTTGCTATTTGTGACGGCACATCAGCCACGTGTGAGGACGGAACTGCTTCGGAACATATAATTGCATGGCTGGCTCAATGAGCACGCACTCTCTATTTTAATTCTACTCGCTCACTTCACTCGGGCGGGGTCGTCAGCAGGCTCATCTTGCTTCACTGAAACCCGGATCGACTCAAGCCGGGCAGTCATACGATTGTACAGTAGACAGATGGAAATTTTATCTTGCGAACCTGCACCTAAATCTAGGCTCATCAATGAAGTAATCACAGCTTGTGTTAGTTGTCATATGGTACGACAGATCAGGGAACCTTCCTCTTGCTTGGGATGAGGAGGTCCAATTAGTAAAGCCATTAAGAGGCTCACTCCTGATGCGGAAGGGGATGTGCTGCTCGTGGGTTGTTAAATGCTGGGTGGGGGGTTGTTGTATGCCGCAGCGCCTGGGCCCATGCATGAACTGCTGGTATTCGTGTAATGTAAAATACCTCATAATACAACTTAACATATTGCAATGTTACATTTATACCAGCATTTCAATATAAAAAAGGCGTGCATTTGATTTGTGTCTCGTCAGGGTGTTTTAGACTGTCAGGAGATTATTAGTTTGATTTGAGTTGCAAAGACTTGCGCTCAATAATTTTACCAACATGCCAACATAGATCACCTGATAGAGACTAGATAGTTAGCCAACCCGTGGCTCTTCGTCTGCAGGTCTTGATGGTGTTGCTGGAGAGCCGTAAAGAGCAAGGAGCTGCTGCGCAGCCCTAGAAATCTCGTTTATATGAACATCTGCACGCGTCAATGCCCTCCCTGACTCACTAGACACGTGGACACGATCTACACTCTCAATGGCGTTCAGCGAGGATGCGTGGCTTTGGTGTGAAAGTGGCTGCGCCTGGTCAAGAAGTGGTGATGGCAAATGATCAAGAGCAGGGCCGTCACAAAAAAGTAAACGTCGAGCTGAGGGGTCATGTGGTGCAGTGTCCAATTCATGAGGTCCACGTGAGGCTAATTCATTTGGTGGTGATTCTTGCTGCCGTTGGAGAGAAGGGGATTGCATTGGTGCGGGGTGGTAGAGTAGGGTGCTGGGTGGTGTGCTTCCTTGTAGAGTCGAGGGCTGCAATGGTGGAGGCGTAGCAGCTGCTGCATCAAGCCACTCACTTGCCTGCAACAGTACAGGAAAGAAAGGAGTGGGAGCCGCGTATTCGCCGTAGCAGCAGCAGCAGCAGCAGCAGCATGTACACCAATAGCTTAGAAATAGGAAATAAACCGCCCAACGCACCATGTTGAACAAAAACCAGAGGGATCGAAATTACGAAGAAATAAAATGAAAAGCAAATAGCAAGGAGTTACAAACTAAAAGCAAGAAGCGCAGCACAGGCTGGTATCTCATACAGTTGGTAGTACTTTTGATACATGTGTTGCAACATAGTTTGAAATTGAGGAAAAGCTGCCACAGGCACGGGGGTAGGAGGAACCTACATGTCCCTCTTTTCCACTTGTTGTCTTAGGCTCAAACCGCAGCTGCCTCTAGATAAGGGGTCGTATAAAAAATAGGATATACAGATAGTATATAGTTAATAGGAAGATGGCGAGTGAGAAATAATCTTGTGCAAGACAAAACAGGGCAGCCTACTTACCTGGTCTTGCAAGCTATTTAACTCTTGATGACGATCCACCTCATCAAAAGCCTCTTCCAGCAGGCTACCCAGGCTACCGAGTTCCTGGTGGTTGTTTCCTGCCTCTGAATGCAAATACGAAGTGGATGGTGACTCGCGCTGTGGCGGTGGTGGCAGTCCAGGCGCTAGACTGGATGGGCAATTGCAGGGGACGGGGGTTTCTGGCTGTTGGCAACTATCTTGGTCAGCAAATGGGCCAAAAAGAAGGGGTGCATGAGCCAAGTTGGTTTGACTGGGCGCAGCAGGGAAGGGGTCATCTGGGCGCAGGTCAGGTGCGGGATGGGCGGAGGGTAGTCGTACATCTGGGGGGGTGAACCTCTGCAGTATGGCAATGCATTCACAATGAAATAAAATGACTGTCTATGACTTGAGGCGTGCTGGACCCAGCAGGGAGGCGGTCAGTTGGTGATGAAAAGGGATTCAGTTCATCCAACATTAGCTGTAGTAAGGTTCTTGAGGGAGAGCTACCTGATCGCACAAAGACTGATGACTCTACTTACGTCAAAAGGAAATGTAATCCCTACGTTCTGACTCACTGCATCTATACTGGGCTCTTGAGACTCTGGGACGGTTATAAGGCTTGGAAGGCCTGGCTGCCCAGCCTGAGCTGAAGTGCAGGCATGCTCTACAAACATACAGGAAGAGGTAAAAAGGTTTAGCTAGCTAAGCACTGTTTTCTTTGACCATGGAACTGCCTTCCATTTAAGATGCCTTTCAATTTTTGAGATTAGGCACTTGCTGCGACATCCGTTCAGTCATTAGGCCATACCAGCTGGTGCACTGCAGTGTGCGGTCGTCTAATACTTCCAAATATATAAATAAGCCTACTAATCTTGAAGCAGGAGGTAGGGAATTTTTTCTGATGTAGGGGTCAGCGCGCACACATAATGTCCAAGGGAGGTCCTAATACTTCGTACATACCTTGCCGATGCTTCATTTGTAAGCATGTCTCTGCAAGTTTGAGCGCCTGAATTGAGACTGTGCGCACTTCCTGTTGGTAGTAGAAAGCTTTTTGATAAGCTAGTGCAATCAACAGGCCTAAGAAAAGCAATGACTGAGCGTGGCGTGTGGCGTGTACATTGTCATCAAAATGCCGTTATGGTAACTAAGTCAACTGCCTACGTTCCTCCGTTGTCCTGCACGCTTACGTACCCCAAGCTCCAGGTACAATTGGTCTCTCTCGTCTTTGACGGCCACCACTTCGTGCCGCCTTCGCTCCAAAGCGGATGCAAGCCTTGATTGAACACGCAGGTACATTTCGTTGCATCGCTGGACAAAGCTTTAGTCAAAGATTACAGATATTAACAGGTGCCTTATTTGCCTGTCAATTGAGGCAGCCAGCGGCCACGACAGATCTCAATGCTTTTGCTTAGGCCTACCTCCTTACCTCCGTACCTCCTCCTCACCATGCAGTTTGCCGAAGTAAAGCAGCATTACGTCTATCGTAGTCAGTGAGCTGCCGCCGGAGGTCGTGGCAGCTGGGGCAGCCAGTAGCTTCCAGGTTAGTGCTGGTATCTGATGGATTTGGATTTGTGATGCCATCTGCCATACTGCTATCTGAGATATTAAACCTAACTTGTCCAGGAATGGGGGAGGAATTGTTGGTTGTATTTCTTTTTATTACACACTTTCTTTTTATTACACACTTTTTGTTGCCGAAGAAATTACTTTGGGGCCTTCATGCTAATTTCGGTTGCTGATGGCCCTGGATGACACCTTCCGTGAAATAAGCCCAAGAGGGAGTGGGCATGGTGAGCTGTATGGCGGGCACACTCACACGAGCGCATATGCACTCGCACACAAACGCTCCAGCGTACTTGTACATCCACGCTCACGCTCACGTTCACACACACACACACACACACACAAACACACACGCGCACACACACACACACACACACACACACACACACACACACACAAACACACACGCGCACACACACACACACACACACACACACACACACACAAACACACACACACACAAATACACACATATGCACACACAAACACACGCGCACATTCATACGCAATCACACAACACCACACACACACACACACAAATACATACAAACAAACAAACAAACAAACAAACACATACACATATGCATACAAGCACATATACAACCTTTCACAACTAGGCACATGTGGAGCACAGACACTCACACAAACACACACGCACACACACACACACACACGCACACACATAAACACACAAACATACAACACCCAAAGCACACACATAAACACATACGCATTCAAACTAACAGGCTTGTTGGTTTGCTCCGTCCCTATATTCATGAGGGAATCCCCACCTCCCTGCGTTTCATTTTTCCCAAGGAACCCTGTTGTTGGCGCTGTCATGTATACAGGGCCAATTCGGGGGAGGCGCTCCATTAAGAGCCCAGGGGAACAAGCTCAGGACCCATCCGGGAGTCTAGACTGGGTGCACTGGCTGTACTTGCAGCCCCCTAAAGGAGCTGAGGTGCTTGTGCAGGTCCGTGTAACTACTGGGGGGAAGCGTTAGCACGTACATCAGCTGATGACGTAGGCTAGTGATGATGAGCTAGCAGGCATGGGAAAAATTGTGGTGACAAAAATTGGTTTCGTGTTACGTGTTTGCTTGTGTGTGGATGTGTGTGTGGATGTGTGTGTGTATTATCGTGAGCTTCAAATGCAATAGGATGCCCTCGTGCATACCTACACAGAAACAAGAAGCATGCAATACAGACACACACACAGACATGGCACACACACACCTGCACACACACGGACGCACAGGCCTGCGGTCGTGCGTTTGTGACATCCTGGAACCAGCAGTCCCAGCAGTGGGGCACACGGGAGCTGCCTCAAGGCCATGCCCAAGATGGCCTGCCTGACCTCCTTCCCAAGATCGTCGAAGTCATCCCTGCATGCCTGCTGCTGTCTCCCACACCTCCTCTGCCTTCCTCCAGGTATGGTCGGCGCTGCCAGGACATATCTCTGATAAACAACTTGTGCGGCAGGCTGCGCACATCTTTCAAGAAAGACAGATGATGCTGAGCCTCTTTGTGCAGTGGTTAATTATAAGGAAATGTAGCGGAGAGGGCCGCCTTTCACATTTCAACCCCGTAGGAGCGTGTGTGTGTATGAATGTGTGTGTGTGTGTGTGTGTGTGTGTGCGTGACCACAAACGCTGGTGCCACACACAAGAAGCTTAGCAACGCACGCCCGTTTTCATCTTGTTACAGCTTGCATTAAATATTTCCATAATGGGTTTTTTTCTCTGCTGCTTGTTTTGATGTGTATTTGAACAATGCGCAAACTTGCTTGACCTTCCAATGAACCCCTATCCCTCATATCTTTCTGTCTTTCTACCTTGCTATCTAATGATATGGAAATACGTAATTACCATGCACACAGATGCACACAAACATTCTGTCTCTCTCGGAAACGCTGACTAATTGCGCACATGTCACACATGCACAACACACACATTTACATAAACATTTACACTCACACACACTCACACACACACACAAACACTCACACTCACATTCACATTCACACATATACACACACATACACACCGCAGGACAATCGGAAGTGGGGCTGCCTCTGCTCCTCCCACCTTTGCACCGCAAATCGTCCAGCTGCTGGGCCCCAACCTACTCACTCCCCAAGTACGCATCACCGCACGCTTCCACGGTCGAAGCCTGCCCTCTGAGGTCCTCCCCCCCCCTGAGGCTCATAGTGACAGCCACCGAGCCCCCTTCTCACAGCAGCAGCAGCAGCAGCTGAATAATGAGGCCACAGGTGGGTGACCAACAGAGGCTCGTTTACTTTTGCACCGCCTTCTGTTTTGTCTAATGCACCGTAACAAACGTACATCAGGCTGTTATTTGTGTGTGACCAGCATAAGCTTGTTGGCATGCACGCTGCCTTGTACTCTATTAACAACGCTGTAGCATTCACGAGCAGGCCCTGGGGTGCATGAACAACATTCTACGTAAGCTCGTGACAGGTTGCAAGTCATGTGTGAATTTATGTGTGCAGTCATGTGTGTAAGCCATGTGTGTCTTCTTTTTTGCAGCAGTGAAATGACAGACTGACACTCACGATAACAGAAATTGACGAGGCAAGGCACACAGGCAGTGCAGCTGAAAGCCTCTGGCACACAATTGTCAACGCTTTTTTTGCGAGGGCTTGTGCTGCTGAAATTTGAAATCTGCTTAAGTCTTGTTCTCCGATGGCTTGTGAGCACGTGTTGCTAAATCATTTGAATGCAATGTGCCAGTGACTTGCTGGTCTACGTTGCCTGGGTTACCTGTAATTACAAGTACCATACCTACGTGCTCCTGTGCATCTTTGTTTTTGTGTATACATGCGTGTGTACGTGTGAGTGGATGGCTACACCTCTCAGCTGCTCCATCAGGTTTTGTGTTTGTTGTGCTTGGCAACAGAGGCACCTACAAGGTAGTGGGAAGCAATGAGGCTTCTGTGGGAAGCAATGAGGGAGTGGGAAGCAGCGAGGAGTGGGAAGCAGCGAGGGAAGGAAATTTAAGGAGAGGGTGGGAAGTAGCAAGGGAGTAGGAAGCAGCAGGTCACACACACACACGCACACACACGCACACACACAAACCACGCTTTCATGATACCCACCACGGAGGCTTGAGCCACGCGCACTGCACTAGTCTGTAAGCACACACCACCCCCCATACACATGACAGGAGAAGGTTTTGGAAGTGCATTCCTCTCACTCCGGGGTGTGGACCAGCCCGGAATGCTTCTGCTGGAATGTTGGCACGGCCAGCTACTGACTAGCCGGAAGCAGGTGGTGGTCATGGACGACCCAGAGGTGGTGAGGGAGCTGAATAATAAGGTGGGTGGGTGTGTGGCGGGAGCCTTGTTTGCATACTGTGGTGAGTGTTTGTTTAGGCTCATCGCATCTGGATGACAAATATGTTAAAAGGGGATTGAACAACAGTATTGAGTGGGAGGTTAAATCATGTGCATGGTGCAAGTGCTTTACCACAAAAGGTGTGAGACTTTGTGCCCTGCAATCCAGGGGGGGTAGGCTTTTTGTGTAGCAGGAGTGCATGTTTTGCTCAAGTGCATTGGATAAAAGATGAGCTGGAGGGGGAGCAGTAAGAGGTGCGCAGGGGAAAGGTAAAGGGAATGTGGAGGGTTAGAAAAGGGGTGTGTTTCCTTATGAAGTTGCTTAGGTTACCGCAAATCAATAAAGCAAAAAGTAGTTAGGTATCTTGTAAGCATACGCTTGCAGAAACACATCGCTTATCACGCCCTTGCTGTTGCACTACCACAAAAAGATGTGTGAAAAAATCGACTCAAGAGCTCTCGATGCCGGAGCAAGCGCCTCTACAGTGTCAGGATACTCGCACACGCGTAGACACTCACGCACACGTCCGTCCTGACCACACACCAGGGGCCCCTGCCAACAAGAAGGCAGCTCTGTTGCTATGCAACACCTCCGAAATGGGGGCTCACACGTGCATGTATATGTATACCGATTGAATTCCTAACAACAAATGTCGCACTGCCTATTTAATCTCATAGGAGGCCCCCGCCAATGAGCAGGCCCTCCTGCAAGAGACGCACGGATCCACAGCAGAGGCGGCTGGGCTGGCAGCTGGTCACGTGGACAGCAGTGACAGAATGACTGAGGACCTGCTGATAGATTTGGGGTGCTGGGTGGAGTTTATGCTGGGTATCCGGCAAACACAGCCACCAGGTGTGTGTACGTGTGTGTATGTGTGCGCCGTGTTTCACGTGTGCTCATGTGTGTAAGCATGTTTGCGATGGTGTTTGTGTGCGGGTGTGTGTGTCACTGTGTGGAGAGTAGATGCCTGTTTCATTCACCCTGATCCACACAGGAGTGCCCCTGGTGCTGGAAGGCCGAGATGGGGCCCTCATGGGAGAGGCCCTTCTAGCCCTGCAGCCCTCTGCAGGCTCTGCAGGGTTAGGAAGCCTTCTCAATTGTGGCTCGTACGAAAGCCTTGGCCGCTCCAGCAACAGCAGCGCGCAGGAGCGTGGCAACGGGGGTGGTCGTAGGCAGCTGCAACAGCAGCAAGCACAGTCACCGCAACAGCTGCAACAGCCGCCGCCGCCACAACAGCAGCAGGCGCAGTCGTCGCAGCAGCACACGTCAGATGGCGTGCCGCCAAACCCCAGTACCAGCAGCAGTAGCAGCTTGCGGGAGGAGGGCGGAGGCAAGGGAGGCAGCGGTGCACGTGTCAAGCAGGTGTTGCAACAGCAGCAGCAGCTGGCAGTGCGACTTGAAAGAGGAGGTACAAGCAGCAGCAGCTTAGGCAGCGCGCTGGGCTCTCAGCAACCAGGGGCACGCCAGGTGGCAAGGCTGTCTCCATACCTTTTGCACGCATGCCGGCAACAGGCGTACCAGACTCAGATCATGGAGGTGCGGTTAGGGGCAGGCATGACAAAGTGAAATCAGGCTGCCTTTGTGCCGTCTGCACGCGTGCCAGCAGCAGGCATACCAGACTCTGATCATGGAGGTGCAGTTAGGGGCAGGCATGATAAGGCCTGTTTGTCGCAGGCACAAGCACAATGGAAGAAAGTACTAGGCTGGCTCCCTTCCTGCTGCATGCGTACGTGCCGGCAGTTTGCATACCAGACTCAGATCATTGAGGCGGGAACTAACAGTATTGTCCAGTGTTTGCAATCTGACCTCGCCTTCTGTGTAGAAAGGGCTCAATCAGTCATGCATGTATGTGTGGTATGAAGCTGCAAAGAAAGTGGCCACGTGGATTGAAGTGGCAGTTCTCATTTGTTGCTGTGATATCAGCCTGGAGCCACTGCACAACAATACCACCTGAGGGAGGACACTTGATCACAGCTGCCAGAGAGGGACAGCTCATAAACCCTTTCAGGGGTTCGGAAAGGGACAAAGGCTTAAATTACTGTTGCAGCCTCGTATCTATGCAAGGCCCTAGCCTTTGAAGCTTTGTACCACAATTCCAAAGCTCACCACGTGCGCTCTCCACAGATCCTTGTCGTCTTACACGCCCTCAGGTGGGCATTCAGCTGCTGGAGCATAGCTGCAGCTGCGCATGGCAGGCCACGGCTTCCATGCTTCTGGGCGACCTCATGTCCTTGGGATACGACTACAGCCAGGTCAAAAAGGTGGGTAGGAACCAGCAGCAGCACCTGCAGGGGGGGTGGGTGTCTCCACGCTTCTGGGCAACCTCGTGTCCTCAGGCCATGACTACATCCAGGTCAAACAGGTGGGTGGGAACCAGTAGCAGCATCTGCGGGGGTGGGGTGGGGGTCTCCACGCTTCTGGGCAACCTTGTGTCCTCAGGCCATGACGACAGCCAGGTCTAAAGGTGGGTGGAAATCAGCAGCAGCTTCTGCTTGCAGAAAAAACGTGTGTCTCCACGCTTTTGGGAAACATATGTCGTTGGGCTGCAGCTGCAGCTGGATCAAAAAGGTAGGTAGCAATCAGCAGTAGCACCTGCACGCGGCAACGTGCGATTGTTTCCAGTAGACCATTAAGAACTTATTGCGAGCTTCGAATGAAGTGTGCTTGCGTATGTGATTGTCTCACGCCATATAGAGGAACTGCAATTGCCAGGACCAGACGAGGTGTGCCCAAGCACACAAATATGCAAGCAAAAACATACAGATAAAAGAACCATGCACACATATACACACAGAACACAAATGTCTGTGCAATATACATGTTAACACTTGGTACTTTGTGTATTCAAGGAAGGAAAACGCACACGCAAGCACAAAAGCATGCGCAAACACACACACAAAACCGTATGCATGCATGTGACACACACACACACAGGCAGCCAGCGGTAACAACATGACGCTGCTTCACCGCGCGGTGTGCTCGGGCAGCCAGCGCATGGTGGCAACAGTGGTGGGCTGGGGCATAAAGTTTGAGTGCCCGTGGGACTGGTCAGAAGCGGACCCTGTGAGCGGAATCACTCCACTGCACGTGGCAGCCATCGTACCCAGCGAAAACGTCACGAAAGGTGGTTGGACATGAAAAGTTGACGTATCATAATACGTTTATCAATATTATATCAGTGCAGTTGCTTGCACAGAAAGCGCCATGCGAGGTGGATCATTACGTAGATGGTGTGTGTGTATCTTCTGAATACCTAAGAATGGCTGGAAGCACACGCGCAATGAAAACACATTGTGCAAAGCGGGTTTGGCAAGTGCTTAACATGTGACCAAATAATCATCAATCGGTGGTATTTTGGGCTCGGAGGGGGAAGCTGCATGTAGGCTCTGTGTGCTGTTTCTCCACCCCTCCCAACGGCAGCCATTGTGTCTAGCTGGAGGGAGTCATGCACAAGGTGGTCACATGGCGTGTTGCCATGTGAAGGAACTGTCATTGCGATTGGCTCGGTGGAGAACAGGGAAAGGGTGTACGTAAAGTGAGCGGTGGTGCACCTTTTGTATAGAAGATGTGTGGGGGGTTGGTTGAGCCCTGTGGTGGCGTTGCTCAACTGCCTGTGTTCGAATTAACCTCATAAAAAGTTTGTGTTCGAATCAACCTCAACACAATCTGTGATCAAACTACAAGCACCAGGAATGCAGGATTGGGATTGGTGATGGAGTAAACTTGAAAAGCCTGCCTACGTCAGGGGCACGTTGTTATGTCACGTAGCACGTAACATAACTGTGTTGCATTCTCGCTGTGTTGCATACTCACTGTGTTGCATACTCACTGTGTTGCATTCTATTTGATGGAGGTATGATGGTCGGGCTAGATGATGTGGAGTAGTGTCCTGCTTTTCTAGGCTGCCTCCGCTGGCCACAAGTGCATTTGGTCATCAGGCTTACCTGCTCCGCCTTGATCACCAAATGTACTTGCGCACTTTCTTGCCCAGAAGAGCGGGAGGCTTTTGAAGTATGCATTACAATGCTGCATACCAATATACGCACGCTTTTGAAAGCGCCCAGGCCGACAGCAGGCATTTGTCAGCGTAGGTACAATGTTGTGTGGACTCTGAAGTACATGCCCATGCATGCACACAAGCACACACACACATACATACATAAACACAAAATCACAATAACGCGCGTGTGCACAAACACGCACACACAAACACAACACACACACACGCACACACACACAAACCACACAGGGGAGCTGAAGGCCAGCATGCTGCAGGCGTCCGTCAGTGCAAACACATTGATTGTGGGATCAGCCACTGATCTAGTCCGTGCAGCTGCCAAGCCGCCGCAACCAGGAGGCAAACTAGCAGACTGGATTCTGCAGGTAAGTGTGTGTTTGTAACGTGTGTGTATGTGTGCGTGTGTGTGCATGTATTTGTTGCTAGTGGTGTGTATCTGTGTTTGTACATGTGTGTGTATGCGTTACTCAATAGCAAATGAGGCGTGGTGGCCAGACCACCCTACTGCCATGTGCCATGTATGTAGGGTTGGCCAAATCCGTACAATGCATATGTATTTACCGTGAATGAACAGTCTCTTGTGCAGGAAATTTTTATACACATAGCCACTTTTGGTCAGGCCAGCCCTACGTGCACAACATATGGCTCACGCTTATGACTCTCGTGTTTCAGTGACCGCTCATTGGGTAACAAATGTACTTTCAGCGAGAGGAGGGACGGAAGGCTGTGTGGCATATAAGTTTGCTTTTGTCATTTCGGGCCACTTTGTGATTACAAATGAAGTCATCAGACTCATTAAGAAATGCCCTCCTCCCTTGAGCTGTGCCGTCGTGGCAAGGGACATTTGTAGGTTGGCCAGGACCATAAATGTACACCGTATATGACCGTATATTCGGTGATTTTCCTGTCAAAAATGCCGTTTATGCACCGTATATATATATGGTTCTGGCCAACCCTAGACATTTTCTGTTCCTGATGGCACAATGCTCTCAGGAGTACGAGGCTGCTTGGAAGTACTGGCATGGTGCTGCAGATGCAACAGGCTCAACCCCAGCTGACATCGCAGAGGCGTATGCCTTCACATCCTGTGTGGAATCTGGCGTGGAACACTCCTCCTCAGGCCTGGGGCATGGTAGTGAAGGTGTGTGTTGTGTGTGTGTGTGCGTGTGTGTATGCTACCCCTTTTCTTTTCTCTGTTCCAAAAAGTGCTCCTTGGGGAATTTCTGGTAGTGAAGGTGTGGGGTGCCTGGTGTGTGGGTGTGGGTGTGGGTGTGGGTGTGGGTGTGGGTGTGGGTGTGGGTGTGGGTGCCGCCCCTTTCCA
>Ga0307951_1000966_pt1 | contig 17157 bp, 19 predicted proteins | sample OrgLakmetagen374_FD_201842 | JGI IMG/M metagenome (GOLD analysis project Ga0307951, IMG submission 201842) | Saline water microbial communities from Organic Lake, Antarctica - #374 | ecosystem: Environmental > Aquatic > Non-marine Saline and Alkaline > Saline | place: Antarctica: Organic Lake... | reverse complement strand
TGCGTGCGAGTGGGTGAGTGTGTGTGTGTGTGTGTGTGTGTGTGTGTGTGTGTGTGTGTGTGTGTGTGTGTGTAAGTGTGCATGTTGACTGAGCTGCCAGGTCACTCAACCAATTATGAATGCACTATGCACCTCAGCAGGCTTTTGCAAGCCACCTCACCTCTTCCAGGCAATCGGTCAAAAAGTACAGACAGTCCGGTTTCCTGCTCAAATTGTCCTTAATATTCACTTTACGGTATTTCTAGTTATGTAAAAGCCGCAGAGACCTGTGAATTTGAAAGGACAGCCCGATTCTTAGTGGCCTTTCTAGTGTGTTGTTGTGTTAAAGCTAGCCGCAAGATAGCTGATAAAATATAAATCGTTCAAGCTAAGTATTTCAGTCCTTGCTTTCGTATGTAAGTCAATATTTATTGAACATAATTCATTAAAGTTGCCGTTAGATATGGAGCCAGCAGTTGCGCCTGCGCATGAACCAGCTAGCGAGGCGAGGCGGCTGGCAATGATTCGACAGGTATTAGCTATTAGCTAGTGTTACACGTTGTACACATAGCAAATGAGTAAACAAGCCTGGCAAGCCTGCCTTGGCGGTATCCAGTCCTCCTTTGTCATATCGAGTCATCAATTAGTCTGCCTCACCTGACAGGTGCCTGGGACCATCGCCCACCCCCCTCCGCCGCCAGAGTATTTAGAGGCAGTGATACCACACGCTGGTGAGAAAGCCGCCAAGCACGTTTTGTAGTGGTGTGAATATTAAATAATGCTTTAGCCCCTCTGATTGTCCCTTTACCACTTCTAATTCACTAATACCAAATATGACATTACAATGATGCGGCTTCTGATCTCTGACAAAAAAACCAACCTAGCAGAGACAACACGCAGGTCGAGGCCCAGTGGCTGGCGGGTCAATCGCTTCCACAACCCCATGCACCACATGCGATGGATACATGTGTCCATCACCACCACGCACAGGCATGCCCAGAGCCAATCATGCACCAAGTGTGGAAAAGCCGCAAGGCTGCCCACTCTCTCCTCCCAATGCTTCGGTACTCCAGCAGCACTGCCTCTGGTTTGACAGGTCAGGGGATATGTGGATAATAGATCATCAAAGGGAACAGCGATAGAGCTCAAAGCATGTCAAAGCATTTTCTTTGTGCATGCTGTGATCAGGTTTAAAACCAGGTAGATAATTTGGCATGGTTATCACTGGTTTAAGATCTGAGGTCTCAAACTGCTGGATTGTTGCATTTTTAATTCTTTCTTTGGCATTTTCTAAAAATAGCGTAGTAAAACGCTTGTCTTTCAGCACCAGCTCCTCCTTGATTTCAGGACATGTATCTAATTGAAAAAAGATGGCTCATAAATACTCGAGTGCCAAGGGAAAAAGGGGCTAGACAGGCCACTGCTAAGAAGCATATTTTAGCAGTCGACTTAAAAATGATCCCCCAACCCCCAAGTCCATTCTCCATACAAAAATGGGAGTGGTTCTGCACTTTTTAATGCAAGCCTTCACTCACATTTTTGCGCAACCTTGCATTGACCACCAGCTTAGTGCCTTGCCCCAACAATTGTTACTTTCAGCACATACACTTAAGTGATGTTTTCATTTACCCGTGCACAATTTCTGCAGCTTGTCTTAAAGAAGTCAGGTGGTCTGGTTAAAAACATCCTCTTTTCGACGTGACCTTATCCCTCGTGTTCTCCCTTACATACAACAGAGACAATAGCAGCGTTCACTGATAGGAGGGTCCTTTTCCGTGCATCCAATCCATATTTTTGATAGTACCTGAGAGCTAGTCACCACTACTACATTGACATGGTGAAATGGACCACTGGTTGGTCAGGTGTTATTGTAATTTCAGTTTCATCTATATTTTGGCTGAAGTCCAGGTGAAACGTGCTTAAGGAAAGTGGTCGGCAAATTTGCAAACCACCCCAAAACAGACTTTTACAATTTATATTTATCAAAAGGCTACGTTTAGGGCTCGTGTTGTTGTTTTTAACCAGCACACGTAAAACCAAAACATTTCGCCCAGAATGAAACCATTTTCGATGACCCCAGACTTCCATACGATATGCTTGAATTTAGTCACACGTAATTATGGACTGATGAGTGGAATGGCATGGCTTGTCAGCTGAGCTGCCCCCATCCCTGGGAATAAGAAGCAGCATTTCCCTTTCTGTGCACAGGGATGGGGACGGCGTGATCTATCCCTCAGACACCTTCAAGGCTTTTCATGACCTTGGGTTTAACTTCTTCCTCTCGGCCATAGGTAACGTTTTTATGCGGAAGTGCGGGTCTTTGATATTCAAATTGCTGTATTCCAGCAAATTTGCTCCTTCGTCAATCAAGTTGGGTCGACCAGATCTTTGTGTGTAATGCATGCAGCTGCGCTGGGCTTACACGTGGGGCTATCTTGGATCACCTGTGAATCCTGGATTCCCAGCCCTTTATTGGTGTGATTCTGTTGGATCCATTTATTGTCTGAGGTTAATTGGCTTGAAGTTTGTGGGCACATAGCTGAGGAAATTGGCTGCCACGTTAAATAGGCAATGGTATGTTCTGATTTACATACACTCACACAGCCCATCTGTATCAAGCGGATCCACCGGGCCAAACATGGATCAGACACAGACGTGTACGACCATGAAGGTGACGTTCCTCTGGTGCCTGTTTCTTCTTGTTTCTGCAAGCAGCTTAACACTCCTAATTGCATTTTGCAGGCCGCTTTGTGCCACAGAAATTTGAGGAGATATTCTCCAAATATGACCGCAACAATAAAGGTCAGATAACTTTTGGTACATGCTCAGGCAAGCAATGGCCCTTTTTACCTAAGTAGTGCGTGTAATAGCTTGCAACGGTGTAGATCATTCACATGAGGTGTTTTTTAAGTTTTGGTCTACCTACAAGCTACCCACCGCGTACACCATGCCGCACAAGTATTCGATATCCAACATGAAATAGGTCTGTGATACAGTTTTTAGGAAGAGTGTGTGGCCGGGATTATGGCAAGCCTTTCTAACATCAACCGTTATTGTGGGAATGAATATACTCTGGGGATGCAGAACCTCTCCTACAAATGTCCACCAAGCGTGCAGGAGGCTTGGATCTCAGGGATTTCCAAGAGATGCTGTACTCCAACATGGATGCAATGGATCCTCTTGGGTGGATTGCAACACGAGGGGAGTGGCTAGCCTTCTGGTAAGCTTCTTTTCTGACGTGACACTCCCCCTGCATGCAACATAAAAGATACATTTCAGCATTATTGCCTGCAAACGTAATTTTGAACATGTGTGTGCTCTATGGTGTGTAGGTGGGTGGCAAAAGATGAGAATGGCATTGTCTCCCGTGAGAAGATCAGAGGCCAGTACGATGGATCGATATGGGTGAGGCCAGATTAAATCCAACCAAGAGCAAGCCAAGCTGTCCCTGATGACCTGTCCTTGTTTTCAACACACTTTGTTCTCAAAGGCCTTCCTTCATGTAGCCTTGAAAATTTTTCGTTTGAACAGGAGGTCCTTGCATCTGATGTTGCCGCAAAGAGGAAGGGCAGGCGCGACATATTGTCAAGCACTTGGCATGCTGTCAATTCCTTGCGCTTTTAAGTTCAGGTGCATAGCATAGCAACCCAGTCTTTCTCAACAGGGTTTGCAGCAACTTTAATAAACCAATAAACTATGTTATATGCATGGCGTATTAATGGCTGACCATTTGAGAAAGCTAGCAGTTCAAGGTCTTAATAGAGGGCTTGCTCTTCCTTTTGTTAAGGTTTTGTTGATGATCAAATACCAATGGATATAATAATCATGTAGCCATAAATCAACATGTTTCAGAATCTTAATAACTATCTTTTAGCCTGGCTAGCAATTTGTGTGCCTTACTGTTATCCCAGCAGTTGGTTTTTTATGGGTAATCTGGAATGCATTTGTAAAAGTGAGGAAGAAAAACCATGGTCGGTCAAAAGGAACTCTTACAGCATTCCATGCTCTTACATGGTTTACGCATTATTCAGTAAATGCCGCAGCAAGCAAGATTGTCACTTTTGTTGTGATAAAATGCACCTACCTACAAGAGAAAAAACCTGCTAGGAAATACGTTGCTTCCAAATCTTCAGGTCAATTCAATCAAATTGCATCCTCTTTGATTCAAGAGGTCTCATTTCCAGTCAAGTGTCCTCTTAATTCCAAAACGTATTCAAACTTCCTCTTAATTCTAACGTACTCAAACTTCCTTAATTCTAACGTACTCAAACTTCCTCTTAATTCCAAAACGTATTCAAACTTCAACCAGCTGCTTCAACCCTAACAAAAAACTGAGCTCCACTTGCTTTGCTTTCCTTCCTGCAGTGTAGATTTATGGAGAAGACTTCATCAGAACAAGTGCGCAGTTTTTTATAACTTGCCATAAGAAAAAACATTGCAATCTCAGCCAGTATCGCTTGGCGCAATTTCCAATAACAGTGTGCTCGTATTTTACAAAATATGCGTCAAAACACGGAAGGGCTATTTAGGAATTGAAACATGCTGACTTATACATATTGTATGTAGGTTTGAATGCAAGTTATGACCTAACATCATAACATTTACAGATAATTGTTTTTTCTCTCGTGGTATTTTATCTCACTGAAGCTTGACAAACAAGATTATTAGAGCAATTAATCTCCCACCGGATAACGGCTACTACTCCTTTGCGCACCTTCACAACATCCTGAGGGTTCATAGTTTCTCCAGTGCGCTCTTTGTGAAGGCGTGCATACGTCTCAGCAGCAAGTTGGCGTGCTTGCAGCGAGTTGCGCTCTGCCATTCGTGAAGGGGTAAATGTGATTCAAGGACCGCAGTGGGGAAGTAGCAAAATATCTAGGTAAAGGAAGGCAGCCAGGAAAGGATCTACATTAGATGTTACAGAACTTTATAATTACCCAGCAAATAACTGCCTTGCTTTCGCACACCGTTGTAGTACTAAGATAGGTTATTTATGCTTGCATCTCAGAGTGGCATCATACTATGAGGACACTAAATTGCAGAACCAGTTGAGCGCTTCATAGGAACAGCATAAAGGCCTCTGCTCCATCCTTGAAGGAGCCTCCGTAACCCTCCACACCATCCTTTTGGTAGTGAGTGGCACTATGTACAACAATCACACGCTGGAGCCTTTTAGGGAACTGGGTCTTGATTCCAAAGAGTTTAGAAACTTGCTTCCAAGCGTCATGTTCATTTTGTCAAGTACGCTGTCAATCTTGTCCATAATAGACGTGCCCGTTCCAGCACGATTATCAACTCTCATCAAGAGACAGTTTCAGGTCAACCCTCCCAATCCCCATTGATCTTTTCTCTTTCCTATTGGTAGAGGAGTTTAATGGTACTCTGTATCAAAGTGGCTCCTTTTCCTTAATGAATGTGGGGAGCGTATTTTCACTGCTTGCGTAGTAGGTTTCTTTTCTCAAACACTGTCTGCGAAATTTTCCCCTTACATTCTACAGTGGCATGATGAAATCAGTGAGTGACTCTAGTCGTACAACATTACGAGACTCCCAACGTACAAGAAACAAGAGAGATAATAAGGAATGTGCTGCCTAGTGCAGCAGAAATGGCATCAAACCTGCCGTCTTGCTTACGACACAAGCATGCTGTTCAGATCTCAAACTACTCAGAGTCAGAGGAGAAGTCATAGTCCTGCTGAATGATACTAGGCAAAATTGTCGCCTCCCAATTTCCCCAGAATGCCACAAATCCCCCTTGGTTTACAGTTGAATCTAAATCCCTGGCAGGTGCAGGTGCAGGTGCCTCAGCTACTGCTGCTTGGTGCTCTATTGCATTGCTTGCTTGTAAGTGGCCTCAGCTATAATTGTTGTTTCACCAGTTAGTGTTTGCTCCCTTTAGAGTTTTGTGATTTCGATTCTCTGGCTCCTTCTAGAGTGCGGAATTCAGATAGAAATAAGGGCTGAATTCAGAATGGGGGAATAGGAAGGAAGTGAAGAGGGAAAAAAAGATAGGATTCTGGATCCTGGACAGAAAGAAGGAGATCTGGCTGGCAAACTTCCTGTAGCGTGACCGGCGCAAATTCAAGTCATATGTAATAAAATGTGAGCAATATTTAAGCAAATCATTTATAGGATCCCAACCAGTAAGATAACAACCTTACCTTGTAGGTCCCGCAGCAGCCAAGCTTGAGAGCTGCCTGTTGCATCACGTGATCGATCGGCCGCAACTTAAATTCTCTGCCAGATCTTAATTACAGATTACTAACTGCATCATCAAATGCAAATTTGACTCATTGCAAAACAATGGAAAAATGCAAATTAACGTGCAATTTCCCATATACAGTGCTGTGTTAGGGTAGTTATAGGAAAAATAAGTTCTAGTCTGGCTTAATTCCTTTAAGAGGGGAGAAATGCACTTGAGGCCAACCCCCAAGCACTAAAATGGGTTTTTATGTCATACGTGTCGCTCGTGCAGCAGCAGCAGCATTAGCAGCATCAGGATGCACACCCTTATTAAGCCGCCCTCTCCTCTTCTTACCACTTCTTACCTTTGCAATTAATCTCTTTTGCCATTTGGTGGAAGTCATAACAGGGTTTTTCATCTTGCGGTAGTAGTTTAGTATTCGCTGGGATATTTCTGCAGCCCCTTCAACATCCCTTTTGACTGGCATGTGGGTAACTATTTCCGTGTCCTTCCTCCTCACACACACGCGCTCTTTGCGGCAAGTTACAGAGTTACAGTAATTTTCTACTTACAGCATCGACAATGAATGATTCCTCTTCACTTGTTATTCAATGACCCTTGCTAGCAGCTGCTACACTATGCACGTGTCCATCGGCCCATGCCTGTGCTTGCATGCAATTATTGCTTGAGGCAACTCTGGCAATGTACAGTTAGTTTGACGGATAGGGGTACTAGTGGCTGTAGTAATAGTTATAAAGTTTGCTATTTTGGTTGATTACTGAAATGGCTCCTTTCTCTCCTAACGTAAAAGGGGGGCCACAGTAAAATCAGGTGTGTTCAGAAACTGGGAAGTTGGTTCCAGCCTGTTTTTTCTACAAGCTACGGCTTGTGTGCACTGGCAAGGTACGAACGCTCTTATCGAGCCTCGTGCGTGCTTGCAGGAATGTGCCCTTTATTTTGTCTCCTCTCCTCCCTGCACGGAAGGGTTCAAAAGACAATGCTCTAATGTTTCACAGGACAAAGGTGACAGAGATAATGATTGTTGTACTACTCTGAAGGCTTGAGGAAGTGAAAAGGTACAGTGTGTGCATGCTCAAACGACCCGATCAATAAAGCATTGAAAAGCCTTTTTGGTGCAGTAGGAAAGCAACTATTGTACGACGCACACAAAGAAATGACCCTTGTATGAAGCAGGCAGATAGAAGCAGGGGCTCGATTTCATTGCTCTCACCCTCACAACATCCTCCGGGTTGACGTCCACGCCGGTGCGCATCTTGTGGAGGCGTGCGTACTCTGACGCTGCGTGCTGGCGCGCTGGCAGGGAATTTCGAGCTGCACGGAAGATTGCAATTGGAGGTGGTTGAACGTAAATGATGTAGGCTTTCTATATGATACAAAAGCAGGAAGGATGTGATTATGGAGAAGCAGACGAAATCAGCAAAACAGTTGCTATGATCCAGCGCAGTCACATAGCTTGCAAAGTGAAAATTGTACTGCCTCCCTCTCTACGCACGGTTGTGGGCGCTGGCGAGGAATGATCTCTCTTGTCGAGCCTCGTGCGTGTTTGCAGGAATGTGCCCTTTTGTCTCCTCTCCTCCCTGCACGGAAGGGTTTAAAAGACAATGCTCTAATGTTTCACGGGACAAAGGTGACAGAGATAATGATTGTCGTACTACTTTGAAGGAATTGAAAAGGTACAGTGTGTGCATGCTCAAACAACCCGATCAATAAGCACTGAAAACCTTTTTGGTGCAGTAGGAAAGCCACTATTGTACGACGCACACAAAGAAATGACCCTTGTATGAAGCAGGCAGATAGAAGCAGAGGCTCGATTTCATTGCTCTCACCCTCACAACATCCTCCGGGTTGACGTCCACGCCGGTGTGCATCTTGTGAAGGCGTGCGTACTCTGACGCTGCGTGCTGGCGCGCTGGCAGGGAGTTTCGAGCTGCACGGAAGATTGCAATTGGAGGAGCTGGTTGAACGTAAATTGATGTAAGCTTTCTATTATGATACAAAAGCAGGAAGGATGTGTTTATGGAGAAGCAGACGAAATCAGCAAAACAGTTGCTATGATCCAGCGCGGTCACAATGCTTGCAAAGTGAAATTGTACTGCCTCCCTGTCTACGCACGGTTGTAGGCGCTGGCGAGGTACGAACGCTCTTGTCGCACTTCGTGTGTGTTGGCTGGGCCGGCAGGGCTTGTGTCTTCTTTCATCACATCTCCTCCCTGCAGGGGTAAAGATGCAAAGCCTTTTCAGATTGTGTATGCCTGTACCAAAATATTGATACTTCTTGATCAAAGAGACTTGATCAAAGAGACTTGCAGATCCACGCAATGGATGGTATGTAGTGGATCTAGAAAGGAAAAGTTGCTTGATTCGTCTCCAACTTCTTTTCAAGTACTGCAACTAAAAACAGAGCGACGCTTTTCCTTTTTTTATCTGTCTCGTCCTGCTGTCCCTCAAGCTCGCGCACTCAAAGACTGATGAATCTTCCTGATTGCTTACTTGCGAACAGCCCTTGCTTGCTTACTTGCGAACAGCCCTTGCTTCAGACAATGCTCACCATCACGACGTCCTCAGGATTCACGTCAACCCCTGTCCTTTCCTTGTGCAGACGTGCGTACTCGGCAGAAGCATGTAGGCGCGCCTCACGCGTGTTTTTTACTGTGCACGTACATTGCACATGTTAATGTGGTGTGTATGTATGTAGCGATCCCAAATGGCACTTTCCTCATTCGTAATTCAAATGGTGCTATCCTCATTTGCCTTACACAGTACAGGTAAGTCAACTGAAAAGCTTGTTGTATGATAGCTACAAACAGCCATTTATTCTCACTGGCTGGCACCAGCAAGTCTGGCACCATTCACGCACAATTGTGTGCACTGGCGAGGAATGCGCGCTCAGAGCGCGCCTCATGTGTGTCTGTGGGAATCCTTTCGGTCTCCATTGCCTCTTGATGAATCGTCTGCACGGTGGTGAGTCATTAATCAGATCAAGTGCCAAGGCGCAACGGTGATGCTGATGATGGGGTAAGCACAGACAAAAGTTTGGACTAGTGATGCGTAGGTTCCATCCAAATGTAATTGGTGATCTCATACATGAGCGCAACCTTGAATTGCAAGATCTCCGACACACACCTGTTGGATTTGAGTAAGACGAACTAATTCAACGCAATATATTAAATACAATATGCTTTTTGGCCGTCACAATTCCGATGTGGGCAGGAAGCAAGAAAAATTAACGGGATATTAATGGGATAAATAAAGTTACCGCATAAAATCTTCTGATACATTTTCCTGGAAATTCGATGTTTGAAGCGGATTTGTGCGCTTCCCAACGGTGGCACAGAAAATGAATATGAATTATAGGGAAGGTAAGAATGACGGGAGGCTTCCTTCCAGGTAGCTTTTCTAACTCGGGCACTACATGAACTCCGCCCTCCCCACCGCCACCCCACCCTCTCCCCATTCTAAGTTGTTTCTTTGTAACCAAATTTCCTGTCAGACACAGGAGGTGGCTTTGGTTATTAAGGAAGGAATTTCACTACTTGTCCTGTCTTGAGTTCCTGTAAACAAATGTGTGAGCTGAGAGCTACGCCCTGCTTGCCTCTTGAACCAAATCGGTCACAAAGACAAACTGACCGAATCTACCAGAGGGGGTTATCTGAGCAAAAATCCAAACACGCTCCTCATTTCTGCAACTACTCACATATGAACTCATCAAATGGACCCAATCTAGCTTCCCACTGACGCTGAATTTATAAGCGACCAGAGTATTAGCTCAGATTTAGTTAAGTTGCCCTGCGTAAGAAACAACAGGAGTAAATGCCCACTTGAATTTTTTGCTCCATTGTTTTTGCAATGGTCTTTATTTAATTTTAAGGATTTCGCACACCAAAACATCACAGTTTGGTGGGCTGGATGGTCAGATACAGCATGGGGCTGCTCAAAAAGTAGAGTTCACTCCGCGGCCGATTAGGCATGGGTTCCCTAACTGGATAGTTTCAAGCTCAGGTGCATTGCATAACAGGGCTGAGCTTGAAAAGTGCTAAATAGGGGGCCCATACCCTAGGAGCATGCTAAAACCATACCCATTTTGGGCCTCATATAACGCCCTCAGCAAACCTACCTTTCCTTCTTTTTGTTGGTTGTTCTGTTTGTCTGTGTAGCTAGTTGTTTGCCTTTGTGCATCAAGATTATGTTGTCATTTGGCAGCTCCCCTTCTATTTTTTTCAACTGTGTTTTCTGCTGTCTGTGGCTGCTCGCGTGTGCCTGTACCCTCACCTGGAAGTGTCTGAGATAGGACTTGCACTGGCATGTGTGCGTGTGTATGCGCTTGGACGTCATCAATTTATTGGCAGAATGCTGCTGAACTGTGCGCGCGGCTAAACCCTTGCTTGAAAAGACAGACCTGCACATGGTGCTCGGATAATCTTTATACGTATGGAGCGGCTGGGTAGTAAAAGCGTACTATGCTTTATAAAGCAGGGTGTTGGAATGTACATTTGGCATGACGATTTATACCACACGAGTTTGCGGATATGGCGATAAATGGCAGGATATCTTTCTTGCAGCGATTAATTGTACAAACATAACAGTAAGACAGCAGCAGGCTGGGTTAACATTTTTATTTCGAGGAGCATCTTAAAGAGAGTGAGTGCCAGCTTGGTGTGCAAGTCCAAGGGGAAATGATGCCAATTGCAAAATCACCGCTTCAAAAGCACTCGTAACACTCCACGTTGCCTGCCTGGACATGTTATTTACATAAAGAAAAAAGACTTCACTGGCCGACACGACCGGCATGATTAAAATAGCTATGGCAGACAAGACAAGGGGCTCTAAAAAAGAATCGGTGCTCTTTTTAAAAGTTTGCTTGGCCTGACTGGCTGTTAAATGGGTAGGAGTTTGGGTAACTTAATATTATTATTGATATTAACAGCAGTACAGCCAATCCGCCTGCGGAGTGGGTCTGCCGTAGACATCTTCAAAAGACACACTCTCAAAAGAGATATCATCACCAGCAGCTCAAAATCAATAAAGTCCAGCGCGAAGCTGGACTTGATGCTGGGCTTCATTGATTTTGAGGCGGCAATGTGCGTGTGCTCAGCTTGAGAACTACACAGATCATGCACATCAGCGTGAAGAAAGCATGACTCATAGCGCCACAGCCGCAAGCCTCAGTGCATGCACAGCAAAGTTGATTGTAAGTGTCTCTCACCATTTCTTTGAGCTTGCAGTTACTTGTAGCAGTAATACACACTATCACACACATAAACATTACACACAAACACAGGGGACATGAGGATCCCATTATGATATTGACTGGCCACACCCTGTGGAACAGGGTGTGGCTGATCTAAGCTTGATGACGTCACAGGTGTGTGTGTATGTGATTGTGTGTGTGTGCATGCGCACATACAGTTGTAGAGGTAGATCGCAGCTGCATTTACAGAAAGCGTGAGCCATTAAGGTTGTTGAATTGTGCTCATACCCGGTTAGATTCTGCTCTCAATCAAATTTTGCGCAAACGGTTTGCCGCAAACCACTGCCAAATTTTTTGGAGGATAAGATGTCTTCTGCAGTCATTCAACAACAATGTTTACAACACATTTCCTCAGGGTAATTGACATTACAGGGCCGTAGCTATGATGTTTGCTTCCACTGCTGCAAGGGCTTGATATCTCTTCTCGCGCGCAAGAATAGCGTGATGACATTAGCAGATAGCAATCAGTGAGGCTGAGAGAAAGCACCAGTAGTAGATAAAACGCTTTTGGTGGTGGGTTACCAATGTGCTGTTAAAGTCTTCTGTCACGTTACTCTTGAAATTGTGGGAGAAGCCTTCAAAAAAGCCATTGGTCGATCAATCCTGGTCGGAGCTGGGATGGGCCTCGAGCCCTTTTTCTTGGCCAGGCTGCCCACCGGGGTCAAAGGCAGCAGACGTCAAAAGGGTGGGAAAGGTGTTGAAAGGGTATCCGAAGGTTTTAAGAGGGAAAAGGAGGCACCTTCCCTGATCCTTAAACGAGAGAGTAATAGACTACGTGTCAGTCGCAGTCGCAATTTATTGTGGAGTTTTTTCTCTGTCGCAGTTCTTGACGGAATCAAATGCCACTTATCATTCACCGTCGCGAGGCAGGTCAAATGTGCGGTTCCGGACGCGATGCCTGACATTTGACCTGTCTTGCAATGGTGAATGGTAAGTGGCAGTCGATTCCGACAAGATTGCCTCAGCTACGATTGTTGTTTCACTAGTTTGTGTTTGCTCCCTTTAGAGTTTTCTGCTTCTTTCTTAGCTCCCTTTGGAGGTTTGTGATTTCGGTTCTCTGGCTTCTTCTAGAGTGCTGATTTTAGATAGAAATAAGGGCTGATTTCAGACAGGAATAAGGAATAGGAAGGAAGTGAAGAGGGAAAAAAGATAGGATTCTGGATCCTGGACAGAAAGGAGATCTGGCTGGCAAACTTCCTGTAGCGTGACCGGCGCAAATTCGAGTCGTATGTAATAAAATGTAAGCAAATAATTATTAGGATCCCAACCAGTAACAACCTTACCTTGTAGGTCCCACAGCAGCCAAGCTTGAGAGCTGCCTGTCGCATCACGTGATCAATCGGCCGCGACTTAAATTCTTTGCCAGATCTCAATAACAGATTACTAACTGCATCATCAAATGCAAATTTGACTCATTGCAAAACAATGGGGTGATTTTTTTGTAAAAATGCAAATTAACGTGCAATTTCCCACAAATAGTGCTGTGTAAGGGTAGCTATAGGAAAAGTCAATTAAATTCCGGCTCAATTCCTTTAAGAGGGGAGAAATGCACTTGAGGGCAACCCCCAAGCACTAAAATGGGTTTTTATGTCATACGTGTCGCTCGTGCAGCAGCAGCAGCAGCAGCAGCAGCAGCAGCGTCATGATGCACACCCTTGTAAGCCGCCCTCTCCTCTTCTTACCACTTCTTACCTATGCAAATAATCTCTTTTGCCATTTGGTGGAAGTCATAACAGGGTTTTTCATCTTGCGGTAGTAGTGTAGTATTCACTGGGTTATTTCTGCAGCCCGCCCCTTCAACATCCCTTTTGACTGGCATGTGGGTAACTATATTTCCGTGTCCTTCCTCCTCACACACACGCGCTCTTTGCAGCAAGTTACAGAGTTACAGTAATTTTCTACTTACAGCATCGACAATGAATGATTCCTCTTCACTTGTTATTCAATGACCCTTGCTAGCAGCTGCTACACTATGCACGTGTCCATCGGCCCATGCCTATGCTTGCATGCAATTAATGCTTGAGGCAACTCTGACAATAGACAGTCACTTTGACGAAAAGGGGTACTAGTGGCAGTAGTAATAGTTATAAAGCTTGCTATTCTGGTTGATTACCGAAATGGCTCCTTTCTTTCCTAACGTAAAAAGGGGGCCACAGTAGGATCAGGAGGTTTGTTCAGAAACTGGAAAGTTGGTTTCAGTCTGTTCGCTACTAGCTTCGGTTTGAAAAGATCAATGTAACAACAACCGACTACAGATAGATTGTGTTCTTAGCAGTGAGGTGTCCAATTGCTGCATGCCCAATTGCTGCTAGTGCCTGGTATTGTGACGAATAATAAGCTGTTTTTCAGTTGTGGTTGTTTTGGCTATTAGTTCAATCAGCTGGGGCAGCTAGGCAGTAGGTGTGCTGAGTCTTGTGCTTTGCAGTGACAGTATTTGATCTGATAGAGGAGCAGAAAGTGTCCTTTTTTTGTCATGTTCCCCGCTTCGAAAGTGAGGTAGTACCTTCAGTGTACTTAGTATTAACAAAGTCATACAGACTAGACATGAAATCGGACGCAACTCTCAAAATTCACGTGAGCAATACTCATGGTGGTATGCAGGCCTCTGCCTCCAAACCCCTGATCCCCATTGAAAAGGCTTTCCTCTTTGCGAAACTCGCCAGTTTGCTATTCAAACAAAAACTTCTTTGTGGGAAAGACACGGCAGGAAAAGGCAACACAACTCAACAAAATACAATGCTAAGCATGTCTGTCACAATATGTAATAAAAGTAAAGCTTCAATTCTCAAGGAAGTATCACCTGACGGCTGTTCTCTGCACGAGGGACGGAGTCACATCAGCTATGTTCAACCATTCTGGGCTGGGAGGCACGGGCATACAGGCAGCCAGTGCGTGTGCCTCTTCCGACCAGACAGGACTCACGTCCCCCTGCTGCGCAAACCACTGGTTCTCACAGGCCTGGTACATGGCCACGCACAGCTTACACCTCTGCACAGGGGACAGTGGCGCCCAGAAATAGGCTACCTCATTCAACCGAGCCCACGCACGCAACAGAAGCGGCAACTGCTGATGACCGCTGCCTAACATGCTGCTCCTAGTATTCTGCCCATGCAGGCTGTCTAGCATTGCCACAGCCCGAGCGCGCAGCTGGGAGGCCATACTGTTAGCATAAGAAGCCTGGTCCACCTCTTGTTGAATTGTACGGTCAGCAGGATCACCCTGGGCACCATCAGCCCTTTCATGCGCTCCCTGGTGGCGGCTGCTGCTGTGGTGCGGTGATGGCCCACGTTGTAAGGACAGTGTGGTGGGTGCACCTGCATCGTGGAACTGGTGCAGCTCCATAATTTGCTGCATGACCCTGTCTCCTATGACCTGAAGCAAGGGAGCAATGGCACTGCTAAGGGCTGCCTCCATCTCTTGGCCGCTGCTGTTAGGGGTCGGCCTTGCCGTTGCATTGCGACTCCATGAGCTGCCACCGCCACCACCACTGCCGCTGCTGCTGCTGCTGCTGCTGTGGGCGCTGCTGTCACTGTTGCTAGGAGTGGAAATGTCCCGGTTGCTAAAGATGGTGCTTGCTGAGCTGCTGCGTTTGCTGCTACAATTACTGCTAGGAATGGCGCTGTTGCCTCTCCCATTGCTGTCAGAAGTGGCAACACCACTGCTAGTGGTGCCAGCTGGGCCGCCCTCTGGTGATGGAGCCACAACTGATAGGAAGGCTTTGTCTGCACATGTAGGGCCAGGTGTTGTCAAGGTTATGGAGGTTGAAAAATGCTCACGAGACTACATCTTCTTGGAATGGACTGGCTTGGACGTATACGCAGGAATTCAGTTGCGCAATCCAAACTTGACCTTTCTGGACTTGACTGGCTTGGACGTGCATGCAAGAACTCAGTTGTAACAAATCCTGGACTTCAAGCTGCACATGAAGCCCTTTTATTGTTGTGTTGTATTGTTGTATTACAAGAGTTTTATGTGTACAAACTGTGTGTGTATTGGCACGTTTGTATGTGTGTGCCTTTGTATTGCAGGTATGTGTGTGTATGTGTAGATGTGTGTGTATAGATGTGTGTATGTGTGTATACCTGTACGAGACAGTGGCAGACAGCTGCACCCCAGCGTTGCTGCCCCTTGTACCACCACCAGCAAGTCGTTCAACGAAAAGAGCTGCAGGCTAGCGGTGCATGCCTTGAGCAGCAGCGACGCAAGATGGAGGCTGTCCAAGGATCGCACACGCCACTGCGGGTGACGATTTGCCTGAGTGTGCAAGCTGCTGCCTTCGTGGAGTGGGGTGCCCTCGGCGATGTGGGCTGCGCTGTTGGCCCGGTATATCAGCAGGATCTGCTGTGTTTGTGCGGTGTCGACCCTGTGCTGATGGTGCTGCATGCTGCTGGCAAAGCTGTCAAATGCAGCCTCTGTGCAGCTATCGACGGTGGGTGGCTCAGGGGGTGAGGGGAATGGGAGGTAGAAGTGGGCGACTGCGTGTATTAGGGCGGCTATGTTGGTCGGTGAAGCGAGGCCGCTTTTCTGGAGGGGATGCAGAGGAGTGTGCGTGTGTGTGTGTGTCATTGGGTACGATTGGAATTTGGGAAGGGTGCGTGGTGTAGCAGAGAAAGGGTCTGCATGTTATTTAGAGAGAACGAGTACGAGAACTGAGGCAGCCGGCGCAGCAGACAGAGCCGGTTTTCAAACAACGATGCCGAGGAGTGTGCAACACTATTAGGATTGGCAGGGTTCAGTATGTGGCTTCAAGCTTCCGTGACATATCGCAGTCTTGGTATTTGGCAGGTGTACAACTACAAGGAGGCGGGGGAGGCTGGCGCTCAATGTCAATTAGATATCATACAGGTGTGTTCCTGGGTAAAGAGCAGCTTGCGTCACTCACACTTACACAGGAGTATCGGTGAGTAAGTAAACAGCTTGGTGGGGCTCTGGCTAGTGCGTGCACTAGTTGAGAGCCTTTCCTTAATGCACGCTGGTGACTTCCAGAGTAGACATTTACTTTTACTTTTAACAGATGTAGAATGTAGCACACAGTGCTACAAAAGCACCAGCAGAAAGGTGCGTAGACATATGAGCATGCTTGCAATTGCAGAGGGGCAAAGGAAAGAGGACTGCAGAGGAGGTAAGCATGGTGATAAGAAGCGTCGACATGATGATGTCCTGGATTAGTATAACAATGCCATTAAATCTCTGGGTAATCAAAATGTCATCAAATGACCAAAGCGATAAAGGCTACTGGCATTCACAGGAGAGCTAGGAGCAAGCAGGGCCTGCACGCACTCAACACAGTCCAAACTCAACGCAAGTGCAAGGGAATGCTTTGATTGAGTGCGATTGTCAGTTAAAATATGCTTGACTTGAGTGGGCTCGGTAATTTGAGAAGCAGCGCATTGATATGTGGCCACCTGTATCCAAGCCTTGCCCTAAAACATCCCATTCCTGTTTGATCTGTCATGCATGAATGAAGGATGAACACGAAATTCTGGTCACATGGTATTCAACAGATCTAGTCTCACCATTACAAAATCCAGCCTCAGCGTTGCAAATTCCTGTCTCAAATTAATTGGCATGTCACTGATCGACAAAGGAAGCGTGCACCCTACTTGCTTACCTGATGTAGAGCAGCATTGAAGCCTGGAATCCACGCTTCCACCACTTCCCACGACCCATCTCCCCCCCCCAGCACTTCTGTTTGCTCCCCTCCTCCACTGCCTCTACCCTCACCAC
>Ga0307951_1000964_pt1 | contig 17194 bp, 26 predicted proteins | sample OrgLakmetagen374_FD_201842 | JGI IMG/M metagenome (GOLD analysis project Ga0307951, IMG submission 201842) | Saline water microbial communities from Organic Lake, Antarctica - #374 | ecosystem: Environmental > Aquatic > Non-marine Saline and Alkaline > Saline | place: Antarctica: Organic Lake... | reverse complement strand
GTGCGTGCGTGCGTGCGTGTGTGCGTGCGTGTGTGCGTGCGTGCGTGCGTGCGTGTGTGTGTATGTGTGTGTGTGTGTGTGTGTGTGTGTGTGTGTGTGCGCGTTAATTGTAGCAGGACAACATGCGGCTCACGCTCTTCCAACAACTGGTTCATCGTCAATCTGCAAAAACTGGCAAGCAGGCTTGGACAGTCCTCATGCTGCAGGCTACCTTATTTTGATTCCATCGTACCGCTTCACCTAAAAACTGTGTTCACCCATGCCCTGTTCCATTTCCTCCTTTCCTTCACCCCGTATAATTATTGCAAACATCAGATCTTCTTGCAGACATTAAACAGCTCTGAAAACAGACATCAAGCCTCGATTCCTCCTGGCTCTCCGAGGATGTTCAGAGCATCTGTTCTTCACCTCGCTTACTTTCTGCAGATAGCGGAGCTTACTGCGCACGTGATTGATGCTGCCGTGCACATGTGCCAAGAGCTGCCTCGGCCGCTGACCTCAAAGGCGCTCACAGCCAAGTTCTTGGCCAAGAACGAGCAGGTATCGAGAGCACACCACGTCTTTGATAGGGACCAGGAGTGCCTATGAAAAAGCCACCACAGAAAGATGCAAGTGAAGGTGGCTTATGTTCTTCATTCATCGCACGGCCTGTGTGTTGGTCCCACGCGCTGAAGGCATTTGTTAGCTGGGTAGGCAACGTGGCAGCTTTCTCATGTGGCTGCACGGCCTGCGTACGTACCTATTTCCCTCCCCAAACTGCTCAACCAATGCCTGGGTTGCTTGTGCAGATCATGAATGTGGGCAGTACAACGCTCTCCACGCCAGAGTTCCAGACAGTGCGGGCAGCTTGTTTGAACCACGTTGCCTCCAGCTTCAACGCAACGCAGGAGTATGTGGTCACAACATTCGAGGTACAACCCTGTTGTAAAAGATTTCCAGGGTCGGCTGAGACCATTTGTTAAATGATACAGTAAATGGCTATACTTTGAATAGTTTCTCGGCTGGTTCTGCCGCATCTATGTGGGTCTGCCATAATTTCAGTCTGCCCCACGGCACTTGGTCGCCAATTCATTACAACTCAGAGGAAACGTGGAGTCAAATTTCAGTCTTCTGCCCCATAAAATTCGACCAGCAGCTTGTGGCCACATACACAGAGGTCTGGGGTAAAAAATCGAGTCTTCTAGATTCAGGGCCAGCTTGCATGCTCACATGCAAGCTCACTTCATTTTCCTGAACTTTTTGACTCACAAATACACCCAGGACAAGCGAGCTGTTGAGAAATCACGACTGACGTGGAACTTCGCAAACTATGAGGCCAAGAGCCACACCCTGAGTTCAATCCGCCGAGACCTGGTGCTGAAGCGGAAGTGGGGGCGGCAGGTGAGATTTTGCAGGGAATGAGCACGTTAATGGATTGAGTTAGTCTCTAGAGGTATATGTGCAATAGATCTGGTGCTGTTCAGGCATGAGAGGGAGGTCCGCGGGGCGATAAGCAGTGGGTGCTTGTGGACCTCTACATTGCGTTCATGAGCCTGAATGGCTACCTTGTCTGTATGCTTATAAGGCGTTGAGTAGGAATGCAAGGGGGCAGCAGCAGTTGAGCGGCTATGTAAATTGTAATAAAGTATTTACGTTTGGTACCTGTCTGCTTTTGAGGCTGGCGCAGCATGGCAGCCGCTGTGGCCTTGGCTCGTTTGTGCTTACCCTCTTATATCTGTGTGCTCACTGCTGCTGCTGCGGCACGCAGATTGACCAAATGAAGACTGTGGCCACTGTGGGCATCCTGTTTGTGGACAGCAGGGAAATGAAAACTGTGATGAAGAAACATGTGGACCTCTCCGTAGAGGACATCAAGCAGGTGTGTTGTGCACAAAAATAAAATTGCAATTGTATTTTCACTTTCTTCAAGGCGTTGTGATTCACATCCTTGTACAGGAGGCAGTATGGCCTTCAAAAAAACAAATTATCACGTTGGATGTAAACATCTGCCTGGTAAAGCAGGTGTTTCTTTGAATAACTGTTGTTCACATGTCCCTTCTTCCTGACCGCCACCTACGTGTCTACACCACGCAGGTCCTGTCAGAGTTGGCACGCAAGAACTGCCACACCACATTGGAGCAGGTGCGTGGTCTCACAAACACTGGGCGTCAACAGACTAGAAGAGAGCTTCACTGCACCACACTTCACCCATCATCCTCACTTCTTGAGTCCAAGAGCTTCACTCTTGCTTGCATGATTCAACACTTGAGTAGCAGTATCACAGTCTAGATGCAAAGTGGAGGTGGAAGAGCATAAGTATGGATCAAGCGACTTTTGTGCCTGCGGCAACGCACACATCTCCCTACCCACCTCAATGCTTACAAGCTACCTGCACAACGCGTGCGCACTTACGTCCTTGCTACCACAGACGCGTACCTGGAATAAAGAGCTGGAAGCAAGGCCAAGCGATCTACATGCTTTTGCCCGTCTCAAGCAGCGCCACCACGTCATGGAGACCGGGAAGGGAGAGCTGTTCAAGGTATCGTGTGTTTGTATATGTGTGAGTGTGTACATGTATTGGTTTAAGTATAAGGTACTGTGTGTGGATCTGTGTGTGCCTGTGTGTATGTTTTGGTGATCAACATTCTAGGATACAAAAAGGCAGCAACAGTGAAAATCAGGCGACAAACCCTTACTCACCATATTACGTTGACAAGTCATCTCCTGCATGGGGCTTGCATGCATTGTCAGCAATGCGGTAGACGTGACGGAGAAACACTGATGTTTGTTGCTTGAGGGTTTATGCCTATAACTCGTTTATTTGTAGGCAAAGGATTATGCAAACAACCTGTGGACAAATAATTGGCTGTTGTACACACACACACACACATGTACACACGCACAAACACACAAAACACACACACACTCACACGCACAAACAAACACAGGCAGTTCAAACCGTGGATGACATGTACGACACTTTCCGAGACTACGGCAGCAAAGTTGAGCTGCGGGACCAGATCCAGCTTGACACGCTGCATGACGAGGTTGCTATTGTTAAAGTCAGGTTGGAAGAAGTGTACGACTGGCTGGCCTCCCAGCACACAGACATGGTGGGTGGTTTGTACCTTTCTGTTGTAGGTGGCACAGGCAATGCGCTCCTTTTGGACCCAGGTCCAAACATTTCATTAAAACCCCTCTGTTGACAGAAGCAAGAATGTTTAGCGTGCCACAAGTGATCACAGACCGTTAAAAAAATATGCCTTAATAGTGTGTGCCTCTGTTCAATTCCTTTATGCATAGCACAATACACCCACCCACCCACTTGTATACATACAAATAACAACAGCACACTCACACACATGCACGTGCACATGCACATACACATTCACAGTCTTACTCAGAAACAACACCGCCCTTTAATTTAAGAAGACGATACATCTCACCAATGAGGTCTTTGTGCCGGAGACACACCGGACTTACACAATACAGGACCATGGTCATACTTACACTAACCAAACTGGCCTTTGCAACAGGTGGAGGCGATGTCCAGCACCAGCGTGGGTCTGGTGGAGTCTGTAGACACAATGCTGTCTGACGATCTGGCAGCTGGTACCTTGAACGACCCTGAATCCGACATGGTAGGGTTAGGGTTAGTGCAGTTGTGCTTGCGTGCGTGCCAAACGTCACTTTCACCTTGTACATGCGCCAAACGTCACCTTCACCTTGCACCACACCTTCACCTTGCACATGCGTCACCTTGCACCATACATTTACCTTGCACCACACCTTCACCTTGCACCACACCTTGACCTTGAACATGCGTCACCTTGCACCGTACCTTCACCTTGCACCACACCTTCACCTTGCACCATACCTTCACCTTGCACCACACCTTTACCTTGCACCATACCTTCACCTTGCACCACACCTTGACCTTGAACATGCGTCACCTTGCACCATACCTTCACCTTGCACATGCGTCACCTTGTACCATACATTCACCTTGCACCATACCTTCACCTTGCACCACACCTTCACCTTGCACCAAACCTTCACCTTGCACCACACCTTGACCTTGAACATGCGTCACCTTGCACCACACCTTCACCTTGCACATGCGTCACCTTGCATCATACCTTCACCTTGCACTACACATTCACCTTGCACCATATTTCCACCTTGCACATGTGCCAAACGTCACCTTCACCTTGCACATTCTAAAGTGCTTCACACACATACGTGCGTGCTTGGTCTCAAACGTTATTAGCCTTGCAACGTTACAGCATCAAGTTTTCGGAGAATGCCAGTCAGATATAAAGCTAGCTGATTGGTTGCGTTCATAAACAAATTTTTTGACACAAATATTTACAACACTTCCTAGGTACCATGCTTAATGTAAGTGATGCGTTAATTGCAGAATAAGGAACACACACAAGCATGCACATGCACACACATGAGCACGCACACGCACACACAAACGCAAGTACCTGTATATACACTAAATTACACACATTTGAATGTGCACGCACAGACTGCCATGCTGGACATGATCGATGCCCTGGAGACAAAGCTGTCTGGCATGGAGGAGGAATCCCGGCTGCTGACACAATACCAGGAACTCATGAAGGAGCCTCAGGTGTGTTTTGTGCGTGTTCGTGTGTGTGTGTGTGTGGATTAAAATAGCAGCGTTTTTCCCATTCTTGCTTTGTAGGAGGAATATAACAAGTTGTACACATGCGGCACAAGCCTGTGTGTACTTTGAGATCGTGCTCAAGGCATGAGCGCACTGACCGTGCCCTGCCACACCACCTGCTGCTGTTTTTCAGGAGGACTACGGAACGCTCTTACATGTGCGGCGTGAGTTTGAGCGTCGAAAAAAGGCATGGACAAGTTTGGCCGAGTGGACCGCAAAAAGCCACGGCTGGCTGCATGCGCCTGTGGAAACAATCAAGGCTGAGGAAGTGCAGTCTCAGGCAAGTGGTGTGAGAATCTGCCCTGTGGTGTAAAAAGGGGTGGTGTGCCCAGCATTGCTGTTGTGGTGTGTGTGTGTGTGTGTGTGTGTGTGCGTGTATGTGTATGTATGTGTGTGCGTGTGTGTGTGTGTGTGCGTGTGTGTGTGCGTGTGTGTATGCGAGTGTGTGTGTTTATGTGTGTGTGTGTCAAACGCACACTAGATGACAGACCAAGTCACACATAACTCTTTTGTCATATCAGCCTCCATTCCATCCCCTCTCTTTATGCTTCAGTTGGATGACTTCTTCAAATCCGTATTCAAGCTGTCCAAGATGTACCGTGACGATATGGTTGTGGTCAAGGTACGCTCGCTTGCGTGTCTGGATAGCTGCCTTTCACACTGCTCTAGGAATGAGTCGGTTTGCGGTTCTAGTCATGAGTGTGGCAGTACAGCGGTCATGTTTGCAAACTCACAGTCAGTTTTACGGCTTTGAGTATTTTTATCGTTCCGAAGACAAGCAAGCACTTGAAACTGGTCTGATTGCGTGTAATACTGTGCTTGTAATGGAACGATAAAACAGCTGTCCCAGCATTTGTGTTGTATCGTGGACAATCCCAGTGCAATATGTTTAGTGTTAGTCTGGCAGCATAACCTACACTTTGCAAAAAACAAACTGCGCCCATGTAGCCTGAGACGGTATGGCTGTTAAGTGACCTTTGCAGGTCTTCGCCGCTTACATGACCTCTATGGTTCTATTACGCTTGCATCGTGAGATGGTGGTGGATTATTTACAAGTAAATACAAAGATGCGAGTGATATCATTTTGCTTCACTCCAAGAACTGGAGTTCAAGTGTTACACACTGGACTCAGCAGTTTTTCACAGCTATGATTTTAAACACAATGGGTTTCAACCTCAGATCATTGTGACAGGATGCCTCATTCCGTGCAGCTTCAAACCTAGTCTGCTGCTTTCTATTTGGTCTACAGAATCCCACAGACAAACACATCTGCTCTGCAACTACGATCTACAACACTTCCGTGCACACTCAACACCATGATTTATGTGTTCTGCAATCCGCAGGTGAAGGACCTAATCGAAGAGTTCAAGGCCTTTCTACCCCTGTTTATGGAGGTCGGCAACCCAGCCATGCAGAAGCACCACTGGTCACAGGTCAGGCGTGTTCCTTGCACAGCCTGTGTGAAACCCACAGGCGTCATTCTCATAACACCAAATACCCGGGCTGAAAAAAGGCACAACCCAACTAGCACGTTGCCAACGAAGCATTTGCAGTTTGTAGTGGCTCCTAGACAGCCTGGTCTACCTGCTCAGCTCATTCACACGGGCACATTTCTAGCACACCTTCTGTCGTGGTTACAGCTGGCTTTGCACGCCTCCCATTCCAAACTCGAACTTTCTATCTTCTAATTATCATGACCAAAGACAGTTCCCTTTCAAATAAAGGCGTGCACGCCGTCATTGAGCGCATATAATCTAATCCAGGGTTTTCCTTTAGTTGCTTTCTTTTGAGCTGTACGTTGGAGCTCACACACTTAAATGACTGCAGCAGGCTATGCACACGCAGGCGCTTGCCCTTGTGTGGAGCGCCTCTGGCAAGGGTTCCTCAATCCTTATCAATTACTTTTGTCTCATTTTTCACGCTCTCAAGTATCTGCATGCGCTCTCAAATATCTGCGCTCTCAAATATCTGCATGCGCTCTCAAATATCTGCATGCCGGTGCGCGCACAGGTGCTCGCCCTTGTGGGGGTGGAGCTTGACCCTGAGCACTCCTTCTCAGTCAGCAACCTCGTGCAGTGGGGCATCTTTGACAGCATGGAGGTGAGCGGTATGACAGCGTGGAAGTGACACGATAGAGGGAGGCAAGCTAGTTCCAGCATGCTGATTTAGCAAGACATAGCTATAAGTTGCATTCCAGTTGAGAGGCACAAAAGGGTTGTTGCTTCATCTACGTCAATGATGCTCCTTCTGTAAGGCACTTGGGTTGTATCGTTTGTGGTAAGTGAAGAGAATACTGCTTATGTCTGAATCTATATCACCGCAGTGCTGTTTCAGGGAGGCATACTTATACCTTGCACATTAAGTGAGGGAAGACAAAATAGTGACTTTTCCCCTGTATCAATGGCCCATTGAAAAAGCAATACACTTTCTAATTTACTTTGTTTGCGCAAAGGTTGCTGGCTTTGGTCAAGACCTTGCACCCTGTGCTGTTGCGGCATTTGCACGGGCCCATCAAATTATGACTAGTCCCATAACCATGCCCATTCCTTACGTTGTGCTCCCGCCCTGCAGGCAATCAGCAACATCAGTACGGCAGCGTCCAAGGAGTACAGTCTCCGACAAGCACTCACCAAGATGAAGGAGGTGCGCATGCACACGTCATGCATTATACTATATGTTCGCTCACAGATGATAAATTGCGTACGCACTTTCACACATTCCAAAACTATGGTCACTGCAACAAGAGGTGGTAAATGCTTAAAAGCATCGTGAGACATTTGCGTAACGTGCACACTTGTAGGCCAGAATGTGTCCTGAAACATTTCACTCGGGCTCATTTGGGTTTCAAATTCTTGTCGTCGACTGTGCTGGGGTATAAGAGTGGGTCGGCAGTATTCTTCATTTGTCAAAAGGATGAATCAAACCATTTGTAGAGAGCACTGCAGGGGTGGGTCGGCAGTAACTGTTGTCTTTGCCTTCAGGAAAAGAAAAAGGTCACTGAGGCTACTTGTACGATGTACGGTGCAGGAGTGGGCTGGCAGAGAATTTTACTGCATTCCGTACAAGGATTCAGGGACAGCTGTCATCGGACAGACTGATGAGATTCAGGCAAGTGGCCGAGAGGAATGGAATTTGCATGCACCAATACTGCTAAGCGTACATATTCTGCAGGCCATTGCTTTTTCGTGTCTGTGCGTACAGCTCGCTGGTGGTGTGTGTGACGATGCTTCCGCCCTGTTGCAAACAAAATTGTTTTGCTTGTCTGCGCATACAGCAGGCTAACGCTGTGTGCGACGATGCATGTACTCTGTTGCAAGCACGCATTCTGTCGTGAAATTGATAGCATGCATTGATATTGCTGAAGGTCTACATTCTCAAGCATAGTTGTTAGGCATTAAAGGGCTCTGCTTGCCTGAGCATGCTGCACAATGGTGTGGCGTAAGTTCGACTCTGTTGCAAGCAAAGCATGTGCCCTATCCTGAATAAACAGCATTATAAACATACTCATCGTGGCTTACCTTCTTGCCTATGCTTTTGTTCTTAAGGGTGCCTTGCACTCTATGATCCTAAATAATCACAACTGTTAATGGAAAGTCAGACGTCAACCTGTCTTTCTGTCTTTTTTTGTAGATGCTGTTGGATGACCAGCTCATGAAAGTGGGTGCCATGAATGCGTCACCCTTCGTCAAGCCCTTCAAGAAAGAATCCCATGACTGGGAGGTCACACTCAGGCTCCTCCAGGTGCGTGTGTAATGTGTGAGTGTGTGTGTACGCGCGTGTGTACGTGTGTGAGCACCTGTGTCTGTGCGTGTGTAATGTGTGAGTTTGTACGTGCGTGTGTATGTGTGTGAGCACATGTGTGTGTAGCAGAGTTATTGCGCTGTGCATGTCAGCACGCCTGCAGTTCCTTGTAGCGCCTTGCTCATGTGCTGCACACCATCTTGCTCTAACTCAGCCTCCATTGTTTTGGTTGTGTACGTGACCCAAACAAGTCATCGGGAAAGCTTGCACACACACACAACACTCAGCAGTGGTAGCTATTCAATGCCAATCGCGTGTCTATGGCTTTGTTTGAACATGCAACATTTACACACACAGGACATGTTGGACCAGTGGCTGACGTGCCAAGCGACATGGCTGTACCTGGAACCTATCTTCAGCTCTGCCGACATCATCAAGCAAATGCCGGAGGAGGGTGCAAAATTCTCAAGGGTAAGACGCCGACCAGTTGTGCCAGGGTCTGGCAGGGTCAGCAGTATGGAAGAGTCATGACTCATGTGGCCATATTGATAATAAAATATATATGTGTTCGGAACATTTTCAATCTTCGAATCTTAAAGAATAATTATGCGTATGGGTCACGATGTGCAGCCTGGACAGTGTGCCCGTCCGCTATAACAAGAAGCATTTGGTTGTGTCTGCAGCGTGTGGCCGTACCATCGTATGTTTTAATCCAATCATTTCAAAAATGAAGACACATTTGCAAGTGCACGATTTGCAACTGCACACAATTGCAATCGCACGATTTGCAATTGCAGCGCGGCTGTCGCGCATAGGTCATGTACCTTACCTTCAAGCCGCCAGCTTTCACAAATGAAACGATGTCAATTAAGAGGACGCATTTGCAACCAACTTTCACAAATGAAATGGTCAAGCACATGTAGATCTCGTTGCCACCCCCTCAAACCAAACTCCTGTTTTGCACTCGTCACCGCAAAGTAGACACATCACTGCACTCATCACTGCAGGTAGACACATCCTTCCGATCGCTGATGGAAGAAGTCCAACTGGAGCCTTCCTGCGTAGACTTGGCCAAAGTGAGTGAATGCACATGAACTTGATAAGTACTACACAGGCAGTGACACCCACTCTTAGATTATTAACGGCAACGGAACATTTTGGTACCAGGCACCGCAAGACTCCTTTACCACAGGCAAAATGTTGAAGAAACGAAAAATTGAAACACCAGGCATCGCACGACTCCTTGCCACAGAAAAGAAATTGGAGTAATTGGGGATCGCTCTTTCCTTGTAGAGGTAATGCATGCAAGTGGACGCTTGTTGCCACACGTATGACCTCTCTTCGCTCAAGGGAGTAAGAGCACCTAATTGCCCTGTGGCTTGAAAGTGAGCGCACCATAAAATTGCCGTCCACGTCTGTCAATGCTGTTCTGCCAGCTGCTATGTTCTTCGTCCTCCTCTTTCGTCACGCCCATGCAAGCCAGCGCACTAGAACTACACTGCAACATGTCGTGTTCTACTATAACGGTGTCGTTCTGCTTTGACACACAGGATCCTGATCGCTTGTACGCCCTTGAAGAAGCCAACCGGTTGCTAGAGGAGGTCCAGAAGGGGCTGGCAGCGTACTTGGAGAAGAAACGCCTGTTCTTCCCCCGCTTCTTCTTCCTGTCCAACGATGAAATGTTGGAGATCCTGTCAGAGACAAAAGTGAGTGCCTGCATGCGTGCGTGTGTGCGTGTGTGTGTGTGTGTGTGTTTGTGTGTGAGTGAGTTCCCTGCTTTTCCAAGTCAAAGGTAGACACATAGATGTTGGCAAGGGCATTCTGCTGTGTCAGAGCATGTGGGTGGGTGTGTGGTGCGTATGTACGTGTATATGTCATCGCTTCTGTTGCTTTTTCTTTAACTGAAACGTTGGGACCCAGAATGCTGGGATTCAGTATTCTTAATTGTTAAGTTACCCTTCCAGTAGCCTTGGCTACACTTTGCTCTCTCTTGGCCAAGGTATAAGTCAAGAGTTAGCATATTATGTCACATACACCGATGCACAGCTGCTGCTCTTTGCAGCTAAGTGTGCAAAAAGGTGACCGAGTCAATCACACTGAAGTGTGCAAGCAACGTCTTTGCCTTTGCATAGTAATTGAGCATGGCCGCAATATAAGTGAATTGACATTGGTTGTGATTGCAAACGTCATGCAGGACCCGACACGTGTCCAGCCCCACCTCAGGAAATGCTTTGAGGGCATCCACCGTCTTCAGTGAGTGATGCAGCTTTTGTGTGAGCTATGAGCTGTAGGGAACTTAAATGTCATGGAACGATATGTAACGTGGCTTCTAGCTTGCATTGCGGGTTCCCAGCAACTCCTGCACGTAAGAATGCTGCAGTAGCTTACGCATGTCCTAACGGGGCGCATGGTGTAGCGGTGGCAGCTTACTATGTGAATATGTGTGAGGTACGTGTATGCGTGTGTGGCATCGTTCATTTAAGTGCATGCCACGGCATCTCTGCAGATAGATACAGATAACTGCAGTGTGCTGCCCAATGCTTGTTCACTGCTGTTATTGCTTGACCACTGCTATTATTGCTTGACCACTGCTGTTATTGCTTGACCACTGCTGTGAATGCTTGACCACTGCTGTGAATGCTTGACCACTGCTGTAAATGCTTGACCACTGCTGATGTTGCTTGACCACTGCTTAGCGCTTGACCACTGCGACATGCTTGACCACTGCTTAGCGCTTGACCACTGCTGTAAATGCTTGACCACTGCTGATGTTGCTTGACCACTGCTTAGCGCTTGACCACTGCGACATGCTTGACCACTGCTGTTAATGCTTGACCACTGCTGTTAATGCTTGACCACTGCTACATGCTTGACCACTGCTGATATTGCTTGACCACTGCTGTTATTGCTTGACCATTGCTTGACCACTGCTGTTTTAACCTTCTTTTGCCGTCCCTCAGTTTTGACGGCCCTGTGGTCAAGGGCATGCTAAGTATTGAGAAGGAGACGGTGCCTTTCAAGACCAACATCAACACAGCTCAGGCAAAGGGGGCGGTGGAGCGATGGCTGCTAGAGGTAGGCAGGGCATATGCATGCTGAAATGTTGTCTGCTGTTCAGCTTGCAGGCTCAAATCGACGAGCTTGTACCAGTTTTGTGTATCCTGTTTGTGCGTCCAAGTACTTATCCTGCTTGTACGTTCACAGATGTAATTGAGGTCTACACCTGCTCTCTGCTTGCACATGCACATTCGCAGACAAACATGTGTACTGACGCACTCAGGTAGAGCCACGCATGTTCAAAGCGGTGCACACACACAAGCACACACACACAAACCTTACATGCACGCATGCACACATACTCACACACACACACCTTAATCTGACGCAATTTAGGTGGAGGCGCGCATGTTTGAAGCGGTGCACGACGTCACAGCTCGTGGCATTGAGTGCTTCCCTGCCTCACCTCGCCACGAGTGGGTCCTGCAGTGGCCTGGCATGGTGGTGCTGGTAGTCACGGCCGTCTACTGGTGCGTCCTCCTTGTCCTTTCCTGTGCTGTGCTGTGTTGTGACGTGTTTTTATATTCGCCACGTGTGGGTCCTGCAGTGGCCTGGCATGGTGGTGCTGGTGGTCACGGCCGTCTACTGGTGCGTCCTCCTTGTCCTTTCCTGTGCTGTGCTGTGTCGTGTCGTGTTTTTATATTCGCCACGAGTGGGTCCTGCAGTTGCCTGGCATGGTGGTGCTGGTGGTCACAGTGGGGTATGGAAAATGCACCAGCAGGTTGTGGGTTTATACACTGTTGTCACCAAGGCATCTGGTACTGGGTTCCGAAATGAAAACGCCAGCGGTCACTGCTGTACAGGTTTTGTGTTGTAATAACTCCTCTGTGCAAGTCTGCCGCCTTCGTCAATAACATCCTCAGTGGACTGGTGTGGAGGTGCAGATAGTTTTAGGCTGCGCACACAGGCGCCCTTGGTGTCGATTACAAACCACGCGTACACGTACACATACAAACACGCACACACAGGACGCGCAATGTGGAGGCTGCTATGGCCAAGGGGGGCACTGGAGCGGGCGGCGGTGTCTCTGCTTTTGAACGGCAGTGCACAAACGATCTCATGCAGGTCTGTGTTTGTTGTGCATAGACTTATTGACGTGGCTACTTGTTTTGTTTGTCGTAACTTTACAATCATCAAAGGGCAGAGCAGCTACTTGATTACAATGTAAATTCCTGCATACAATCATTATGTATATGGGGAAAGCAGAATTGAAGCCTGGGAGGGATGAAAAACTGTTGAACGACAGGGTGCTATTAATATAATTTAAAGAGTGGTGGTTTTATGGCGTGATACATTATGATCATTCCCGCGCAAGCCCTCTAAACAACCTGCAAGTATCAGCGTCCAAGGATGGATGAGGTGGTGCAATGCTTTCGTGCAAAGCTCACAGTTGCATAGGAGTATACGGCATACAATTGCATGCTGGTGCGTGGGTATGCTGATGCACGTCCGCCAAAACAATCTACATACCTGCAGGTCGTTGATCTTGTGCGTGGGGGGCTGACGACGCTGCAGCGGGGCACCCTGGGTGCTTTGGTGGTTATGGATGTGCACGCGCGTGACGTGGTGGCTGAGCTTGCAAAGGAGCATGTGCAGGATGTGGGCGATTTTGCGTGGCAGGCGCAGTTGAGGAGCTACTGGGAAGGCAGCGTGAGTGGTGTGCGGCTGTGTACGTGTGTCTTTGTTTTTTTATGCATGCTAACTATGAGGCCACCAAGGTAAACTTACGATATAAGTGCCATGCTGTTGCGATAGAGCTGGATAATTGTATCCACTGACATCCTGTTAAGATGCATACCCGCATCCAAATCCGTACTCAAAACACACACACACACACACTGTGGCACACATGCTTTCGATCTTACAAATACATACACACACATATTAACACACACATGAACACACACGTGCGCACACGCCTCCGTCCTTACACATACATACACACACGCGCACACACGCACACACAGGCACGCAAGCACATGCCAGGCCAGGGTCTGGATGTGGAGCAGACCATCAGCATGCGCATGATGAACAGCGTGCTGGAGTACGGTTATGAGTATTTAGGCAACTCCTCACGCTTAGTCATCACGCCTCTTACGGTAAGGGGCCGCAATGCGTGTGTGTGTGTGTGTGTATGTGTGTGCTTGAGGAGCGAGCCTGTCAGTGCCTGCATGAGAATGCAAACAGGGATTTGCAGTGAAGACATTGACTGAGTGAAAATTTGTTCTTTGCTTCTCTTACACGTTTGCAGGACCGCTGCTACCGTACCCTCATGGGCGCAATCCATATGAATCTGGGCGGTGCACCCGAAGGTCCAGCAGGCACTGGTGCGTGTCTGTGTGTATGTCTGTGTCTGTGTACCTGTCTGTTTTTGTCTGTCAGTCTGTGTGTGCCTTGCCTTAAAAACACACGTCACAGGGTTTTATAGTTATTCTTTCCAACTCTGAACAATTAAGTGCTTTACCTAATTTGTGCCAATTTACACCAACCTCACAGAAGTGCGTCGTCTTGTGCGAAACACCTGGCTATAATAACTCAGAGCTCAGAGTTTTTCCTTTCAACTCATGCACACAGGCAAGACTGAAACCACTAAAGACTTGGCCAAGGCCTTGGCCCGCCAGTGTGTGGTGTTTAACTGCAGCGACTCCCTTGACTACATTGCCATGGTAGGGTCCGCATTGCAGGCAGTCGAGTGTTGATAGTGTAGGATACACGTTTTATAAATTAAATGCTGTAATTGTGTGCGTTGGGGTCACCCAAATGCTGTGACTTTGTCAAGGTGGTTTTCACTGCCGTGTAGTTTTCTTTGTCCTCTTCTTTACTATTCTATTCTTTTATAATGTCATGTCATTAGTGGAGACGTTGCTCTTGTTCAGCCAAAGGTGCTGGAAAACCGTTGCAGAGACGTATTGCTCAACGATCAGGCGTAGTGGCTTCTGTAACAAGTGGATTGTATCTTTTGTCTTGCACCCTTTCATTAGTTTTGGCAAAAACTCCCGCAGCTGCAATGCAAAGCTTGTAGGGCCTGGCTGCCTCAGTACATTACCCTTAAGCAATACGTCCACTGCTGGTGCCATTGCAATATAATCTCTGACCTCTGCATTCCTGCCATTTCTCACATTTGTGCACACTTGAACACCCACACGCAGGGCAAATTCTTCAAGGGATTGGCTGCTTCAGGCGCATGGTCCTGCTTTGATGAGTTCAACCGTATTGACCTGGAGGTGCTGTCTGTGGTGGCGCAGCAGGTGCGTCTGTTTGTGCGTGTGTGTTTATAGGGTTTATCGGGTTTGTTGCATCACCCTAGAGGCGCTGCCTGTGGTGGCACAACAGGTGCGAGTGTATGTTGTGTGAGTGTGTGTGTGTTGTGTGTGCTTGTAAGTTTGTGAGTTTGTATGTGACTGTCTCAAGGCACGGACCACTGGGGAGGGACGAGCTACTGGGGAGAGACTCAGCGTCACTGTCTCATGGCACGCACTACTGAGTCACACCACAAACATGCTTGCTACTCAAATGCATCATAAAATGGCATAGGATCCATCACAAAATGTTTGAAGTTGCACATACATGTGCCCCTGCCTCTGTCTGTGTCCTTCTCCAGGTTATGGACATCCAGCGTGCCATTGCTGCTCGTCTGTCTGCCTTCTCTTTTGAGGGCACCGACCTGCAGCTGAAGTGGAGCGCGTGGTGTGCCATCACAATGAACCCTGGCTATGCAGGACGCTCAGAGCTCCCTGACAATTTGAAGGTGAGCGGGTGCAATGGTTAGGGAGGTCAAGTTGTGTCGACAAGGTTGTAGTTAAAATTTTGCAGAGACGATTTTAGATGACACATACTATATAAGAGGTTACGTTGCAATTGGGCGCATGTAAGCATAGTTGTGAGAGCCTCAATCCTGGTTTTGCTTATGCTCAAAGCTGCCTGGCAACTTGTGATGCGGGATTGAAAGATAGGACAAGCAGGTTTCTTTTGAATTGAACTCAACAGGCTACAATCCTTCCGCACAGCCATCAGTGTGACTCAGAGTGTTGATGGCAACCTGTGCAGGACGTAACAAATTCCAGGTATCGCACCGCATGCATGCTGGCGCTGTTCCAGAATGTATGCTCTTTTTAGCATTGATTGATTATTATGCCCTTTTTTACATTAATCCATCCTTTGTTCAGCACCAGCTACCTGGCATTCCCACGGGCATTCTCTGACTTGCGCGTCTGTACTTGCCCTTCTTGGCTTCCACAGGCCCTGTTCAGGACAGTGGCCATGATGGTTCCGGATTACGCCATGATTGCGGAGATCATGCTGTTCAGCTACGGATACCTGGCCGCCCGCGAGTGTGCCAAAAAGATAGTGCAATGTTACAAGCTGTGCTCTGAACAGCTGTCCAGCCAGGTAAACACGTCCAGATGCTTGTCTTTTGGGTGCAAGGGATCTGGAGCAAAGCAACCAGACGTCCTGAAATGCAAGGGGATGTGTTTAAGATGCTGAAGTGGCTTTTGCTGCTTAAGTTTCTGTTTCTTATCAATGTGCTGCTGCATCTAGGCCAATGTCTTTGTAATCTACCTCGCTTTGTTCGGCAGTGCTGCATCGTGCCTTCAAGCACCTTATTCTGCATATGATGCTGCTGCCATTCTTGATGCAAGACAGACCACGATCACCACTGCAATTTAGTAATGATAGTGCTGCGTTGCGTCTTGGGATTTCTGCATCTATGACCGTTTGCATTGCAGGACCACTATGACTAAGGCGATCTATAGTAATAGTAGTACTGCATTGTGTTTTTGGGCCGCATCCCTCATACTACTAATTATATAAACATTTTCATTGCAGGACCACTATGACTATGGCATGCGTGCGGTGATGGCCGTGCTTCGCGCAGCAGGAAACCTCAAGCGGCGTTTCCCTGACGACGATGAGTGAGTCCTTTATTTCAGCCTTGCCTGTTTATGTCTGCAGTGAAGCACAGTAACTTCACAGCGCCCAGAAGTAAAGCGGTTTGACATGACTGAGCAAAACCCCCCGCATGTGGGGAGTTTGCCTCTTGTTATTCCTTTTCTTCTCCTCCTGGTTTCGTTTGTCGTGCTTGAAGAGGAATTCACTGTATTGGAAACTTTCATTTGCGCATGGTGCACTATCATTTGTGCACTCTTCATTCATTTGTGCTTTGTGCACTTCATACATTGTTTCTCCCGATCGGCATTGCATCTTGTACGTTCTAGGTATGTTGTGGCCCTATCCCACTCCCAATCCCAATGTCACCTCGTGCTCTATGAACTCACATCATGCTCCCTGCATTCTCTATCTGCGTTCTTCTCCGCTTTTCATAGGTACGTGGTGATGCTGCGATCCATCATGGATGTCAACCTGTGCAAGTTCCTGTCCCAAGATGTTCCACTCTTTGAGGTAAGAGTGCTGCTTGATGCGTGTGATGCAGCACAAGTGTGCATTTACTGCAACGCAAGAATTGTGTTAATGTAGTAGATGTGTGTGGGGGGTGCTGTTTGCTGGTGCCAAGTACCAGCCGCTCACTTGTGGAAGCAACACGGCATATTATAGAACTAACAAAGGCATGGCTGCTAGCTGCTTCCGTAAAAGTAGACTTTTCAAAAGCGCAGTCATGAACACGCAGGTGTGCAAATTGCACCATCCCTTGTCAACGTATTTACTCAAACGTATGGCATCATCATAAAACGTTTCCACGCATACGAACCCCCCCCCCTCGTT
>Ga0307951_1000957_pt1:10000-17217 | contig 17217 bp, 19 predicted proteins | sample OrgLakmetagen374_FD_201842 | JGI IMG/M metagenome (GOLD analysis project Ga0307951, IMG submission 201842) | Saline water microbial communities from Organic Lake, Antarctica - #374 | ecosystem: Environmental > Aquatic > Non-marine Saline and Alkaline > Saline | place: Antarctica... | reverse complement strand
TCATCAAGGACGGCACTGCCAATGGAGCCACTAGCAATGCTTACCTAACATCATCCAATTTCCCCTCTACGACCAAATGTATCATTATGAAATACAGAAAAGGCACCCTATACAATCAAAAATGCAGTATTGTTCAAACTCTCAACAAGTCAAACTTGCCCCCTCTGCCCACAAGTAGACAGTGCCCTGCACATCCTTTCTGGGTGCCAACACACGCAAATAAGGAACATGATCACCGAAAGACACAACATAGCATGCCACATGACCCTTAAGGCTATCAGAAATACAGGCTCCTTAGGATCATGCATTGTCTCCATGGATATAGACAGCAACGAACGGATGACCATGCAAAATCTCCAGATTCTGAAACAACTGAAAGTAGAATAGTTTCCAAATGGCTCTTCCCACCCCAATTCCCAGATAAAGACAGATTTACCAACCGCCCAGATTTTGTGCTTGTTACTCCCATCGCTGCAAAAACACAAAAACAACAAACTAATGTAGGGAGGTGGGTTCTTCGGAGTGGCAGGGGGCAATTGAGGGAGACTGGGAGCACCTCAGCAGCTGCGCCAGCCACTTATAGTACAGCCACCAACCCCAGACAGCACCGACCTAAAGACCTCAACAAAACTCGGCGCAACATCCACCTCGTCGAGATCAAGTACTGTGAGGACACCAGACCTCAGAACCAGCTGAACACCGCAAAACGCCGCAAAGGAACAGCACAAAGACCTTTGCAACATTCTCCAAGGAGCCTCCGTTACTCTCCACATCATCCTTTTGGGTGTGGGCGCCACCATCTACAACACCCGCACTCTGAAGCCTTTCAAAGAACTGGGTCTCGATTCTCAAAGAGTTAAGAAGCTTGCCTCCAAGCTCCATGTGCACTCTGTGAACTTTGCTGCTAAACTTGTCCATACCAGACGTGCCCTTCCAGTACTGTTATCAACTCTCATTAGGAGCCGGTTTCAGGCCAAGCTTGCAACTCTCCTGATCCCCATTGATTTTTTTTCCTTTTCGCGGTGGAGGAGCTTTACGGTAACCGGTACCAAAGTGGCTCCTTTTCCTTATTTAATGTGGGGAGTGGTTTTCACTGCCTGCGTAGTTTTTTCTTTTCTTTTATTTGCAAACGCAAATTATGTTCTTGCAGGATATGAGCTCATGCAGGACATGGACTCATATCCTCAGTTGGCAAATATGAACTGCAGTTGTTTGTGTGTGGCATGGGTTTAAACCCTAAGTGGAAACCTAAAGGTACGCCGTGGACAATAAGATGAGCAGCAGACATTCTGGGCCTCAGGCCCCCTCTCTTCATTTCCCCGTTCGGTCATGCTCACTTGAGCTTCCCTGAATATCTGTAATGCTACAACCTGGATACCTGTTAGCCTTATTTAAGCCAACAAATTTCTTATTTTCTTGTTGGGACAGACTCTGGCTAGGTGCACTAGCTAGAAATATTTCCTTAATGCATGCTGACCGTAATCGCAATACTTCTGAAAAACAGTTAAGGCAGACTCACTTGACCTGGGCTTCCAACTGTGTTGATGCAAAGCGCCCAAAGTGTGCATTGGCAATAAGACAGAGCTTTTGTTTTAGCATCTCTGTGCAATCTCTCAGGCAGGAAAAGCCGTGCTCATCCCACATTCCTGCAAATAAATATTTTAAATTGAATTCCCTGAACAATCGATTGTACGATTAGAGATGGCAAAGCCTATAATAATTGGATTTTATTTTGAGATTGAACATTGAATCCTGTATAATAGCGGAAGATTACAGCGTGATTTGTTGGTTTTGTAACAATAGGAATCACTTTAAGTTGCTAGAGCAGGACAGTAAGAAATAGGAAAGGAAAGCAAGGGGTGATAAAACAAAGCTGGTTTAAGTTCCTTTGTTTTTGACTTGTGCTTAGCCTCAAAAGGACTGAAATTAAGTCAAGTCACGTTTACCCCTCACCCTGAAAGCGTTCAACGACAGCAATCAACGCTGTGTAAGGGAGGAAGTGAGGCAGCTCATAGCTGCGCTCTTTTGCAATCATATCTGCAGCCAAAGTGTAGAACAATATGGCGACTGTGCTTTTCACTGTGAAGCTTTTAAAAAGTATGCAAGTAGCAACTACTCTCTTCAACAAACCAATGAGAATCACAGAGTTGTACCTTTGACTTCGTTAATCGCCAGCTCCTGCATGCCGCCAGATTCGCCCTCCATGCCGTCTGCATCGCAATAGCTTGCCATCACCTTTGGTTTGTCCTCTTGTTCAATCAGAACAAAGCGTGGGCGGGTGCTGAGTACAGAACTGCATAGAGAAAAAGAGAGAAGGAGCGTAATGAGAACACTTATGCAGCAGTCAAAGCGTAAGCTGTTGCACACACCTGGCAAATGCTGCGTACAGTGCGTTTCTGTTCTGCACAAAAGACTTGTTGCAGGTCCCGTTTGGGGCTTGTACCAAGTTCTCAGCCTCCTTGCTTAGGGCACGTAAAGCCTTATTAAGCACTCCAGCGCGCTCCTTTGGATGGATTGAGGGAGGGAGGGAGGTAAGCTCACCCCGCGTCTGTTTCAGCTGCTCATCTACCTGCAGTTTATATGTGATTGAAAATGAATAGCATTGAGATTAGCTGAATTAAGATGAGGCGTAACCTGACATTGCCACCAGAAACAAAGTACGTACTGTTTTCTTCATCCCTGGCAGTTGACCCTTGATCATTGATGTCAGCAAAGCGCTCAACTCCTGTAGATGTGAATTGCAACTAGTGAAAACAAGTCAACCAGACGTGCAAAGAAAGCGCAAATCAAGCAAAAAAGCACAGCACATATATGTATTACCTTCACCAAGTTCTGGACTCCCTGCAAGGCAATAAGGTGGGAGCAATCAGTCTTGATGCAACTACCATCTGAGAAAAAGATTGCATGTATACTGGTGCGTACCAGACGGTGGCCTTCGTTTTCCCTGAAAATGTGCAGCGCCTCTGACTTCTTGAAAAAAACAGCTTCCACCTTTTCCGCATCCTAAAAATAGGTTTTAGAAAGGGTGAGTATAGGTAACCAAGTATAAAAAGGATTTCTAATTGGTGAGTGCAATGCTTTCATAATTCTTGGGCATATAGGTAGCTCAGCCCTTTCATCACCCATACCTCGTGGCTGATTCTTTTGGTGAGCTCAATCTTGTTGCTGTTTCTGACCATGAAGTAGCCCTGAAACAAGCGATGTTGAAGTGGACAAGCTTGAGGACTTACTTGCAACACAAAACTACTGTTTAGATTGAAACTTACCAGCTTCAAAGGAAATGACGAGCCATTCATAACTGAAATCCAGATGTGATGGCACCCAGACTCAATGGTATCCGGCTTGGTCAGAACTCCTAATGTACGCTGTAGCCCAGGATCTTGTTCCTTTGCCATTTTAATGGCCACTGTGTGAAGAGTGCATGGCAAGAGCTTGTTTGCATGAAATGATGCAGAGCTTGTTTGCATGGAATGATGCAGAGAGGTGGAATGATGGCAAGCGTATCATACCTTGGTTGTCAATGTCGTTCTTGCAGCTGATGGCAGTGACTATGATGGTGCGCGGCTTACTGCAAGCCAGAAGGCAAACACATGTAAAGAGCGTATTCAATCTGCTGAAACCTTTGCGTGTGTTTGACCCCTAGACCCAAACCCTAAACCTATAAAGCCTTTAATTAACATGCAAAATGTAGATCACAGACAGGAGTCCCTCACTTACAACATTGTTACCTCCTTACCTGATATATGAGTGGACGAGATCTTTGATGAGGCCGATCATACCTTCGTCTTCCTCACTTTCAGTTGCGCTGATGATGCCTGTGCCCAAAGTAGTGCAATACCGACATTTAAGTTCCTCTTGACTTGTATGCTCAATCGGTAGCTGGAACCAAAAGCAAGTTTATTGTGCAATAATCTTGTAGCAATGAACCTGTGGTGCGCCACATGATGAATTGAAGACAAAACAGCAATATCCCCAGAGAAAACTCTTACCTGGTAAATCAATCAGAGTCAGAGAGAATGGGACCCCCCGCACTTCCAGCACCACCTGAGTCAAAATGTAGAAAAGTTATGAAAAACAAAACGTTTGTAGTATCTCTGAAACAGTTTTGGGGCAATCCAACAAACCAGATTTTTGGAAAACTTCAACTCGTTGCTGCGTGCTTCCTCAATATGGTCATCTTTGAGCTGGCAGCTCTGAAAATTGTCGGCTGTAGTGCCTGCAATCGGAGTAACTTTCTATTGGTTGACGACTTGTGGATGCAACAGCTATGCAGGCGCACAGTCAAAATTTGCTGGGTCGGATTCAGCACTGGAGGAGAGCACTACATGAGGTGTATACAATTCTTACTTGGATTCAGCACTGCCTTTTGGGCCCGTCTGATCTGCTGCTCCACGCCGTCTTTTTCAGTGATGACATCTCCAAATTGCTTCTCTTCCACCCGGCTCAATTTCTCCCCTGCCACGTCCCACTCTGACCTGCAAGTAGTGGGGAAACAATCATACTTCGGGTATTTCCCGGACAGGTTGCCCAAAAGTGGCAAGAGATCTTTCCAATGAATGAACAAATGAAAGGTTGAATGTCTTCGAATGAAAGACAGCAGAAGTATCCGGCTCCTTCTTGAGATGGTAATCATATTGTACCCTCGTGTCCTTTCCTCGCCCAAACTCCTAGATGTAACCTGCTTGCTCCGAACGTTTGTAAAAAGCCACTGACATGCTTATAAGACGAGCAACAAGACATCAAGATGTCAGTAGGATCCTGCCGCTACCTGATCTTGAGGCAGCACGACCAATTTTCAGAAGCCATCAGCCTAACTTCCATGGGGCAACGAGTGCAGGTGCCATCAGATCGGGGCAGGTCCACACCACAGATGCGCTGGATGAGGCTGAGTTGACCGTTGAGCGCATGTTTGTGCAGAGAGTATCAGTAATGAGCCCCAAGGTTACATGAAGCTGCTCATGTAAGCGAGTGATGAGGAGATGGTGCGACTAAGATATGCAGACTCATTCATCTGGATTGCAAATGCCAGCAATCTTGCCATCATTCATTTCACCTGCTTTTTCCAGAGCTCTGGTCCCCGATTATTGCTGCAAGGAAGGAGTGTAAAAGCACATTCGCAGGCAAGTATAACATTTTGAGGTGTGGAGCTAGGTGCTGTAGCAATGCTCAGAACTTTTGCTTGCGCCGGTCACGCCAGTGCTTCCTATATATCATAGGCTCTACCACACCACTCGTGTTACAACAAGCAGATGGTCCCTCCCAGCCATCTAATCTATCTACTAACCGGCTAGGTCTCCACGGCAACCTCTGATACCGTGAAATTCAACGACCCGTGGAACAAGGATCTCACCAATGTTCGGAACTTCAAGGTGTGCATGTGCACCGACTTCGGTCAGTTGGGCAAGAAGCTGAACATATGCGGAGCAATTTTTCAGCGCCATTATTTATTCACCTTAAATCTTGTCTTTATAACGGTAAGATTATATTTTAATGTTTTTGATCTCTGTGTAGAGTTCGACAGGAACGTCCCTATCTTAAAATCAATAAAGAAAGTTTTATGCACAACTAGATACATATTAAATTATAAGTGGGAGCTGAGAGCAGCGTCAATTCCAGTCTTATTGGTGAAAATCCTGTATTCTTGATGCCTTCTCTTTGCGCTTTTTCAAAACAAACGTCCTCTTTCTCTATACACTTTCTCTTCTTTATATACATCTGTTTCATGTTTCCTCAGTGTGTCTTTTGTTTAGCCAGGTGTGGTTTCATACTTTTGCCAAGCTTCCGCTGAGATGCCCTTTGAGGCATATATAGTGATGCAACCTTATTGGTGAATGTGTGTCCATTTCTCTCCAAAGAACTGACACAAACTGAAGGAGACGCTCGACTCCCCTCTGTAGAAATTGGCACACTACAGCTGTCCGATGAACGTATTTGTGGCGAAACCAAGTGATCAGATAAACAATTGGACTAACAAAGGTAAGAAAGTCATTAACCCATCCTAAGTAACAAAACTATAACCTACAGATCCACATTATGGACCACAATTGCTATTGTTCTTCTTCACCATGGAATCTCAGTGCCATCGTATGCGAAAAACTTCCCATTATCTGTTTCAGGCCGCAGCTGCAGAACCAGATCCAGTATCATCTTGGAGCTCGTTTCCGATCTGCATCAGGCATGTGCGTACATATGTGTACCAACGTGAATAACATACCTGTAATGCATATTGCGATATTGCGATGCAAATGCACTTTGGGCCTTTCAATGTGAATGTGTATGTGTGTGTGTGTGTCTGTGTTTATGTGTTTTTGGGGGGGGGTTTGTCTGCACTAGTCTTGTGCTTACATGTATGTGCAAAACTTTTGCTACAGACATCCGTTTTGTTTGTGCTAGGACTACTAGCTATCAAATAAGAGTTTGAGAACGATAACTGCACAGCAAGTGTGGTGACAGGACGCACGTGAGGATCTCGTGCTTGACATTCTTTTGAAAAGGAGCTGATAGTCCCGTGTCAACTGCGAAAAAAGAAATCAAGGTTTGGCTCAATAAAGTGGTTGAAGTAACAGAAACTAGAACACATCTCTAATCTGTCTACACCATATGAAGCAAGTGCCTTGTGCAAGACCAAAAAAGCAGTGTTTACTCAGAGCCGTGCACATAATTGCTTCAGCGAATCTGTCCCTGCTTGAAGCCACACAAGATTACAGACTGTTCATTCGTAGCTCCACACATGGTCACAACCAGAGAGTTAAGAAAATAATTGCTGCAGCTTGAGTTCCTTAGGCACACTCGTCCTTACTCCCATTGATCCACAGGTCAGCACCTAGATCTTTTCCTAAATGTACACACCCACACACCCACGCACATGCACCCACACCCACACACCTACACCCCCACCCCCACATACATAGCACAGCACAGCACACACAAGCACACACACACACACACATCCATACGGACCTGTTCCTGGGTGCACCGCCACGACTACAGCACCTCCCTTTCGGTGCTTCCTGCGTGACAAACAAAGTAAATGCCTTTAACAGCCATACCTGCAGAAACTGGAACGGAGTTTTTATGGCCACATCCAGATTAGCCAAGGTAAAAGGGAAGGCGCATTCATCCTCCCAAACATAATACACCAACAAGCGAGCAAAGTAGCTTTGAAGCAGCCATGCAATACACATAAATACTTGAGCAAGTCACCTGCGCTGCAGCTC
>Ga0307951_1000957_pt1:0-7500 | contig 17217 bp, 19 predicted proteins | sample OrgLakmetagen374_FD_201842 | JGI IMG/M metagenome (GOLD analysis project Ga0307951, IMG submission 201842) | Saline water microbial communities from Organic Lake, Antarctica - #374 | ecosystem: Environmental > Aquatic > Non-marine Saline and Alkaline > Saline | place: Antarctica: Organic... | reverse complement strand
GCGTAATAAAGTGCAATGATTCTCTGCTGCTTCTGATGGTAATGCAAAGTTAACCGCATCCTGTAAGATCCCTTAAATTTTGTATACCTGTGTGTATAGTTTCGCAAAATACACAGTCTGCACTCCTACGTGTATACAAACAGGCGTGGCATCGCCTCCCAAAAATTCCCTCCGCAGTCTTTGCGCAGCATCCCCCCTTACAGATCATACAAGGTGTGCTGGATCTAAAAGCGGTACAGAGAACTAGTTAAAGTCTTCAGGAATTAGTGTCCCTCTTTTCTTTTCTTATTATCGTTTCGAACTCCCCCTACAACTTCCCCCCTACAGGAGCTCATAAAAGACAACAACCGATGGCACACAGTGGAGGGCATTCCTTTGCCTGGAGTGGCAGCTGAATGGAAGCATAATCAGCCCAGCGAACGATGTTACAAAGTACAGCTGCTTCGCATTGAGTATTCGGCTCTGCCTCAGGACACATCCATCACGTGCGTCACATGTCTGCATTGATATATGTCTATGTTGGTACGTCTTATGTCTGAAAAACAACGCAGGCAGTAAAAAATAACTCCCTTTAATAAAAGGGAAAGGAGCCACTTTGGTACCGGGTACCGTAAAACTCCTCCACCGCAAAGGAAAGAAAAACATTAATGGGAATGAGGAAGGTTGCAGGCTTGACCTAGAATCGGTATCTGACTTCTGATGAGAGGTAATATTTGTGCTGGAAATTATGTTCCTGGTATGGGCAAGTTTAGCAACGTATTTTGGGCATATGGAGCTTGGAAGCAAGATCTTAGCTCTTTGAAAGTCAAGACCCAGCTCCCTAAAAGGCCTTGGTTTGTGATCATTGTAGATGGTGGCACCCGCTCCCAAAAGGATGGCGTGGAGGATAGTGAAAGGTCCTAGTAGAATGGTGCAGAAGTCTCTGTGCTGTTCCTGTGCGCCGCTCAGCCGGTTCTGAGGTCTAGTGCCCTCTCAGTACTTGATCTCAATGGTGTGGATGTCACGTTAAAGAATGCTGATATCTTTGGGTCGGTGCTGTCTGGGGATGGTGGATCTGCTAATGGCTGGATGTGCTGCTGAGGTGCTTCCAATCGTCTCCCCCAATTGCCCCCTGCCACTCCGAAGTATCCACCCCCATCTATTAATAGCAGTCTGTTGCTTATTTGTTTTTGTGTAAGTGGGAGCAACCAGTACAGAATCCGGACGGCTGGAGGAAAGGTATGAGGATACCTGGACCCATCCTCAAAGTAGAACCGTACTTCCACAACAGGCACATGGCGGCTCCCTAATTGCACCGCCTTCTAGCTCATTTGCTTCACGCCCCTTTTGCCTCCTCAACGGCAGGTTGATGTTTGATGCGAGGGGTGAAGAGGACCTGAGAAGTGCAGAGACTTCAGCACTAGCCGTCGTGTCTGGGTACGATCCCACCGTCTTCCACACCCTTCAATACCCATCGTTCATCAAAGCTGTCACAAAAACCAGGACCGCGACAGGAGGGCATATCAAAGGCCTGCTGTCTTGGTGGGACTCAATTCTTGGCTTGAGTAGGGAAATTCCATGAATGCTGACATGAGCATTATGGTGCATCTTGCCAACCCTGCTCGTTCTATTTGAAACTTTTCAACACGCTTCTCGCCACACCATGTGCTTCTTGTTGGTCAATACAACCAGCTTTGCCTTATTCTGCTTGTGAACTCGTTTGCCAGAGAGCTATGTTCCCGGTGCACGTTGCAAGCTTCTACCTTCTCAACTACCTGATCCACATTGACCCCACCTATATAATTCCTGTTGCTTTCCTTCCATTCCTATGCCTCAGGGATGGAGAGTCTGTGGAACGTCTGAAATCCAGCATGACCATGTCTACCACTACTCCACATGAGGGAGCCGGACTTGCTGAGCCTGCTGGGCTTGCTGAGCCTGCTGGGCCTGCTGGGCATGTTTTTCAGTCCTCAATTAGCACTAGAATGGTATTCAGCTACTCAAACATAGGCCATCACGCGGATCGCAGCGATTATGAGGTAAAATCGCTCTATCATGCTCGTTATGCTGCTGCTGGTTTAAGGCGAGGCAAATGCATGATATGGGTTAAAAGGGCGATGGAAACGAGCGGTGAACAAGTTTGCGGCAGCAATTTTGTAAATGTCGCTTTTCATGGCATGGCTATCTGATCATTTGTTGCAAGTGTGTACTTAATCTTCACGCAGCTTCCAACGCTATTTGAGGTTCCTGCTGGATCTCGATTTTCTGAAGCCTGGTCGACAAGGGCACAGTACTTTACAAGAGGTAGGAAATGCTGGCACAGCAAGCTTGAAACACTCAGTCTTGAAGCCGCGATAGTGGACTTCAACACTCCTATAAATATGCACGCAGCACACACACAGGAAATACTGCTAGATCAATCACAAGCCTGGCTTCTAATGATCAATCTGCCCAAGTGCATGATTCACAAGCTCCTGAATTTACAGGCACAAAGTCTTGATGCTTTGGTCTGTGCAAGCAGTCCTGTACGACCCCTTTATGAAGCATGTTCTTGCTGTCCTTTAACCTCTACAAAGGAAATTTTCCAATTCGACTTGCATTTTAGGTGAAGCTGAAAGAGCTTTAGAGGAGGAGGACGAAGAGGAAGAAAAGCGGCGTTGGCTCATGGCACTCCCTCCAGAGCTTGTACAAAATGAAGAGAGGTTTAAAAGGTAGGTTGGGACCAGACACGAAAGGGAAACAGACTTGCTTGTGTAATGACAGCAGTCATCCACTTCTGCGTCACCATGGCCAAAAGAAGCAAAAGAAATTGTTACGCTGGCAACGAATACCCGCATTAATTAAGGAAACGAGCCCCTTTGTTGTTGGACACCATAAAAGTCCACCACCACATAAAAGACGAGAACAGACTCAATGAGGATCAGGAGGGTTGCCGGCTTGTCTTGAATTTATGTCCTGAAAGCCTGGCCATCACGGCTATAACCCTTCACCAAAACCAGCCCTACGCATTTCTTGCTTTGTCAATACTCAGGTGGTGGGTTCCGTGTAGCACCCCTCCTATTCAACCAAGCCGCTGGGAAAAGGTACATTGCCAATCCAATTGTTGAGACATAGCTGAGCTTGTGATCTTGCTGTCTTGCTGTCGCTTTGAGACAGCATCTTGGAATTCCACCTCTTCCTTTACTTGTGATTTGTGTGAGGCTGATATTGATGCCCAGGATGAAAACATGTTCTGTCACTGTACACACACTCAGATGGTATCTCTTTGCAGGAAGTGCGCTTTCTTATTTTCACGAGCTGGATCCCAGGATGTGTCTGCTTTTTTGCACCAGGAAAGCAACAAACTCATTCAATTTTTCCCTTCTTTCAATTTTTGAACAGGCGAGCAGTCGTACCTCTTGACTGAAGGCCTTTTCCAAACCTTGTAATCTTGCTGTCCATGCATGCATTCGCACATTGTTCTTGGCATCAGCCAAGTAATATCGTTGCAAAATGTTATATGGATTGCTTCTTTCATACACGCATGTTTGAACTCGCCTTTCAAAAATCTTGAAACTCTACCTGTTCCTGCAGAAGTTCAATAGAAAGCCAAGCACTGCGTGATACATAAGTCGTGCCTCCTCTTCTTTGTTCCACGTGCTTCATTTTGTGTGGCTCAGTCCCCGTCCTGCAAGTTGTTAAGTATTTTTCTCATTTCTTCTTCGCACATTGGTTTTTGCACCTCAGGTTCAACGATCGCCGTGGATGTTTGTGTTCCCCATCAACTTTCTGGCACCTTTTCTTCAGCATTTTGGTCACATTGGGGAGGAGGAGGGGGAGGAGGGAGAGGAGGAGGGGGAGGAGGGGGAATAATTGTTTGTTTCTGTCAACCTGCTAGTGATCCCTTTTGTCTGTTCTGCATGAATAATGGTTAAAAGATAATGGCTGAAACGAAAAAAGAATGTAGTACAACAAATACTCTCTAGGCATGCTGTCAGATCCCACTGGCTGCAAATTGAAAACAGATCCGTGTGCCTGCCTGCCTGCACGGCTGTTGTCTCCGTACTCAATTTGATCCATCAGATAAATGGAAGAGAGCTTGGCAAAAAGCAATGAAAACCAATCTTACTTAAATTCTAGCAGTAATAACTTTAAGAATCCGGAGACTTTTTACATAGTCCCCACGCTTGGTAAACCCCCCGGCCAAGAATTGAGAGTCAAACTTCACCGGAAGGACAGCACCGTTTCGTACAATGAGCACACCGTTGGACGCGTATTGAAGCCAGCTTTCTAATGCACTAATTATTAGACAGTCCTTTTGAAAAATGAGGCTGGTAGACTTGTTTGAGTGGAAGGGCTGGCGATTCCAGGTTGAGCGAAACCTAAATGGACAGCTTCATTTTCTACAAAGCGCACACCAACGGCACCTAATTTTGGAAGTTCCATCGGTAAAAAGGGGTTTCCGAGAAAATAAAAATCAATGCGATACATGACAGAGATCTTACAGTTGCAGGTTGCAGGTTAACTAAATACCGATTGATAAAACATCAAAATTTAGCGATTTTTCTTGCTGTACACAATGAGGAAACTGCATGAATGGGCAGAGAACAGCACATGGGTGAACTACAGCATCCTGGGTGCAAGGTGAAATGCAGAGATGCTTGAGCTTAAAGCCCGTGTACATAAGCACAGCATTTCTAACGCTCCCTCCGCCTAATACCCACCCTCGTAGCGTCGCCCTCGTGCTGTTTGCTGGGCTCATGAGTGGCCTCACACTCGGTGGGTGGGTGCATGCATACCCCTTCGCTAAGCAACCAAAAGGCTTGTACCAGCTGATGCAGGTTTTTTCCTAAAGCTCGGTGTCCAAACGCACTCAGGTCTCATGAGCTTGGACATGACGCAGATGGAGGTGCTAAAGCGCAGCGGCACACCCACAGAGCGGAAACACGCCCTCAAAATCATGCCTGTCATCAAGAACAGCCACTTCCTCCTGGTCACGCTCCTGCTGTGCAACGCTGGTGCAATGGAGGTGAGCTGACTGGCTGTTGTTTGTGTGACGCACTGACAGTGGTGGCAGTTGCCCCCAAATCGTTGAGTGTCTGTTGTTTGTGTGACTCACTGACAGTGGTGGTGCATCGTCCGCAAGTTACCACTACCAATGCGCCCCCCTAGAGTTCAATGTGACGCCTTGAAGAGCTCCTCTGTGAAAACGTGGCAGGCATTTGTCACATATACCGTGCCCGTGTAACATATACCGTACATATACCGTACATATTCCGTACATATACCATGTACAGCTATCTACCTTCCTTCAACCCCACGTGTTAAAGTGCTCGTGGGTCAAGCAGAGTGGTTTAGAGGTAACTCACGTAAATGATACTTCCTGTTTACATGGTGAATACAACGGAGGACCGACTACATACATGTTAGTCATAGCGCAAGGAAACGAAAGAGTCTTACAATGCAGTCAATCATTTGTCCATTCTTATCCTTATCACACTCCTCAGGCACTGCCACTGTTCCTCGACCGCCTGGCCAATCCCATCACCGCCATCATCCTCTCAGCAACAGCAGTCCTGTTCTTCGGTGAAATCATTCCCCAGTCGGTGTGCACAAGGTGTGTGTTTGTTTGCGAGTGTGCTTGTGTATTAATTGTGTGCGCGCATGTCTGTGCATGTATATAGCCTTGTTAGGCTGAGAGAAGTAGCAGCATGTTGTATACGTGGCAACTTCGGTTAGCATAATACACTCTGTTCTGACACAAAAATATGATGCACACACACACACCACACACACACACACCACACACACACACACACACACACACACACATACAGTCTTTTTTAAAAGGACAACGCACCACGGCCTCCCGGGGTATCTATGTCGCAGATCAAGGTTATTGGGTGGAAAACCTACGTAGCTTTTTGGCTGGTCACCTAGAGACCAGGGTTTGAGTCCCAGCAAGCTCTTTGCCCTTTTGCTATTCCCCCTCTTTAAATCACTTGAGAACTTGCGATTTGGGTGCAAAATCCGAACAGTTCCTGTGCAATGCCCTTTTCCATCTCCAGGTTTCTTTTGGGAGAAGCTTCCGCGTACACCCCATATTGGCTTGAGCACCCTGCGTAGCTAATTTACACTTTTGAAGATGCTGCACACCCCAAAACCTTCGAGAACCACCTGATATACACATGATGGGTGTACTTCATTTTTAGGTACGGGCTCGTTATCGGCGCCAACCTCGCCTGGCTGGTGCGGGTGCTCATGGTGGTGTGCAGTCCTGTGGCCTGGCCTGTGGGAAAACTGCTGGACTGGCTGCTCGGCCCTGAGCATCACGTTCTGTTTAGGTAAAGTGTTTATGTGCACGTGTGTGTGTGTGTGTGTGTGTGTGTGTGTGTGATTGTGTGTAGTTGGCGTGTGTGTGCGTATGTGTGTGAGCGCGCGTAGTTTGGTTAAACGGTATTAAGTAGTCCCTAGAGGTGCAAGTTGTGGAATGGAGTTACGAGCAGCACATCGTGCGCCCACAACAGCATTGTCTTGTCTAGTCACTTCAATGCCGGCTGTCTGTTTTGCTAGGCGTTTGTTAGGCAGTGCTCGTCAGTGTCAGTGTTGCAATTTGTATAGAAAGCAGTTGACGGTAGCTGTGTAAGTGCCAGCAAGTGCTGCTGCTTGCGTGCACGGTCACGCTGCACGTGCTCACTCTCTTGCATGTACACATATACACACATGCACACACACGCACGCACACATGCACACACATGCACACAAACACACGCACGCACGCATACATACATACACAGACACGCATGCACGCACACACATTCAGGCGGCAGCAGTTGAAGGCACTGGTGGACATCCATGGGGAGGAGAGGGGAATGGGGGGCAAGTTGTCAGCTGACGAGACCAAGGTCATCACAGGTGTGTGTGATTTAGTACCTTGTTGCAGTTTGTAGGGCGGGTTGTGTGGCTGTGTATCGCTGAGAGGGGGATAAGCTGTTACTGTCAGCGGTGTCATGAGACCAAGGCCATTACGCTGGTGCAAGGCATGAACGTGTCATGCATAGGGTTGGCCAGAACCGTATATGTATACGGTGTATCACAGTTTTTTTGGCAGGGAAATCACCAGTATACGGTCATATACGGTGTGTATATACGGTTCTGGCCAACCCTAGTCGTGCAGCGTCCACACAAAAATGGGTGGGGGTGAAGGTGAATACGTTGGGTTGGCCAGCTGTTAATATACGGTGTATATACAATGTTTTTGGCAGGAAAGTCACCAAATATACGGTCATATACGGTGTATATATACGGTACTGGCCAACGATGTGAATACAATGCCGAATCGACTTCCCTTGGTTTGGCGCACGTTTATCCATGTGTATTTGTTTTTGCCGGCGATTGCCCTGGACACGTGGGCACCTTGGCCACGTTGCTTGGTGTGTCTGTGTGTATTTGTGTGCCGCCAGTTGCACTGGACACGTGGGCGCCTTGGCCACGTTGCTTGGCGTGTCTGTGTGCATTTGTGTGCCGCCGGTTGCCCTGGAC
>Ga0307951_1000949_pt1 | contig 17293 bp, 16 predicted proteins | sample OrgLakmetagen374_FD_201842 | JGI IMG/M metagenome (GOLD analysis project Ga0307951, IMG submission 201842) | Saline water microbial communities from Organic Lake, Antarctica - #374 | ecosystem: Environmental > Aquatic > Non-marine Saline and Alkaline > Saline | place: Antarctica: Organic Lake... | reverse complement strand
TGGATACCTCTAAATAAATTACATGCATACTGACCCTTGCACGCTCTGAGGCAGGCAGGCGAGCGTACCTCCCCCGCCCAAGGAGACCCCTACTCTAATATCTGTTTTACGAGCAAATGTATGGTCAGCAAAACTGTAAGAAATGCAAAACTGATGTCGTCGTGTTACCTTGAAACCTGTCGAAATAATTTTTAATAGTTTGCAGCGTAATTGCAGGCAGACGGCATTGAGGCACTTCCAGCTCTGACGTTTTTGTGCAATTTGGTGCAATTTGGTGCGGTCCATACCCCTCTTGCCCCTTTTTGTTGTAACTCTCTGCCACTTTCATCTCTCCATTCTCCATTCTCCATTCTCCATCCTCTATTCTCCATTCTCCATTCTCCATCCTCCATCCTCCATCCTCCATCCTCCATCCTCCATCCTCCATCCTCCATCCTCCATCCTCCATCCTCCATCCTCCATCCTCCATCCTCCATCCTCCATTCTCCATTCTCCATTCTCCATTCCAACCTCCTGCCTACCATTTATCTGATGCGTGCAGGTCCTTCATCGAGCGGCAGATCGGGATGTTCACTTTCACAGGTGCGTTTTAGGAATAGGTCGATGCCTTTACTTTAGATTTCAGGCACTGCCTTCCGCTCAGATGCGCATTCGTTTGAGCCCAGAAGTCGCAGGCGGGAAACAGGACTAAGAGGTGTCAAAACATCAGCAACCATTTGCGCCTCTCCTCCCCTTACTATTTCTGAATAACTACGGGTAACCATTGTCTTATTGCTGCAAAAGTGCGCGCCTTGGTGGAGCACAAGTGATTCTCGTACGAAAATGTATAACCACCCATGCAGGCTTGACCCGCCCCCAGTGCGAGCGCCTGACCGCCAAGCATCACGTGTATCTCACCATCTCACCATAGTACGAAAATGTATAACCACCCATGCAGGCTTGACCCGCCCCCAGTGCGAGCGTCTGACCGCCAAGCATCACGTGTATCTCACCATGGATGGCCGCATCTCGATGGCCGGCCTGAACGCACGCGGCGCAGAGTACCTAGCAGCTGCCATTGCCGACGTCGTGGCTAATGCATGAGTGGTTATACATTTTGACGTGCTCTGGTGAGATTTTGACGAGCACTGGCAAGACCCTCAGCACGCATGTGTATGATGGCCTTCCTGTGTATATTGCAGCTGCCGTTCCGGTGTCATGGCCTGCGAGTCTGATCTCACTGTGAGCTTGCGTATGTATTTGCCTTGCCGTGTAGCTTGCTGCATTTTCTGGTGTCGAGATTAGTGTACAGGTGCACACGCACAGTTTCTGAGAGTAAGCACCTTGCTGTGCTCTCTCATCCTAGGACTGCGTGCATACACAATATAAAGCACCCTTGCTACCTTTAGTTTGTATGTGTGTAGCTTTTAAAAGCAAGCTTCTGTAGGCTTGCTGGCTTCTTTTGCGACTGCCTGTGATATTTGCTGCGTTGTCCCTGATTGTGAACGACTCATAGGTCCAGCTTTGTCTCTGTATTCATCTACTCTTATTCCGATCTTTGTACTTGTATTGCTGTGTCTGTGCCGGCAGCAAAGGTGCTCGTCATCTTTTGGTTTTGACAGTAGCATATCCTAGATGCATCTCTCGAATACATTAGGCAGGCCATTGCTTTGTAATGCAATATTGCTTTATTTGCTACAGAATGGACCTTTATTTTTTCCTTAGATGCGCATTGGCTTCTTGAATTTGTATTTTGGCGGCTGAATGGGGATGTACATATACACAGGCACACAAATGGTGTCTAACTTGCAATTTAAATGTTATGCTCTTTGATTTGCGCTTTGTTTAGAAGTAAGCTACTTTTACTAGCAAAAAGACATCTAGCTCATTTGCTCATCTGTGTAAAAAGTGCCTTGTACATTTTCCTTATGCAATTTACCGTTTTAAATAGGAACTTCCTACTATACGGACAAATAGGAACGAAAGAAAAAAGGGTGCTCTTTGCATCGACACAAGCTGACTAAAAGAAGACTGAGAGAAGACATGTAATACCAAAAGCAAGAAGCCCTCGACAGCTGAAAGCCTCAGTAGGCTTTTGAATTAGGCGAAGATATCATTGTAAGCGAAGGCAAGAATAGTGCCCACACTTTGCCTGAAATTGCAGTAGGGTGCGTGTTTTAGGGCTTGTGCACATGGAGATTATTTACACCTGTACTCTATGCTTGTGCTGGTTGCTAGCATATGCCTTATAAGTTTGCATGGGCTGAGACCAGTTCCGCCTCTTTTCAAACTATTACAATTTGGCCAAGACCAACAGCCCAACTTTTTAGGCCATCTCCTTCGTAAATCCCTTTGCAATTTTATTAGTATGACCGAATTGCTAAAGGTCCTTGCCATCTAATTGATTTTGTACTAAAACTGGGTTGTCCTTATGACTAATTCAAAGTAAAGGGTGGCAAAATGCAGTAGAGCAGCCAAAAATTTCCTGATCGCGTTTTTTTATGGACAGGCTTTTAAACAAATGTCTAATATTTTTCACATTGTTTTACATACACAGTCGCGAGTTTTGATAGATGGCTTTATCTGTAAATTATATAACACAGGTTTTGACAGAAAGAAATGATTGCTCTGTAGCAAATGTACTTTCTACATTTCTAGTTCCGCTATAGCTCAAATGTTTTTGTGAAGAAAGTCTTGCTCTTGTTGTATCCTTTTCCTTTATTGATGCAGGGAGTGTTTTTCTGCCTGCGTAGTTTTTTTCTTCTTTTCTTTCTTGTTGTAAATGGAACTAACCTGGTACTGCCTTAGCAATGCCTGAAAAACCAGTATTGGCTATAGTGCAGATATAGAAAATTCTTGCAAAACACCCGCACGCATGAGCAACCTCAAGCGTACGTGACCTTAATGCAATTATTCAGCAGGGAAAGGACAGAGATAACTAATATGCTATGGGTGAAACACAAAAAATGATGTTGTATGCTGCAAAAGAAAAGACAGCAAAGCGCCCTACAGACATGATACGAAATAGACTGCATTGTGTCTGTCTGCACCTGCCAAAAGAATGCACCTGCCAAAAGAAGAAAAGAGTGCGTGGATATAAAACACTGCAACCTTATTCACTGAAAAAGAGAAGCATAGAAAGCTCATAGCTAAAAAACAAAGCAGGCTGATCCCTACATCAAACTATCAAACAAAGAAATTCAAGCCTGTGATTTGGTATAGGGAAAAAGCAGGAACTGATCTCTAATTAGGAAAAGGTTTGGCAAGAAAAAATAAAAATATGCGTGCACTGCAGGAAGATAGAGGCACTTAGATAAGACCTTAAATCACAGCAAACGACGAGGAGGCCAGCATGATGTGTTTTCACAGTTTACCTTCGGACCATAGTGCAACATTATGACAGGCAATTAGTCAGAGAAAATATCCTTCAAGTCTCCTGCAAGGGAACAACAACCTGCACCTACACTGTGTTGGTAGTACCAATACAGCCAGCATGAACCTAGAGGGATGAGGCGGAGCAGGTAGCAGTTCTGAGGCCTGTGACCCTAGCACAATCTCTCACAAACTATGAGGCCATCTATGAGGCCACAATCTATGAGGTCTGTGGCTCTAGCGATCAGCAGTTACGAGGCCTGTGACTCTAGGAAAATATGAGGCCTTTTCAATCAAGACTCGAGCAGCACTTGTGAGGCCTGTAACTCTAGCAACTTATGAGGCCTTTTCAATCAAAGCTCGATCAGCACTTATGAGGCCTGTGACTCCAGCACAATCTTTACAGCGCTTGAATGCAAGGGAGCTCATTTTTCTTTCATCCATACATCGAGCCACTATGGGCCACCCAGTGGTAAATCCATCCCCTCAACACACTCAGCTCTTGCTCATTCTATGCCCATGACCTCCACGCAGAGACGTACGATGCAATCAGAGAGATAAAAAGATGTAGAGGGAAGTTCTTTGCCAGCATCTATTCACTCTAACTCTGTCTAAAGATCACGCTTAAATTTGAATGCACATACCAAGCTTTTGACATCAGCGTTTGCCCATTTCCTGCATCTGTGCAGTCACATGTTGACTCTTGCATGACAGGAGGCACATCCATTTCACGAAAGTCTGTGCTCAATCGTACTTCACTGCCTTATTTGCAGATTGATTCATCAAGTGCATGAAAGTGTGACGGTTTTTGACGTCCAAGCCCATGCCGACCAGCAGACTCACAACATTCACTGCCAACGAACGAGGGAAGGGGTGAGAAAGCCCCACTTGCGTGTACAGCATTGTGATGCAGATGGTGGCAACTGTGCGCTCCACTAGCAGCGCACGCAGCTGGACCTGTGTGTGGCGTTGTGTGTGTGAGTTTATGTGTGAATGTGTGTGTGTGTGTATGTGTGTGTGTGTGTGAATAGTGAGTATACGTGTGTGTGTGTATGTGTGTGTGTGTGTGTATGTGTGTGTGTGAGTGTGTGTGTGTGTGAGTGTGTGTGTGTGTGTGTGAGTGTGTGTGTGTGTGCGTTTGTGTGCGTTAACATGCATCAGTGAGCACGTCTGAGTACATGTATGTGCATGCGTGCGTGTGCACGTGTGAACGGACGTGTCAAGAACGGTTCGTAACGAGAATCATCAAAAGCGGAAGAACATCGCCTGCAAAGGGGGCTCTGGCCAAAGGTTCCAAGGCGAGGAACAAAAGGGGTGGGCAGTGTCACGGTGCACAGTTCCAAACATTCCAAGGCGAAACGTTCCAAACGTTCCAAGGCGAGGAACAAGTCCAAACGTTATAAGTCCAAACGTTCCAAGTCCAAACGTTCCAAACCTTCCAAGGTGAGGAACAAGTCCAAACGTCTTAAGTCCAAACGTTCCAAGTCCAAACGTTTCAAGTCCAAACGTCCTAAGTCTAACGTTTCAAGTCCAAACGTCCTAAGTCTAAACGTTCCAAGTCCAAACGTTCCAAGTTAAACCGTTCCAAGTCCAAACGTCCTAAGTCCAAACGTTCCAAGGCGAGGAACAAAAGGGGTGGGCAGTGTCACGGTGCACGGTGCTGTTGTGTGCTTCCAGAACAGTGAGCGTTGCAAATAAGCTGGTAACTGTGTTGGGTTATGTTGGATGCTAGGCTATGCATAGGGTTGGCCAGAACTGTATGTATACACCGTACATGACCGTGTATATGGTGGTTTCCCTGCCAAAAAAAACGTATGTACACCGTATATATATGGTTCTGTCCATAACTATGCAGCAGCTGACAGACAAAAGCATCTGATAAGCACCTCCTTCTTAGTCACCGGTATCTCACCAAAAGCATGATCACAGGTTTGCACAAACATGCACAACACCAGCAGTTGCACACACACCCTTACTTGTACACAAAACACACATACATGCACAACACCAGCAGTTGCACACACACACCCTTACATGCACACAAAACACACAAACATGCACAACACCAGCAGTTGCACACACACACACCCTTACATGCACACAAAACACACAAACATGCACAACACCAGCAGTTGCACGCACACACTCACCCTTACATGCACACAAAACACACATACATGCACAACACCAGCAGTTGCACACACACACACCTTTACATGCACAACACCAGCAGTTGCACACACACATACACCCTTACATGCACACAAAACACACATACATGCACAACACCAGCAGTTGCACACACACACCCTTACATGCACAACACCAGCGGTTGCACACACACACACACCCATACATGCACACAAAACACACAAACATGCACAACACCAGCAGTTGCACACACACACCCTTACATGCACAACACCAGCAGTTGCACACACACACCCTTACATGCACACACAACACACATACATCGCAACACGCGCGCTACATCTGCAGCCATGCAGCACCAAAAATGCACTGGACACATGTGCTCCATGAGGCGATAGATGATTGTTACGAGGACCCAGTCACAGCACCAAATATGCACACTCGACGCACCTGCTCCGTGAGCCGATAGATGATTGTTTCGAGGATTCAGTCACAGCACCAAAAATGCATACTCGACGCACCTGCCCCATAAGCCGATAGATGATTGTTTTGAGGATCCAGTCACAGCACCAGAAATGCACACTCGACGCACTTGCCCCATGAGCCGATAGACGATTGTTTTGAGCATCCAGTCACAGCACCAAAAATGCATACTCGACGCATCTGCCCCATGAGCCGATAGACGCTTGCTTCAGGGATCCAGTCACAGCACCAAAAATGCACACTCGACACACCTACCCCATGAGCCGATAGACAATTGTTTCAAGGATCCAGTCACAGCACCAAAAATGCACACTCGACGCACCTGCTCCATGAGCCGATAGATGATTGTTTCAAGGATCCAGTCACAGCACCAAAAATGCACACTTGACGCACCTGCTCCATGAGCCGATAGATGATTGTTTCGAGGATTCAGTCACAGCACCAAAAATGCATACTCGACGCACCTGCCCCATGAGCCGATAGATGATTGTTTCGAGGATCTAGTCACAGCACCAAAAATGCACACTCGACGCACCTGCTCCATGAGCCGGTAGATGACTGTTTCGAGGATCCAGTCCAGGTGGGTGAGAGCACATTTTCGGGCCACAATACTGGGCAGCCATCCCAACCCAAAAAGCGCAATTAGTATCCAGTGGCAGACACCCGCAAGCATCATGGATGCCTGTGTGTGTTTGTGTAGTGTGTGTTAGAGAGTATGTGTGAGTGTATGTGCGTGCATTTACCTATGTACGTGTACACATGCATGTCTCTTAAAAGAGACGTGCAGTTAGGGAAGTTGTGAGCATCATGGATGCCTGTGTGTGTTTGTGTAGTGTGTGTTAGAGAGTATGTGTGGGTGTATGTGCGTGCATTTACCTATGTACACACGCATGATGAACAGGTGGATTTCACACACGCATGACGGACAGGTGGCTTTCATACACGCATGACGGACAGGTGGCTTTCATACATGCATGACGGACAGGTGGCTTTCATACACGCATGACGGACAGGTGGCTTTCACACACGCATGACGGACAGGTGGCTTTCACACACGCATGACGGACAGGTGGCTTTCACACACGCATGACGGACAGGTGGCTTTCATACACGCATGACGGACATGTGGATATCACACACGCTTGACGGACAGGTGGCTTTCACACAAGCATGGTGGACAGGTGGCTTTCACATGAAGGACAGGAGGTCCCATGATAAATTCATCAACGGACAGGAGTTGCTCGCCAGCTTGCAACCATTGGTGTGCATCCATGCAGTACTAAAGTTTCACGCATCTGAGCAAGTGATGCATTTGGCAGATCCCTGGCGCATGATTGTGTACACACCAGCAACGCACAGGCAATGGTTATGAACACAACAGCAACAATTATGGTTATGTACACACCAGCAACGCACAGGCAACACACAGGCAATGATTATGTACACAACAGCAACAATTATGATAATGTACACACCAGCAACGCACAGGCAACGCACAGGCAATGGTTATATGTACACAACAGCAACACACAGGCAATGGTTATGTACACACCAGCAACAAGTATGGTTATGTACACACCAGCAAAAAGAATGGTTATGAACACAACAACAACACACAGGAAATGGTTATGTACACAACAGCAACAAGTATGGTTATGTACACAACAGCAACACACAGACAACGCACAGGCAATGGTTATGTACACAACAGCAACACACAGGCAATGGTTATGTACACAACAGCAACAAGTATGGTTATGTACACACCAGCAACACACAGGCAACACACAGGCAATGATTATATGTACACACACAGCAGCACACAGGCAAATAAGTGCATACAGTTTCCACTCATGATGCTGCAATGCCAACAGTTGCTTTGATCATCTAAGGGCAGACCTGCACAGATTGCCAACTCACAGGCAACCATGAAAAATATAATATAAAATATAATAAAATATACAAGTGATTGAGTAGCACCATGTGTGATTGAGGAGCACCATGTGTGATTGAGGAGCACCATATGTGATTGAGCAGCACCATATGTGATTGAGTAGCACCATATGTGATTGAGTAGCACCATATGTGATTGAGCAGCACCATATGTGATTGAGTAGCACCATATGTGATTGAGTAGCACCATATGTGATTGAGTAGCACCAAATGTGACTGAGAAGCACCATATGTGATTGAGGAGCACCATATGTGATTGAGGAGCACCATATGTGATTTGAGGAGCACCATATGTGATTGAGTAGCACCATATGTGATTGAGGAGCACCATATGTGATTGAGTAGCACCATATGTGATTTGAGGAGCACCATATGTGATTGAGGAGCACCATATGTGATTGGGGAGCACCATATGTGATTTGAGTAGCACCATGTGTGATTAAGTAGCACCATATGTGATTGAGGAGCACCATATGTGATTGAGGAGCACCATATGCGATTGAGGAGCACCATGTGTGATTTGAGTAGCACCATGTGTGATTGAGGAGCACCATGTGTGATTGAGTAGCACCATATGTAATTGAGGAGCACCATATGTGAATTGAGTAGCACCATATGTGATTGAGTAGCACCACCGGCATGGATTTGGAAAGAGTACGCAAATGGGCCAAAGCACGGATGTGGGTCTGATCCATCCCTCACCCATTCCTCACCGCATGCATCTTTTATGCTGAAGCTAGTATGAAAGACATAGAGTAAGACCGTGTAGCACCAAAGGCTTACGACATATAACGCTTCAGGACGTGAACTAAGTGATTTCAGGTGCCAGGCCGGAAATCAGAACACGCAGACGCGCACATAACATCAGTGGGTACCAAATTCAAATAAAGATGAAAGTGATGCTAGCAGAGCGATGGAGTGTAAGAGCTACACAATGAAATTGACAAGCGGAGCTGTGAAAACCGACGAGATAATTTGTACCTGCAGTCCTTTTTTTTAAGTCTTGTTAGTTCCCCCCCTTTTCCTTTATCATGTTCATTCCTTGCTCGGTGCCAATCCTAACGCTCTAGCTTTTTTATCAGAACACACAGACGAGGGTAGGCCAGCCTAGGGTACTCCATCAGACAGCGAACAGTAAACAGCGGCAGGCATGCACTGACCAATTGAGAGTGCAACGATGCACATTGATGTACATTAAAATACAATGAGGGCACGGAAGTTCTTAGTTCCGTCCGAGACGCGAAAGAGAGTTCTTAGTTCTGTCTGCGAGAGCAGACCCCCCCAATCTCACCTCCTGCATCCTCAGGGTTCTGTCAAAGACAGGAAAGAGAATTCTTAGTTCTGTCTGAGACGCGAAAGAGAGTTCTTAATTCTGTCTGAGACATGAAAGAGAGATCTTAGTTCTATCTGAGTGAGAACAGACCCCCAAAATATCACCTCCTGCATCCTCAGGGTTCAGTCCGAGACAGGAAAGAGAATTCTTAGTTCTGTCCAAGACGTGAAAGAGAGTTCTTAGTTCTGTCTGAGACATGAAAGAGAGATCTTAGTTCTGTCTGCGAGAGCAGACCCCCCCAATCTCACCTCCTGCATCCTCAGGGTTCTGTCCGAGACAGGAAAGAGATTTCTTAGTTCTGTCCAAGACGCAAAAGATGGTTCTTAGTTCTGTCTGAGGCATGAAAGAGAGATCTTAGTTCTGTCTGAGTGAGAACAGACCCCCCCAATCTCACCTCCCGCATCCTCAGGGTTGGGGCGATCAAGGCTGTGAGGTAGGGAGTGGGGTACAGGAGGAGCACAAACCCATTCAGCGTCAAGCCCCTGCAGGCACACAACCCCACATGATGTGTGCATGTATTTGTGCATTGTGTATGTGTGTGTATGTGTGTGTATGTGTGTGTGTATGTGTATGTACAATACACATTAAATGCAAAAAGCTGGCTGGAACTGCGCGTGTGCTTATACATGTATGTGTGCATGTGTGTGCATGCATTTGTGTGTTTGTCCATCTCTAAAGAAAAAGAAAAAGAATGCAGATCGTGTAAGCACTGCAGGGTATTTATTAAAAACATGATTAGATACGTGTATGCCTTTGTTTCAGGCTTTCAGGCTTTCAGGCAATCAGACCAGAAATACGCACAGATTACATGCGGCATTCGTTACAGCAGGGATACCTCCGACCTCACACAGTACTTGCATGTGTTGGCCAATGTCTTAAAACACACAACAGTTCACAGCACAGAACAATTCGACACAACACACAACACACACAACACGCACGCAAAACATCGATGCCGGCTTGCCGAGCTAGCCGGCTAGGTCTTACCGGTAGAAGGCCTGGGCGCAAGACGCGTAGAAAACAAAGACAGCACAGAACAACACACACAACACGCACGCAAAATATCGACGCCGGCTTGCCAAGCTAGCCGGCTAGGTCATACCGGTAGAAGGCCTGGGCGCAAGACGCGTAGAAAACAAAGACAGCACAGAACGACACACACAACACGCCCGCAAAACATCAACGCCGGCTTGCCAAGCTAGCCGGCTAGATCTTACCGGTAGAAGGCCTGGGCGCAAGACGCGTAGAAGACAAAGACAACGCCCGTACAGCATGCCTTTGAAAAGAAGGCATTGTGCTTCCGACACCAAACCCTGGAGGAAAGAAACCAAGCACAAACTCTTTGCGAAGGAGTATCGAGGGCGATTGAAACGCAGGATGGTCATAAAGTGGCCTGTTAAAAAGAGAGCGATCTCCTGAATAATTGACTACAGCGAACTTGCAAGATGACGGTCGAGTGTGATCGTGGATAGCGAATATTTGATTTAATTCTTGTCATCGCCAATGAGGCGCCCAAAAGTAACAACACACAGGACGAAAAGGAAGAGGCGCCCAAAGTATCAACACACAGAGCGGAAAGGTGTCAAACACTAGGAGAGGCAGACGCAGATATAATCTGAGCGATCGATACTCCAAAATAAAAACACAAGTCACCAGCAAAGATGCACCACACACTACATTGCAGACGTGCAGAATGGTCTGAGAGCAACTAACACAGACAAAAAGCGTGCCAATGCGTCGTTTTATTGCACTCTTTCTACCGTACTTTGTGGGTAAACTGCGGACACAGGTTCTTCAAGTCGTGCTGGCATTGCATTTTCATCGTAGTGTGAGTGGATGCAGGTCGTTTGGGAGGGCCAGATCGTGTGAGAGAATGCCAGATCATGTGGGTCGAATGTCAGATCAAGTGAGTGAAACTCAGATCACCTGTAGGCCCCCTCAGAGATGCCATTTTGCTGCTGCTGCGTCCCAAAACCGAGCAGCATCGCACGGGCTGCTGCCCTCACTGTCACTGCAACCCCTGCGTCAGACAAAGAGCCTAAAGAGGCTTGTGAGGAAGGCACATTATGTGCCGGGACACGGGCGGCCTGTGCCGCTGTCCCATTGGTTGCCCCTGCCCCTGCCCCTGCTGCCGTGCCTGCGGCTGCTGTGCCTGCTGCGCCTGCTGTGGCTGCTGTGATGACAGCTACCACTTTGGCTTTTGCTGTGGGCAGTGCAGAGGGAACTTCTGGCAGGGAATGAAGGATGGGATGGGTGGGGGGCAAGCTCCTTACAAACTGCATCGAACAAGGAACAAGGAACAGGGCATTGACCGGGGCATTTAAAAGGGCATCGACAAGGAACAAGGAACAGGGCATTGACCGGGGCATTTGAAAGGGCATTGAACAAGGAACAAGGAACAGGGCATTGAACGGGGCATTTGAAAGGGCATTGAACAAGGAACAAGGAACAGGGCATTGAACGGGGCATTTGAAAGGGCACTGAACAAGGAACAAGGAACAGGGCATCGAACGGGGCATTTGAAAGGGCACTGAACAAGGAACAAGGAACAGGGCATTGAACGGGGCATTTGAAAGGGCATTGAACAAGGAACAAGGAACAGGGCATTGAACGGGGCATTTGAAAGGGCATTGAACAAGGAATAATGAACAGGGTATTGAACGGGGCATTTGAAAGGGCATTGAACAAGGAACAAGGAAACAGGGCATTGGACAGGGCATTTAAAAGGGCATTGAACAAGGAACAAGGAAACAGGGCATTGGACAGGGCATTTGAAAGGGCATTAAACAGGGCATCAAACAGGGATTTCGATAGAGTACTGGACAGGGCATTTTCTCGGGCATCGGACAGGGCATTCGATAGGGCATCAAACAGGGATTTCAATAGGGCACTGAACAGGGCATTTGCTAGGGCATCGGACAGGGCATTCAATAGGGCATCAAACAGGGATTTCGATAGGGCACTGAACAGGGCATTCAATAGGGCATCGAACAGGGATTTCGATAGGGCACTGAACAGGGCATTTGCTAGGGCATCGGACAGGGCATTCAATAGGGCATCAAACAGGGATTTCGATAGCGCACTGAACAGGGCACTTGCTAGGGCATCGGACAGGGCATTCGATAGGGCATCAAACAGGGATTTCAATAGGGCACTGAACAGGGCATTTGCTAGGGCATCGGACAGGGCATTCAATAGGGCATCGAACAGGGATTTCGATGGGGCATCAAACAGTGCCATTGCAGTGTACGGGGCAATGACGACAGCATGCTAGCCCCAGCAGAGCTCATTAGTATCCTCCCCTGCAAGCACATGAGAAACTGAGAAACAGTTTTTGCATCGCACATATATACACACACAAACACATATAACTGGATCGGGCTGCTCCCTGCTGCATCAACAGCATGCCAGTCCCAGCAAAGCTCATACTTATCGCCCCATGCGAGCTCATGAGAAATAATCCGTGCATCACACACACACACGCACACACACACGCACACGCACACACCTGGACTGGGCTGATCCCTGCTGCATCAACAGCATGCCAGTCCCAGCAAAGCCCATACTTATCGCCCCATGCGAGCACACAAGAAACCGTCCGTGCGTCCAAGCTGAGCAGGGCGAGGGTGAGCAAGTTTTGCGGCTGCTTGGTGGTGGGCGACCCTTCTGTGTGTGTAGAGAGTGCAACCAAGGGAAAACAAAAACATGTATATTACATCGTGAACAGGTTAAGTGCCATTGATGTCGAGGAACTGAAACGAAATTCGTGGGGCTGTGTGAATAAATGCAGATCTTACATCGGTTTACAGTCTTACATCAGCCTGTTGCGTCCGCTTTCTAGGAGGCTTGGGTGCCTGAAGGCTTTCCACCTGATGCGTACCTTCCACTAAACGTCGCTGCACATTCTGTCATGCTGATGCGCTTCTGATTAATGTGCACTTAATGTGCCACCTGACCAGACTGCTGATGCACACTGCTGATGAACGCCCGGTTGGACTGATATGCTTCTGATTGACATGCACCTGACGTGCCATCCGATCAGACTGCTGATGTACACAAGGTGTGCTCCTAATTGACGTGCACATGGTGTGCTCCTAATTGACGTGCACATGGTGTGCTCCTAATTGATGTACACATGGTGTGCTCCTGATTGACGTGCACCTAACATGCCATCCAATCAGACTGCTGATGCTACTTGATCGAAGAGATGTGCATCTGGTCAAATTGACAAGCTCTTGATTGATGTGCGCCAGATTGATGCAAACCTTACAGCACCAAAAACTTGCTTTGTGTCTGAACAGTTCGAGCTCGCTCCTTAAATGTTGCAGTATGCCTTTATTGAACAACCCCGTTTGACACCCCCTCCTGTCAAAGGCAATGAATCCAGGGGACAGGAATGTGTGTAAACAACTGCAAGGCACCTAACTCGCATGCCAAAGTTATTAAATTCAGGGGACAGGGATGCGTGTAAACAAAAAGTTAATAAATTCAGGGGACAGGGATTTGTGTAAACAACTGCAAGGCACTAACTCGCAACCTATGATGTGTGTAAACAACTGCAAGGCACCCAACTCGCAGCCTATGATGTGTGTAAGCAACTGCAAGGCACTAACTTGCAATTTATGATGTGAGTAAACCACTGCAAGGCACCCAACTTGCAACCTATGATGTGTGTGAACAACTGCAAGGCACCCAACTCGCAGCCTATGATGTGTGTAAGCAACTGCAAGGCACTAACTCGCAATCTATGATGTGTGTGAACAACTGCAAGGCAATAACTCACAACCTATGATGTGTGTAGCCAACTGCAAGGCACTAACTCGCAGCCTATGATGTGTGTAAACCACTGCAAGGCACCAAACTCGCAACCTATGATGTGAGTAAACGGCTGCAAGGCACCAAACTCGCCGCCTAGGAGGCACCAATTCCTTGCTAACTGTGGGGAATGGCTTTCACTGTCAGGGCGTGTTTAAGTTGTGCTTTGTCGGTGTGTGTACAAGTGCATGAGTGTGTGCTCCCACAGAAGGGGGACACATGCCACACACACACACCGGACACACACACATGTACACACACTGTACACAAACATGTACACACACATGTACACACATATGTAAACACACATGTACACACACATGTACACACACATGTACACACACATGTACACACACATGTACACACACATGAACACACACATGTGCACACACATGTACACACACATTGTACACACACACTGTACACACGCCACACACGTTGCCCATCAGCAGTGCAATGTACCCAACGTCAACTGGCACGACTAGGGTTGGCAGAACTATGTATATATGGTGCATCTGTGGCATGGAAATTACCAAATATATGGTCATATACGGTGTATATATACGGTGCAGGCAAAGCTAGGTATGATCTCTCAACTATATTGGGAAATAGTTTTAAGCTGTTGTTACCTCTGAGGGTGTGCTTACCTGTTTGAGGGTGTGCCTGCTCGTGGTCCTTTTGCAATGCCCACCTGGTGCGTACCTGTTCGAGGGTGTGCTTGCTCGTGGTACCTTACTGCAATGCCACCTGGTGCTCACCTGTCCGAGGGTGTGCTTGCTCGTGGTAGCTTTTTGCAATGCCCACCTGTTGCTTACCAGTCCGATGGTGTGCTTGCTCGTGGTATTCCTTTTTGCAATGCCCACTTGCTGCGTACCTGTTCGAGGGTGTGCCTGCTCGTGGTCCTTTTGCAATGCCCACCTGGTGCTTACCAGTCTGAGAGTGTGCTTGCTCGTGGTATTCCTTTTTGCAATGCCCACTTGCTGCGTACCTGTTCAAGAGTGTGCTTGCTCGTGGTATTCCTTTTTGCAATGCCCACCTGGTGCTCACCAGTCCGATGGTGTGCTTACCTGCGATCTTTGTGGTCTCTGTAGCGGTTGCACTGCCGGGCTGCGTAGGTCCTTGCTGGCATGCAGACTCTTTGCCAGATGGAGGCGACGGCAGCTGCTGCTGGCCGACTGCCAGGGTGGCGAAGGGTATGCTGAAGGGGGCAGCCATGAGGTTGGCTAGCAGGCGGTCGGCTATTGCAGGCATGCCCCTACTGACTGCGTGCTGCAGCAGCTCTACACCAACCTGCAGTTTGTGCATGCACATGCAAAGTGAAGGCCTCTGTCATTGCTTTACTCGACCGAAGTCCACGTACTCTGGACTGAACCAAACTACTCCCTTCCTGCGTGCTACTTCCTTCCTGCGTGCTACTTCCTTCCTGCGTGCTGCGGAATTAGCACACAGGAAGCAAGCAGCACGCAGGAAGGAAGTAGCACACAGGGAGGAGTAGCACACAGGAAGCAATTAGCACACAGGAAGGAAGCAGCACGCAGGAAGGAATTAGCACACAGGAAAGAGTAGCACGCAGGAAGGAATTAGCACACAGGAAGGAATTAGCACACAAGAAGGAAGCAGCACGCAGGAAGGAAGTAGACAGGAACACAAAGCAGCAACAGCGTACAAGCACAGAGGAACGATTGGACATCACACTTTTGTAATATTCGGCCCACAAAGTGTGGGCCGAATATCACAAAAGTGTAGGGTGGCCAGAACCGTGTGTATCATATATGCACTGTATATGACCGTATATTTGGTAAAATTCTTGCAAAAAAATACCATATACATCGTGTATATATTATATATAAATATACACACGAGGCTGCAGAGAGCATAACTTTTGGACGGCACGTGTCAACCCAAATATATAATTTTTTCGAAATTTGTTACATGCCGTCCTAAAGTTAAGCTTACTGGCGCTTCCTGTCGAAAGTATTAAAATACAGCAAACACCTTGGCTTGTCCATAATAAGAACTCAGCAATGCATCTCACTCATCAATAGAACTACACATGGTCCAGAATAGATCCAGCAATGCACCACACCGTACTCATCGATGGCATTACACATGGTTCAAGATAGACCCAGCAACGTACTGCACTCATCAACGAGACTACATGTGATCTCAGAATAGACCCAGCGACGCACCCCAATTGTATCTCAATACAGCAAACGCCTTGGCTTGGCCATTAAAAGATCTCAGCATTACACTGCACTGATCTTAGCATCACTTCACATAGTCTTGGCATCTTAGATCAACAGCACTTCACATAGTCGTGGAATCTTAGATCAACAGCACTTAACATAATTTTGGCACCTTAGATCAACAGCACTTCACAAAGTCTTGGCATCTTAAATCAACAGCACTTCACATAGTCTTAGCACCTTAAATCAACAGCACTACACCTAGTCTTAGCATCTTATAATAGCCCCAGCGACGCACCTCACTCATCATCGCCACCATCTCAGTACGCCGTGCCTCGACAATAAGGGCAGGCAGCATCCCACTGATCGTGCCACCTCCACCACTGGCAGCCTGCCCAGCATCTGTGCAGCTCTTCCCACTGTTCGTGCCACCTCCACCACTGGCAGCCTGCCCAGCATCTGTGCAGCTCTTCCCACTGTTCGTGCCATCTTCACCACTAGAAGGCTGCCCAGCATCTCTGTAGCCCTGGCGACCGTCTTGGGTGACAAGCAGTCCGCGTAGAGAATGCCAGGACAGCCAGTCCGCCAAATCGTCCGAAAAAGCGGACGTCTCTTCACTTCTCTCTGTCTGTTGAGCTAGGAGGTTGAGCTCTTGGGCCTCTGCAGCTAGCCCACAGCCCATGAGCAGTGTGCTGCAGCTGTGGTGGAGAGAGAGAGAGAAAAGCGGAGGCGCTAGTCATGAGCAAAACATCACTCATCATGGGTACAAAGGAGTTCAGGTATCGAATCAGTGTACATACAAGTATCAATTAATCAGTGTAATTTCAAGTGCCAAATTAGTGTACCGAGACGTATAAATTAGTGTGCTTTCAAGTATCAAATTCACGTACGTACAGACTTAATATCACCGCGCAAATATATCGTTTTTTGCCCTGCGGGGTGACTGCGCGCACGAAAAATATCTATTTATTTTGGGGGTGCGGGATTGAAAAACGGGGATTTTTGGCGTATTTTGGAGCCT